>ERZ857840.556-NODE-556-length-53543-cov-4.500841_pt1 | contig 53543 bp, 50 predicted proteins | sample MGYA00519760_ERZ857840 | MGnify/ENA primary metagenome ERZ857840 (study PRJEB31778, sample SAMEA3449371) | human gut metagenome | biome: human gut; feature: human-associated habitat; material: faeces | place: United Kingdom | collected 2010/2012 ... | reverse complement strand
TTTTCAAACTGCGGGATTTGTCCAATGTTTGCAAACTCGTCTAACAGGCAGCGAAGGCTGTTGATAACATCAAGAAGGGATGCTTCCTTTGGCTTGGTTCTGTTACCATTGCACCGATCACAAATCTTCTCTTTGTGAATGATCAGTGTATCTCTGTTCTTTACTTCAAATGAGATAACATCTTGAGGCTTGAAGCCGGTCTTCATCCGAATGGCGAACGGAATGGTTGTGTTTCCTTTTCTGCCGAGAAGCTTTCCATACGCTTGGCGAGAAAGTTGATCTCATCGATGTTCCATTCGTGTCCTTCCATGTATTTGAGCGACTCGGGTTCAGTGACCTCAGATACAGTTACGACTGAATTCTTTTCGATAATGTCGGGAAATGATTGACCGGGATAAGGCAGTGTGAGGTTTCGCACAGTACCATTAGTTTTGATTTTTAAGTTGATCATGTTGTTCCTTTCTGCGTTGTATTATTTTTTTCATGTTTGGGGTAAAGGGGGACCCCGTGCGTACTTTGTCCTGATAGCAACAACACCACTGCAGTTTGCATTTTCCTTTGGAATGATACAGGCAGTAGCGGCAGTCGCAGTCTTCTTTTTTATATATGTAGGCGATCCGAAACACCTCCTTTCTCAGACACAGAAATTTAACAAAGGTTTTTTAGAAAAAACGAAAAAAGGGCGGTTTTCTTAAGAGAAAAACTCTCTGAAAACCGCCCTAAAATAGCGTTCCACCAGTCCGATTCCGTGCAGTAGGTCGAAATCGGCTAAAAATATCTTTTTGTTTTGAGACTTTTTGAGGCATGAAAAAAGCCCGAAATTCCTTGTAGAATCGGGCTTTTTGCCTCAAATATCTTTTAAGAGGCTTATACATGGAGGCGCTACCCAGAATCGAACTGGGGAATAAAGGTTTTGCAGACCTCTGCCTTACCGCTTGGCTATAGCGCCGTCTCCATAGTGCTTGGTTATTGTATCACACCGAAGAGAAAAAGTCAAGGGCAAATTTTGTTTTTTTGCGATATTTTTTATGCCAATACTCTATACGAGAAAGCGAGCAGTTCGGACAAATGGTTAGCGACGGTGATAAACACATGGATTTTCAGGTGATCTGAAGCAAATAGAATTTCAGATATTTCGTCTCGGGTACACTCATAAGCTCGGGGTGATCAGGTGACTGAGCGCACGCTTTGATAAGTCTGAGTGAGACGCCTGCGTATTCCGAAGCATTTTTAAGCATTTTTACAAACATCTTTTCCTCCATGAAATGAGAGCAGGAACATGTTGCGAGATAGCCGCCGCGCGGAAGAGCTTTCATAGCGCGTGAATTGATTTCGGTGTACCCGCGTACGGCGTCGAGAGCTGTTTTACGTGACTTTGTGAATGCGGGAGGGTCAAGAATTATGAAATCATACGGTGCAGGCTTGAGGCTTTCGACCTGAGGAAGGTAATCAAATACATCAGCTTGAACAAATTCGATTTTTTTCTCAAATCCGTTGATGAAAGCGTTTTCTTTTGCCGTCGTGAGCGCGTCATTTGATATATCCATTGCTGTCACCTTTTCGGCACCGCCCATTGCGGCATTCAGCGCAAAAGATCCGGTATGAGTGCAGCAATCCAGCACACGCTTTCCTTTTGAGAGAAACGCGACCTCCCGACGGTTGAAGCGTTGATCGAGAAAGAAACCGGTTTTCTGCCCGTTTTCAAAATCCACATTATATATTATGCTGTTTTCCCTGATTTGTGTGGATGTTCTTTCAGGATGTGACGAACCGTACCACCCCTTATATTCGTCAAGCCCTTCGAGCTTGCGCAGTTGAAGTTCATTTCTTTCGAATATTCCCGAAATATGCTCACCGTTTTCGGCAAGTACATTTATGAGGAGGTAATATATCATATCCTTACGTTGTTCCATCCCGTAAGAAAGTATTTGCGTAACGAGTATGTCTCCGTATTTATCGACCGTCACTCCAGGCATCCAGTCTGCTTCTCCGAAAATCAGACGGCACGCGTGAATATCACCGCTGAGCACTGTCTTACGGTATTCCACAGCCCAGCGTATACGGCGCTCAAAAAAAGCTTCGTCAAAGCGGTCGTTTGCATTTCTCGAAATAATCCGTATACGGATCTTTGAATTCAGGCTCAGAAGTCCGGTACCGAGATATGCCCCTTTTTGATTTGTCACGTCGACAAGCGAGCCGTTTCCGGTACTGTCGATCGAAATGATTTCGTCTTCATATATCCATGGGTGACCCGATGTAACGGTCGCCGCGTTTTTATCTGTTATCACAGCGATAGGGAAGCCGCGTGCAGCTTTCATGTTTACTGACCTCCGTAAAAACGTATTTTTGATATGATATCACATAAAAATACAAATTTCAAGCGGTAAACGGATTGACTTCTCGTTTTTTTGTGATATACTGTTTTGTATAACCATCAGTTGAAAGCTAATAACAGAAGGTAAATATGAATTCACAGCAGAAAAACCCAATAACCGAAGGTAGCATATACAAACAGCTTCTGATTTTTTTCTTTCCGATTCTCATGGGAACGTTTTTTCAGCAGTTGTATAATACCGTTGATGCAATAATAATAGGGAAATTCGTCGGCAAAGTGGCACTCGGAGCTGTTGGCGGCGCGACGGGTACGATTATCAATCTGCTTGTCGGTTTCTTCACCGGTCTTTCCTCCGGCGCAACAGTTATTATTTCGCAGCAATACGGTGCAAAGCGCTCTTTGGGTACCTCAATTGCCGTACATACTTCTCTCGCTCTCGCGTTTGCCTGCGGGATTTTCATGTCAATACTCGGACTTTCGCTCGGCGGCACGGTACTTCGCGCAATGGACACGCCGGAGGATATTTATCCTCTTGCCGTCACATATCTGAACATATATTTCGGCGGAATCCTGTTTTCTATGATATACAATATCGGGTGCGGCATCCTCAGAGCTGTCGGTGATGCAAAACGTCCGCTGTATTATCTTATCACCTGTACACTCTTGAATGTTGTTCTCGACCTGTTGTTTGTCGTTGTGTTTGATATGAGCGTCGCAGGCGTCGCGATCGCCACAGTACTCGCACAATCCATTAGCGCAGTGCTTGTCATGCGCCGCCTATGCGTTGCCGACGATATATACCGTGTCACGCTGAAAAAAATACGTTTCGATATGGACAACCTGAAGCATATTGTCATGATAGGTTTTCCGGCAGGCATTCAGTCAGCACTGTATTCGATTTCACATATTATACTTCAGTCAACGGTAAACCGTTTCGGCACCGACACGGTTGCGGCATGGACAGCATACGGCAAAATCGATGGATTGTTCTGGATGATCATGGGCGCATTTGGGGTTTCTGTTTCAACATTTTCCGGGCAAAACTTTGGCGCAGGCAAGATCGACCGTGTCAAGAAGTGTCTCGGTGCCGGTACAGTGCTTGCGATGTGCAGTGCTGTTCTTGTCAGCGGTGTCGTTTTACTGTTCGGAAAGTATATTCTCATGCTGTTTGCGGACGACGCGAATGTGCTTGAGATCGGCGAGCAGATAATCCGAACCCTGATGCCGTTTCTGTTCACATATGTTATGATAGAAATTGTCTGCGGTGTTGTGCGCGGCACCGGCGAATCCGTTGTACCGATGATAATAACCTGTGTCGGCGTTTGCGTACTGCGTGTTGTATGGATGAAGGTCATTGTTCCGATGTACATGACGCTTCCCGTACTGCTGTACTCCTATCCAATAACATGGACTGTCACATCCATTGTATTCCTAATTTACTATTACAAAGGGAACTGGCTTAAGCGCCGCCTTGCAAAAACACCGACCATGGAACAGCTTACGGATATAATTTGACGCTGTTTTTGCAAGTGGCGTTTTGAAATGTTTCATTATTTCATTACAATGCACAATTAAATATCTGAAAACGCCTCAAAAATGAAGATTTGACTATTGAAAAATTCGTTTTGAGTGATATAATATAATTAACATGAATGGAGGACCATTTATCATGGGAATCAAAAAAACGCTTACTCCCGTCAGAGAGCTTCACAGAAACACATCTGCATATGCGGATAAAACAGTCACCGTCGGCGGCTGGATCAGAAATATGCGTGCTTCCAACGCTTTTGGTTTCATTGATCTCAATGACGGTACGTTTTTCAAGAGCATACAGGTAGTTATAGAAAACGAAAAAATCGATAATTACGATTTGATAACGCATCAGAATATCGGCGCGGCGCTTACCGTCACCGGCGTCCTCGCTCTCACTCCGGGTTCAAAACAGCCTTTTGAACTGAAAGCTGCTTCCGTTGAGATTGCAGGTACTTCAACACCGGATTATCCTCTTCAGCCAAAGCGTCATTCGCCCGAGTTCCTTCGCTCCGTTGCACATCTCAGACCGCGCACAAATACTTACAGCGCAGTTTTCAGAGTGCGCTCCGTTGCGGCGCAGGCAATTCATGAATTTTTTGCTCAGAACAATTTCATTTACGTAAACACTCCCATTATAACCTGCAGCGACTGCGAGGGCGCAGGTGAAATGTTCAAGGTGACGACACTTGACATCAACGAACCGCCGCGCAATGAAGACGGCAGCGTCAACTATGGCAAGGACTTTTTCGGCAAAGCCGCAAACCTTACTGTTTCCGGTCAGCTCCAGGCTGAATGCTTTGCACTTGCATTTTCAAATGTATATACTTTTGGTCCTACTTTCCGCGCTGAGGTTTCAAACACTCCCCGTCATGCTGCGGAATTCTGGATGATTGAGCCGGAGCTTGCATTTGCGGATCTTGAGGATTATATGGATACCGCTGAGGCAATGACTAAGTATGCAATCAGATCGGTGCTTGAAAAGTGCCCAGAGGAAATTGAATTCTTTAATACCTTTGTCGACAAAGGATTGAAGGAACGCCTTGAACTTGTTATCAACAGCGATTTTGCCCGCATAACCTATACAGAAGCAATTTCTATCCTTGAAAAGAACAACGACAAATTCGAATATCCCGTCAGCTGGGGTGTTGACATACAGACCGAGCATGAACGCTATCTCGCCGAGAAAATCTTCAAGAAGCCGGTTTTCGTCACCGATTATCCGAAGGAGATTAAGGCGTTCTATATGCGCGCAAACGACGACGGTAAAACCGTTGCGGCGGCTGATATGCTTGTGCCCGGTGTCGGCGAACTTATCGGCGGTTCGCAGAGAGAGGAACGCCTTGACGTCCTTGAAAAGAAGATGGACGAACTCGGACTTGAAAAAGAGGGCTACTGGTGGTATCTTGAGCTGAGAAAATACGGGGGCGTAAAGCATGCCGGTTATGGTCTCGGTTTTGAACGCCTGATTATGTATATAACCGGAATGTCCAATATCCGTGACGTTGAAGCATTTCCGAGAACAACGGGCAGCGCCGAATTCTGATAAAATAAATAAGGAGTAAATCCGCGATGAGCGATATCATAGCTTTGACCGAAGAATATAATAAAATAAAAAATAGTGGAAAGAAGCTGGATATGTCACGCGGAAAACCGTCTCCCGCTCAACTTGACATTGCCGAAAAAATGCTCACAGTGTTGAGCGCTTCATCCGATTGCATCGCCGAAAACGGGATTGACTGCCGTAATTACGGTGTGCTTGGCGGTATTCCCGAGGTAAGACGGCTTTTTGCAGAAATACTGGACGTACCCGAGAAAAACGTTTTGATGGGTGGCAACTCCAGCCTAAACATGATGTATGACCTGATTTCAAAGGCATTTACAACCGGGCTGCGCGGCAACGAACCATGGTACAAAAGCCATGTGAAGTTTCTTTGTCCGTCGCCCGGGTATGACCGCCATTTCGGCGTGACCGAGCATTTCGGAATTGAGCTTATACTTGTTCCGATGTATGCGGACGGGCCCGACATGGATGCCGTTGAAGAATATGTAAAAGATCCTGCGGTGAAGGGAATCTGGAATGTTCCGAAGTATTCAAATCCGACCGGTGTAACGTATTCTGATGAAACCGTCCGCCGCTTTGCAAAGCTGAAGCCCGCCGCTCCCGATTTTTGCATCATATGGGATAATGCGTATTGCGTACATCATCTGACCGATACACCCGATACTTTGCTTAACATATTCACCGAAGCCGCAAAATACGGCACTGAGGATATGATATATGAATACGCTTCAACCTCCAAGGTGACTTTTTCCGGCGCAGGTGTTTCATGTGTTATCGCAAGCGATGCAAATATAAAAGAACTCTCTGACGACATGAAAGTGCGCACTATTGGCAACGACAAGCTCAATATGTTGCGTCATGCACGTTTCCTTGCACCCGAAGGAAAGCTCGAAGAAGTGATGCGGGAGCACCGTTCGATACTTGAACCCAAGTTTGAACTTTGCTATAAGCGCTTCGGCGAACAGCTTTCTGATATACCCGGAGTGCGCTGGACACACCCGAACGGCGGATATTTCATAACACTTTATACTCCGAACGGAACCGCAAAGCGTGTTGTCGGACTTGCAAAGGAAGCCGGTCTTGTAGTGACTCCTGCCGGCTCCGGTTTCCCGTATAACGTTGATCCTGACGACCGCACAATACGCATTGCGCCGTCGTACCCCGATCTTGACGAACTTGATGCCGCGCTGCATCTGCTTTGCATATGCGTCAAGCTTGCCGCCGCATGTAAATAAAAATAACAAAAGACGGATCTGCACTGTGTGCGGGTCCTTTTTTAACAATATTGCTTGAAAAAGTGCTACGTTTCGTGAGTTTTGAAGGTTTACAAAATCTCGTATGTGTGATATAATACTGATAAATATATGCTCGTGAAAGGGTTTGCTTTATGTCCGAAAGACTTCGCGGAAGTGCTGTGAATGCGCCCGCCTTCATAAGATTTGTCAAAAAGTGCAATGAGATCGGAGTTGCCATACATTCATTCAGGTTCCTGCGCGACAGCGAGCTTGTTGCGGCTGCCGATTTTGCTCCTTATACCGGAAAAGAAAAGATGCACGTATATTCGCTTTCCAAAGCGTTTACGTCGGCTGCTGTCGGCATTGCGGTTGATGAGGGAATACTGTCGCTTGACGAAAAGGTGTCTGAGATTTTTCCCGACAAAATGCCTGATGTTATCAGCGAAAACCTAAGCAAGGCGACTCTGCGTGATATCCTGACAATGCAGAGCGGTCACCCGCGCTGTGTGCTTGATAAGATCATAGAAAACGGTGATTCTCTGAAGACGTTTTTTGCGTCGGAGTTCACATATGAACCTGGTACGACATTCATATACAGTACTGCCGGAACAATGGTGTGCGGTGCTGCTGTTACGAGACGTTCGGGAGAAGCGCTTGACGAGTATCTTGATAAGAGGCTTTTTTCAAAACTCGGTATCGAAAAGCCGTATTGGGAAAAAACGGCTGACGGTATATGTTATGGCGGTGTCGGGCTTCGTGTCGGCGCAGATGATGTCGCGAAATTCGGACAGATGCTGCTCAACGGCGGTGTTTACAACGGTGTGCGCTTTCTTTCGGATGAATATATTAAAGACGCCTCATCATCGCATGCACTTGATGTCAATAACGGCTCCGCAGATTGGGTTGCGGGATACGGATATCAGCTTTGGCTCAATAATAAAAGCATCGGCGGATATCGCGGCGACGGCGCATTTGGTCAGCTCTGCATAGTATTGCCCGAGCAAAAAGAGGTATTTGTTATGCTTTGCGAATGCAACAATATGCAGACCGAGCTTGACGCGATATTTGATTATATGAAAGAGAGCAGAGCTGCCGACGATACTGATTTTGAAGAGGCAATTGCACTCACCGAAAGCACCTTTGCAATACCGCGTACAGATGTCCCCAAGGACAGTATTCATTACATTTGCGGAGTCAACCACAGCCGTATATTCGGGATTTCGCTTGTACCCGAGGGGGACAGACTTGTTATGGAACTTGACTGCGATTTCGGGAAACAACGCATTGTCTGCGGTAACGGCGAATATGTTTTTTCATCGATTGCATCCATGTCTCTTGCGCCTGCGATTATACAGCTTCATCGCTACGGAGAAATCGAGCCATTCAATGTGTACAGCGCATTTACGAACGAAAACGGCGTTATTACCGTTACAATGCGCCATTCCGATCTCCCCCACACCCAGAAATGGATATTTGAAGGAGACAAATTGAAGGTCGTACCATTTTGCGGCGGTCTGCTTCAGACAGATTATTCGCTCAGGAGGATTTGAGGCTCATGAAAAAGCTTGTTGCTTTGCTTATGACGGTATTGCTGCTTAACGTATTTGCCGGATGCTCGCAAGCTGATGAAATCCCCGATGATCCGAATCAATATGTATATTCATACGATGATTCATCTGCCGGTGATGCTGCGGAAAATACTTTTGACTGGTCGGCGCTGATCGACGAAAAACTTGATATGTCAGTTTTGTCACTTGACGCGAAAATAGAGTCTGCGGATTTGTTTTCAAATGATTTTGCAAAACAGCTTCTTGTGCTTTCAAGCGCGCAGACCGCCGATGATTTTTCGGAGATGTTTACCGCCGCAGGATTTACGGTCGTGAAACAGGGTAACTTTGATAAAGCGGATGACGATATTTCGCATACCTGCGCGTACACTCTTGCAAAAAGAACAATCGCGATAGGCGGTGTGAACCGTATGCTTTATGTTATTGCCGTTCGCGGTACTTACGGCGGCGAATGGTACTCGAATTTCGATTTTGCACCGTCTCACACCGATAATGGTGCTTTTGCCGAAAACTTTCTTTTCGCTGCCGAGGATGTTTTGATTGGCATAAAGGATTATGTCGATATCAGCGAAAACCCTTTTATCGTTGCGACCGGATACAGCCGCGGCGCGGCTTGCGCAAATATCCTGTCACTTCTGCTTGACAGCATTTACGGAGGGGCATCTGTTTCCGGATATTCGTTTGCGACTCCGCCGACATATCGTGACGGCATTGAAAAGGAATATAAGAATATATTTGTGATAAACAACAAAGCCGATCTTGTTCCATATCTGCCGCTCAGACAGTGGGGATATCGTTCGGTCGGCACCGAAATATGGCTTGACGCTGATCCGGACGGCGTTGAAAAAGCCGGTGAAACGGCTGAAATGCTTTATTCTGTCGCACCGTCAGTCATTTCATATTATAACGACAGGCACTCGCTTACGTCATCAGGGCTTTCGGATGAAGGCATAACGGCATATGAACTTATGCTTACAGTCTGCGCGGCTGCCAGAAACGGAAATTTCGGGTTTGGCAACAGCACCGGAAAAGCTGACATAATTTCAGACGCCAGCGACTTTGCGCCGTTGGCTGAGCAATTTTCCGAATGGAGCAAAAACGGCGGGAGCGGTTTCGGCGAGATCGTGAAGCAGCATATGCCGACCACATATCAGAAGCTGCTTAACGGGAGATGATTATATGGCTTATATTGAATTCAGAAATGTATGTAAAATATACGGGAGCGGTGAGCAGGAAATACGCGCTCTCGACAATATAACTTTTGACGTTGAGAAAGGTGAACTCTGCGTTATCGTCGGACCGAGCGGCGCCGGCAAAACGACACTTCTCAATATACTCGGCGGTATGGACACTGCGACAAGCGGTACCGTTATGCTTGCGGGCAGGGAAATCAGCAAACTCGGCGACAGAGAGCTTACCGATTACCGCAGAACAGATGTCGGATTTGTATTTCAGTTTTATAATCTTGTGCAGAATCTGACTGCTCTTGAAAACGTCGAGCTTGCTTCCGAGATCTGCAAAGACAGTCTTGACGCCGCAGAAACGCTCTGCCGGGTCGGGCTTGAAAAGCGTATGCATAACTTTCCCGCGCAGCTTTCGGGCGGTGAACAGCAGCGTGTTTCCATCGCACGTGCGCTTGCGAAAAATCCGAAAATCATTCTTTGCGATGAACCGACCGGCGCGCTTGACTATAATACCGGCAAATCGGTGCTGAAGCTTTTGCAGGATACCTGCCGCAGTACCGGAAAAACGGTCATCATCATAACTCACAACAGCGCGCTTACGCAGATTGCCGATCGCGTTATCCGTGTTAAGAACGGTCAGGCTACTTCCGTTGAAACAAATTCCGAACCAACACCGGTCGAAAGGATCGAATGGTAACAGCTGTGAAAAAGACAAGAGCAAAAAATATTTGCCGCGGAATCCGCGGCAGTCTGAACCGCTTTCTTTCCATCCTGTTCATCGTGGCGCTCGGTTCCGGTTTTATGGCGGGGCTTGCTGCAACATCGCCGGATATGTATGCGACTGCGGACAGATATATGGATGAATATAACTGGTATGATCTTGATATCAAATCGACGCTCGGCTTCAGCAACGACGACCTTCTGGCGATACGTGGTGAAAACGGAATAGTGTATGCACAGGGTGCGCGGGTTGTGGATACCGTTCTCAAAGCGTCCGACGACGAAGCATATACCTCGCGCGTTTTCGGTATTCTGGATAAGAACGGAAACACGGTTATAAACCGCGTTCGTCTCAAAGAGGGAAGAATGCCCGAAAACGACGACGAATGTGTCATTCAGCCGGTTTCGGGAAGGTATTTTGCGGGTAATCTGAAAATAGGCGACGAGCTTTCCGTCTCGGCAGACGGTGCACGATCGGACAGGCTCAAAATCGTCGGTTTTGTCGAAAGCCCGATGTGTATCAGCCTTATTTCCGAACCGAGCAGTGTCGGAACGGGTAAAATCACGCTGGATATTTATGTCCATACGGATTTCTTTGAATATGACTATTTCACCGATGTGTTTGTGATGCTTGAAGGCGCAAAAGCATTGGATACCTTCGGTGACGAATACAGTTGTCTGTCGTCGGACCATACCGAAACATTGAAGCAACTTGCCGACGGACGTCTCGCAATACGTGAAACCGAACTGAAAAACGGCATTGAAACGCAGATTGAACAGCTTGAAGCAGTACGTAACGCACTCAATGAGGCGGGTGCTGCCGGAAGTGCGCTGTCAAAAGATACCGTGACGAGACTCAAAGAAAACGCTGTTGTAATTTCGGCAATTTCACAGTCTGATCCGGCTCTCGCAAAGCTTCTCGGAGATACGCAAACTGCTGTCTACGATGCGCTCAAAAGCACTGAGCCACCGGACGAGTCGGGCATAAAGAAATTGGACGATGCAATTGCCGTCCTGCGCGAAAAGATAACGGAAATTGATGGCGGAGCATGGCTTGTACGTACACGTGATGACTCTGCCGGATATTCGAGTTATGACAGTAATGTGGGCAAGGTCGCGGCGCTTTCAAAGATTTTTCCTGTCTTTTTCTTCATGGTGGCACTTCTCGTCGCACTCACGACAATGACACGCCTTGTGGAAGAGAACCGCACTCAGATCGGCACTCTCAAAGCACTCGGCTTTTCAAACGTCGAGATACTCGGCGAATATATGTTTTACAGCCTGCTTTCGTCCGCTCTCGGGTGCATTTTAGGCTTTTCGGTAGGCTTCAGACTGTTCCCGAAAGCCATCAGCTCGGCTTACGCCATGATGTTCACGCTTCCGGAGGTTACCACATCCGTACGCCATGATATCGTGCTGTGGGTCGCGCCGGTAACGGTGGGCAGCATTCTGCTTGCAACGCTCTGGGCATGCTGGAGCGAATTCCGTGCGTGCCCCGCAAAGCTGATGCAACCGAAAGCGCCTGCCGCCGGAAAAAGAATCTGGCTTGAACACCTGCCGTTTATCTGGAAAAGACTGTCGTTTACCCATAAGGTGACCTGTCGTAATCTGTTCAGATACAAAAAGCGCTTTTTTATGACCGTAATAGGCGTCGCGGGATGCAGTGCGCTTCTTGTGACAGGCTTCGGACTCAGGGATTCGATCAACGATATCGTCAACAAACAGTTCGGAGAGATATATCTTTATCAGATGAACGTACTTACCGACGGCGAAATGCTTTCGGATGACCTTGTCAAATATCTTGATGATAAGGAAGTCTTTGACGGCTGGCTGCCGTATTCCGATGAGAGCGGAAAGGTAATGGCAAACGGAAAGAGCGAAAGCGCGAATATTGAGGTGCCGTCTGACGTTTCCGATTTCGGGAGCTTCATTTCGCTCAGAAACAGAAAAACAAAAGAAAAACTCACCCTTTCCGATGACGGCGCGGTCCTGACCGAAAAGCTATGTGAAACACTTGGTGTAACAGTCGGTGACAGCGTCACACTTCAAAACAGTGACGGTCGTGAAGCCGAAATGAAGGTCATCGGTATTACCGAGAACTATCTGACTTCTTTCGCTTATGTCGCGCCCGGCGGATACGCGAATGCGTTTGGTAAAAGAGCGGATTTCAGATATCTGCTTTGCAGGGTCGGCAATGCCGCAACGGATGCCGTTTCGGAGAAATTGCTCGGCTTTGACAACGTTTTGTATGTGAATGCGTCTCAGTCGCTCAAGGACAATTTCGCCGATTCGATAAAAAGCATTGACGGTGTTATCTTCGTTCTTATCCTTTCGGCAGGACTGCTTTGTATGGTCGTGCTTTATAACCTTACGAACGTCAATATATGCGAACGCCGCAAAGAACTTGCCACGATCCGCGTGCTTGGTTTCCACCCGGGCGAGGTCTCGCGGTATATATTCCGTGAAACCGATGCGCTCAGCTTTATTGGCAGTGCTGCGGGACTGTTTGCCGGCATCTGGCTGCACTCGTTTGTAGTTCGTACAGTTGAGGTTGACCAGGTGATGTTCGGCAGAAGTATATATCCGCTCAGCTTTGTGTTTGCGCTTGCCATTTCGCTTCTCTTCACGTTCATTGTGGACCTCATAATGCGAAAGCAGATACGCAGTGTGGACATGGTGGAAGCAATGAAGTCGAACGATTGACTTTATAACCGATTATATTTGTGTGAATTTTGTATTGACTTTTTTGGCTGTCAGGGTATAATAATATTATATATTGAAAGGGGATTTTGTTATGGCATTTTGTCAGAAATGCGGCACGGAGCTTAAAGACGGCGCAAAATTCTGTCCGTCCTGCGGCGCTTCAGTGAACGCAGGCTCAAAAACCGATTTTTCCGGTACTTTTGAAAAATTCAACGATACTGCCGATACCACCGATCAGTTTGATGCGGCTGATATCGAACAGAACAAAGCCATGGGCGTTCTCGCGTACCTGTCCTGGCTTGTACTTATTCCGCTTTTTGCGGCAAAAGATTCAAAATTTTCGCGTTTTCACGTCAATCAGGGACTTGTCCTTGCAATCGTTGAAATTGTTTGGTGGATCGTCGAGGTAGTTCTCGGCTTCATCCTTAGATTCATTCCGATTTTCGGTTCGATCGCGATTTTCCTTCTCGGACTGCTCAACATCATCTTCCTTGTTCTCGCAATTATCGGTATCGTCAATGCCGTGAACGGAAAGGCAAAGGAGCTCCCGATAATCGGGAAATACAGAGTTATCAAATAAGCTCCGCAAACGGAACCTGCAAATTGCGGGCGTGCGTCAAGAGGCGCCGCCCGCAATTTTGTTTCTTTGAAGGCTTGATATATGCCGAATGCATTTAGTTACCGATATAACAAATTGAAAAAGCACCTTCATCGGTGCTTTTCGATGCTGACATATTTTAGTTCAGTCGAATGAGGGATTGAAAGCATAAAAATTCCGACTGTCAAGGTTATCCTGAATAACACCCAGCGCGTCACCGAAGCGCTGATAGTGAACTATTTCGCGCTCACGCAGATAGCGTACCGGGTCAAGAACATCCGGGTCATCCGCAAGACGCAGAATATTGTCGTATGTCAGACGTGCTTTCTGTTCTGCAGCCATATCTTCGCTGATATCGGCAATTGCGTCGCCTGTTGACTGGAATGTGTCAGCCGAGAAGGGAACACCGCTTGCCGCAACGGGATATATGCCTGTTGTATGGTCGACAAAGTATGCATCAAATCCGCCCTCACGTAACTGCTCCGGTGTAAGGTTGCGGGTGAGCTGATAAACGATTGCCGATATCATCTCCATGTGACCGAGTTCCTCGGTGCCGATATCCGTGAGAATGCCGATGCATTCTTTGTACGGCATGGCATAACGCTGTGAAAGATATCTGAGAGATGCTCCGAGTTCGCCGTCGGGTCCGCCGAGCTGTGTGATTATCAGCTTGGCAAGCGCGGGATTGGGGTTTTTTATGTTAACGGGGTATTGTAACGTTTTCTGATAGCTCCACATATTCAGCCCTCCATATCATTCTGCCAAGGCCACGGCATGTCGACCCATGACCAGTTATCCTGCCTGACGTCCGCAGCAAACATAGGACCGTTGTTTTTCACGTAGTCTTCATACATAATATCACGTGCTGCCTTGACCTTTTTGTAATAGTCAAGCGCTTTGCGGCTGTTCGGGTGTGTGTCGAGATAAAGATTCGTTTCCAACAGAGCGAATTCGAGCTCTCTGAGTCTTTGCAGTCGGTTATCTCTGTTTATTCCTGCGTTCATTTGCCGTTCCTCCTTCCGACAAACGGAAGATTCAGCTTGCGGAAAAGCGTACCGTTGTAAAGCGCTTCATCATCTGCGTAAAGGTCTTCGAATTCCTGATACGGTACATACGCCATCGCAAGCGGTCTGTCGTTTAGTCCTCTGTTATCTATCGTATTCATCGCGGCATTTATTTCACAGCCGTCAATGTATTCAATCGGTGACATAACATTCTCCTCTTTTGATAATCAGACATCACTGCCTGTCAATAATATGATATGCCGTCCGACCTGATTTGACAAAAAAACTCCCGGCAACCGTGAGGCTGTCGGGAGTACAGTTCAGATTGTAACCTTAAAGAAGGTTTTTTTGCCTTTCTTTATGATGATCTCACCGTTTTTGAAGTCATCTTTGGAGATACGCATGTTGACATCGGCAACCTTGCTGTCGCCGACATAAACACCGCCGCCCTGAATAAGGCGTCTTGCTTCACCCTTTGAGGGAGCAAGCGCGGTTTTGACAAGCAGGTCAATGACTGCGACGGAACCGTCTGTGAAGTCGCTGTCTTCCAGCTTGCAGGTAGGCATGTTTTCGGATGAAGCAGCCTTGTCAAAGAGAGAACGCGCCGCTTCAAGAGCCTTGTCGGCGTCCTCTTTGGAGTGTACAAGAGTTGTCAGCTCGTAAGCAAGACGTTCCTTTGCCTTGTTGATATCGGCACCCGTGTATTTTTCCATTTCGGCGATTTCTTCAAGCGGAACAAAGGTAAGAAGCTTAAGACACTTGATAACGTCGCCGTCGTCGACATTGCGCCAATACTGGAAGAATTCATAAGGCGATGTTTTTTCGGGGTCAAGCCATACGGCGCCCTTTTCGGTTTTACCCATCTTCTTTCCGTCCTTGTTGGTAAGAAGGGTAAACGTAAGACCGTATACTTCCTTCTGCTCAGCACGACGGACAAGGTCAACGCCGCTGATGATGTTTGACCACTGGTCGTCGCCGCCAAGCTCAAGAGTACAGCCGTATTCGCGGTAAAGATGTAGGAAGTCATAGCTCTGCATGATCATGTAGTTGAATTCGAGGAACGAGAGACCACGTTCAAGACGTGATTTGACGCATTCCGCAGTGAGCATCCTGTTCACCGAGAAATAAACGCCGACATCGCGCAGAAGTTCGATATAGTTGAGGTTGAGAAGCCAGTCGCCGTTGCGTACAAGAAGTGCCTTGCCGTCCGAGAAATCGATGAATTTTTCCATTTGACGTCGGAAGCATTCGGAATTGTGATTGATCTCTTCAACGGTGAGCATTTTACGCATATCCGTTTTGCCTGTCGGATCGCCTATCATGGTAGTGCCGGTGCCGAGGAGTGCAATGGGTCTGCAACCCGCTTTCTGAAGCCGCGCCATAACCATAAGCTGGAGGAAATGACCGACGTGCAGACTGTCGGCAGTCGCGTCAAAGCCTATGTAAAAGGATGCTTTGCCGGAATTGATAAGCTCTTCTATCTTTTCGGGGTTGGTCTGCTGCGCGATCAGTCCGCGTGCGACCAGTTCTTCGTAAGTTGTCATATATATACCTTCCTGATAAAACTGCGTATAGTATAGCACAACCCGAACCGTTTTTCAACCCCTCAAAGCCGTGCAAAATCACTTTTTCAGACCTTTTTGACCGCGATTCTGCCGATTTCTCTCATACTTCCGTCGTTCAGACAAACGTAAACACGGATTCTACAGCCGTCAAAAAGCTCATTTTCATTGATCGGTATGACCGCCGTTGCGATGTTTCCCGAAATGTCCGCCTTGAATTCCTTCGGCTCGATGCGCTCCAGTGTGCCGCCGCCTTTTGTACATTCGTCAAGAGAGACCCAGCCGCACTTTCCTCCGTTACGGACCTTGCCCCAGACAGAGCCGTCGTTCATCGTCCGCGTTTCGCTTGTAGTTATCGTTGTTCCTGCCGGTATGTAATAAAGCGTATCGCCGTTCTGAGGCGATGAGCGCAGCCGCAGCGTGCTTCCCGACGGGGTGCGGTATTTAAGCAAACCGTAGTCAATGCTTTCAACGGCATACGCAAACGCGGCGGCGCTTCCGCCTTCCGACGAGCATAGAACGGTTATGCTGTCGGCGGCGGTGTCGAGGGTGACGGTGCTGTACTGGTTGAATCTGCGGCAGCTGTCGCAATGCTCGCCGTCGATCGGAGAGGCACAGGAATGCCTGTATGTTGTACCGTCACGGTAGTCTGTGTTGCGGTAAACGCCGTAGCCCTTTTCAAAATACGCCGAATTCAGCTCCGACATTGAAAAAAGCTCTCCCTCGCCGTAGCGCGTGACCTTGGCAAGCGGTGGGGTTTCCTCTGTAATCTCAACCCAGATCACCTTGCCGTTTGCATCCTCTTTGACACCCGTGACGAGCACGGCATGCGTTGCGTCGCCGACTGCAATAAGTGCATCACCGACTTCGATGGCACTTGCCGTGCTGCCGCAGTAGTCGCCCCACTGTGTGAGCAGGGAAGCGATCATGCGCTTCGGCCGCTCCCAGGCATAGCATACGAGTGTGCTGCAATCGAGCGAGTAATACGGTGCGATCTCCTCATATCGTCCGGAATCCGTGTAAAAGCTGCTTGCGCTTTTTTGCAGCTCCGATATGAAATCCTCAAGCGATATGTCGTAGCATATGAACTTTCCGTTATAAACCGGCTGACCGTAGGGAAGTCCGATGACCTCTGTGCCGCCTTTGAAGGTAGTGTCACCGTTGAATCCCACGACCGTCGAGATCGGAGTCCAGTGCAGCTCGCTTATCTGCCGTGCCCGCCGCACAATATTCTTTATCCCTTCGGAATAATATCTTGCCGGAATATTGTACTCGTATTCTTCGACCGTGGCTGAAAAATCCTTGTCCGAAAAAACGGGCGCGACCGATTGGGCTGTGTCCGCGGCTGATGATTCTGATGAGCTTATCGGTTCCTGTGATATCATAGCGCATCCCGAAAGAAGGAGCGCGGCGAGAGCGGTTATAATTGCAAATTGTTTTTTCATGCGTATCCTCTGAAATGTGTCTGTCGTTTTTACGTGCAGAAGTATACCATACCGATATCATGGAGTCATCATGAAAACATCATGGAAATGTAAAATCTGAGCTGTCAGCTTTCCTTTATCGCGAAAGAAATTATAGCGTCCACAGCCGCATCGTATTCAACCGAAAAGCTTGTCTCGTCGCTTTTGCAGTCGAGACGGACAAGCCCTCCGTATATATATGACTGAACGCTCACAGAGGAATCGACATATGCGAGATTATAAAGCGCATACAACGCTTTTTTCGAAAAAGGAGCAAATCCTGCGTGCGCAAAATCACTGCTGCGCGAAACATATTCAAAAAGCGCGGCAAACGGGTTTTGATTTTCTTTCTCATACATTTCACTGCTTTCATAGCGCTTGCTTTTCAATATTTCAAGAAGTCGCAGCTGTTCGCTCTGCAGCACCGTTTCCGAGGAATCACAGGGCGAATGCAGCCGAAGATACGACAGCGTATATTCACCGTTTCTGAGGTGATACGCAATATCGATGACTTCGCCGCCCGAAAGCACCACATCCTTTGCAAAATACATATGAAGCTCTTCGCTGAAATAACAGCTGCCGAAATCCTCGACAAATTCGTCCCAGCCTGTCATAATGCAAATCAGCATATTTATGGTGTGCTCCTGTGTCGCGATTTCTACCGCTTCACCGCATTCGACGGCGTACCACGGATACGGTTCCGGTGCTGTTTTCGTGCCGACGGTGCTTATATCCGCATCAAAAGAGCCGTCGCAGTCAAACAGATTGTCCGCAAACAGATAAGCGCAAAAAATCATCGCCCCCGCAAAAGCGGCGCAAAGCACGAACGGCAGCAAAAATCTGAAAATCTTCATATGCGACCGCTCCTTTCGGCAAGCGGAAGAGCCACAATAACGATCGTACCTTTGCCAAGCTCGCTTTTAATGTCGATCGTCGCGTTGTGTTTTTTTGCAATCACGGCACAGAGCGAAAGACCGAGTCCGGCGCCGCCTGCCTTGCGTGACCGCGCTTTGTCCACCATGTAAAACGGTTCCGTTGCATGTTTGATGTCCTCCGGTTTCATACCGATCCCCTGATCCGCGACAATGATTTTCATGACACCGCCGTCGGGGGCATAACGGATTCCCACCGTTTTGGCAGGTTCCGATGCTTTTACGGCGTTGTCGACGAGATTTGCGATGAGTGACTTGAAAAGCTCTCTGTCTGCGCTTATGATTCCGTCAATACCTTCGCATGAAAAACCGATTCCCGACCTCTCACATACGGGGCGCATTGCGGCGCCAAGCTCATCGATAAGCTCTGCGGTGCTGACGGGCTCAAATGAAAGGGAAGCGTTGTCGGTACTCGCCATGGCAAGCAGTTTTGATGAAAGTTCCTTCATCCGCTTTGCCTCTTCGACAATGACGCCCGCATAATCGCGTCTGTCCCTCTCACTGACGTCTTTCTTGAGCCTGAGCAGATCGCCCATACACAGTATTGACGTGAGCGGCGTTTTCATTTCGTGAGCCATACTGTCAACGAATCCTTTGCGGTTCTCCGCAATATCCGAGAGCTTGCCGACATCCCGCTCCACCGCTTCCGCCATATCGTTGACCGCGTTGAAAGTAGTTGAAAAATCGCCTTTTCCGCCCTCAAGTCGTGTATCGTATTTTCCTGCGGCGATCTGGCGTATGGCTTTGTTTACTCTGCGAAGCGGCAGTGTATAGCTTCCGACCGAAAAAACAGCACCGAGCGCAATGACAAGCGCCGATATAGCCGAAACAGAAACAGCGAAAATTGTCCTGATCTTTCCGTCCGGCTTGCTTATACGATGTATCGTTTTCACGGCATATGTTCTGTTTTGAAAAAAAATCGGTGATTCCACCATGATCTCGCTGCCGGAAACAGTTGCCGTCGTGACTTGTCCCTCGTCTTCGATTGCCTTCACTCCGTCAAGACCGCGAATTGCCGCGTCGGTGTTGTCGTCCGACAGCCATCCGGCAAGCTGTTCATCCTGTTTTCCGCAAAGCTCAGCAACAACCTCATTGACATGATGTATATGTTCGCTTATTGCATTTTCCTTTTCCGTTTCAATATATGAATCAAAGTCACGCTTCACAAAATAAACGGAAAGTGCCGAGCCGATTACGAATACGCCGAGAAATACCACCGAAAAAACTCTCTGACTGAGTCTCACTTCATCTACCTGCTTTCAAGGCGGTATCCCACCTTAGGAATTGTAACGAGTGCACCGTGAAGCCCCAGCTTTTTCCGGAGCAGATTGATATGAACATCGACAGTGCGGTTTTCGCCCATATAAGAATATCCCCATACAGCCGACAGCAACTGCTCACGGCTTATCGCCATATTCACGTTTTGCATGAAGAAAACGAGCAGGCTGAATTCACGCGGAGTGAGCGTGACAGGCTTGCCGTCAAGTGTGACCTGCCTTCCGTCGAGATCGGCGACTATATTCCTGAATTTCAGAACATTTTCGTTTTTGTGCGCACGGCGCAGTACCGCTTCAACACGTGCCAGCAGTTCAATTGCTTCAAACGGCTTTGCGATATAATCATCTGCGCCCGAGCGCAGACCGCGTACCTTGTCGTTGACGTCGCTTTTTGCCGTGAGGAATATGACCGGGACCTCGCGTCCGCGTATTTCTTCAATTATTTCAAAGCCGTCCTTACCCGGAAGCATGATGTCAAGCAGTATGAGGTCATAATTGCCTTTTATTATCACATCGACTGCGGCATTGCCGTCGTAGCATATATCGCAGTAGTAATTTACGGTTGAAAGTATGGCTTTTATGGATTTCGCAATGTTTTCGTCGTCCTCGACTGTAAGAATGCGTATCATGGCTGAATCTCCTGATTGATATAAGGCATCACCGCGTAATTCGGACGGTTAAAAACAGTATACCCCAAATGTGTGTATTTTTCAACATCGAACATTTGTTCTTGACAACGCAATATAACAGTGATATAATGTACACAAACAAATGTTCGCTGAGGTATCGGAAATGGAAAGAACTGTTCTGCACTGCGATTGTAATTCGTTTTTCGCGTCTGTCGAAACCGTTGCGCATCCCGAATATTCGAAAGTACCTATGGCTGTATGCGGAAGTGTCGAAAACCGCCACGGCATAGTGCTTGCAAAAAACGAACTTGCGAAGAAAGCGGGTGTATCGACCGGAGAGGTCATCTGGAAAGCAAAGCAGAAGTGCCCGTCGCTCCTTGTAGTTCATCCGACTTACGGACTGTACAGTCAGTATTCCGAAGCCGTGAATTCGATATATTATGAATATACCGACCGCATTGAGCCGTTCGGGATCGATGAAAGCTGGCTTGATGTTACGGGTAGCTATAAGCTGTTCGGAGACGGCAGAAGGATAGCGGATATTCTCCGTGAACGTATAAAGCGTGAGCTGGGCATTACAATCTCCGTCGGAGTGTCATTCACAAAAACCTTCGCAAAACTCGGTAGTGACTATAAAAAACCGGACGCCACGACTCTCATAAGCCGGGAAAATTATAAACAGCTTCTTTTCCCGCTTCCGGTGGACACACTGCTTTTCGTCGGAAGACACACAAAGGAAAAGCTGCATATGCTGGGGATAAACACTATCGGTGAACTTGCAGCCGCGGACCCGTCGTTTCTGACCGAAAGCTTCGGAAGAACCGGAGAAAGCCTTTATAATGCGGCAACCGGAGCGTATGACGGTGAAGTCGCGGTATATGGGAGCATTCATGAGGAAAAGTCGATAGGCAACGGTTGCACCTTCCGGCGCGATATAATGAATTATGAAGATGCGCGCTGTGCCCTGACGGTTATATGTGATGAGGTGGGATACCGTATGCGGAAGGCAGGTGTGAAGGGAAGAGTTGTGACTGTCGGTATGCGTGATACCGGGCTTTCGGTGATAACGCGCCGCTGCACTCTTGAAAATCCGACCTGCTCATCTCACACCCTTGCCGATGTCGCATTTTCTCTCATGAAGGAATACTGGGGAGAAAGGAAACCGCTGCGTTCACTTACGGTGACGGCATCGGATTTTATACGCCAAAGCTACGGCGAACAGCTGAGACTGTTTTATTCCGAAAGCGAAATGCTTGATATGCGTCGCGAAAGGCTTGAACGCGCGGTTGACGGAATACGCGCGAAATACGGAAACGGCGTGCTTATTCACGGCGTGGAAGCATGCGGAAATGCGAACAAAAACGCTAATTTACTGTTGCAATAACGGCAATAATGTGATATACTTATAAAATAGGAATGACCGGACCGGCATGCGTTCGGGTCCTGCCATGAAGGAGGGATATGCTCTTGAAACTTATAGTCAATATACTGTGGTTCATCTTCGGCGGCTTTGAACTTGCGCTCGGATGGGCGGTGACAGGTCTGATTCTGTGTTGCACAATCGTCGGAATACCGCTCGGAACTCAGTGCTTCAAGATGGCGCGTCTTGTGATGCTGCCGCTCGGCACAAATGTGACGTATAATATGGGCGTCGTCAAAGGGTGCTTCAATGTCCTCTGGGCTTGCACCTTCGGGCTTGTGTTTGCTCTCTGCAGCGCGCTTGTCGGACTTCTGTGGTGCTGTACCGTGGTCGGGATTCCCGTCGGTGTTCAATGGTTCAAGGTGGCAAAGCTGTCCTTCATGCCGTTCGGAACACTCGTTTACTGAAATATAATGTGAGGTTTGAATAAGATATGGATTACAACAAATTGGCGGAGCTGCTGTTCCCCGATGTTCATGAAACTCCCGAGGATATGGAAAAAAAATATCCGCCGCGCAACCTTCCCGAGGGTGCAAAGGTGACACGTTTTGCTCCCAGCCCGACCGGCTTTGTGCATTTCGGCGGGCTCTTTCCGGCAACTGTCGGCGAAAGACTTGCTCACCAGTCCGGCGGCGTTTTCTACCTGAGAATCGAAGATACCGACGCAAAGCGTGAGGTTGAAGGCGCAGCTGATGCCCTCATAAAAACACTGGCACATTACGGCGTTCATTTCGATGAAGGTGCAATAACCGGCGGAGATAAGGGCGATTACGGTCCATACCGCCAAAGCAGCCGTGCCGATATATATCACATTTACGCAAAAAAGCTCGTTCTTGACGGCAGGGCATATCCTGTATTCTCAACCGACGAACAGCTTGACGCAATCAAGGCGGCTGATAAAAAAACCGAACTGAAAAATACCGACTGGGAAAAAGAAGCCGAAGCAAGACATGAAGCAATGCTTAAGCGCCGCGAATTTACAATTGAGCAGGTCGAAAAAGAACTTGCCGCGGGTCATGCCTTTGCGCTTTTCGCAATAGCGGACGGCGATCCCTCAAAACGTATAAAGGTCACCGATCTTATACGCGGCGACCTTGAAATTCCCGAATGCGATGAGGATGTCGTGCTTCTCAAATCCGACGGTATACCGACATATCATTTTGCCCATGCCGTTGACGACCATCTCATGCGTACGACTCATGTCATTCGCGGTGAAGAGTGGCTCCCCAGCCTTGCAACGCACCTGATGCTTTTCAGATATCTCGGCTTCAAAGCTCCCAAATATATGCACATAGCTCAGCTTATGAAGCTCTGCGAGGACGGAAGCAAGAAGAAACTGTCCAAGCGTGACATGGGAGCCAATATGGACGACTACAAGCGTCTCGGATATGCTCCCGAGTGCGTGATAGAATACGTAATGACTCTTCTCAATTCCAATTATGAAGAATGGCACGCACAAAACCCCGATAAAGCATATACGGATTTCCCGTTCAACATAAAGAAAATGAGCAATTCCGGCTGCCTGTTCGATATGGAAAAGCTCGGCGATGTTTCGCGTAACGTGATTTCGAAATTCACCGCCGATGAGGTTTACAACGGGCTTCTTGAATGGGCTGATGAGTTTGACGCCGACTTTGCATCGCGCCTGAAATCCGACCCCGACCTTGCAAAAGCGGTTATTTCAATAGGAAGAGGCGGCAAAAAACCGCGTAAGGATTACGGCACATGGCTGGAGCTACGTGATTATATGGCGCTGTTCTACGATGAAACTTTCCGTATCATCGATGCTTTGCCCGACAATTTCAACAAGAATGATATTATAAAGACGCTTGACGCATTTGCCGCGTCCTATGACCCTACAGATGATCAGAATGTATGGTTCGGTAAGATAAAGGATATCGCCTCCTCTCTCGGCTACGCCGCCGATATGAAGGAGTACAAACAGACCCCCGAAAAATTTGCGGGAAGCGTCGCCGATATCTCATCATTTATCCGCGTTGCCGTAACTGGCAGACTGAATTCACCCGATCTGTACACAGTTATGAACATACTCGGCAAGGACTGTGTTATAAGAAGAATCAACGAATTTAAGGAGACAATAGCGTAATGGAAGAGAAATCCAGCAATTTTATTCTTGACGCAATAGATGCCGATCTCGCGGCAAATCCCGGAATGAAGGTACACACACGTTTTCCGCCCGAGCCCAACGGTTATCTTCACATAGGGCACTGCAAGGCGCTTGTAATAGATTTCGGTACCGCAAAGAAATATGACGGACTTTGCAACCTCCGCATGGATGACACAAACCCCGCCAAAGAGGACACCGAGTTTGTCGATGCCATCCGTGAGGATATCCACTGGCTGGGCTTTGATTGGGGCGACCGCTTCTTCTACGGGTCCGATTATTTCGAACAGACCTATCAGATTGCCGAAGAGCTCATAAAAAACGGCGACGCATATGTATGTGAGCTTTCAGCCGAGGAATTTTCGAAATACCGCGGCGACCTTTCGCATCCCGCCGTATCGCCATACCGCGACAGACCTGCCGACGAAAGTCTTGACCTTTTCCGCCGCATGAGAGCCGGCGAATTTCCCGAAGGGAAGTACACTCTCCGCGCAAAGATAGATCTTGCCTCCGGCAACTTCAATATGCGTGACCCGGTGCTTTACCGCATACGCTATATCGACCATCACAGACAGGGCAAAAAATGGTGCATCTTCCCTATGTATGACCTTGCACACCCCATTCAGGATGCAATCGAGGGTATAACACACAGCCTTTGCTCCCTTGAATATGAGGATCACAGACCTCTTTATAACTGGGTCATTGAGCATTCGGGACTCGCCTCAAAGCCGCGTCAGATCGAGTTTGCCCGTCTCAACATAACCAACACCGTCCTTTCCAAGCGTTATCTCCGGTATCTCGTCGAAAACGGCATCGTTGACGGCTGGGACGACCCGCGTATGCCCACGCTCTGCGGACTCCGCCGCCGTGGATATACCGCCGCGTCCATCCTTGATTTCTGCGACCGTATCGGTGTCTCCAAAGCGAACAGCATGGTCGATATCGGACTGCTTGAGCATTGCATACGTGAAGAGCTCAACAACAAAGCTCCGAGACGCGTCGCCGTTCTTCATCCCGTGAAGCTGATAGTTGATAACTACCCCGATGACAAGGTCGAATACTTTGATCTTCCGAACAACCAGAACGACCCCGAAGCCGGCACACGTAAGGTACCATTCTGCAAGGAGCTTTATATCGATACCGATGATTTTGCCGAAGTACCGCCTCCCAAATTCTTCCGTATGAAGCCTGACGGTGAAGTGCGCCTCATGGGCGGTTATATCGTGAAATGCACTTCTGTCGAAAAGGATCCGTATGGCAATATCGTCGCGATTCACTGCGATGCCGACCTTGTTTCCGGAAACGGAAACCCCTTTGACGGCAGAAAGATAAAGGGCACGATCCATTGGGTCTCCGCCCGCCACGCCATTGATATCGGCGCTATCATGTATGATCGCCTCTTCACCCGCGACAATATGAACGATCTGCCCGAAGGCACCACATATATCGACTATATCAACCCCGATTCCGCAATACGTCTTGACGGCGTGAAGGCGGAGCCGTCTCTTGCCGACGCGAAGCCGGGCGAGAAGTTCCAGTTCGTGAGAACGGGATATTTCTGTGTGGATACCAAAAACGGCTGCTTCAACAGAGTCGCAAGCCTCAAGGACAGCTTCAAGGTCTGACGAAAGGTTAATGTCATGAAAATATATCTCCGTTTCCCCGGCTTCCTGAAAAAAGCCCTGACACTCAGCTATGACGACGGTGTCGATACCGATATTAAAATGATTGACATCCTCAACCGTCACGGCATAAAAGCGACCTTCAACCTCAACACCGGACTGTTCTCCGAAATACCGCGTCCCGACGGATACACTCATTATTTCTACCATCTCACAAAATCCCAGGCGCTTGAACTGTATACATCATCCGGACATGAGCTCGCAGTCCATACTCTGACACATCCGTTCCTTGAAACGCTTTCACCTGAAGAGATAGCACATGAGATCACCGAGGACAGGAAAAACATCGAAGAAATGTTCGGCGGCGTGGTGCGCGGGATGGCGTATCCGTTCGGCACCTACGACGACAGGGTAGTGGAGATCGCAAAATCATGCGGAATCGCATATTCCCGCACTACAATTTCAACAGGCTGCTTTGATATCCCCTGCGATTGGCTGCGTCTTCCCGCGACCTGTCATCATAACGATCCGCGCCTGAACGAGCTGACCGACAGATTCATATCGTCTGACGGCGAAGCACCTTCTTTGTTTTACCTCTGGGGACATACATATGAATTCAGATGGAACAACAACTGGGAGATCATTGAAAGCTTTGCCGCGAAGATCGGCGGAAGAAATGATATATGGTATGCTACCAACATTGAGATCTGCGATTACGTCGAAGCCTTCCGAGCGCTCCGATTCTCGGCAGACGGCACAAAAGTATATAATCCCTCCGCATGCGATGTCTGCTTTACGGCAGACGGCAAAAATGTAACCGCCGTATCCGGTGTCGTGACCGATATCGCCTGAGTCTGATTTTGCAGAGAAACGTTTTTTTCGTTTCTCTGCAATTTTTTTGCCTTGACCTATTGACAAACACATTTCATCGTGATATAATACCTACAAATCATATAGGAAATGCGGCAGAGTATAAAACGCTTATGAAACGAATGCATACAGACTTCCGATGTCCCCTTTTGCAACCCTGAACAAATATACTGAAACAAAAAGGAACATCACTAATGAAAACATATAATAACATAACCGAACTCGTGGGAAAAACCCCTCTCCTCCGTCTCACCAACTATATCCGAGAAAATTCGCTTGAAGCCGATATATACGGCAAACTTGAATATTTCAACCCTGCCGGAAGCGTGAAGGACAGAATCGCAAAAGCGATGATAGAAGATGCCGAAGCAAAGGGACTGTTGCATCCCGACTCTGTGATAATCGAGCCGACGAGCGGTAACACCGGCATAGGACTTGCAGCCGTCGCCGCTTCAAAGGGATATCGCGTGATCCTCACAATGCCTGAAACAATGAGTGTTGAGCGCCGCAATCTTTTGAAAGCATATGGTGCGCAACTGGTGCTTACCGAAGGTCCAAAGGGCATGAAAGGCGCGATAGCGAAAGCCGATGAGCTTGCAAAGGAAACTCCCCACAGCTTCATACCGAGCCAGTTTACAAACCCTGCAAACCCCACGGCACATTTCGCGACCACAGGTCCGGAAATATGGGAGGATACAGACGGCAAGGTCGATATTTTTGTCGCCGGAGTCGGTACCGGCGGAACGATCTCCGGTGTCGGTGAATTCCTGAAGAGCAAGAACCCCAATATAAAGGTGATTGCCGTCGAACCCGCGACTTCACCGGTTCTTTCGCAAGGTGTTTCGGGACCGCATAAGATACAGGGCATAGGAGCAGGTTTTGTTCCCGAAACGCTTGACACAAAGATATACGATGAAATAATCCCCGTCGAAAACGAGGATGCATTCAGAACCGGTGCGGCGATCGCACGCAGAGAAGGCGTGCTTGTCGGGATATCCTCCGGCGCTGCTGTATGGGCTGCAACCGAGCTTGCAAAGCGTCCCGAAAACAAAGGCAAGCTGATAGTTGTGCTTTTGCCCGATACAGGCGACCGATATCTTTCGACTCCTATGTTTGCGTAATAAAAACGGGCGATTGCAAGGTCCTGTGCTTTGCAATCGCTCATTTTGTATTACTATATGGAATAGTCGTCGCCGCGGTGCTGTCTTTGAATATCAACAAGATCCTGCAAAGTAAAACCGTTCAGATAATCACGGACGACCTTATCAAGACCCTGCCAAAGCGGTAATGTAGGGCAGTCTGCACTTCGTTTGCAGCTTGCTCCGCCGTCGGCAACGCACCATACCGGTGTAAGGTCGCCTTCGGTGATTTCGAGGATCTCGCAGACCGTATACTGTGACGGAAGCCGTGATAATCTGTAACCGCCCAGCGCTCCGCGGTTTGCGTAAAGAAATCCGGCACGGTTAAGCAGCGGTATGATCTGTTCGAGATATTTTTTTGAGATCTCCTGCCTTTCGGCAATGTCTCTGAGAGAAATCAGGTCGTCTGAATAGTGCTCCGCAAGATCAATCATCATACGAAGCGTGTAACGACCTTTTGTTGAGATACGCATAATGCTCCTCCGGCGGGTATTTGTGGACCTTTGCGCCGCGTCCGGCACCGCAAAAGCTGCGGCAAACGGCGGCGCCGATTTCTATCCCGTCTTTCAGTTTATTCTAACACATACAATACCGATTAGTCAACAGGGAAATAAAACATGAATGTAAATTTTTCTGACCAAAAAGCGATAATTGCCATGAGCGGCGGCGTAGATTCAAGCGTCGCGGCATATCTCATGCAAAAAAACGGCTATGACTGCATGGGGGTCACAATGAAGCTGTTTGATAACGGCGATATAGGAATATCAAAAGGACATACCTGCTGTTCTCTTGACGATGTGGAGGATGCACGAAGTGTCGCACGTCGCCTCGGCATACCGTACTACGTTTTTAATTTTTCCGACCGTTTCAATGCGGAAGTCATCGATAAATTTATAAGTGCATACGAAAACGGCGAAACCCCGAACCCATGCATAGACTGCAACCGTTTTCTGAAATTCGACAAACTGTATCGCCGCGCGCGCGAGCTTGATATCGGCTGTGTCGCAACCGGGCATTACGCTTCAGTCGAATATGACGAAAAAAGCGGGCGGTGGCTGCTGAAGCGCGCCGCCGACAGGGAAAAAGATCAGAGCTATGTGCTATATGCATTGACTCAGGAGCAACTTGCCCATACCGTTTTTCCGCTCGGCAAAATGACAAAAACCGAGGTGCGGCATGTTGCCGAACAAAACGGCTTCGTGAACGCTCATAAGCATGACAGCCAGGACATCTGCTTTGTCACCGACAGCGATTACGCCTCATTCATCCGCTGCCGTACCGGAAAAGACTATCCGTCAGGGAACTTTGTCCTTGCCGACGGGACTGTACTCGGTAAGAATAAGGGCGTGATATCATACACCGTCGGACAGCGTAAGGGACTCGGTGTTTCATACAAAATACCGCTGTATGTCTGCGGAATCGACCCGGCAAACGGGAATATTACGCTGGGGAGCGAGTCGGAGCTGTACAGCCGTGTACTCTACGCGCGCGATGTAAATCTCATTTCCGTTCCGGAAATAAAGGGAAAAATGTATGTGACTGCAATGGTAAGATATCGCGGCAGAGAAGAAAAAGCGACAGTTACGGATGAGGGCGACGGAGTGATAAAACTTGTGTTTGACAAGCCGCAGAGAGCGGTGACGAAGGGACAGGCAGTCGTGATGTACGACGGAGATACCGTTGTCGGCGGCGGAACGATCTGCAAAGTCGGATAAAAAACGCTTGACATAACTGCGTTGTCTGCTTATAATTAGAAATAAGATATATAAATCCCTATGTTTGTATTGATTAACTTCTTTTTTTACGGAGTGCATTATGGCAGATATATTTGATTATCTGATGTGGCGCGGCGATCTGACGCTTGAAAACAGTCCGCTGAATGCAGTTGACGGAATGATTCTTGCCCGTCTTTCATATCTTCCGTTTGAAAATATCGTTGACAGCGGAAATGAACCGTGCGTGACTGTCGGTGCCGCCTGTGAAGCGATCCTTCAAAAGCCTGATATTGAAAACAAGGTGCTGCTTAAGGACGATACACGTCTTATGGCGGCATTGCGTGACAGCGCACGGTATCGCGATATGCCGCTTTCGGGCTACGTTAACGAGCTTGATGACGCAACGCAGACACAGTTTTCCTGTATAACGGTCGGACTCGGCGGCAACGATATATGTGTTTCCTTCCGTGGTACCGATAATACCATTATCGGCTGGAAGGAGGACTTCAACATGAGCTTCGTATGCCCCGTTCCCGCTCAGGTGCTTGCCTCGCGTTACGTGGAACGGCTCGCAAACGAAAAACCCGAAAAAAATATTGTGATAACGGGTCACTCCAAGGGCGGAAATCTTGCCGTGTACGCCGCTGCATTCTGTGATGACGGCGTGCAAAAACGTATAACATCTGTTTTCAATTATGATGGACCGGGCTTTGACGACCGGGTGCTCAGAACCGAGAGCTATAAGCGCATCTGCAAGCGTATAATGACCTTCGTCCCTCAGTCCTCGGTAATCGGTATGCTCCTGGGGCACGAGGAAGCATATACTATCGTACACAGCGAACAGACCGGAATGATGCAGCATGATGTTTATTCGTGGGATGTTCGCCGCGACGGCTTTGAATGCCTTGAACGGGTCGACAACAGCAGTAGATTTGTGGATTTCACTCTCAAGGCGTGGATAACCGACCTTGACTATAAACAGCGTGAAAGCTTCTTTGATACTGTTTACACCGTAATGAAAGAGACAAACGCCTCGACTCTCCGTGAAATGGGCGAAAACTGGTTTGCGAGCGCCGTAAGCGTACTCAAATCAATAAAAAATCTTGACGAGGCGACGAGAAAGGCTGCTCTCCGCACACTCGGATTGCTTGTGAAATGTGCCGGAATGGGCATATCGCATATGTGGCAAACGCGTGAAAAGACGGAAGCTCCCGCAAAGACGGAGGAAAAAAGTTGAAAAAAATATCACGTCCCGTTTTTGTTGTTTTGCTTGCGATTGCCGCAGCACTTCTCATCGCAGCCGCATCGCTGATAATAATCAGCCTGACGCGCGACGGAGGCAAGACTGTCGACGACGCGCTCTGGAACTATGAAAAGGGCTGTATGCTTTACGATTCGGAACGTATCGTAAAGTATTCGTCAGACTATCGCCGCTATGAGCTTGCCGGAAACAGGGAATCGACCCGCTCTGCGCTCATAGAAACACTTGACAAAGCATATTCAAAATCAACCTCGCCGTATCTTCAGGGCAAGCTGGAATATTTCTCGTCAAAACTTAAGTATTACGACGTCGGAAGCGATACATACAGCTCGCTTATCGACGAATATGCCGCTTTTGCCGATACCTCGGATATCGAACGCTTTGCCGACGTGACCGCTGTAATTGCCTATAACGGCACACGTGTACTTAAGATAAACGCAACGCTTGTGAAGATCTCCGGCAGATGGTTCTTCTTCAAAAACAACATATAGACAAAAAAGCTGACAGTATCCCGGTGCTGTCAGCTTTTTCGATTCAACTCAGATGGTTTCGAGATTTGAAACGGCGGTCCATGTCATGATATTTCCTTGAGCATTTCCGTTTTCGTCGATGTATTCGCCGAGCAGAACGCACTTTTCGCCGCCTTTTACAATGTCTTTTCCGGAAACCTGAGTTTTTGCAACACTGTAATTTTTCCCCTTCACCCAATCCGGGATTTTCGGTCCGCCGGGATAATAGAATATCGCATCCTTTTTCAGTGTCACAATATCTCCGATACGGATCGGGCGCAGTCTCGCATAGTCCTTGTAGCCGATATTCATATCAACATTGCCTTTGATCCCGTCGATTTTCTCGGTTCCCCATTGCCATACCGTAATATCCGAAACATCCTGCGGCACAGGACCTTTGTCGCCGCTTTTGCGGTACAGTGCAAACCATACATCATAGCCTTTCAGCATTTTCATGTTGATAAAATGCACCGAAAACGCTCTGTTTGTATATACCATCGGTATATACCCGGCGTCGTATACCGCACCGCAGAAGATCTTCAGAAGGCTTGCGTTGTATTCTCTGTCGAAGCGTGTATAGCGCTCGTCCTCCATATCGGCAGCGCAAGGGAAAACGATTGAGCTGCCTGCTTTTTTTACGGTTTTTATGAAAAACTCGGCTTCTTCAAGCACCTCGTCGCGCGTTGTTCCCGTCATGAAGTGATATGCACCGCATTTTATACCGACGGATGACGCGCCGGCAACGCTTCCGGCAAAGCCTCTGTCTTCAAACGGAGCGATGCCTTTATCCCTGATGCCGCCTCCCTGCGATGCCTTTATCATCGCAAATTCGATGCCGCTGTTTTTAACCTTTTTCCAGTCGGCGCCCATCTGATATACCGAAATATCGATACCTTTCATAGTGAAATTACCTCCGAAATCATACTTTCCACTATCAGTATATCACGAAAGGCGCCATAAAGCGTCCGCCGATATTCCGGTGAAATTCCGGCTTTGTATGCTGTGGGTCGATTTCGTATATCAGGCGAGCTCCTCGCGCAGACGGCTGATGATGCGCTTTTCCCGCCGCGACACCATCACCTGTGTCATTCCCACTGTCCTTCCGACATCGCTTTGCGAAAGCCCCTTCCAGTATCGCAGTACTATTATCCTTCTGTCCGTTTCGTCAAGTGCCGCGATTGCCTGACGCAGGGATATCTTCTCTGCAAGTTCGCCGATATTGTCACTCCCGACAAGGTTTTCGAGCGTTGCCTCGCCGTCTCCGACAGGAGCCGAAAACGAAAGCAGCGGTGAAGAGGCTTCAAGCGCCGCCGCTGCTTCCTCCGGTTCGATCCCGCAAAGCGCGGCAAGCTCCGCAACAGTCGGCTCGGCGCATTTTTCCCGCATGAATTCCTCTCTTTTGCGCTGTAAAAGAACTCCGGTACGCTTCAGTTCACGGCTCACCTTGATGATTCCGTCGTCACGCAGGTATTTTTTTATTTCTCCCATTATCATCGGCACCGCATAGGTTGAAAAGCGGGTACCGACTGAGGTATCGAAGTTGCGTATCGCTTTTATAAGCCCTATCGTGCCGATCTGAACAAGATCTTCAAAATCCACGCCCCGCTCCCTGAACCGCAGAGCTATTGATTTTACAAGTCCCATATTGCCGTTTACAAGCTCGGAAAACGCAGCTTTGTCGCCTTTTTGTGCTTTCGGAAGCAGAGAATCGTTGTCAATTTCAAACATAACATCACCCGTTTTTTGATATGTACTATGTGATGGATATGTTTTTTTCGAGCCGCACCACCGTTCCTTTTCCGGGCTTTGAACGAACCCTCACACGATCGGTGAAGGATTCCATGACGGTGAAGCCCATTCCGCTCCTTTCTCCCTCCGGGTCGGTTGTGAAAAGCGGCTCCATTGCCTGCTTTATGTCGGATATTCCCCTGCCGCAGTCCTTTATGGTCATGACGAGCCGTCCGTCACCGTAGTATTCGCCTCTCAGCTCAACCATGCGTTTTTCGGGTGGCAGCGGGCTGTCGCGGTAGGCGTGGACAATGCAGTTTGTGACGGCTTCGCTAACGGCAGTCTTGATATCCGCTATATCATTGACACGCGGGTCAAGCTGGCTTGCGAATGCCGCCATTGCAGAGCGGGCGAAGCCCTCATTGACGGATTTTGCGGGGAATATGCATCTGAATCTGTTGATTGGCTTATTGTTCATTGCGTTTGTCTTCCTCCACCCTTATAAGCCTGTCCATTCCGGACAGCATAACCATTTTTGAAACGGGACCCGATGGCGAGATCAGCACCGTTTCGCCGCCGAGCGACTTCATAAGTCTGTATCTCCCCATGACATAGCCGAGTCCCGACGAATCGCAGAAGCTGATGCCGGAGGTATCGATAAAAAGAACCTTCGGATGTTCGCGGTTGATGACCGCGTCGGTGTTTTCGCGTGCGGTTTTCGCGCTGTGATGATCCATTTCTCCCGAAAGGGTGACGCATAACGCACCGTCTCTGTATTTGTAGTTGAATTTCACTTTTCCACCTCCTGTGCAAGTATAACACGTATTCTGCGCGAAGTATGTCACAATGGGCGAAGGCGTATTAAAATTTTACGGGAACAAGTGCAAAAAAAACACCGTACCGGAAGCGCAGTGCAATCGGTACGGTAAAACTACGGGGAGTTGTACTTGTTGTTTTTATTTGATTTTTTCAAGGACCCACATCTTTGAGGAATACTCATATGTGAGGTCTACGGGGATTCCGTAGCCCATAAGCTCACTTCCCGTGTATTCCTTGCCGGAATCGTCGCGGTAACGCGCATCGGGGTCAAGTCCTTTGAGTTTCAGGCGCTCATAATGCGGATAGACACGCACATGCGTGAGGACATATTCGGCAATACAGATGCTGTCGTCATCGGAAATGTATTCCCATGCGGCGCAGTCGCCTTCATAGCAGGAGCGCAGACGGAAATAGCGTCCGTTTGCGGCGACATGGCTGTATTTTTTATAAAACTCCGCAGTGCGTCTGACGAGTGACTGTTCCTCCTCCGAGAGGGCTGTCGGGTCAAGCTCATAGCCGAATGAGCCGGTGAAGGCAACATTGAAGCGGGTATCAAACGGTGTGACATGACCGGTCTGATGGTTCGGAGACGCCGAAACATGTGCGGACATCGACGAGAGGGGATAAACGAGCGATGTGCCGTGCTGTATGGGCAAACGTTCAATCGCGTCGCTGTTGTCGCTTGTCCAGGTCTGCGGCATATAGTAGAGCATACCGCAGTCAAAGCGTCCGCCGCCGCCCGAGCAGGATTCGAACAGAACGTCGGGGAAATCGGTCACCAGACGTTCAAGCAGGCTGTAAAGCCCGAGGTAATAACGGTGGGAGACCTCCTGCTGTCTGTCGGCGGGCAGGTCGGTGCTGCCGACTTCGCTCATATTGCGGTTGAAATCCCATTTGACGTACGAAATCGTGCCTGTTTTCAACACAGCGGCGATGGATTCGTAAAGGTAATCACAAACCTCCTTGCGGGAGAGGTTCAGCATGAGCTGCTGTCTGCCCTCGGAGCGCGGTCTGCCGTCGATATGCAGGCACCAGTCAGGGTGTGCGCGGTAAAGGTCGCTGTCGGGAGAGACCATTTCCGGCTCAAACCATATTCCGAGCGTCATTCCGTGCTTTTTCAGCACATCGTGGATTGCTTCGATTCCTCCGGGGAGCTTTCGCTTGTCGACGACCCAGTCGCCGAGCGAGCAGTTATCGCTGTCGCGCTTGCCGAACCAGCCGTCATCGATGACGAGAAGCTCTATACCGAGCTTTGCGGAGCATTCGGCAATCTTTATCAAACGTTCCTCGTTGAAGCCGAAATAGCAGGCTTCCCAGCTGTTCAGCAGAACGGGACGAGTTTGGTTTTTGTATTTGCCGCGTATAATATGGTTATTTATAAAGCTGTGCATATTCTGCGACAGAGCTGTGAGCCCGGATGTTGAATGGCAGAGTATGGCTTCGGGAGTATCGAATTTTTCGCCGTTTTCAAGCTTCCAGGAGAAGCCGTCGGGATTTATGCCCATACGTACACGCGTACAACCGAACTGAGTCGCCTCGGCATCGGCGGTAAATGAACCGGAATAGACAAGAGTGAATGAATATGCATCGCCGCTGTCCTCAGTCGCGTCATGAGATGTGAGTATCATGAAAGGGTTATGGACATGAGATGAAGCACCTCGGCGGCTGTACAGCGAGAATTTTCCGCCTTTGAGAGGAAAACGGTCGATGTGCCGTTCACGCGCGTGAGAGCCGATGTTGGAGATTATGTCGAAGCGGTCGGTGTCAAAATCGACGGAAGCGGACATTGCACACCGAACGCTGACGGCATTCTTTCCGTTGTTGATTATCACCGCGCGGCGGGCGATCACATCAGTGTCGGCAAACACGGAGTAATACAGCTCGACCGTTACGTCGCTTATGCTGTCTTTCAGCGTTATGACAAGCGTTTCGGGGCAGCCGTAAGACGCGGGAAGCCCTTCGGGGAGAGGTTTTCGGTCAAGAATGCGGTATGAATCGTATTTCGGGTCGACTATATCCGATCCGTCGGCGTTGATGACTTCAATTGCGGGACTTCTCAGGTCGCCTCTGCCGAATGCGGGATATTCAAGCTGGACATCATCAAGGATGAGTCCCTTGCAGTTTTCAAGATGGCTGCAGAAAGCCGCTCTGCCGTATTCACGGTGCATATAGCCGTGGTCGCCGTCATTCAGCTTTGAGCCCCAGTAAGTATGGATGAGATAGCCTTCGCATATCTGCATCACGTACGAGGTGTTTTTTGTGTTGAGCTGGAACTGTGAACCGTTTACTGTGACAGACATAGTAAACTCCTTTTGTTTTATAGGTTGAGGAAAGCTTTTGCTATTTCAAAATAAAGAAGAAGCGAGATCGCGTCAACGATCGTCGTGATAAACGGGCTTGCCATTACTGCGGGATCGAAGCCGATACGCTTTGCGAGCACCGGCAGGCTGCATCCCACAAGCTTTGCGGCGATGACGGTCAGCACGAGTGTCAGGCAGACGACAAGGTCGACGGTAAGCGAAATATTGCTGCCGAATATGAGGTTATCGACAAGAAGTATCTTGACGAAGCTGCAGCCGGCAAGCGTCACGCCGCAGAGAATCGAAACACGGCATTCTTTCCACAATATCGAAAAGATGTTGCGGATGGAAATGTCGCCGAGGGCGAGACCGCGTATCACAGTGACGGATGCCTGACTTCCGGCGTTTCCGCCGGTATCCATCAGCATCGGTATGAACGCTATAAGAGCAGCCTGCGCGGCAAGCTGGTTTTCAAAGCTGCTGATTATCTGACCGGTGAAGGTCGCGGACACCATCAGCAAGAGCAGCCACGGAATCCGGCTTTTCCATATTTCAAACGGCGATGTTTTGATGTACGGCTTATCGGACGGCGTTATCGCTGCCATTTTTTCGATGTCTTCGGTCGCTTCGTCTTCAATGACGTCGATCGCGTCGTCGAACGTTACGATACCGACGAGACGTTTTTCCTTGTCGGCAACGGGCATTGCGAGAAAGTCGTATTTGCTCATTTCCTTGGCGACGTCCTCTTTGTCTTCGGTCGTTGAAGCGTATATGACGTTCGTATCCATTATGGCGGAAACAAGGGTGGCTGCATCGGCAAGGAGAAGATCCTTTGCCGTACATACGCCGAGTAGATGACGGTAATAGTCGGTGACATAACAGGTGTAAATCGTTTCCTTGTCCACACCGGTTTCACGTATGTGGTCGATAGCCTGTCTTACAGTCATTTCGGGTTTCAGACTTACATATTCGACCGTCATAATACTGCCGGCACTGTCTTCGGGGTAGTGAAGCAGTTCGTTGATTGCACGGCGCGTTTCGGCGTCGCTTGTCGCTATTATGCGTTTTACAACATTTGCGGGCATTTCCTCGATGATATCAACGGTGTCATCAAGGAACATTTCGTCGAAGATTTCGTGGAGACGCATATCGGAGAAAGAACGTATCAGTGTTTCCTGCGCGTCACGGTCCATTTCGACAAAGGTTTCCGCAGCCGTCTCTTTCGGAAGGATACGGAAGGCAATGGCGAGCTTTTCGTCATCAAGCTGTGCAAAAAGTGTCGCTATGTCCTGCGGGGTTTCGTTTTCGAGAAGCTTCTTAAGCCCCTGAGGATTGCGTTCATCAAGGAGCCTTTCAAGCTCGTCTCTCTGCTCATCAATGAGCTTTTCTTTTTCGTCCATTTTTTCTTCCTTTCTTTTGGTGAAAATCAAAGGGAAGTAGGACAACAAAGCCGAGTCTTTCAGCCGGAACGGTTATTGATTTTTTAAGCGGCGAAAAAGACACAATCGGTGACTGCTGCCGCTACTACTGCCGGAATCCATGTTTTTTTCGCCTCCTGTAATTCAAAAATATACATTTATTGTATACTCCGCGCTGTCTTTTGTCAAGAGCAAAAATTAAAGAATTCGGGTAGTCTTTTTGGTGAAAAAAGTATTTGCATTTTGTCGTTTGCTGTGATATACTGTTTTACAATAAATGATCGTACGCCATCGTGCGGTCGCCGGATATGGAAAGGAAGTCAACAATGAACAAAGTCGTAGTCTTTAATCATCCTATGATCGCTCACAAGCTCACTCTTATGCGCATGAAAGAAACAGGCGCAAAGGATTTCCGCGATCTCCTCACCGAAATTTCAATGCTTATGGCATATGAAATCACACGTGATATTCCTCTTGAACAGGTCGAAATCGAAACTCCCATATGCAAAACCATGCAGCCCAAGGTGTCGGGCAAAAAGCTGGCTATTGTGCCTATTCTCCGCGCGGGTCTCGGCATGGTGGACGGCTTTCTTCAGATTGTACCCGTTGCAAAGGTCGGTCATATAGGTCTTTACCGTGATCCGGAGACAATGCTCCCTGTTGAGTATTATTTCAAAATGCCGCCTGATATAACCGAGCGTACTGCAATTATTCTCGATCCCATGCTCGCGACCGGCGGCAGCTCTGTCGCTGCGATCGACAGCCTCAAAAAACGCGGCTGCCATGACATCATGCTTATGAATCTCATCGCCGCTCCGGAGGGAATTGAAGAGGTCAAAAGAAAGCATCCCGATGTTAACATATATGTTGCTGCGGTTGACGAAAAACTCAACGAACATTGTTACATCATTCCCGGTCTCGGCGATGCGGGCGACCGTCTGTTCGGTACAAAATAATGGTCTCCATCGGTAACGATTGGGATGCTATTCTTGCGGATGAATTCAAAAAGCCGTATTATCTTGCACTCAGGCAGTTCCTGAAAGAGGAATATTCATCAAAGGTAATATATCCTTCGATGTATGATATATTCAACGCTTTCAGATATACTCCTTACTCAGATGTTAAGGTGGTTCTGCTCGGTCAGGATCCGTATCACGGCGCGGGGCAGGCGCATGGACTTTGCTTTTCTGTAAAGGACGGTGTTGCGCCTCCTCCGTCGCTCGTCAACCTCTTTAAGGAATTGAATCATGATGTCGGATGTACCGTGCCGCAAAGCGGATGTCTCACAAAATGGGCGGAGAGGGGAGTCATGCTGTTAAACAGCGTTCTTACCGTCCGCGAAGGCGCGGCGGGTTCTCACCGCGGAAAGGGTTGGGAAACATTTACCGATTCGGTTATTTCGCGACTCAACGACCGCAAAGTGCCTATTGTGTTCATGTTGTGGGGCAATTATGCAAAGAGCAAGATTCCGTTGATCACATCTGACAGGCATCTTGTGCTAACCGCGGCACATCCGAGTCCGCTTTCGGCTTCGTATGGCTTTTTCGGATGCAGACATTTTTCAAAAGCAAACGATTTTCTGGTCAGTAACGGTATGACGCCTGTCGATTGGCAGCTCTGATTACGACCTGACTGTTTTGGTGAGTCGCCTCTGTGGCGGCTCTGTTTAATTTATTTTCAGCAATTTCATGAGAATTTCAGTAAATACTATTTGCGTTGCTGCTTGTTGCAACAATCCTCAATATTACGAAATGCTTCTCAAGCTTCAGGAATTCCGCAAGCGCAGTATTATTACAGGTAATGGTTAATATGATATGTCTTGATATTTGACATAGTGTACAAAAATACGGTGCCGGATTTGTTAAATATGAATAAATATTCGTGTGTTCTACAGAAAGAGGTTGACAGACGGCAGAACGAGTGATATAATCTTATCGTTACAAAAACGCTTTTTTAGGAGGATTACAATGAAAAAGCTTTATGCTTTGTTGCTTGTTGTGGTTATGCTCGCCGCATCTCTTGTGGCATGTAACGACAACAACACAAATTCGGAGCCCACTGACCAGTCAAAGGGCAATGAGTCGACTGCATCAGTCGGCGAAGCAAGCGAGGCTGTCAGCGAACCTGAAGATACCGGTTGCTGGCTCCCCGAAAAAAAATGGAATACAACCCTTACATGGGCTACCGCGTACAATGAGGCAGATTCCACTACCGACGTTCGTTACTATGAAATCTGGTGCGAAGAGGATCTCGGCGATATTGTAAGTCAGGCTGTTGTCGAGCGTTCGCGTTGGCTCGAATCAGAGTATGGCATTTCGATTGAAATGGTTTATAATCCGAAGGACGGTGTAGTTTCCTATGCCGAGCTTTGCGCCGAGAGCGATATGCCGCTCGATGTTATCACAAGCGCTGCTTTTGCGATAGCTCCTACCTTGGAAAAAGGTTATTTCTATGATTTCAAGGAAATCAATGCACAGTACAATGACGGCAAGGGCTGGCTCAGACTCGATCAGGATTACTGGGATCAGAACTCCATGCGCGATTATTCTTTTGCAAACAGAGTTTTCATGCTGACCGGCGATATCTGCCTTTATGACGATGAAACCACTTGGGCAATGTTCTTCAACAAGGGAATGGCACAGGAATACGGCATTGAAAGCCCATATAAGACCGTTAAGGACGGCAATTGGACCATTGATCTGCTTCACGAATACTGCAAGCAGGTTACCATGGCTACCGGCGATAAGCTTACATGGGTTGCCGAGGATCATAACAAGTGGGGCATGGTCACTCAGTCGTTTGACTGCATTATGTTCATGATGGGTTGCGGTCAAAGCATGGTTGCAAAGGATACCAACGACCTTCCTTATCTCCGCATTGATGAACAAAGAAACATTGACGTCGCTCAGAAGGTCGTTTCCATGCTTATCGACGAAAACTTTGTCGGCGTCGCAGACTTCTACGGTGCTTGGAACTCCGGTGTTTACGATGTTGAAACGCAGATGTTCGCAAACGGCGATGCTCTTTTCATGCCTCATAGCATGGCAATGCTCAACAGCCAGAAAATCAAGGAGTCTGAAGTTGATATCGGCGTTATCCCCATGCCCAAAGCAGATGAGATCCAGGAAGACTATTCTTCCTCCTCCAATGTTTACCATCTTCAGATGGTGGCTGTTCCGATCACCAATACCGCTAACCTCGAAGCTACTCTTTATGCTCTCGAGGCTATGGCTTGGTACGGTCAGCAGTACGTTACTCCTCAGTACTACGAGAAGGTCCTCAAGCTCCAGAAATTCCGTGATGAGGACGCCGAAGAAATGCTCGATCTGATCTTCAAGAACAGAACCTATGATATGGCTATCGCTTACAACTTCTCTGATATGATTCAGTTCTACAATAAACTGCTCGGCGGCAGAACGACCGACATCGTTTCCAAGTTCGATGCAAGCCGCGCTGCATATCAGGAAGCAATCGATAACGCAATCGCAACATTCACGCAGCAGTAATTGTTCGCAAAACGCCGCGACACAAAGTCGCGGCGTTCTTTGATATGATTCGGAGAAAAACACATGAAAAAAAATATTTGCCTTATTCTTTGCCTGATGATGCTGATTTCGGTATTTGCATCATGCAACCATTCACAGACGAGCGAAAGTTCGGATGTGTCAGACAATCCTAACAGCGACACCGTTTCGTCGGAGACTTCGGGGGACGATATTGTCTACAACGGCGGTGAGGATATCGAAGAGCTCTTTACGACAGTGTTGCCGGCAGACAGGGAATATATAAACGTCGCAAAGAACGCAAAATACACATTCAGCCGTGAACCGTCTGATAAGTATCCGGATTCGGGCAACCTACTCACCGATTCCGTGCACGGCTCGTTGGAGAGTGTCTCCGGCTTTGTCGGTTTCATCGGTAAAAAGCCTATTGAAATCACTCTTGATCTCGGTCGGGAAATTGACGGCATCTGCGGCTTTTCGATCGATAATATCATCGATACCGAATATGGTCGCGGCACTCCCAGAAGCGCAGTATTCTATGTTTCGGATGATGGCGAAAATTATGTTAAAGCTGCTTCAAGTGCGGTTTACACACTGATGACCGGCGGCGGAAGACGTATTTACAAGATTGAAGCCTATACCGAAAAGGGGTTTTCGGCACGTTATGTCAGACTTGTTCTTGATGATATACTCATCAACTGGACACTGCTTGATGAATTCAAGGTTTATACCTGCACAGAAAAGAAGCCCGAGGAGCCTATACGCGACGAAGAGACGTATTATAGAAACGACGACATGCCCAATGTGACTGAGGAGCTTTACTGGGATTCTTCAGAAAGCGACTTTGAGGATCAGATTAATCTCATTTCCGGTCTGGGACAGCGCATCTATTCGCACGCTGCGCTCAGCGACGAGCTAAAGACGGGCTATTATAATACTCCCGCTTCAATAACTGCGCTTACAGACGGCAAGCACGGCAAGTATTCATACAACGATCCGTCCAACGCCCACTTTACCGGCGGCGCAGGCAGAGATATAATTTATGATCTCGGCAAGCTCTCTTCGGTCAATTATGCGACGATCGACTGCATGGTTGCGACGAATGCGGGAATAAACGTTCCCGAAATGGTTATTGTTCAGCTTTCGGAGGACGGTGTTGAATGGCAGACTGTCGCTGTTGAGAGAGCTTCATCTTTTGCCGGATATTTTGTCGGAAAAGAAACATGGTCAAAGCTTACGATCACCTTCAATGCCGAAGCATATAAGGCACGCTTTGTCAAATTTGCGATCAGCATCAGTTCACATTGCTGGATGAGCGAAATTGAAGTTTTCGGTTCCAAGAAGATCACCGACAACGCAAAGAAGCTTGAAGGCCCTTCCGCAAGCATCGGCGATGATATGTATGTCAACGCATATCCGTCACTTGACGTTCTCGGCGGCTCCGAAAACATTTATCTTGCTTATAACTACAAGGTTGAAAACCGTGCTGCGGGTCTCAGAAGCAAGGAACAGTACAAGCCGCTTGTCGGTTATTATGACAAGGACGGAAATCTGAAGGATTTCTTCTTTGATTCTTATCTTTACCTCCCGTGCTCCACAACCTGCCCGTCCGGCGGTCTGCTCTGGGAATCGGAGTCACAGCCCTCTGTCATGAGCGACTGGCTTGATTATGAAGCTGATCTCTGGGCTGACGGCTACAATATTCAGGCGCTCAACGAAGCTGTTGGTGAGGTCAAGGAAGAACTCGGACAGCCTGATTACAAAGCTTACGTTTATCTTTCCATATTCAATCTTGCGTCGGTCAACAACAAATTCGGCGACATTGACGGCGATGGTGTTGTCGAAAACGCGAACAACCTAGGGGACCGTATCAAGATCGCACAATGGTGGATTGACAGAAACATTGAAAAGTACAATGCCGCAGGTTTTGAGAATCTCAAGCTCAACGGTTTCTATTGGTACGATGAGGGTATCGGTCTCGGTGATGCCGAAAAGCGTCAGATGATCGATTTCATCGTGAATTACGTTCATTCCAAGGGATATTATATAATCTGGATCCCGTATTATCAGGCATCCGGTTATTCGTCATGGAAGGACTGCGGCTTCGATTGCGCTAATATGCAGCCGAACTATATGTTCGTCGAAGGCTCGACCGAACAGCGTGTTTATGACAATGCCAAGTTTGCTGCCGCATACGGTATGGGCGTTGAAATCGAGGCTGACGGCAATGTGTTCAGCGGCAACAATGACGCATTCACACCGAGCAGATATGACAGGTATCTTTCATATCTCAAGGTCGGCGTCGAAAAGGGATACATGAACAGCATCAAGATGTATTACTGCGATGCGGTTCCCGGTGTATATCTTTCAGCCTACAACAACAGCGATCCCAAATATCACGCAATATATGATATTACTTATCTTTACGCAAAGAGAAAGCTTTCGCTTGATGACCCTGGAAAGACATTTGACGATACACCTGTTGTTGTCACCGCAAATGAAAAATTCAGCGGCAATCTTGTCTCAGACAATGCATACGGTCAGTATACCATTAAATACGGTCCGCGTCACGGATCGTTCGCGCTTGCTTCAAACGGCGCTTACAAGTATACCCCCGATGAAAACTTTGTCGGCGAAGATACTATCGTGCTGACCTTGAATAATGGTATGGCTGTGGGCGAAGTTACTCTCACCATAAGAGTAGAGCCTGCAAAATAGGCTTTCGACTTATGGACAGTATCGAAAAGCTGAAGGATATGATCGCGTCGTCGGAGAACATTGTTTTCTTCGGCGGCGCCGGAGTATCGACAGAGAGCGGCATTCCGGATTTCAGGAGTGCCGACGGTATATATAACCGCGATGCCGTTATTCCGCCGGAACGTATTCTCAGCCATACATTCTTCATCAATCACACCGCAGAATTCTTTGATTTTTACAAGTCAAATATGATTTTTCCGGATGCAAAACCGAATGCCGCACATCTCGCGCTTGCATCGCTGGAATCTGACGGAAAGCTCAGGGCTGTGGTAACGCAGAATATTGACGGACTTCATCAGGCTGCGGGAAGCAAAAAGGTTTTTGAACTTCACGGCTCGGTACACAGAAACCATTGCATGGAATGCGGCAGATTCTTTGATGCCGCATACATTATGAATTCCTACGGAATACCGAGATGCGATGTCTGCGGCGGAGTCGTAAAGCCGGATGTCGTATTGTATGAAGAAGCACTGGATGACAGAGTCTGCGACGGTGCCGTCAGAGCAATTGCCGATGCGGATATGCTGATCGTGGGCGGAACATCATTGTCGGTTTATCCTGCGGCGGGATTTGTCAGGTATTATTCCGGCAGCAAGCTTGTCATCATCAATGCAAGTGCTACCCGATACGATGACCTTGCCGACTTCACAATATCAATGCCTATCGGAAAGGTTCTCGGCAAAGCGGTTTCGATTTCGTAAAAAGTCACTATTGAAAAACGGACCTGCACATCAAAGTGCAAGTCCGTTTTAATTAGCGATTTTTTGATCATGCTGCATATACGGAGGTGAAGATCGGAAGAGAAGGCAGGGAAGTCATTGCTTTGCCGTACCGTTGCACAATCCCGCTTCGCGGATGAAGCAGGAATCACATTTCGGAGCGCGTGCCGAGCATATTTCTCTTCCGAAATGGACCGCACGGTGGCAGAATGCGGATTGTTCGTCTGTCGGAATAAGCGGAGTGAGCGCGTTTTCCACCTTTCGGGGATCTGTACTGTCGGCAAAACCCAAGCGGTTTGCGATGCGTATCATATGAGTGTCCGCGACGATTCCGCCGAGTCCGAACACATCGCCTCTTATGAGATTTGCAATCTTGCGTCCGACACCCGGAAGGGTCAGCAGGGCTTTCATGTCGGAAGGTATTTCACCGCAGAAATCCGATTCCAGCTTTACGCAGCAAGCCTTCATATTCTTCGCTTTTGCTTTGTAAAGCCCGCAAGGGCGAACAATCCGTTCGAGTTCATCAAGGCTGCATTCTGCGAGAGCATGGATATCGTGGTATTTTTCAAAAAGCGGTACTGAAATAATGTTGACCCGCTTGTCGGTACACTGTGCCGAAAGGATTGCCATCATCAGCAGTCTGTACGCATTGTCGCCCGCTTCAAGTCCGCATTTTACATCGGGATATTCTATTTCAAAAAGTCTTGCGACCGTTACAGCACGTTCACGGAGTGTCATATCATTCATCAAAAATATAGTTTACATCGCCCGAGAGCAGAGAAAGAACGCCTTTGTATACATTTTCGGCGCGGTCATCAAAGTTCTTTCTGAGCTTATCGGCGTAGTATTTTTCGGTAAGAAATACCTGCAGGTTCATAAGGACCTTGTCCTTGTCTTCGATTTTGCAGCTGAGCATATATCCGTTCGGAAGTTCTTCAAGATCACTTGAAATCCTGTTTCCGGTTTTATAAAATGCAAGCAACCGCAGTGCAGAGCGCAGAGCCTTTTCACGTACCGTGGTGAAAAGCTTCATCTGCACATTTGAAACTGCTTCTTCGCCTGCCGGAGTTATGACGTATACCGGATGAGAGTCCTCCTTGCGTTTCTGCTCGAGGATCTGACCATTTTCAAGCAGCTCGGCAAAGCAAATGGCAAAATCAAAATAATTGACATAGCCGTCCTGAATAACGATATCGTTTATCATCGAAAATTCGAGCGGCTCCTTTATGTTCTTCAGCAGAAACAATATGAAAATTTTTATTTCAAACTTATCTGTCAGCTCCATGTCGGATGACTCTCCTGGTTTTTGATAACGACAGCCGTCGAAAAATGCTCGGAAAACGCTTTTTCAGGCGGCTATATATATAATACTACATTTTGTTCAAAAAAACAAGACAATTTTTCCTTGAAATTATGGTGAGTTGGTTGTATAATAAGACGATAAAGATATCGGAGGACGACTATGGCGCTGACCTTTCCCGGAGGCATTTCTCTCTATGACCGCAGATCGACAGCCTGCAAAGAGTTTTCTGAAATGGAAGCCCCGGCATTTTGCAGATATGATATACCTGACGGCTTTGATACAATTGTGAATGCCGGTGATATGATATTCGTGAATTCGCCGCTGATGCGCGATCACGAAGGTTTTTACATTTACTCCACGGTTTCGGGGAATGTATGCGAAGTGAACCGAAAGATTGTTACGGTCGAAAACGACGGAGAATTTGTTTCGGTACCTCTCTTTGAGCAGATTCAGAAATCTGTTTTGGAGCTGACATCTGACGAAATCATTTCATATGTCAAGTCCTGCGGCATAACAGGCACTTTTTCCGGTGAACCGGTTTACAGAAAAATGGAACGTTCACTTCAAAAGGCGCGTCGGCTTGTTATTTCTTGCGTTGAATCTGACCCGTGCTCGGGTCATGTCAGATCTTTTGCCGTTAAAAATGCCGATGGTATTGTATTGGGCGCCAAGCTTGTAATGCTGGCACTCGGCATAAAAAAGACCGTCATTGCGTTCGGAGAAAGGGACACGAAAGTCGCTTCGGCGTTTGAAAAAGTAATAACTCATAAGAATATGCTTGTAAGTGCATTTGTCGATGAGAAATACCCACAGGGCGACGACAGATTGCTTATTTCATCAATATATCATGTCGAGATACCGTTTTCACGCACTCCCGAGGAGTGCGGATATCTCGTCATGTCTGCCGAGACGGTTTTCAATGTATATCATTGTCTGAAAAATGCGTGTTGTGTTACGAAAAAGGCACTGACCGTTGCAGGTGACGGTATTCCGTCACCGCTTAATCTTATGGCACATGTCGGTACGCCTTTTGAGGATATCGCGTCGTCATATCAGGCGGAAACAGATGCATTTGCCGTAAACGGCGGAATCATAAACGGCAGGATCATAGACGGCGGCGCTGTCTCGCAGTCTACCAACGTTCTGGCGTTTGTCAGACCTTATAAGCAGCATACCGATGAATGCATACGCTGTTCTCGCTGCGCTTCGGTTTGCCCGATGCATCTTATCCCGTATATGTTCCTCGAGAATCATCAAAACGGGAGACACGGTGACAATATCGACTTCGGAATTTATAACTGTATAGAATGCGGCTGTTGCGCCTATGTATGTCCGTCTGCAATAGATCTGCTCGGGATGATACGTAACTACCGTGGTGAAGCATCGATTGTATATGAGTCTGATGAGCCTGACAATTTACCTGATATTTCGAATGAAGCGGTATTTTTTGAAGAAAATTCCGACCCGTTTTTCGGTGCAACACCTGAAAGTGCAGTTGATGTCAATTCTGAAGAGCAATCGGATGATGATGTTGAAGCGTTGCCGGAAGCTGACGAATCCATCGCGGCTGCAGTGCGGGAAGCCGAATCGACACCGTCTGGCGGAGACAGCGATCTTGTTTCAATACCGGAGCTTGACCTTTCGGAGATAGGAAAAAAACGTAAAAAGAAAAAGAAGGATTTCGGAAAAGAGCTTGGCGATGTTCTCAAAGCAAATCCGGAAGATTTTGATGAGAAGGGGGATGACGCAAATGATGATTGAAAATAGCAGTATGCACGCACCGTACGTCAGAATGGGACGCGGAAGCTACCGTGTTATGTGCGATGTGCTCATCGCTATGATACCGCCGATCGTATGGGCGGTTTATGTGTTCGGCGGGCGGGCTGTCACGATGATTGTCGTAGGCGTGACGTTTGCATCTGCTGCCGATTATTCATTCAGACGTTTTATCTTCCGTAAGGGGAATGATTTCGATGTTTCGGCGGCAGTTACCGGTATACTCATCGGATTTGCACTCCCCGTATCCGCCCCGCTTTGGCTTCCCGCATTTGCGGCGCTTGTCGCAATATGCGTTAAGTATTCCGCGGGCGGCATCGGTAAAAATCTCTTCAATCCGGCGGCGTCCGGCATCTGTGTTTCGTATCTCCTTTTCGGAAAAAATATGACCGTATTCACAAAACCGTTTGCATCGCTGCCTGCATTTGCGCTGAGCGTTCCCGACGCGGTCCTCAACGAATACGGAGTTGCGACATCACTTGATCTCATGCGTGACGGGAAGGTGGTCACGTCCTCAATAGCGGATTATTTTTACGGAATAGAAGCCGGTGCGATCGGCACCGTTTCCGCGGCGCTTCTCACGGTTTCACTCGTATATCTTCTCATACGCCGTGTTTCCGGTGTGGGGGCACTTGCCGGATATCTTATGGGTATGCTCGTACTTACGTTTTTCACTGCGTATGCCGATTGTGAACCGATCGATTTTGCAGCGACTCAGCTGTTTTCGGGCGGCATATTTCTTGTTTCGGTATTTATGCTGAGCGACTATGCAACGTCTCCGTCAACCATGGCGGGCAAAATCGCATTCGGAGTCGTCTGTGCTGCGTTTACCGTTGCTATACGATATTACGGAATGATTCATTACGGCGAGTATTTCGCACTCCTTGTGTCGAATATGCTCGTCCCGGTTATCGACAAGGCAACGTGGCAGCGTGTCTACGGCAGTTATGTCAGGAGGAATATTGATGGCTGAATTACTGATAACGGTTTTTCTGTTGCTTGCACTCGAAAATGCACTGTTCACAGTTGTCTTCAAAAACACACGTTTTCTTGCATTTTCATACGAAACCGGCAATGTGTTCCTCTATGCGATCATGCTCGGTGCAATACCGGCATTGTCCGTGATTGTTTCCGCAATGCTTTCTGATACAGAAAGTATGCTGCTTGCAGTCTTTATATCCGTTGTGCTTGCCGGAGCGGTTACTGCATATGAAAAATTCGCGAAGAAGAGCGACGATTGGTATTTCGCACTGTCGCTCGTCATAAATACTGCGGTTGTTGTATTGCTCAGTACAGTGTTTGCGAAAAAAAATATTGCCGGTTCTGCGACTGTATGCGCAGTGTTTTCGGGAATCAGCGCAGCTGTTTCCGCGCTGTGTTTCTGCGGCGTCAAAAACAACTTTTATCGTATGAAGCGCAATACGGTCATGACATGCGTCGCTTCGGCAGTGCTTGTACTGATTGCGATTGCGGCGTTTTTAGGTTTTGCAGTCTGAGGAAAAAATGATAAAAAAGAACGATAGAATTCGTGTCAGCATTACCGACGTAACCAATCTCGGATACGGCGTGGCAAAGTACGACGGCGAAACCGTTTTTGTCAGAGATACGGTCACGGGTGATGAAGCCGTCGCAGTGATTATAAAAAAATATCCGACGTATGCTATTGCGATCTGCGATTCGCTCATGAAGCAATCGCCTTATCGGTGTGAGAATCGCTGTGCGTCATTTCCGGTGTGCGGTGGCTGCTCATACCGCCATATTGATTATGCGTATGAGCTTGAGCTGAAGCGTTCATATGTCAGCTCCTGCTTTGCTAAAGAAGGGCTCGATATCTATGTTCAGCCTGTCGTGCATACAGCCGTCACGGCATATCGAAACAAGGTTCAGTACCCTGTTGCGGTCGGAAAAGACGGAAGGCTGTATCTCGGATTTTTTTCTGAATACAGTCATCGCGCTGTCAGCAGTGACGGTTGTCTGACGGAAGCAGCATGCTTTTCGCCTGTAAAAACAGCTATAACCGATCTGATAAACCGTTTCGGGTACAGTGCATATAATGAAAAAAACGGAACAGGTCTTTTGCGTCACGTGTTCCTGCGCTGTAATTATAAAGGTGAGGTTCACGTATGCTTTGTAATAAATGGTACTGTGCTTCCGAGACAAAGTGATTTCGTTTCGGCTCTTCTCGCTCAGAGAAATGAAATACGTGGCATATCTCTGAATATTAATACCGCAAACACAAATGTCATTCTCGGCGAAAAAAGTATTTTGTTATATGGCGAAGAAAAATTGATTGACATAATGCTCGGGCGAGAATTTGCCATCAGTCCGCAGTCATTCTGGCAAATAAACCGCGATACTGCAGAAGCGCTCTACGCAAAAGGGAAGGAGTTGCTTGCTCTTGACAGCGGAGATGTTTTGCTTGACCTTTATTGCGGCATCGGCAGCATCGGGCTTTCGATCGCTGATAAAAGCACTCGTCTTTTTGGCGTTGAAGTAGTGCACGAAGCTGTTGAAGATGCCGTTTACAACGCAAAGCGCAATGGATTTTCTGATGCTTCATTTATTTGCGGTGATGCTCGAATCGGTTTTTCTGAATGCCGTGAAAAATTCGGAAGCATTGATGCCGTAATTGTCGACCCGCCCAGGAAAGGAATTTCTGCCGAGGTGATCGGTCATATTGTCGACTCCGCGGTGTCAAAGGTACTGTATATTTCATGCAATCCCGCGACCCTTGCGCGCGATGTAAAGACGCTTTCTGAAATGGGATATGTTGCGGATATCGCGTATCCGTTCGATATGTTCCCTCGTACCGGGCACGTGGAAACAATAGTTCTCTTGTCTCGAGCCTAAGTTGAGACTACAAAACTATTGTCGGAGCAATAATTTATCAATAATTTATAATTCAAAGGGAGAAATCTGAAATGCTTTTCAAAGGAACACTCATAGTAGTCGAGGACTGCTCCGCAGCTTTGAAATACTATCAAGATATGTTTGGCTTATCTCTGGTTCAGGATAACGATGGAAATATGGAGCTGACCAGTCAGATTTATCTGCAGGAACGCAGATACTGGGAAAAGTTTACGGACAGGAATGTGATTCCGGAAAGCAACAGTACAGAGCTGTATTTTGAAGAGCCGCATATTGACGCTTTTGTGGAAAAACTTGAAAAGCTCTATCCCAATACAGAGTATGTGAATCGGCTCATGACGCACAGCTGGGGTCAGCGCGTGGTCAGATTCTATGATCCGGATGGGAATCTTATTGAGGTCGGAACTCCGGTATAAAAGATTCATTCCAGTTTGTTATTGAAAATATCGGCTTACATGTTCCCCCATACACCGGTATATGATTTGTTCCCCTGTACTGTGGACATTCAAGCCATTGTCTCGACCCATGTTGAGACGGTATTACTGTTGAAAAAAGTCAAAAGCGACATTTGAAAATGGGAGAGACTGAATGGAACCGAGAAAACTTATTGAGGCTATGGCTGTTGCCGAACGGCTGAAAAACAATACACGCTACAGTTACACAACAACCGGTCGTAAGGAAAGCGTTGCAGAGCATTCATGGCGGCTGATTTTGCTTGCTTACTTTGTCAGTGACGAATTCAAGGACATTGACCTTGTGAAGCTCATGAAAATGTGCCTTATCCATGACCTCGGCGAAGCATTTACGGGAGACATACCGTCGTTTTTGAAAAATGACGATGATGAAGAACGCGAAAACCGGTTGCTTGCCGAATGGGTTTCATCGTTGCCTTCGCCGTTTTGTAACGAGATGAATGACCTTTACAACGAAATGAACGCACTCCGGACAAAGGAAGCGCGCATTTATAAAGCGCTCGATAATATGGAAGCGGTGATTCAACATAATGAAGCAGATATCAGCACATGGATTCCGCTTGAATATGAACTGAATCTGACATACGGTGAGGATAAGGCGGAGTTTTCACCATATCTGAAAGGGCTTCGCGCGTTACTTCGTGATGACAGTATACGGAAGATAAGCGATGCGAAGAATTATAACGATAAAAGCGGCGGCTGACACTGTTTTGTTTCCAAAATGTAAATTGATATCGAAATCATAAAATGGGCTTTACAAATCGCGCTTCTTGTAGTATAATATGCGAAACGGATTGATTGTCAGAGGTATTTAGGAACGATGAAAAGGGTACTGAATCAGTATAAGATAACAGCATTGTCTGTACTGCTTACAGCAATATTGCTTGCTGTGGTGCGTGTCGCCGTACTCGCAAAAAATGTCGAAATCAGTGCAGAATCCCCCGAAACACACTATCTTATCCGTGTCGGAATTGCAACTGTCGTGTTTGCAATAATATCGGCAATCGTTGTCGCTGTAATCATAGCATGGTGCATTTCGATGCGTTCACGCCGCGTTTCCGTGTTCGAGCCTCTCGTTCCCGGGACTTCGGTTGAGCTTTCTGTTTACCCCTCGACTTTGCTGTTTGCATCCGCTCTTTGCGGTTTTATGCTCTTTTCTTCGGGCATTTATTTTGTTTATCTTTTCATGACGGACAGTTCTGTTTCACTTTTTGTGTTTATCCTTGCTGTACTCATGATACTTGCTTCCTCGGGATATCTGTATTCATCTTTCATTGCCAAAGGAAAGACGACTCCTTCATATTCCGTTTGGTTCAAGATCGCTCCTGTTTTTATGGCAATATACTGGCTTATGTATGAATTTGTCGAACAGAACAAATATGCGATCAATTCTTCCGCGGTATATCATATTATGGGACTCGTCTGTCTTATGTTGTTCCTTACATACGACGCGTCCAATGTCCGCGGGGCAGTACGTACGGTAAGGTATTTCGCTACGGCTCTTTTGTCCGTATTTCTTCTTATAATTGATGCGTTACCGCATATGCTTCTTTCTTGCTTCTGGATGCTCAAACTTGATATGTTTGTTCTTCTTGACGCGATTGCAATTGTTTTTGCGCTTTACGCATTTTCAAAAATTTTCACAGCCGTTGATAAATCATCCGAACCTGTGGTTTCATAAAAGAACGGTGACATGCCCTCATAAGGTATTCATGTCTTTGACGTAAGGTTTTTAACTTCATATAAGCCGGTGTGATGGAATTGGCAGACGTGCTGGACTCAAAATCCAGTGGTAGCAATACCGTGCGGGTTCGACCCCCGCCACCGGCACCATGGAAAGCCACTTGTTTTTACGAGTGGTTTTTTCAGTAAAATACTGTTTTTTCGCCAGTGCTTTATTATGCCTTGATATGTGATTGAAAAAATGTCATGATGCTTTTGCCGTTCCCGGAATAGATAAGGTATAATATTTTTCGCAAATTCAAAAAGTGAGCAAAAAGGTAGACATGCTCAAAGAACTCTGGTAGAATGAAGTAGCTACACAAACATTCGAAAGGAGATTTGAACATGTCCAAGCTCATTATATACAGTTAAACGAGGAAAGCGTCAAGAGGGAATTGAAAGAAATAGTCCGAAACAGTGTGAAAGAAACACTGAATGAACTGTTGAACAAAGAAGCCGAAGAGTTGACGAACGCGGCAAAGTACGAGCGCACCGAGGCGCGTCAGGGCTACAGCTCGGGGCATTATAGCCGGAAGCTGAACACGACCTCCGGAGAGGTGTGCCTGGAAATACCGAAGCTGAAAGGTGTACCATTTGAAACCGCTATCATATAACTCTACCGCCGCCGTGAAAGTTCGGTGGAAGAGGCACTGATCTAGATGTACCTTGCAGGCGTATCCGTGCGCCGGGTGGAGGACATATCGGAAGCCCTGTGGGGTAGTCGTGTGTCGGAGTCCACCATCAGTGATCTGAATCAGAAAGCCTATGTGCATATTGAAGAATGGCGAAACCGCAAGCTGTCCGGAAAGTACCCGTATGTCTATGTGGACGGTATTTACCTCAAGCGCAACTGGGGCGGAGAGTTTGAAAATGTCAGCATCCTTGCATTTCTACCGTAACGTTTTCTCTGTTGCACCAAGGAAACATATGCGCGAGGTCACACGGATGCTCAAAGCGATACACGCGCAGGAGAGTAAGGAAGCCGCGTGAAAGAAGGCACGTGACGTCGCAGAAAAGTTACGCTCCATGGGGCTGAATGAGGCAGCCAAAAAGGTGGAGGACGGCATTGAAGAGACCTTGACCTACATGGATTTCCCGTCACAACACTGGCTGAAGACCCGGACAAACAATGTTGTTGAACGTATGAATCGTGAGATACGACGCAGAACGAGAGTTGTTGGTACATTCCCTG
>ERZ857840.555-NODE-555-length-53684-cov-4.452927_pt1 | contig 53684 bp, 49 predicted proteins | sample MGYA00519760_ERZ857840 | MGnify/ENA primary metagenome ERZ857840 (study PRJEB31778, sample SAMEA3449371) | human gut metagenome | biome: human gut; feature: human-associated habitat; material: faeces | place: United Kingdom | collected 2010/2012 ... | reverse complement strand
CACATGACTTTTAATCATGGTGTCCGGAGTTCGATTCTCCGATGGATCACCACAATGTAATGAATAATGAAGGTGAATCTTTCGCTGTTCATTATTCATTTTTTGTTAGTTAAACCTTTGGAAGCGTGATACCCATGTTAGAAAAATTTTTGCCCCGTATCGAATTTGATTCATACGAAGATCTCAAGAAAAACTATAAGGTCAGTTGTCCCGATAACTTCAACTTCGCATATGACATCGTTGACAGCTGGGCAGACCTTGAACCTGAAAAAAAAGCACTGCTGTACTGTGACGATAACGGAACCCGTGATGTATATACTTTCACGGATATGAAGCGCCTCAGTAACCGCTGTGCGAACTACTTCATGTCTCTCGGTATAAAAAAGGGAGACCGAGTCATGTTTATGCTCAAGCAGCGCATGGAAGTATGGGTGGTGTTTCTTGCCCTTCATAAGATCGGTGCGGTCGGCATTCCCGCGACATATCAGCTGACACCGAAGGATATAGTATATCGCGCAAATGCCGCAAATGTCCGTCTCATCTGCTGTGTCGACGATGATGAGATGATTGATTACATCAAAAAGTCATTGCCCGACTGCAAAACGGTAAATAACGTCGCGGTCGTCGGCAAAAAGATTCCCGACGGCTGGCTTGACCTTCGTGCCGGAATTGCCGCTTCTTCCGATGAACTTGAACGCGTACCGAATAAGTCCACCGATGAAATGCTCATATATTTCTCATCCGGTACGACCGGTATGCCCAAAATGATACTGCATGATTATTCGTATCCTCTCGGACACATAATCACGGCGAAATACTGGCAGCGCGTCAGGGAAAACGGCTTGCATCTCACAATGTCTGACAGCGGATGGGCAAAATTCGCATGGGGCAAGATATACGGTCAGTGGATTTGCGGTGCAACAATCGTTGCTTATGACAACGAAAAGTTCAACGCACATAACACACTGAGCCTCCTCCAGGAAATAAAGCTCACCTCCTTCTGCGCTCCGCCGACGATTTTCCGCTTCCTCATCAAGGAAGATATCGCAAAATACGATCTCTCGTCAATAGAGCACTGCTCAATTGCAGGCGAGCCCCTCAACCCCGAGGTTTTCTATAAATTCCGTGAGCTCACCGGACTCACGCTGACCGAAGGCTTCGGTCAGACCGAAACCCCCGCAATTCTCGCAAATTTCGAAGGCTTTGAAATAAAGCCCGGCTCAACCGGCAAGCCTTCTCCCGATTTTGACGTTGATATAGTCGATGAAGACGGCAACAGCTGCGAAGACGGTGTTGTTGGCAACATCGTCATCCGCAACATTTCAAAGCATCGTCCGTACGGTCTTGTAAGGGAATATGTCGGTGATGATGCCGCAAATGCGCGCGCATTCAAAAACGACTGCTACTATACCGGTGATATGGCATGGCGCGATAGCGACGGCTACTTCTGGTTTGTCGGTCGTAATGACGACGTTATCAAGTGCAGCGGTTATCGTATCGGACCGTTTGAAGTCGAAAGCGCTCTTATGACTCATCCGTCTGTTCTTGAGTGCGCCGTAACTGCCGCCCCGGACCCCGTAAGAGGACAGGTTGTCAAAGCCACGATCGTCCTTGCCCGCGGATTTGTCGCGAGCGAAGAGCTGAAAAAAGAAATACAGAATCACGTCAAGAAGGTCACTGCGCCTTATAAATATCCCCGCATTGTCGATTTCGTCGAAGAACTTCCAAAGACGACGAGCGGTAAGATAATGAGAGCACGCATCCGTAACGACGAAGAAAAAAAGAAATGAAGCGCACCGCAAAGCTGAATCTGCTCACAGCAGTCTGCTCGGGCATGCTTGCAGCGATATTTCAGATCGTCTTCTGCTTTGCCCCCTCTATGGCGATGCAGGTCGTACTGCTCGTCGTAACGGCACTGCTGTATCTGACACCGTTTGTGATAAACCTGAAAACGGTACGTGACTACTGCATCGACCGTGTCAGTCGCTTTGTACTGTATGATTTGCTTTTTGTCCTTGCGCCCGCTGCGTTCATCTCTGTATTGACAGAGCTTATCGTCACGCCGTTTGCCGAGGTTCGTCTCGCCGACGGAATTGCAAGCCTGATCCTCATCGGTATATTGCTCGTCGAATCACTGATATTCTGGCTTGCTTATTATATAACATATAAGCTCTCTGACCGAAAATGAGCGTAAAGCTTTGTATTTAACCGAATAATAAAACATCATGTATGTCTGCGGAATCGGTGCGATACGCATTGATTTCCGCCGGACGAACATAATTTCCGCCCTTAGCTCAGTGGATCAGAGTGCCGGATTCCGATTCCGAAGGTCGTGGGTTCAAATCCCCCAGGGCGGGCCACACGAAAGCCCTTAAAACACAACGTTTTTGAGGGCTTTTTCTATTTAAAAAATAAGAAAAAACCAATGGAAAACAGCAGTTTAAGTTGAACAACTTCATTCGTTGAAAAATTCACTTAGTGATTTATAATTCGAAAAGACAGGAAGATAAAATGATGAGAAACTTTATTTTGGGTACGGATTGGTGCACAGACTGTGACGATGCAGTAGCTGTCAGAATTCTTGCACGTGCCCATAAATCGGGAAAAATCTGTATAAAAGGCATAGGAGTGAATGCTTGCATGGAGTATTCAGCTGCTTCGCTTGATGGTTTTTTGAATACGGAGGGTATCAAAGATATACCTATTGGTATTGATCTGTGTGGGACAGATTTTGGCGGCAAACCTCTGTATCAAAAGAATCTTGTAAAATACGCATTAAACTATAAATCTAATAATGATGCTGAAGATGCTGTAACATTGTACAGACGGATTCTTTCTCAGAGTAAGCACTCTATTGAGATTGTTGAAATTGGCTTTTTGCAGGTGATTTCGGCAGTACTTGAAAGCAAACCGGATGATATTTCAGAAAAAAGTGGCATAGAACTAATTGCGGATAAGGTTACCAAAATTTGGATTATGGCAGGTAAATGGGATGAACCGTTCGGTAAAGAATATAATTTTGCATGTAATGCCCGTTCAAGAATTGCAGGAAATACTTTCTGCAAAAAATGCCCAGTACCGATAACTTTTTTGGGATGGGAAGTAGGCAATGATGTGATTACCGGTGATAATCTGGATAAAAATGATATATTATATCAGATATTGTCCGATCACGGTTCACCTAACGGTCGAATGTCATGGGATCCGATGCTTGCTTTAATGGCAATTATAGGTGATGAAAATGAGGCAGGATATGATACAGTGTGCGGGACAGCAAGCGTCAACTCGGAAACAGGGGAAAACAATTTTATACCATGTAGCAATGGCCGTCACAAATATGTAAAAAAAAGAAGGGAAAACCAATATTACAGAGAAATCATTAATAAATTAATAAAATAGCGAACAGGCATTGTAATCATAACCATGACGGTTCAGAAGTTTCCCTTCTATAACGTTACAACAAAAATCCGAAAGTTTCAGCTTTCGGATTTTATATTTGCGTCGCAGATATACCATTACATTAAAGGAAAAAAGAAAATGCAGACCGACGTAATAATTCAAACCGAACGCCTGACGCTCCGCGAAATGACGCATGACGACTATGACATACTGTACGCAGTGCTTTCCGATTCCGATATAATGCGCCATTATCCCTACACCTTCGACGAAAAGCGTGTGCGCGGCTGGATCGACCGCAACCGTCAGCGATACAACGATTTCGGCTTCGGACTCTGGCGGTATGCCTTGCGGAAAACGGCGTAATGATCGGCGACTGCGGGCTTACAATGCATAATATAAACGGGACGATTCTTCCCGAAATAGGCTATCATATCGCAAAGATCCATCAGAATAAAGGCTATGCAACCGAGGCTGCCCGCGCCGTGAGGGATTGGACTTTCACCGTGACACCGTTTCGCTCATTGTATTCGTATATGAAAAAGGAAAATCTTCCGTCTGCGGCGGTCGCACGCGCAAACGGTATGACCCTGACAGACGAATTTACCGACGACAAGGGCGAACGGTCGCTTGTATATCAAATAACCCGCACGGAATGGTTGAAAAATAATTAGCTGAAAACACAAATAGGTATAGACAAATGTGACAAAACAGTGTATAATATCTTAAAACAATACAGCACAATTCGCGGAACAGCAATTGCGCGGTGTTGACTTAAATATATCCCGGAGTATAATATGAAGAAAAACGTATTGACGGCAATACTCGTTGCCGCATTGCTGCTGACAGCGGGATGTAGCAAAAACGACGCTGAGCAGGGCAGCGGTGTAAACAGTGAACCGATCGCCGTATCGGATGTTTCGGAGGAAGAATCGTCCGGAGAGGCGCAAAGTGAAGCCGCACAGTCCGAACAGCAGGAGGAATCAACGGAGGAATCGATACCGATGGAAGAATCGTTTGACGTATATGTACCAAACCCCGATAATGTTGTCACAGAATCCGACGCAAAGCTCAGCACGGACAAAACCGAATACAAGTCCGGCGAGAACGTGACTGTTCATTTTTCGGGTACCGATGAGAAGGACTGGATCGGTTTTTATAACGAAACCGAAGGTCCGGGAACCGTTCCGTCAATAGTATGGAAGTATTCCGTCGGTGAGGGCGATCTGATCTTCACCGTCAACTCGATCGGCAAGTCGGGCAGATATAACGCTTTCCTCTGCGATAACGACGGCTATGTCGTTCTTGCCGAGACGACGATAACCATAATCGATGAAGACAAAAATGATTACGGCGCAAAAAGCGTGACGCTTGACGTGTCGTTTGATGACAATGGAATAAGTCATGCCGTCGCAACGGTGACTCCGGGCAGCGAGGTGAAAGCCGAATACCGCCTGTACTGGAGCAAGAACGGCAATCCTCTTGAAGGCTATGAGCCCATTTTCAAAACAGAGCACAGCGGAACGGATCCGTTCGATATGGAGCTTAACGCCGGACTCTTCATGCCGGATGATGCCGACGGAGTATGCGTAGTCGTCAGAAAGGGCAGCTCGACCGTGTGCAGCACCGCAGCGCCCGATTCCATGAAACTGAAGCAGTCGAAGCATCTCTATGATTTTGCGGTGATCACTGATTTGCATATCAACAAAGACCGTTCCGAATTCACATCGCACCTCAAGGCTGCAATGGAAAATATCAAAACGCTTTATCCCGACTGCACGGCTATTTTCACCGTCGGCGACAATACCGATAACGGATATGCTGAGCAGTATGAGCTTCTGATGGACACGATTGCCGCCTGCAAGCCCCCTGCACCGCTGTATTTCACTCTCGGCAACCACGACCTGATGTACGGCACAGATTACAACGAGCAGGTCGAACGCTTCAGATATTACACCGGAATGCGCACGCCGTATTATTCCGTGACGCTTGAAGACACGAAATTCATCGTGCTCGCCTCCGATTCGCTCGACGGCAACGGCACAATGGGCAAGACCGAGCGCGATTGGCTCAGAGCCGAGCTTGGAAAGTGCGGTAAAAACGACCGTATATTCCTGTTTGTCCATCAGCCTCTGATCGAAACCGTTTCGGGTTCGCTTTATTCCCGTGATAACGAAATTCAGGATTGGTACGGCTTCTATGACAGCGGAAACATCATTCATGACATGCTCCGTGAATATCCGAATGCGACGCTTTTCACCGGTCACACGCATTGGACTCTTGAAAGCTATCAGCCCGTTCTCATCGGAAACGGAAGGGATGCAAGCTTTGTGAACTGCGCGTCGGTCGGATATCTCTGGACGGATGAGGATAAAGCGACAGGCGGCTCCGAGGGCATCTTCGTTGAGGTGTATGAGGACTATATTCTGATTCGCGGCAGGGAATACAGGAACAATACCTGGTGCGCCGCAACACAGATTTGCATACCGCGCTTCTGATTCGATTTACCGTAATATAATCTGACCTGTGCCGCCTCGGCAGAAAGAAACAAAACGATATGGAATATAAAAATAATCTCAAGTATTTCAAACAAAACAACAAGCCCCTGATATTCGGCGGTATTCTGATCGTACTCGGCGTGATAATGAAGATAGTTTTCAGAAACGAGCACAGCTGGGAAATCAGACAGATGTACACCCTTCTTCTCCTTGCCGGAGCAATATGCGTAGTCCTCTATTTTGTGATAAGACCGAAGGACAGCGAACTGGAGGAACAGATACGGCGTTTCACCGCTGAAGACGAGGAAAAGGCAAAAGCAAAGGTCATGGAGGCAGATAAGCACTGCCATATAATTGAGACGCTGACAGTCGGCGATTATATCCGTGAGCATGACGGACTGATGATTTTCAGAGGAACCGACGGAACGGTGCGTACCAACTGGTATTCGTATGCCGTAATTGTACTTACGACAAACAGGCTGTACGTTTATCGCAAACTCTTTTCCGTCATTTCGGAGGATGTGACCGAGGAATTCTTTTCATATGATTATGCGGCAGTGCAAAGTTGCAATATATCAAACGAAACCAAGGAATATATCTTCGGAAAGCAAACGGCGGTTCAGGAGCTGTCGTGGATAAATATAACATCCGACGACAGGACTCTTTCGATCGCCGCACACCCCGATGCATTTGCAGATGATTTCTGCACGCGGCTGAACCGCAGACTTGATTCGTCAAAGGCGGCTGAATAAACCGATAAATAAAAGCGTTTCTTTCGGAAAAACAATCCGGTAGAAGCGCTTTTTGTGTTTGATGGGAAAACCAAGACCAAATTTTGCCCGCATTTTTTATATATTGGGTATTGACGCACGGCATAGAATGTGATAAACTTTTTTAGAAAAGGCTCCGAAAAGGCATTGACTCGAAGGAGCCTTGAATAACGGAGAAAACTATGACACTTGATAAACTTCCTGTCGGAAAATCGGCAGTGATCACGGCTGTCGGCGGAGAGGGCGCTCTTCGTTGCCGACTGCTTGATATGGGCTTGATCCCCGGCACAAAAATAACTGTTGTGAAGCTTGCACCTCTCGGCGACCCGATCGGACTTTCGCTCCGCGGCTATGAACTTTCGATACGAAAAGATGACGCAGGCAAGATAACGCTGGAGGATTAGCACATGAAATTCGCACTGGTAGGAAATCAGAACTGCGGAAAAACAACACTTTTCAACCAACTTACCGGCTCAAATCAGCATGTGGGCAATTTCCCGGGCGTGACTGTCGATTCAAAAAGCGGTGCAATACGCGGCGAAAAGGATTGCACTGTCGTCGATCTTCCGGGAATATATTCAATACGTCCTTATACCGGGGAAGAAATCGTAACACGTGATTTTATCATAAATTCCAAGCCCGACGGGATAATCAATATAATCGACGCGACAAATATAGAACGCAATCTGTATCTTTCGCTTCAGCTTCTTGAAATGCGGATTCCCGTCGTCATTGCATTGAATATGATGGATGAAGTGCGTTCAAACGGGGGAGCAATTGACGTACCGGCTCTTTCCGCTAAGCTCGGCGTTCCCGTGATCCCGATAAGCGCCGCCAAAAACGAAGGCGTTGACGAGCTTATAAACGCAGCGCTGAATGTCGCAAAAAACCGTATACTTCCGAAGGTAACGGATTTCTGCTCCGGCGGTCCGGTGCATCGCTGCGTCCACGCCGTTTCGCATCTTATCGAAGACCATGCGGAAGATCACGGCATTTCGCCGCGATTCGCCGCAACAAAGCTGATCGAGGGAGATACGGATATAATAAAGCGCCTTGAGCTGAACGAAAACGAGCTTGAGATGATGGAACATTCCATAACGGAAATGGAATCGGAACGCGGACTTGACCGCAATGCCGCCCTTGCGGATATGCGCTATTCCTTTATCGAACAGGTTTGCGCGGATACTGTGAAAAAGTGTCATGAAAGCAAGGAACGCATGCGCAGCGTCGCAATCGACAGAGTGCTGACGGGTAAATACACCGCAATGCCGATCTTCATCTGCGCAATGCTGCTCATATTTTATCTTACCTTTGACGTGATCGGCGCTTTCCTCGGCGACCTTATGGATATGGGAATAGCTTCGCTTACGGATATCGTCGATAATGCGCTGACGTCATACGGGATAAACCCGGTGATACACAGCCTGATAATCGACGGCGTGTTTGCGGGCGTCGGCAGTGTGCTGAGCTTCCTGCCGCTCATTGTTGTCCTTTTCTTCTTTCTGTCGGTGCTTGAGGATTCGGGATATATGGCTCGCATCGCTTTTGTAATGGACAGACCCCTCAGAAAGCTCGGCTTGTCCGGACGATCGATAGTTCCCATGCTGATCGGTTTCGGCTGTTCGGTGCCGGCGATAATGGCAACAAGAACACTTTCATCGGAACGTGACAGACGCATGACGATGGCGCTTATTCCTTTTATGTCATGTTCCGCAAAAATACCGATCTACGCCGTATTCACAGAAGCGTTTTTCACCGAATACAAAGCGCTTGTCATGATCTCGCTTTATATATTGGGCATAATCGTCGGCATAATCGCAACGCTGATCTCGAAGCACACAATTTATCGCGGCAATCCTATGCCGTTTGTGATGGAGCTTCCCAACTATCGTATGCCTTCTCCCAAAAGCGTGCTTATGCTGATGTGGGAAAAAGCAAAGGATTTCGTGCAGAAGGCGTTCACACTGATATTCGCCGCGTCAATCATTATTTGGGTTCTCAGAACCTTTGATACACGTCTTAATATTGTCGAAAATCAGGAAGATAGCCTTCTTGCGCTTCTCGGCAAGCTGATTTCACCTGTTTTCAAGCCGCTCGGCTTCGGCGACTGGCGTATTTCGACTGCGGTCATAACCGGTCTCACCGCAAAAGAGGCTGTGATAAGCACTCTCAGCGTGCTTCTCGGCGTCAGTATGACCGAGCTTTCGGGTGCGCTTGCGGGACTTTTCACGGCGCAGGCAGCTGTCAGCTTCCTCACCTTCGTACTTCTCTATACTCCCTGCATTGCCGCAATAGGTGCTTTCAGGAGAGAAACGTCGGTGCTTCGTACACTCGGAATAGTTATTTTCCAGTGTGCCGTTGCGTGGGTCGCGGCGTTCGGAATACACAGCATGATGCTCCTTTTCGCCTGAAAACGGCAGGAGCCTGCTGACGGAGAAGACACATATGAACGTTGTTGATTATATACTGCTTGCGGTCATAATCGCGGCGTTCGTCGCCGCAGTCATTTCGATTGTGAAACGCAGAAAGCACGGTTGCTGTGGCGGCGGATGCGGCTGTACCGGTAACTGCAGCGCCTGCAAGGGCTGTAAAAAAGAGCGAAAGTCGTTGAAATAACCGGATATTTTGAAAAAAGTCCCGCTTCGCAGATGCGTTGCGGGATTTTGCATTGCAGAAGATTTTACAATCCTGAAAAGCGATTTGTGTTGAAAAAACCGCAAAAACGAGGTAGAATATAAAAAAGGAACTAACGGAGAAAAACGATGAAATATAAAAATATACTCTGGGACTGGAACGGAACACTTATCGATGATGTTGGTGTGGCTCTCGAAGCGGTTAATATAATGCTTGAAAGGCGCTCACTTCCGAAAATCAATATCGGGCAGTATTATTCGTATGTGGATACTCCGATAATCCGATTTTACGAAAAATGCTTTGATATGACAAAGGATGACGAAGGCACGCTCCTTCCCGAATACCAGCGACTTTATGCCGAACTGGCACAGGAACTTCCGAAGAACGATACGACATACAAGACCGTAAAAGCATTGCAAGACAAGAGATTTCGGCAATTCATCGTTTCATCCTGCGAGCAGAATATCCTGAACAACTGGCTTGCAAGATACGGAATAACGCATTTTTTCGAAGCGGTTACCGGCGCAGACAACCTTTGTGCCGAAAGCAAAACCGAGCGCGCGATTCATCTGATGGAAAACTATGGACTTGAACCCTCGGAAACCGTTTTTGTGGGTGATACGGCGCATGATTTCGACACGGCAAAGGCGCTCGGAGTTGATGCGCTTCTGGTCACATACGGACATCAGTCGCCGGAGGAAAACAGAAACACCGGGTGTGTCACTGCCGATTCGCTCGATGAGGTGCTGGCAATTCTGACGAATGACGCAAATGAATAGTGAATTTATAAAGACGAAAAACATGGCGGAAGCACGAGCTTCCGCCATGTTTTTATGGTTAAAAATACGTTTGAAATACAGTGAAAAACGTGAAATCAACACGCTTTTCACCGCTGTTTACAGAAAAAACAGTCCGGCAGGATTCCGGTGAAATTCCGGTTTACTGCGTCAGCGACTTGTAATAGGAAACGGTGAGGTCGACGACCAGACCGTAGCTTTTCGTGCCCTGACTCTGACCCTGCGACTGCAGGAATGAATTGTTGACAGCGTTTGTCACGTTGTTTGCAACGTTTTCGCGGTACTTGTCAAAAAACAGGGAATAGGCGCTGTTTTCTTTTGCAAGCTCCGACGGATAGTAGTAATTCCTGAACCTTTTATAAAGCTCTTTGTCGGCGCGGTAAAGTGCACTGTTGACATAACTCAGCACATTTGACAGTCCGCTGTATCGCACATAGGGGTTGTTGCTGTTCAGGCAAACCAGGAAAGCCACCATATTCGCCTCTTCTTCACGTGCAATCCCACGCTGGTGGCTCATTTCATGCGCCATGGTGAACGGTACGATGAAATCGGGATAATTTACGTTGATATTTGCTTCTCCGGTGAAGAACGAATAGACACCCGAAATGTGAGTATATGTCATCGGTTCGGAAAGTGCGATCGGCTTCGGGGAGGAGCGGAAGGAGGAAATATAGTCGACGCCGGAGGCGTAGGAATCAAAAGCGTCGTTTATAAGCGTCGCCATTGTGCCGTAGTCACAGGGCATATGGGATTCTCCGGAGGCTGAAAATGTTATGTCCGGGGTGACATTTTTTATCTCTGCCGAGAGCCATACGGCTGTTTCAAACAGCTCTTCGCCGCTGACCGCCGCATCCTCAATACCGAGGTTTACTGAAAGAGGATTGCGGAAATAGCAGGGGGCGAACATTGAGAAAAACAGTATGCCGATAATCAGTATTATTGAAACAAGCGGCATCAATACCTTTGAGCCGAAGCCGTCGGTATTGTGTTTTATGAAACGCACGGCATAGACCATATAGGCGACAAACAGCAGCGGGAGAAGTATTATGATACATTCCGCGACGGAGAATGGAATCCACGTCGTGAGCTTTGCCATTATGAAGCGTATGCCGTGCGCGGGATAACGGGACAGAAACTCCGCAAGAGGCGTTATGAAGCGGGAAAGGACATAAAGCACGAGCGACAGAGCGAAAAGCAGCATTACCGTGACGTAGAACGGTGAAAAGCAACCGCTTTCACGAAGGCGCTGTATGAACGGCTTTTTCGGTTCTTTGGGCGTAACGTTGACTGCGTTGTTATCCATGATTTTTCGTTATTTTACTTCGACGGTCCAGCCGAAGGTATCGGGCTTGTCGCCCCACTGAATACCGGTAAGCTCATCGTAAAGCATCTGTGATATCTTGCCGATCTCATTATTGTTGATGGTCATTTTCTTGTCATGCCAGTCGAGATGACCGACGGGTGAGATGACAGCGGCAGTGCCGGTTCCGAACATTTCGTCCAGCTTGCCTGCGTTATATGCGTCCCATACTTCGGCGATCGCGATACGGCGTTCCGTCACCTTATAACCCTTGGATTTGAGCAGATCAATGACGGAGGCTCTTGTCACGCCGGGGAGGATGTTGCCTTCGAGCTTGGGGGTGATAACTTCGCCGTCGATCACGAAGAAGACGTTCATTGCGCCGACTTCGTCAACATATTTGTGCTCTATGCCGTCAAGCCAGAGAACCTGCGCATAGCCGTTCTTTTCAGCCTTCTGCTGACCGATAAGGGAGGAAGCGTAGTTGCCGCCGACCTTTGCGAAGCCGGTGCCGCCCTTGACGGCTCTGACATATTCGTCCTCAACGGCGATTTTTACGGGGTTGAGACCTGCGGCGTAATAAGAAGCGACAGGTGAAAGGATGATGCAGAAGAGGTATGTCTTCGAAGCATGGACGCCGAGCATTGCGTCGGTTGCGATGATGAACGGACGGATGTACAGCGAAGTGCCCTTTTCGGATGGGATCCAGTCCTTGTCGAACTCAACGGTTTCTTTTATTGCTTTGAGAACGAAATCGGGATCGAGTTGCGGGATGCAGAGGCGTGCGTTCGTATTGTTCATACGTTCGATATTCTTGTTGGGTCTGAACAGAAGAATCCGTCCGTCTGCGGTCTTGTATGCCTTCATGCCCTCGAACATTTCCTGAGCGTAATGGAATACCATTGCGGCAGGGGAAAGGGTTATATCCTGAAAGGGTACGATGCGGGCATCGTGCCAGCCCTGACCCTCGGTATAGTTGCACATGAACATATGATCTGTGAAATATTTACCGAAGCCGAGCTTTGAATAATCGGGTTTCTGTTTCGGCGTTTTTGTTCTGATTTTTGTGATTTCCATTGCATTGACTTCCTTTTTGACGCAGTATAAATATTCGTCGTCAAATTTTATTATATACCTATAAATGTGAAAAATCAATGGGCTCTCGTTAAAAATAATCCGGCACATGAAATATTGGCGAAATATCAAAAAAAGACTTGCATTTTTCTTGCGTTTGAGTTATAATGTCATGAGAGGTGTACATATGAATTTTGATTTACGTCGGTTTTTCTCCGAGCATGGGCCGCTTTTGGTCGGTGTGACGGCGCTTGCGGTCGCAGTAACTGCCGCGACAGTGCCAGCCGCTCTGAAGCGCGATGCTTCTGCGATAACGATGTACCCGACAGGTGACGGTTATCCGCCCATATATGAAACAACCGAAAAAACAGGTTGTGCCCTTTATATAGACGGCACACTTGTCGCTGTTTCGGAAAGCTCATATGAGCTTGAAGCGGCAGTGGACAAGGTTGCAACAGAACTTTCGGTTAAAGAAAACAAGGACGCCGAGGATTACAGCATTATAAGTTGCGTGGAATACAAAAACGGTGAATTTTCCGTGTCCGATTTCACGGATGATATTGCTTCGGCAGTGAGGGCATCAGGGCTATCCGTCTGCGGTGTCGTGACTAAAAGCATCACATTGGTGCTTGAATCCGAGACTGTATACCGTGACAATACAGACATGACAGAGGGCAGCGAAAAGGTCATTGTTCCCGGAAAGGACGGAGAAGTCAGCGAGGTTTACCGGCTTTATTACAATGACGGTAAAATATATGACACGCAGATTGTTTCGATCGATGTCGTAACACCGGCGGTCGATACGGTTGTCGAACGTGGCGTCAAGCTTGCGTCCGACAGAACGCTGACATCTCTTTCGATGTTCATAATGCCTTATAACGGCGGCATTTCTTCCGAATACGGAAGGCGATATCTGCTTGGCAGTGTGTTCCACGGCGGTGTTGATGTCGCTGGTAAGGTTGCCGGTACAAACTGTTACGGCGAAACGATCGTTGCGGCAGGCGACGGTGTTGTCGTCGAAGCCGGATATCACGGCGATTTCGGCAAGCTCGTCGTTATTGAGCACCCCAACGGAATACGCACTTATTACGCTCATATGAGTAAGATAACAGTAAGCAAGGACGACGAGGTCAGACAAGGCGAAAAAATCGGCAATATAGGGAATACCGGTAAGGTTGAAGGTCCTCATGTTCATTTCGAGGTGAGGCTGCCGGATAAAAACGGCGTTTATTACCGCGTTGACCCCAAATATTATATCATTGATTATTCTTCGTATCTGAGATAAAGATAATATATACAGACAAAAAAGTCACGGTCGGTTCCGTGACTTTTTTGCTTCAAGTGAGGCAGGAGAAATGTATGGAGAAATACATAATGAAGAAAGGTGGTTGTCAGAGGAGATGCCGGAGGATTGCGTCAAATCCTCCGGCAACGGAAGCATTTCTGCTTCCGCAACTATGAAAAAGAGATTCGCATCTGTCTCTTCGTGTATAAATATACTGCCGAAACCTTAAATGAAGTTTAAGTAGTTTGCGATTGTTTTGAAACAATCTGTGACAAGATCGGACGAAAAAATGACGCGTATGCGACGTAAATGTGTATAAAACGGTATGCGGTTACGGTGTAAGTTGAATGCATATTTATGCATTCGATCTGCCGATGGCGTTGCTTTGCGTTTTGAAATGTGTGTCATGAGTTTTCATGCAAAAATGCGTTGCCGTGTGAATCACGCAGAACAACGTAAAAAGTGAAACGACGCGATACGACGGTATTTCATTATTAGGCTGTATAATCAGCACATCAACATGAAAAGCGGTATAAAATGAAATTTTGTTGAATTTGACTTGCAGAAAGTCTTGACAAGGAATGAGAAGTATGATATACTATGCGCATCTGATTCAGTTAGGATGATTTTATGTTACAGGAAAAAAACGCAAGGCTCAATGAACGGCTGAAAAGCTACGTCGAGGACTGCCGCAGTACGCTGAACATCCCGGAGGATGTTTATACGCATTTCAATGTCAAACGCGGACTCAGAAATGCGGACGGTACGGGCGTCATTGCAGGCGCAACACGCATCAGCAATGTTCACGGCTATTTTATCGATGAATATGAACGTGTTCCGGCGGAGGGTGAACTGCTTTACCGCGGATATGATATAAAAGATATAATCAACGGCTGTATTGCGGAGGATCGTTTCGGCTTTGAAGAGGTTGTCTGGCTGCTGCTTTTCGGATATCTGCCCGACAAACCTCATCTTGAACGTTTTTCGGCGTTGCTTGAGGAACTTCGCGAGCTTCCCGACGGCTTCATCGAAGATATGATCATCAAGGCGCCTTCGCCCAATATCATGAACAAGCTCGGCAGAAGCGTGCTTGCTCTTTACAGCTATGACGATTATGCGGAGGACAATTCGCTTGAAAACATATTCCGTCAGTCGATCGAGCTTGTCGCGCGTATTTCGACCATTATGGTCAATGCGTATCAGGTCAAAAAACGCTATTACGATCATCAGTCGCTGTTCTTTCATGCGCCGATAAGCGGTCTTTCGATTGCCGAAAATATACTCTCGACAATGCGCATTGACCGCCAGTTTACGCATGAAGAGGCGCGTCTGCTCGACATATGCCTGATGCTTCACGCAGAGCATGGCGGCGGTAATAACTCGACCTTTGCCTGCCGTGTGCTGTCGTCTTCGGGTACAGACACGTATTCCGCCATTGCCGCGGCTATCGGCGCGCTGAAGGGACCCCGTCACGGCGGTGCGAACATCAAGGTCGTTGAGATGATGGATGCGCTCAAAGCCGAGATCGGCGACGTGTATGACGATGAGCAGGTCACGGCGGCGCTCAAAAAGGTCATGAACAAGGAGCTTGGAGACGGTTCGGGACTTATTTACGGTATGGGTCATGCAGTCTATACCATGTCGGACCCCAGAGCGCAGATCCTAAAGGAAAACTGTGTCATGCTTGCGGATGCAAAGGGATACAGCGACGATTTCCATCTGCTCGATGCCATTGAAAGGCTGTCGCCGGCACTGCTTGGCGATAAGAAGGGCGTCCGCGGCAGTATCTGCGCAAACGTTGACCTTTATTCGGGACTCGTTTACCGCATGCTTGAAATACCGCCCGAGCTTTACACTCCGCTGTTCGCGGTAGCACGTATGGCGGGCTGGTGCGCGCACCGTATTGAAGAATCCGTCACATGCCGCCGTATTATCCGTCCGGGGTACAAATCGCTTTGCGGCGACAAGAAAATATATACAAGTATTTCTGAAAGGAAACAGTAATGAGCTACACTATTGCGCAAAAGATCATTGCAAGCCATCTCAGGAGCGGAAGCATGGAGGTCGGAAGCGAGATCGGTCTGAAAATCGATCAGACGCTGACTCAGGACGCTACCGGTACCATGGCGTATCTCCAGTTCGAGGCACTCGGTATTGACAGAGTGAAAACTGAGCTTTCCGTCGCCTATATAGACCACAATACATTGCAGTCGGGCTTTGAAAATGCCGACGATCATGAATATATAAGAAGTGTTGCAAAAAAACACGGGCTTTATTTCTCACGCCCCGGCAACGGTATTTGCCATCAGGTACATCTCGAACGATTCGGCAAGCCGGGCAAGACGCTCATCGGCTCTGACAGCCATACACCTACCGCAGGCGGTATCGGTATGCTGGCATTCGGTGCGGGTGGTCTCGATGTTGCTGTCGCCATGGGCGGCGGCGAGTATTACATAACCATGCCGAAGATGGTGAAGATCGAGCTGAAAAACAGGTTGCGTCCCAATGTCTCGGCAAAGGATGTTATCCTTGCCGTGTTGAAACTGCTTTCAGTCAAAGGCGGAGTCGGCAAAATTATCGAATATGCCGGTGAAGGCGTCAAATCACTGTCGGTCCCCGAAAGAGCGACTATAACGAACATGGGTACGGAGCTTGGCGCTACGACATCGATATTCCCGTCGGACGAGACGACACGAGCGTTCCTCCGTGCGCAGGGCAGAGAAGAGGATTATATTCCGCTTGAGTCCGATCCATATGCCGAATATGATGAAACGTATGTGATCGACCTTGCGGAGCTCAAGCCTATGGCGGCATGTCCGCATATGCCCGACAATGTCAAAACAATTGAAGAGCTTGGCAATATGAAAATCGACCAGGTTTGCATCGGCTCCTGCACGAATTCCTCGTATGACGATCTTATGAAGGTCGCGGCAATCCTCAAGGGCAGGACGGTTGCGGAGAATGTTTCGCTTACCGTTTCGCCCGGATCAAAGCAGGTTTACAACATGCTTGCCGCAAACGGTGCGCTTGCCGACATTATTTCCGCCGGCGCGAGAATTCTGGAATGTGCCTGCGGTCCCTGCATCGGTATGGGGCAGTCACCCAAGTCGGCGGGCATCAGTCTGCGTACATTCAACCGTAACTTTGAAGGAAGAAGCGGAACAAAGGATGCACAGGTTTATCTCGTTTCACCCGAAACCGCTGCTGTTTCGGCAATCAACGGATATCTCACGGATCCGTCTGCCTCGCTGGCGCCGATCAGCATAGCTCCGGTCGAACACTTCAGCATCAACGACAACATGATCGTCTCGCCGGCATCACCCGACGAAGCGGCGCTCCTTACCGTAAATCGCGGTCCCAATATCAAGCCGTTCCCGCTCGCTTCCTCTATGCCGGAGACTCTCAAAGTACCCGTTTCGCTCAAGGTGGGCGACAACATCACGACGGACCACATCATGCCTGCGGGAGCGAAGATACTGCCTTACCGCTCAAACATTCCGTATCTTTCGAAATTCTGCTTCGCGGTATGCGACGAGTGCTTTGCCGAAAGGGCAAAGAAGCTCGGCGGCAGTGTGATTATCGGCGGTGTCAACTACGGTCAGGGCTCATCGCGTGAGCATGCGGCGCTTGTTCCGCTGTATCTCGGTATCAGGGCGGTCATCGCAAAGAGCTTTGCCCGTATTCACTGCGCTAACCTCATAAACAACGGCATACTGCCGCTTACATTTGAAAATCCCGCTGATTATGATCTGTTTGATGAAGGCGATGTTATTGAGATAGACGGGCTTTCAAAGGCATTCAGCCACGGCAGTGCGATATTGCGCAACGTCACAAAGGGTACATCGGCAAAGCTGGTGTTCAGCTTCTCGGAACGTCAGAAGAAGATGCTCGCGGCGGGCGGACTTATCAATCTTACAAGGAGCAGAAGCAATGGATAAAATCAGAATGACAACTCCCCTGGTGGAGATGGACGGCGACGAAATGACCCGTGTTCTCTGGCAGGAGATAAAAGACAGACTTATTCTTCCGTTTGTTGATCTCAAGACGGAGTATTACGATCTCGGGCTTAAAAACAGAAACGACACGGATGATCAGGTCACTGTCGATTCCGCAAACGCGACCAAGAAATACGGCGTTGCGGTCAAATGCGCGACGATCACTCCCAATGCCGCGCGTGTCAAGGAATATAATCTCAAGGAAATGTGGAAGTCTCCGAACGGTACCATACGCGCCATCCTTGACGGAACGGTGTTCCGCTCTCCGATAATTGTGAACGGCATCACTCCGTTCATTCCGACATGGAAAAAGCCGATCGTCATTGCACGTCACGCATACGGCGACGTGTACAAGGCTGTTGAAGTAAAGGCTCCTGCCGGAAGCGAGGCTTATCTTACCGTTGAAAAAGGCGGCAATATCGTAGAAAAAACTCTTATTCACGCATTCGGCGGAGAGGGCATTGTCCAGGGAATGCATAATACGGTCGCTTCGATTTCAAGTTTTGCACGCGCTTGCTTCAATTGCGCGCTTGACATGAAGCTGTCACTGTGGTTCTCCTCAAAGGATACCATTTCCAAGAAATATGACCACACCTTCAAGGATATTTTTGCTGATATATATGAAGCGGAATACAAAACACGCTTTGAGGAAGCGGGAATCGAGTATTTCTATACGCTTATAGACGACGCTGTGGCACGAGTCATACGCTCCGAGGGCGGATTTATATGGGCGTGCAAGAATTATGACGGCGATGTCATGAGCGACATGGTGGCAACCGCGTTCGGAAGTCTCGCAATGATGACGAGCGTGCTTATTTCACCCGACGGTGTTTATGAATACGAGGCGGCGCACGGTACGGTTCAACGCCACTACTACGCACATCTGAAGGGCGAAACCACATCGACGAACCCGACTGCCACGATATTTGCGTGGAGCGGTGCGCTTCGCAAGCGCGGTGAGCTTGACGGCAATCAGGAGCTTATGAAGTTTGCCGACAGACTTGAAAACGCTGCTATTGCGACGATTGAGCAGGGTATTATGACCAAGGATCTTTATGCGCTGTCGTCACTTGCAAACAAGAAGTCCGTGAGCAGCATTGAGTTCCTCGACGCCATTGCTTCAATGATATAAAAATAACAAATCGGGTCGCTCCGCTTTTTGCGGAGTGACCCTATTATTCTTGTTAAAAGAGCGCAGAGGCTTTGCAACGCGAAGCTTCTGCGCTTTATATTTTTGATGGTTAATGTGAAACAGTACGGGCATTTTTGCGCATTATGACGGATAATGAACTGCGAACCGAAATTTTGATTTGAAAGTGAGCCGGCAGCTTGCTCTGGTGGCGGAAAAGATCTTCGTTCGACGCCAAAAAATGAATTGAGAAAGGATATGCGATGTATCAAACGGACAAAATTTGCTTTTGCAATGTATGTAATAAGTATTATATCGCATAATATTGCCTTTATAGTATCACACACTTTACCGATTGTCAAGCTAAAATGAGAAAAATATATTAAAAAGATGAATGAAATTGAAATATGTCAACGACGATGGCAAATTGGTAGCAGAAAATATGCATAATACATTTATTACAATCACTGTTTGGCGTGTTGACTATATGTAATACTTATTATGTAGTATTATGTCGTCGAAACAACAGGAGGAAACATCATGATTGGAAAAGGAAACGGAAAAGCGGGTGCAACAAAGCTCGCTTCAATTCTGATTGCGGCATTGATGGCGCTCTCTACGCTTACATCGTGTGCCGTAACGGAAGGTCCGAAGGGAGAAAGCGGCAACGACGGAAAATCAGCCTACGAAGTTGCGGTCGAAAACGGCTACAAGGGTACAGAAGCCGAATGGCTCATTTCGCTTGTCGGTGAAAACGGCAAGGACGGCAAGAGCGCATATGAGCTTGCTGTTGAAGGCGGTTACAAAGGCACGCTTGAAGATTGGCTTTCCTCTCTCGTCGGTAATGATGGTTCTGCAGGCGCGAACGGCAAGGACGGAGCGGACGGAAAATCAGCCTACGAACTTGCGGTAGAAAACGGATATAATGGCACGCTTGCACAGTGGCTCGAATCACTTGTCGGTAAGAGCGGAAATGACGGCAAGAACGGTATTGACGGTATTTCGGGCAGCGATGGCAAAAGCGCATATGAAATAGCTGTCGAAAACGGCTTTGACGGAAGCGTTACTGAATGGCTGGCATCTCTTGTCGGGAAAAACGGCAGTGACGGAAAAGGCGGTACCGACGGCAAGAGTGCATATGAACTAGCTGTTGAAAACGGATATACCGGTACGGTCAACGAATGGCTTTCTTCGCTCATCGGCGAAAACGGAAATAACGGTAAATCCGCTTATGAGATCGCAAAGGAAAACGGATATACCGGGACAGAAGCTCAGTGGATCGCATCACTCGCAGGGAAGAGCGCATATGAGCTTGCGGTCGAAAACGGATACGGCGGCTCTGTGACCGAATGGCTCGCGTCGCTTGTCGGCGAAGCAGGAACCGACGGTAAGTCAGCTTATGAAGTCGCGAAGGAAAACGGATATAAGGGCAGCGAGTCGCAGTGGCTTGCGTCACTTGTCGGTCCCACAGGTGCGGCAGGCAAAGACGGCAGCGACGGCAAAAACGGTAAATCGGCATATGAGCTTGCAAAGGACGCGGGCTTTGTCGGAACGCTTTCTCAGTGGCTTGATTCGCTTGTGGGCGCCGCAGGAGCAAAGGGTGATGCCGGTGCCAAAGGCGAGCAGGGCGAAAAAGGCGAGCAGGGCAAATCTGCCTATGAAATAGCTGTTGAAAACGGCTTTGAGGGTACCGTTACCGAATGGCTGGCATCACTTGTCGGAAAAGACGGCAGTGCTGTTGCCAAGGGCGACGACGGCAAAGACGGCAAGAGCGCATATGAGCTTGCCAAAGAAAACGGATACAGCGGAACACTCCAGGAATGGCTTGCATCGCTTGTCGGTGCAACCGGCGCCAAGGGCGAAAAAGGTGAGCAGGGTGCGCAGGGCGAACAGGGCGAACAGGGCGACACCGGTTCTGCGGGCAAGAGCGCTTTTGAACTTGCAAAGGAAAACGGATACACCGGAACCGAAGCGGAGTGGCTTGCATCGCTGACCGGACTTTCCGCATATCAGGTTGCCGTCAAGAACGGATATACCGGAACGGAAGCCGAGTGGCTTGCATCGCTTGTCGGCGAAGCGGGACAGAACGGCGCACAGGGCGAGCAGGGCAGTGCAGGTAAGTCTGCATATGAGATCGCCAAGGAAAACGGATATACCGGAACGGTCGAGCAGTGGCTCGCAACTCTCATCGGTCCCACAGGCGCCGCAGGAGCGGCAGGCAGGGACGGCAACGACGGCAAGAGCGCATACCAGCTTGCGGTCGAAAACGGATACGTCGGAACGATCGCCGACTGGCTCACTTCGCTTGTCGGCGCAACCGGCGCGACAGGTCCCAAGGGGGAGGACGGCAAGGACGGTGAAGACGGTAAGGATGGCGAAGACGGCAAGGACGGCGTCGGCGTCGTCGGTGCTTATATCGATGAAAACACGCACCTCATCCTGAAGCTGTCCGACAATACGACGATCGATGCCGGTTATGTCGGCGTCAATGTGCCTGCGCCTGAATATTATACCGTCAGATTCTGCGATTTTGACGGCAGGGAAATCAAGGTCATTGAAAATGTCGCCGCAGGTTCAGGTGTGACACCTCCGGCAGACCCGACACGTGACGGCTATGTTTTCACCGGATGGAGCGGAAGCTATGCCAATATAACTGCAAATACAACTCTCGTTGCACAATATGCGCCCGTTGCGTCCGAGATCTGCACCGTTGTGTTCGTTGATTGGAACGGCAATGAGCTGAAGAGACAGAGCGTCAACAAGGGCGAGAGCGCGACCGCGCCCGAAACGCCCGAAAGAACGGGATATCGCTTTGTTAAGTGGGACAAGTCGTTTGACAACGTGACCGAAAATGTGACGGTGACAGCGGTTTATATCAGACAGTACACCGTCGTTTTCAAGGACAAGGACGGAGACGTTCTGAAAACCGAGATCGTTGACGAGGGCGCAAGCGCGACACCGCCTGCCGCACCCGAGGTCGAGGGATATACGTTTACGGGCTGGGAAGGTAATTACAGTGCGGTTGCTCAGGACGAAATCGTCGCTGCAAAGTATGTTGAAAATGCTCCCGTGACATTTACGGTCAAGTTTGTTGACTGGAATGAAGATGTTCTGAAAACAGAGACAGTTCGGAAGGGTTCGGGCGCGACCGCTCCGGCAGACCCGACGCGCGACGGCTATGTCTTCAAGGGCTGGGATAAGGCGTTTGATAATGTGACAGGCGATATGACCGTTACGGCGGTTTATGAGGAAGTCGTTATCAGCGGTCCGACTATTGTTGTAAGCAGTAATACGGCTCATCCGGGCGATACGGTTGAAATAAGTGTAAGAATTTATAACAACCCTGGAATTGCAGGGGCAAAATTTATTGTTGACTACGATTCAAAATTAACACTAATAGCTGCTACAAACAGCGAAGCCTTTTCAGAACTGGATTATACAGGGCCCAGAATGTTTACAAGTCCATGTCCATTCAACTGGGATTCACAGGATGCGGAAGCAAATGCCGACGGTCCGTTCTTGCTTCTCACATTTAAAGTTTCCAGTGACACAGTTGTGGGTGAAGAATTGGGTGTTTCCGTTACATATTCATTTGGTGATGTCTATGATGTGGATTTGAAAGACGTAACACTTGATCTTGTCAGCGGAAAAGTCACGATAATTAAATAACTTCAGGAGGCAAACGAAATGATTAAAAGAATTTACGCAGTGATTTTGTCATTGGTAATTGTAATTTCTTGTTTACCTTTAGGTGCGGTTGCGGTTGAAAATGACAAAAATACTTATTCGGGCACAAATACAGTCATTTATGTTGAAAACACTTATTGCATAGTTGGTAAAACTGTAAATGTTAATATCAATGTGTCAAACAACTTTGGAATTGCCGGCACAAAATTCACCGTATCTTATGGCAACGATTTGACATTGGTTTCGGTCACAGAGGAAGGTGGAGCTTTTGAAGCTTTGGACTATACTGCCCCCGAAGCACTATCAAGCCCGTGTCTTTTTAACTGGGATTCTTTGGACAGCATTTCCAATGACGATGGTACAATTATTACGCTTACTTTTGAGGTCTCTTCAGAAGTACAAGCGGGCGAGAAGCTTGATATTAATATATCATGCAATTACGGTGACATATACGATGCTGATTTGAAATCTGTAGCTGTTACTGTGATTAGCGGAAGTTTGGATGTTATCAATTATATCCCCGGTGATGTAAATGGTGATGATGTTGTTAACGGAAAAGATGTTACTTTGATAAGACGTTATAACGCCGGAGGCTTTGTAGACATCAATGCTTTGGCTGCTGATGTCAACGGTGATGGTGTGATTAACGGTAAGGATGTTACACTGATTAGAAGGTATAATGCCAATTGGAATATTACACTTTCGCCAGGTAAAGTTTTATGCGAGCACTCTCTGACATCAGTGAACGCCAAAGCGCCGACGTGCACAGAGGGTGGGAATATTGAGTATTGGCACTGCACAAAGTGCGGAAAGTATTTTGCCGATGCGGATGGGAACAATGAAATCAATGAGTCGGATACTGTTTTGAGCGCAACCGGACATAGATATTCAAAAGCGTGGTCATTCAATGAAGAATATCACTGGCATAGTGCTACTTGCGGTCATACTGTTACAAATGATTATAGCAAGCATGATTTCGACGAAAAAAACACGTGCTCCGTTTGCGGATATGCAAAACCGATTGAGGATTATGAAGATCTGTATCTGAAATACAGCGAAATCGGTAAAACGGTTAATCTGATTACTGCATCCGATTTTGAAGTTGCACCTGGTGCAAAAAGACTGTTTACGAATGATATATATAATATCCGACTTGATCTATATGATTCCGGTAAACAGGTAAGTGAAGGACTGTCATATTCATCTTTTGAAGCCTTCGCAGAAGAATATGCGCTGAATGTAGGCGCAAAGGTCTCGTTTGGTTCGAGAAAAGATAAAAACAACAGGTTCATGACCAACAAGCTGCCTTCGATTGATGTCAGCGCCGCGTTGGGGTATGAAACAAAGAAGGCAAGCGAAACAAGCGAATACATTTATTCGTGGAATTACATCCTTGGCGGTACACGTGTCGACATTGCTGAATTCCAGAACAGGGAAAAGCTTGCAGGAATGCTTTCGCCCGAATTTGTCAGCGATGCGCTGAAGGTCAGAAATGGCGAAATAAGTGCGGCTGATTTTGTCAAGGCATGGGGAACCCATGTTATCACTTCGGGTATATACGGAGCAAAGCTGAATGTCAACTATTTTGAAGTAAGCAACCACGTCTCCGATTATTCCTCTTACAAAGCGAATCTTGATGCAAAACTCAGCATGAGATTCAAAAAAACGGGGCTTGATGTTGAGGCTACCGTCGACACCAGCGGAATCAGTACTTCTACGGAAAAGGACACTCTCAAATGGCTTTCAATAAACGGCGTTGCAAAGAACACATTTGTGTGCAGTTCGTTGGATGATCTGGTGTCGTCATATAAGACATGGCAGTCAAATTTCGAAAAGGATGTCGCAGGAAATTCCGTGCTTGTTGATATCGGTGATTCGGGACTTTGCTGCATCTGGTATCTGCTTGATGACAGCTTTGATGATGTCAAGGAAATACTTGACGATTATATGTACAGTCAGTGTTCCGATTTGTATGCGGAATATGCTTCAAAAATCAACAATCTCAAAATGCGTGATGATGTTAGCTTTGACAAAGAGACCGGAACTCTGGAACTGAATTTTGCTCCGTATCAGAAGCAGGGTAATCTCTCCGGATTCAAGAGCGACAGCTATGTTGCATATAGGGAAATCAAAAAAGGGACACAAGATACAAATTCAACGAATGCAATTATTGAAATAACACCGTATTATAATAACGAGCAAGTTAAACGTATTGTTATTGATGGCGCGTATGGACTGTTTGATTCGGCTGGGCAAAAAATTGATAAGCCAATAGACACGTCAATCAAGCTACTGCAGGGCGATTGGTATGATGATTTGAAAATTCAACTGTCCAATGTTGCTATTGCAGGCTCCGAGGATTACAGCGCAATTGATTTTACAGCAGTTAAGAATTCCAATCCGCTGACTGTTATATGCATAGGAAACAATGAGATTGTCGGGCATCGCGCATTTGGTAGCAAGAAAGCTCAAGCGGCACTTGTGGCGAATAATATTGTACTCAAATCAAACAGCACAACAGATTCGTTGACTCTTTACAGCGGATTTGGAAGATTTAAGGAATGGGACTCGGACAAAGGCGGTGATGGTGCCAGTGCTCTTATTGCGAATAATATCACAGTAGATATGGCTGGAACGCTTTCAGCTTACGGTGGTGATGGCGGCAAAGGTGCTGACGGAACCAACGGAACTGACGGAACCGGTGAAAACGGCGGAAAAGGAGTAAATGGCGGAGCAGGAAACTACGCTGTTCATTCAGAGTCTCAAATCGTTGTCAAAAATGGTACGGTCAATCTGTATGGCGGCGCAAGCGGAAATTCCGGCTCGGGCGGCAATGGCGGTAAAGGGACAACAGGCGCCAATGGAAACGCTAATCCAACGACTTATGATGGCTGGCCCGGCGGAACAGGTGGCAAAGGCGGAGACAGCGGTGACGTCATGCAGGGTTCTCCGGCTACTAACTGCGGATACATAATATCCGATAATTGCACGGCAACCGTTTATTGCGAAATAGGCAAAACAGGAAATGCGGGAGAGCCCGGAAAAGGTGGCGACGGTGGAGACGGCGGCAAGCGATTTACATGGTGGAATAAGGACGGACCGAAGGGCGCAGACGGAAGCGATGGTTCATACGGCAGGGTTTTATACGACGTTACTACAGCCGGTGTATACAACAACGCGGACAATGGTAATGTCACTCATTCTATTGAAAACGGAATCCTGAAAATAACCGTTAGCGGTGAAGCGGCACCCGGACTCGGTGGATTTGTACAGTCCACATCATCGGCACCATACAAAGTATTTTATCATACCATTGTTGCCAAAGTTCCTGTTGGGTATAAGCTGGAACATGCCAGCAATGCAATCGGGGATGGCGCTCATTTCGAATGGATGACAAACAATTCAGGTACGGGCGAATTCGAAACGTATGTTTATCGCACTACATGCGGCAGTACGGGTACTTTCAACGATTTCGGATATGTCTATTTATACGCAGATGACTATACAACTGTAAGCTATCCGGTTGAATGGTACGTTTCGTATGCGAATATCACGGAATGACTTGAACCCGATATCCGATTTGAAGCGGTTTTAAAATTTTTTTCAAGAAATTTCGAAAAAACCCTTGACAAATTGAGAAGAAATGGTATAATCTGTACTTGTGAATCGGATTTAAGTCGTCAAGACACATATCGGTCGTCCGGTTCATAACCCCCACACTGCAGGGAAGCGGCTTGTTCGCTTCCCTGCATTCCTTTTTGTTCTTGAAATTGTCACATTTACGGTGCGAAAGTCTTTGAAATTGGCAAAATTATAGCACATGGACTTTGGAAATCGTCGCATTTACGGTGTGAAAGTCTTTGAACTTTCCGGTGTGAGAGTCTTTGAACCGTCCGGCGCGCGGATTTTGGAATCCTCACATTTACGGTGTGAAAGTCTTGGCACTGTCACGTTTGCGCCGTGAAGCCTTAACGTGATTATGATAATATTTACATGGCTATCGCTATATTTACACGCCGTGATTTTCAAACTGCCGCCTTTAAGCGTGAAGAATATGCGGCGACATAAAATTGCACAACAAAAACAGCGCTTCCGCAGGTATTTGGCGGCAGCGCTGTTATTGTATTTTGAGGTGTTTAGCTGTTTATGGATGATTCTGCGGCACGTGGGATGAGGAGCCGATATTTTTTACCGTGAGTCGGTTTATCTATCTGTTGCGCTCTGCGGCAGCAACCGCAAGTTCGTCGCAACGTTCGTTTTCCGGATGCCCGGCATGACCCTTTATCCAGACGAATGTGACCTTGTGCTTCGAAAGCAGCGGGAGCAGTTTTTCCCACAGGTCGGAATTGAGAGCCGGAGAGTTGTCGGATTTTTTCCATCCGCGCTTCTTCCAGCCGTAAACCCAGCCCTTTCCGACAGCATCAACGACGTACTTTGAATCCGATGTGAGCGTCACTTCGCACGGCTCGGTGAGCGCCGAAAGTGCCGCAATCACCGCGGAAAGCTCCATGCGGTTATTTGTCGTCTGCGGTTCGCCGTCGGAGAGTTCGCGGCGCGTTCCTTTGTAATCAAGTATCGCGCCCCAGCCGCCGGGACCGGGATTGCCTTTGCATGCGCCGTCGGTGAATATATTGACCTGTTTCATTTTTCTCCTGTCATTTTCAGCATACGCACATCTCTGCCGATGAACGTAAGCAATGTGTAGCAGCTGAGCACACGTGAAGCAAAGCGCTGTGAATATCCGCGAACGAGCTCGGAGGCGGTCAGATTTGTTGAAATTATCGTGTTTTTCTTCGCCAGCAGACGGCTGTCGACTATATCCGTAAACGCTGCCGCGGCAAATTCGCCCTTCGGTTCCGCGCCGAGGTCGTCGATTATCAGCAGATCGCATCTTGAAAAGCGGTCAGTATCGTTGTTTGCATCGGAAAACGCATTTGCGCGGTACTCGTTCAGTATATTGCGGGCGCTTTCATAAATCACGGTTTTGCCTTTCTTTATCACCGTACTTCCGATTGCGGCGGAAAGATGCGTTTTGCCAAGACCTGTTCCGCCCATAAAGAGCAGATTCCCGCTGTCACGTCCGAATTCTTCGGCATACCTGCGGCAGCGGTTTTTTACCGCTTCCATCACGTCGCGAGGACTTTTTTCGGCTCCTGCGGGGTCGGACGGGTAGTAATATGTGAAAAAATTGTCGAATGTGCATTCCGAAAGCGCGTTGCCGAGTCCGGAGCGGTTATAGCTCTCTTCGGCGATCATTCGGCGCAGGCAGTCGCACATATCATAGCCGACATATCCCTTATCGCCGCATTTCTCGCATGAAAAGTGCGGTTTGTCATAGTCGGCAGGGAATCCGGCGGAGGTTATCATTTCGGCGCGCTTTTTCTGAAGCTCTTCGGTCTTCGCGCGGATCACGGCGGCGGTCTGTCCGAAGTTTTCGCCTTTTGCGGCGGTCATAAGCTTCATCGGCACGGACATTATCTCTCTGTCAACGGCGGAAAGACCGGGGACTTTGCTCCTCAGCAGTGCGGAGCGGGATTCCGCTTCGGATATTGCTTTGTTGCGCGAGGCGAGAAGCCTGTCGCGGCAGGTGGCAAGTATATTCATCAGGTGTCCTCCATGCCTTTCTTCAAAGCGGCGTTATACAGCTCGTCAATATCGAAGCTGCTGTTGCCGCTTCCGGCGTTTTGAACTTTCTTCGCATTGCTTCGGGATGCAAGAGCCTGCTCGGGAGTGGTATATCCGTTTGCAAACCAATCGTCGAGTATTTTCGACATATAGCTGAGTTTGACTCCGCCGGTTGCGTCGACTGTGATCTCATATGCCGCCATGATCAGCTCCGGCGACATTGCGTATTCGTCGAACCATTTTGTCAGATACGCTTTTTCGCGCGCCGACGGCGTTCTGCTGCCGAAGCCCATCGACTGCCACAGCTTCGACTTCGAGTCTTCGGTATGCTCGCGGCGGGGGATATATTCCTCAAGCTTGTCATAGCTGTCTATTCCTTCGTCGCGTATCGAAAGCGTTGTCCGGACGATATAGGACATATTACCCTTGGAGCGGCGGACGGCGTAATTTGCGACGGCGCAGATATATTCGGGTGAAACACCTTCGTAATCATACAGATTGAAAAGAAGGTTGAGGTCGTTTTTGTTGATTATTTTGCCGAGAATGCGCCCCATTTCCTTGACAAGGAGCGCAAACTCCGATTCTTCACGTACAGCGCCGGCAAGGGTTTCGCTGTCATAGCTCTGGAGCGAACGTGCTATCGGCTGTACTGACGTTTCTTCGGTGGCGAAATAGCCTGTTCCGCGGCAGAAAGCAAGCGCGGAATCGAATTCTTCCTTTGACAGACCGAGGGCTTCAGGTGTTTCGTCGGGTGATATTTCGCCGTCCGCGCAAAGTGCTATGAACATGCGAAGCTTCGGTGCGTCCATCGAAGGAAGTAACTTCAATATGCCGTCGGGCAGGATTATTCCGCCGAAATTGCGTTTTACGTTTATACGGCGCTTCATGTGCGATAAACCAGCTTATCCTCGCTCCAGTTTTCAATGACCTTTGCATAGTCCGCCGCAAGAAGCCTTGCGCCGGGAAGGTCGTGTGCCTTATAGTTGCCGCATTCGATGCGTGTCGCGCCGGGTATCGCGCCTTCATACGTCGAAATGAATGCAAACGTTTTTTTGAGAAGGGCAAGCAGGTCGTCAAATTTCAGACCGTCGAACACCACGAGATAAAAACCCGTCGCGCAGCCCATCGGTCCGAAATAAACGATTTTGTCGGAAAATTCGCTGTTTCTGAGAACGGTTGCGGCGAGATGTTCGATTGTATGCGCCTGTTCGAGGGTGAAATAATCACCCGCATTCGGCTTTTTGAAGCGCAGGTCATAGGTTTTTGTGTTGCCGTCGATTCTTGAAAGGTAAAGCCCTTTTTCAAGCAGGTCGTGGTTTACGGCAAATGACTGTATTCTCTTTGAAATGTCCATTGTTATATACCTCTTGTCAGGATGTTAATATGCTTTCGTGCGGCGAAACGGACATTAAAATATGGCTGCGTTCCGCTGTGTTGCCCGCGATCTGGACTGTGTAGTCGATATCAAGCTTGCCGCCCTGCGGTGAAATACTGTTTCTGAGGCGGTTTGTTTGTATGCGGAGCTGTACGGGCACACGTTCGCCTGTGTACAGGCAGGTATGTGCCTTGCCTTCTTCAAAGACCATATATGTGTTCAGCGCGCCGATACGGTTGACGGCAACTATGTTGTCCTTGAGCATCGACACGGTTGTCACGGTGTCTCCGAAGGTTTTGTCCTTGCTTTCAAGGTACTCAAGCTCCATGCCGTTTTTTGTCTCTCTGAGGAAGCCGAAGGCGTTTGTATGTACCGATTCGGAAACCGGCTCGCCCTGCGGCGTTTCGATATTCTGGTCGGTTTGTATTGATATGTTCATCGGGATCTTATTTTTCATTTTATGCACGGTCTATATCTGTTTTTTCTATTCTGTCGGTTATATCATGCTCAAGGAACAGCTTTGCGGTTGAAGCAAACTGCATCGGGTCGTCGCTGACATAAAAGCTGCGCTCACCGGATGATACCGCATTTTCGGAGAGGATCTCCTTCACGGTTTCGGCAGAGCAGTTTACAAGTGTGCTTTCCGGCAGATACTTTTCAAGTACTGCCGACAGGAGAGGGTAATGAGTGCAGCCCATTATGACTGCCGACGGTTTGGCTTCCGCAAGTCCGGATACATATTCCGAAACGGCGATGTTCGCGAGCGGGTCGTCAACGGATATACGGCCGTTTTCGACGAGCGGCACGAGGAGGGGGCAGGCTTTTGACGTCACGGAAAGGGAAGGGTCGAGCTTTTTTATACTGCGCTCAAAGGTGCCGCTTTTGAGGGTCGCGGAGGTGCAGAGTACGGCGATTTTCCCGTTTCCGGCGGATGCGATTTGCGCTGCGGCTCTTACAGCCGGTTCTATTACGCCGTAAAACGGTATGTCAAAGGTGTTTTCCAGTGTGTCAAGGCAGTTGGCGCTGACGGTGCAGCAGGCGACCATTATCGCATCGACTTTTTTTGAAATGAGAAAGCGGCTGTCCTGCACGGCATACCGGTCGAGCACTTCCTTGCTTCTGCCGCCGTAGGGAACACGCGCGGTGTCACCGAAATATACATATCCGGCATCGGGACGGCGAAGCTCAAGCTCACGCACGGCGGTAAGTCCGCCGAGACCGGAATCAAAAATGCCTATTCTCATGATCAGTGTCTCTCAGCAGATTCGATGAGTGCGGTCACAAGCGATTTCCCACCGAGACCGACTGCGTTCATGAGCTGAGGGTACATCGATATTGAAGTGAAGCCGGGGATTGTGTTGATCTCGTTGAAAACAACGTCATCTCCGTCAACAAAGAAATCGACGCGGGAAAGTCCGTCGCAATCAAGTTCTTTAAAAATGATTTTTGCCCATTCGCGCACCTTTTCCGTTGCTTTTTCGCTGATCCGGGCGGGGATGAAAGTCTTTGCGGTGTCGTTTTTGTATTTTGTGTCGTAGTCGTAAAAATCGGCGCACGGTTCGATCTCGCCGGGTACGGATACTGTGATATTACCGTGGGAGGCGAAAACGGCAGTCTCGATCTCTTTGCCGGAAATGTTTTTTTCAATGAGTATCTTGCGGTCGTTTTCAAACGCTTCGGTTATGCCCTTCATAAGCTCCGCGCGGTTTTTCGCTTTTGTTATGCCGACGGATGAGCCGCTGTTTGAAGGTTTGACGAATACGGGATAGTCGAACGCTTCCTCTGTTTCACAGACAGTACGGTTTATGTCGAAATCGGGTGTCTTGCGGACGAGCAGAAACGGCGCGGTTTTTATGCGCTTCCTTTCGCAAAGAAGCTTTGCGGTTGCTTTGTCCATGCATACGGCAGATGAATACGCTGATGGTCCGACGTAGGGAAGGCCGGCAATCTGAAGCAGACCCTGCATTGTGCCGTCCTCACCGTTTTTGCCGTGAAGTACGGGGAAAACGGTATCAATATGTATTGCTTCGTAAGTTTTCTTTTCTTTGTTGAAAACGAGTATCCCTTGGTGCGCAGAGCATGGAGAAAGAATTGCCGGACGGAGGTTTTCTGTATCTTCATTCCATGAACCGTCGCGCATTTTTGCGGATGTGCCGGAGTAAAGCCACCAGGCGCCGTTTTTTGTTATTCCTATACGGTATATGTTGTACTTCTCACTGTCGGTGTTGTCAAAGACAAAACCGGCGGAAAGGCATGAGATTTCGTGCTCGGTGGAAACGCCGCCGAATAAAATCAAAACGTTTTTCTTCACGTGTGTTACCTCACAAAATTACAAATCACTACTATACAGTATATCACCAGACGGCTGAAATGTAAATAGTAAATTTATGAAAAAGCCGTATGACGGCGGATTTTAATTGCTAAATCTCAACTACAAAAACAAAACCGACTCCGTACGGGGAGTCGGTATATGATGTCGGAACGGAATTTCCGCTCGGATTCCTAAGCGTTACGATTTTTCTGTAAAGGGGCGGATCCGATGACGGTTCCGTACGGTACAAATGTCTTTTCGAATATGTAGTCCTCGGCGATTTCAGAAAGAGAGGCAGGCGTTGCGCAGCCTTCAACCATTTTGACAAAAAGCGATATCGCTTCATCTCTGGTTTCGCAGACATCACTGACCTGTTCGGCATCGTCAACGCGATCCGAATGAATTTCGACATTGAACAGATAATCCGTTCTGCCGTTTTCCGCAACCTCAAAAAGCAAATAACGGAGTGTGAATCCGTTTTCCGATACTGAGCTGTCTCTGATTACTGTTTTCATACTGAGTGACTTCCTTTTCTTCTGTTTTATTTGTCATGCTAACATTATAACATCCTATTTATATAAATGTAAACAGAATGTCATCGACAAACCATGGCTGTTGTGCGTTTTTTGTGTTGTCACTTTATCATACTAAAGTGATATGTCGAATTACCCGCTGCGGGGTTGCGAAAAGAGTCGAAAATCTGTCCGCACATTGCTTTTGATGGTGCAAAACTCCGCTTGACGCGGAAGACAAAATGTGGTATATTAAAAATCACAGAACCTGAAAGGCGGTTTTATCATGAAAAAATATTTTTTCTTTGATCTTGACGGCACCCTTTGCGATACCGGCGAGGGAGTGCTGAACGGTGTTATATTTGCTCTTTCCCACTTCGGGATCAATGTGACGGACAAAGCTTCGCTCGGTGGATTCATGGGACCTCCGCTTGACGATTCGTTCAGGCGTTTCTTCGGCTTTACCGATGAACAGGCGTCTGAAGCGGTGAAGATTTACCGTGAGTATTATTCGGAAACCGGTGTTCTGGAGTTCACGCCTTATGACGGTATTAAAGAACTTCTCATTTCACTGAAAAATGACGGCAGAAAGCTGTTTGTCGCGACATCAAAGCCTGTGTTTTATGCAAACAAGGTGCTTGACAAATGCGGCTTTTCGAAATACTTTGACGGCATATACGGCAGTGAATTTGACGGTACCCGTTCAAAGAAGATCGATGTATTGCGCTATGCGGTCGTGCAGTCCGGAATATCCGATCTGAGCGAGGGTGTTATGATCGGCGACCGTGAATACGACATCATCGGCGCGAAAACCGTGGGACTTGAAAGTGTGGGTATACTGTTCGGGTACGGAAGCAGGGAAGAGTTCGAAGCCTGCGGCGCCGATCACATTTTTGCAAAGCCTTCGGAAATATATGACTGCTTTGTCGCCGGAAAATAATGCGGAGTGACTTGCACTGCCACTCCGCATTGCTTCATTCCACGTTGACGAATCTGCGCTGAACAAAGCCGGTTATTCCGCTGTACTGTATCGCGTACCAATTGCCGTCTTCGCCTGTTATTGTGACAAACGCTCCGTTCGGCACTTTTCCGATCACGGCTGCGTTTTCTGATGGTGTGCTGCGTATGTTCAGACTGCCTCCGCCCGTGCTTACCACGCCTTCTCTGAGCTGCTCCGGCTCGGTAAATGGTACGCCGAGATATTCTGCCGTTGACAGCGCAAGATTATACGCAATGTTCCGCAGATTACTTTTAATCCACTCCGCATCCTCAGGGTTGTCGTGATAGGCAAGCTCAATGAGTATTGCGGGCGCTTTTGTGCGCCTCAGCTCCGCCAATGTCGTATTCGCGACGGTTTTCACTCTGTCGGGATACGGATATATGTCCCGAAGATTTGAGGCAAAGATTTCGGCTGCGCTTTTGCCCTTTGCACTTGTTGCGTAGTAATAAACATCCGTGCCCTGTTGACGTCCGGCGTTTGCCGGTCCCGCGGCGTTTGAATGCAACGCAAGGTGCAGGTCATATGTTCCCTGATTGGACTTTGCCACCGATTGGTTCACATCTCCGCTCGGGTCGTTCCGTGTGTACTGTATTCCGCTTGCGGTGAGATACGGCTCCATGTAATCGGCGATGAGGTTCATGTAATATTCCTCACTGCCGCTCCCGTCGTAGTATTCGTTGTACTCCTGAGTCGAAGGAGACAGGAAAATTTTTGGCATATGATCATCCCTTTCAATAGATATTGTATTCAAAAAGAGAAAATTTGCGAAAAACTATTGACAAAAGGAGCTTTTTGTGATATACTCCGAATGTTAACAAAGAAGAACAGCGTTCTCACCCGCCGCAAATTGCAGGCGCGGTCAATACACACAAGGCTTTGAGCTTTTTTTCGTGTGCGGATCGCTGTTCCCACACGTTCTTTTATTTTACGGGGGTGCTTTACAATAGCAAAGAAAATTCTTATCAACGAAGAGATCCGCGCATCAGAGGTCAGACTGGTCGGTCCGGAAGGAAATCAGCTCGGAATAATGAAAACCTCTGCCGCACTGCGTATGGCAAACGAGCAGGGCTATGACCTTGTTGAAATCGCCGCAGAAGCCGCTCCTCCTGTCTGCAGGATAATGGATTACGGCAAGTTCCGCTTCGAAAAAGAAAAGAAAGAAAAAGAAAACCGCAAAAAACAGCAGATTGCCGAACTCAAGGAGCTTCAGCTCACCTGCAGCATCGGTGACCATGACTTTGAAACAAAAGTCAACCATGCCAACCGTTTCCTCGGTGACGGCAACAGAGTCAAGATCGTTGTCAAGTTCAAGGGACGCGAAATGGCTCATACCGAACGCGGTGTCGCTCTTATGGAGCGTTTTGCCGACTCTGTGTCCGAGCTCGGTGTGATTGAAAAGCCCGCAAAGCTCGACGGCAGAAACATGATCATGATCCTGACGCCGAAAAAAGCAGCTCCCAAAAAAGAAAAACAAGAGAAAAACGATAATTCAAACACGAAAGGATAAATCCACAATGGGTAAGATTAAAACTCACAGAGCCAGTGCGAAAAGATTCAAGGCTACCGGCACGGGCAAGCTCAAGATGTACCATCCCGGTCATCGTCATAACCTCGGTATCAAAACCGCAAAGCGTAAGAGATCGCTCCGTAAGGGTAACTATGTCGCCAGCGCAAGAATGAATGATCTGAAGCGTATGCTTCCTTATTCATAATCGTGTTCAGGAGGTAAAATAAAATGGCAAGAATCAAACCGGCTCTCACAACGAGAAAAAGAAGAAAGAAGATCCTGAAGCTCGCGAAGGGCTACTGGGGCAATAAACACAGACATTTTAAAATGGCGAAACAGCAGGTGATGAAGAGCGGTAACTACGCTTTCGCCGGCAGAAAGATGAAAAAGAGAGACTTCCGTGCTCTCTGGATCACCAGAATCTCTGCAGCCTGCAAACAGAACGGCATTAATTACAGCAAGTTCATCAACGGTCTCAAGAAGTCCGGCATCAATCTCAACAGAAAGATGCTTTCCGAACTCGCTATCACAGATAAAGAGGCTTTCGCAAATCTCGTCGAAACCGCAAAGAAAGCTCTTTAATTCTCTTGACAAAACGCAAATTTTCTGATATAATATCATTTGCTGTTTTACAGTGTAACAAATCCTCGCATTCGCGGAGGGAGGGAAAACAGGATGGCTGAAATCAAGGTCAAAGAAAACGAATCCATTGACAGTGCGCTTAAAAGATTCAAGAGATCTTACCTCAGAAGCGGTGTACAAGCCGAACTTCGCAAGAGAGAACATTACGAAAAGCCCAGTGTCAGACGTAAGAAGAAGTCCGAAGCTGCGAGAAAACGCAAGTACAAGTAAGTGAAATTGACGCATCCGTCCGGATGCGTCTTTTTTCGTCCTCACTATTGACATATCAATAATCTTGTGGTATAATAATCACATAATACAACATATGGAGGTATGAATCATGGAACAGAAATTTTTGATCTGCAAGCATTGCGGCAAAATGGTCGCTGTCGTAAAGGAGACCGGAGTCCCTGTCATCTGTTGCGGTGAAGAAATGAGCGAGCTTATTCCGGGAACGACTGATGCGGCTGCCGAAAAGCACGTCCCTGTCGTCACCGTTGACGGCAGAAACGTAAAGGTTGCCGTCGGCAGTGTCGCTCACCCGATGCTTCCCGAGCATTATATAGAGTGGATCTCACTTCACACAAAGCAGGGTAATCAGCGCAAGGAGCTTAAGCCCGGTGAAAAGCCCGAAGCATATTTCGCACTCTGCGACGGTGATGAGGTCATCGCCGCATATGCCTACTGCAACCTGCATTCGCTCTGGAAGAACTGAATAAACTCACATTTGCAAAAATCGAAGGCTTGCAAAACCGGAATTGTTTCCGGTTCGCAAGCCTTTGTTTTTTAAAATCAGTCTATTGTGTTAACTGTGCCGATGAAAATCGGGAGATTGGTTTCTGTGTCTATGATAGCGTATGCGAACGGGCGATCGAGAATGATCTGTATTTCCGGCGGCATTTCTGCGGATTCAGTTGTCATTTCCACCATTGTTGCAGCGGCTGCCTTCGTTCCTTCTTCGTCAAGCTTGATGAATGTTTTGTGCGTAACTTTTCCGATGCAAACGTTTGAACCATCGCGAATATTTTTGCCGAGGCTACCGAACCTCGCATTATGACTGTCGAACGCTTCTTCCATCCCCAGCGTCTTGAGTGCATCGTTCATATTACATGCATACTCGTAACCGAACTTGGGCATACGGCAGAGAAGGCGCCCGTTTGTGCTGCTTTCAATAAGTGAAACAAGCCTGTCGCCGCTCATACCCGCAAGCCATTCGTCAGGCGTTACGCTGCTGTCATCGGGAAGGAACGCTGCGAATGCGTATTTTCCGCCCCGGTATTTTTTGATGAAACCGGTAACGCCTTCACCCTTTATATAGGTATTTTCTTTTGATGTCATCAGGTCGCAGCTGACGGTACCTTCACTGCCGCGGAACAAAGCGTTTTTCTGCGTGTCGGTCGGGTTAAACTTGCTTTCCCATTTGCAGTCAAAGCATATAGCGTTGATGAGGAACATGACACTTCCGTAATCGATTTCTTCAAGCATTTTTTTGATCATGCCGTCGGTTTTGCCGTTGACCCAGCTGTTTATTGCGTTGACAGTCGAGGAGTCGAACGGAGCGCCGTATATGTCAGGCGAATAGAAATCGCAGACTTTCTGGAGGAAGTCCTCCGATGGCTCAAATGCGTCCTTTCTGAACCATATCGAATTTGCGATAGACATTTTGAACGAATCGCCGGAAGGCAGGGAATCGACATACGACTTGAGATATGCGTTCAGTTTGTCGATTTTTATTCCGCCGAGAGCTTTTTCCATGCCTTCAAGAGTTGCGCCGTCGGCGCCGTTTGCGGTCATGGCAAGCGCAAGCATGACGGAAAGCGGTGAAATAAGGGTATTCTTTTCCTTTTTCACCTCACCGTAGAGGCGGAGTGCAAAATCCGCATATGCGTCGCGGAAAGTACTGTCAAGTGTTTCGGGCGTTTGCTGTGCGGGGGTGATGTTTTTCATGTAATCGACAACGCCGTAGCGCGATATGTCGCCGCTGACGGCGCATGACGACATTGCGATTGCCGAAAGTGCGAATACGAGGATGAGCGCGAGTGCTTTTTTCATTGCATTTTCTCCTTTATATTGTTTATTGTCTTATCTGCGCGATTATCTCGTTGGCAGAAGCTGAAGCCGGGTCATAAGCAAATTGAGTCGGGGTTATCGGAACGTCATTACCTTCGACGGGACGTACCGTGCAGAATAAATACTGCGCTCCGACAGTCAGCTTGGACGCGTCGGCGTCGGTTGTAACGGGAATACCATGATATTCATCAAACAAACCGGCTTTTTCGATCATGCTGTATTGCACTGATTCTTTGTATCCGATCAGTCCGCCGATTCTGTATATTTTGATTTCATCAGGATTTTCTCCTTTGAAAGAGTCGCTGAGCTGTACGGTATATACCGTATACAGCATACGCGAAGCCTCTGAAGAATCCGAAGTATCGACCGTCTCTCCTGTCTGCATATAGATTATTTCGAATGATATGTCTGTGACCGTTCCGGTATATACGTTTTCAGCAGCTTTCGCGACCTCGGCTGCGCTGCTGTATGACGGATAATCGAAGTGTGTCAAAACAGTATGATAGTATGAGCTCTCCTCCGCTTCGTTTGTGTCGTCAGGTGTCATTTCGGCTGTGCAGCCGGTGCGCGAAGCGCTTTCTTCGGTTGCATTGGCTGTGTCTGTTTTTTCAGCCGAAAACTGAAGCGTTTCGCCTGCCATTTCATTGATGTTACGCATTCTGTTGCTCAGTGACACTGCGGCGCCCGAAAATGTCAGTACGGCGACAAGCGAAAACGCTGTGAATACCGCAGCCCTTTTGCGGGTTCGCATTTTATGCTGAGATACCTTGAGGTACACCTCTGTTTCAAATTCGTATTTATTCTTCATAAACAAATCCCTCCTTTTCCAGCTCGGAGCGAAGCGATTGCCTTGCGCGATAAAGGATATTTTCGATCTGCTTGGGTGATTTTTTCATTACCTTTGCGGCATCCGCATAGGAAAGCTCTTCAAAATACACAAGATGAAGTGCGGTTTTGTAATCGTCTTTCAGAGCCGAAAGCGCTTTATTGAGCATGGCTTTCTGCTCATCCTTTTCGATCTCACGTTCAAATGAGGCGTATTCGTCCGAAAGCTCGCAAAGCCCGTCGATATCAACTGTGCGGTATTTTGCGGCGTGACGGATATAGCTCACAGTTTTGTTGCGTGCGATCGTGAAAAGATATGTTTTAAGCGACGATTTGAAGCCGAAACGTCTTTTGTGTATGATAAGCTCGGCAAAGCTGTCTGCGGCGATATCCTCCGCGACGGCAAGATCGTTCACCGTGCGGTTGATGAAAAATATCAGGTTTTCGCGATACATGTCCAATATCTCGCCAAAGGCGTCGTTGTCTCCGTCAAGGAAACGGCGGTAGCTACTTTCACCGTTGTCCATGTCTTGCCCCTCCGTAATGTTAGTCGAAAAAATAAGCGTTTGCACTCATAAAATCTGCATAAAATTTGATACCACAAAAATGTTAACCTGTCATGAACGCCATTGACATATTGCTGTCCGGATGTTAAAATAAAGCTATAGCGGAGGATAGTTATGACTGATAATAATATTGAAATAAAAGAAAGACGAATGAAATTCGCGGGACATGACGTGACTGACCTCGCAGACAGATATGGCACGCCGCTTTATCTTATGGACGAAGCGCGCATCCGTGAAAACTGCCGCAGGTATACCGACTGCCTTGATATCATGCCGGAAGGCTCGATGATCCTTTATGCAGGAAAGGCGTGCTGTTTCAAGGATATGTACCGTATAATTACCGAGGAAGGCATGGGAGCGGATGTTGTGTCATCCGGTGAGCTGTTTACCGCTCTTTCGGCTGGCTTTGACCCGTCAAAGCTGTTTTTCCACGGCAACGGAAAAACCGATACGGATCTTGAATGTGCCGTAAATGAAGGAATAGGATATATCGTATGCGACAACGAGGATGAGCTTTACGCGCTTTCCGCCGTTGCGTCATATTGCCGCAAGACGCAGAAAATACTCCTGCGCCTGACTCCGGGTATTGATCCCCACACACATAAAAAAATCCGGACAGGGGGAATCGATTCAAAATTCGGCAGCCTGATTTGTGACGGCACAGCCGAACGCCTTGCCGTTGCGGCGTCGCATATGGACGGTGTCGAGCTTTGCGGCTTCCACTGTCATATCGGTTCTCAGATATTTGACGCGCAACCCTTTGTTGACGCGGCGGAGATTATGTCCGAATTCTGTGTCGGTCTTTACAGAAACCATGGAATCAAGACGAAAATTCTTGACCTTGGCGGTGGATTCGGTGTTCCGTATACGGATTCAGACCCGGAATTTGATGTTAAATCAACAGTCAGAAGCATTGTCGATGAGGTAAAACGCCGTTTCGGCGACGTTGCGCTCCCCGCAATAATGCTGGAGCCGGGCAGAAGCATCGTTGCCGATGCGGGACTGACGGTATACACTTGTACATCAGTCAAGAACGCAGGAAAAACGAGCTATGTTGCCGTTGACGGCGGTATGCCGGACAATCCGCGCTTCGCGCTGTATGAGGCATCATATAAGGTGAGAAACGTCACACGCGCCGCAGAGGAAGGCACAAGACTTTATACGATTGCCGGAAGATGCTGTGAAAGCGGCGACCTGATCCAGAAAAACGTAAGCCTTCCCGAAACAAAGCGCGGAGATTTTATTGCCGTCGAGACAACAGGTGCATACAATTATTCAATGGCGTCGAATTATAACCGTCTGCCGCGCCCTGCCGTAATAATGCTTGACAAAAACGAAGAGCATATTGTTGTACGGCGTGAAACCTTCGGCGATATTCTTGACAACGACCTTTGAAAAAATATATCGGTGTTGTTTGATAAGCGCTTTTGCGGGTATAATAAATGCCGGGGTGAAAACGTATGAAAAACAGCAAAAAACAATCAAATACCGCATTTGAACGTGATTTATACCTTCAAAATCCGGTTGCGTGTGCAACGGAATGCACCGGCCGCAATGCTGTCGAACCGGAAAGCAAAGCAATGGCTGACGGCTTTGAGGAGCTTTATAAAACCATTCCGAAGCCCGTCGGGAAAAAGCCTGCTGACAAAAAATAACATGAAAAATCATCCCGCTCTGCATATACGGAGCGGGATGATTTGCGTTACGGATGAAGCTGAGCAAGGCACAGCTTTTATTGAATTTTTAAGCTGACCGGAGGACTATTTGTTTTTCTTTCCGTTTTTCTTGCCGAAGCGTTTTTTCGACATGAAAGCCGCAACGATTGTGACAATTATCAGGTCAACTGCGACGACGGCTGCGATAACCAGCTTTCCGCGCGAGGTATCTGTTTCGGCAGCCGACGGGTCGGAGACTGCGGTTGCTGTATCGGATTCATTATCCGAGTCGGCTTCGCTCGCACTATCGCTTGTGTCTGCGGGTGTTTCATCGGTATAATGAACTGCAAGGCGATTCATCAGTTTCATATCGCTTTCAAGCGCTTCCTTTGCGTTGCTGTCTGATATTTTCGCGACGGCTTCGGAAAGGGAAGCCATATCTTCATCCGACAGCGCGTTGTTTTTCAGTTTGCCCAGTATTATGAGCAATGCATTTGCTTCGTTTTCGGATATTGCTCCCGAGGGAAGCATTATATCATTCACGCGCTTTGACATGAAGTCCGCGTATGTATGAATCGAAGCGGAAACATTCAGGAAAGGCGGAAGCGCATTCTGTGCGAAAGCGCCGTTTTTCAGCTTTTCGCCGACGTTTTTTGTGTTGAAGGCTTCAAGCTCGAAGAACGAATAACCGTCGCTCCCCATTTCACGGGCGCTCATAAGCTGTTCACGCATTGTGTCTGCGTTCTGGCTTGCGATATATATACCGAGTCCGGGGACTGCCATAACGTTCTTTCTGCCAAGCGAAAGATAGCGGTTTGCGAAGGCTTTCATTTCCTCGGTTTCGCCGTATGTCATGGGGAATACGATATCAAGCAGCCCTTCCTCGATCCACGCCTTGCCGTTCTGGTAAACGGCGCCCATAGCGTTGTCCATATTGCCGTATACATCTGCGCTGAGCATGACATCCGGAGCGACTTCGTCGATCAGGGAGCGGACACGGCGGACGAAGTCCGTTACGTAACTTGCCCTGAATGCGCACCAGTCTTTCCAGTATGATTCGGATGGCTTATATTCGGGCATTACGCCGTACTTGCTTTCAAATGCGCTCAGGGTCGCGTCATCGTAGCCGTAATCGGTATCAGTGCCGTTGTGTGGGTAGCGGATATAGTCGAGCTGTAAGCCGTCAATATCGTAGTTTTCGAGGATGTAACGGTATGATTCTATCAGGAAATCGCTGACCTCGGGATTTGCCGGGTTCAGGAACATTGCGACGCTGTCGCCGTAGCATCCTCCGTTGTTATCGGTTATACGCCATTCGGGCTTTTGATTGAAAACTGAAAGAGAAGCGTTTTTTCCGTCTTTGTTTCCTACGTAATAAACCGTAATCCATGCATGGAGTTCCATGCCGAGTTTATGACACTCATCAATATATGCGGCGAGAAGGTCGAAGCCGTGCAGCGCGGGATTCTGCCTGAAAAGGCTGCCTTCGGGAGTGGGGTATATCATTGTTGCATTGAACAGAGTTTCGAGGCATATTGTGTTCATTCCGCTGTCGTGTGCAGATTTTACGGTTTTGCGGACCTGCTCCGGTGTTTTGCCGGATGGTTCGATCCATATTGCGCGGTATTCCACAGGTCTGCTTTCGGCAGATCCGTCGGTTATGGTGTCAAGGAGGCTCAGAAGCTCTGTTCTGGCTTCGAGGTATTGCTGTTCGCTGCCGCTTTCCGTATATCCGGTTTTCATGGTATCAAAAAGGGATGTGGCTTTGTCGACAACCGTAGCAACTGTATTTTTGTCAATGACATAAAAGCTGTTTACGGCGTTTTCAAAAAGTGCGGTCGCTTTGTCAAGACGCACCGCGTCCGACCGTATCATTGCGTCGGCATCATATGAAAACGTGATTTTTTTGTTTCTGGCATCATATCTGACGCTCATACCGACCACAGCGGCGCTTTTGAGTGCGTTTGCACCTGCGCCGTTGCCGGAAATTACGTATCCATCGTTCGGTATCAGCGAATCGTTGCCGCCGCAATGTGTGACAACGCCGTTTTCTACCACAACTTCAAAACCATAGGCATTTGTTCCGGTCTTTGAACCGCTGTTTGTATATACGACAACGTAATCCGTTGCGCGGTATACGTTCATGCCGTTCATGGCTACCTCAACACTGTAAAACGGAGAAGGGACACCGTTGCCGATTGAGACGATCATGCTTTCTTCCAAAAATGCGACTTTGTCGCCTACACTGATGTTTTCGGCAAGGAAGGTCGCCGCTTTGCCATGACCCGAAAGGACGAAACCGCCCTCGGGTATTTTGTTGTTGTTACCGCCGACGGATGTGACCTTGCCGTTCTTGCCGACTGTGACTTCGTAGCCCCACTCATTTGTTCCGGTTGTGCCGGTGGTATTATATACTATAAGCATATCTACATCACGGTATGAATTCATTCCGTTGACGATATAGGTTATATTTTCGTTTTCAGCAGACACTACAAACGCCGCAAACGACAGTGACAGTGCAATTGCGCTGATGAGCGCGATGATTCTTTTCATGAGTACCTCTGACTCCGGGAGAACGCGAGCGGGTCCGCATCACTTTCCCCCTGTATTAATAAAACCGGCGGATAACGCCGGTTTTATGTTTTTTGTAATGGCCTTATCAGCCCTGCTGACCTTCCTTGAGGGGAGCGAACTGGTAATACTGTTTCTTGAGACGCGTTTCGAGGAAGAGTGCGAAGTAGTCGGAGTTTTCGTCGATGACTATTTCCTCTTCTTCAACAGGCGTTTCGGCGTCGGATACATCGGATGTATCTGATACGTCAGAGGCATCGGATGCGTCGCTTGTGTCTGTGGTTGTGCCGGTCGTCTTCTTGACGAAGCCGACGGCGTTATTGACATAGTCAGAAAGGACCTTGTTGTATTCGGACTTGATCTGCGCGTTTGTAACAAGATTAAGTTCGATGAGCTTCTGACGTTTCACTTCGTCTGTAAGACGCTTCTGGACTTCGACATCAATGTCGTCAGTCTTAGCATCGGGCATTTCAGACTTAACGGTGGTCGTCATGTCGCGTGTGATCGCCTTGATGTTCTTTTCAATCTCAATGAGGTTATCAAGCGCGTCGTTATAAAGCTTTGTGGAACGCTTTGACTCATCTGCGAAGTCGAATTTCTTCAGAGTGTCGCTGATGAATTTGGTATATTCCTTTTTGATTGCGTCGGAGAATTCCTTGTGAAGCTCGGCGCTCTGTTCGGTAAGCTTTGCAAGAATTATTGCTGCAAGTTCATCCTGATAGAGATAATAGTTATCGGCGGCAAGCAGTGCATTCTTTTCCTGTAGGCATTCGGCAGAGTTAAGGACTTTTGCGAGGTCTGCTTTGTATTCCTCATTGTTCGGAAGGTTCTTCTTTTCTTCACTTACTTTCGCGTTGATGCTGTTGAAGATCGTGCTTTCGGTCTTGTTATCTATTTCAGCGGCGCTGACAGTTTCGATAACACGGTTGCGGAGATATTCGTCGGTCATACGTTCAGCGACGAGCTTTGCGACATCTGCGGTACTCATGCCGGGATTCTGCTGCTGAATCTCATTTTTGAGGGCGGTTCTCGCCTTGTTCTTGAAGGAGTTGTTGATATAGGACTTGATTGCGATATCACGCGCCTGGTCGCGGATGGAAGCCTTATATTCTTCTGAATTGTACTTGGCTTCGATATTGCGGTTATAGGCTGCGGTAAGCTCGTCGATATATTTGTCATCGACCTGCTTTGTGAGTGCGGCATTGACCTTTTCAATGATTTCAGATTCAAGCTTGCTGTAATCGACAATGCCCGCTTCGCCGGTCATTATCTTAGAATAGTACTTCTCGGCGATGGGTGTGATGAGGGCGATGTAATCGGGCTCTTCATATGTGAGCTTATCATCGTCGGGGTCGGCATAGCTGTTGGGATAATATGCGAAGCCGAGAGATTTTGCCTGTTCCTGACCTTTTGCAGAATCAAGGTTCTGCTGTTTGAAGATCTCCCACTTCTGAGGGTTCTCGCCTGCCATTGTGTGGATGAGGAAGGCGTTGCCGATGTAGTTGCTGTTGACTACATAGGAATCGTTGAGGCGGACGACCTGACCGTTATTGTCAAGCTGATAGTTCTCGTTTTCGATACCGTATGCGAGGATGTTTGCAACTTCGCTGCTGGTCTCGATGAGAGCGAGGAGCTTTGCGGCTTCGGTCAGCTTATCCTTCTGGACGGTGCTGTTTATGCAAAAAAGGTTCTGCAGGGTGTTTTCGTTTGTCGGTACGGGGTAGGAGTGAACGGCGCTGACATAGGTGCGACCGGTCTGTTTTTCGAGGGCTTCGAGATCCTCAAAGGTACCCTTCACAAACTTGACTGCAAAGCGCTTGTTTGTTGCGCTGTCATCAAGATAGCCGAGAGAACGGTAACGGGAGATGTATGTGTAGTAATCAAGGGCTGTTTTGTCTTCATACGGATTGACCACAACGCCGTCTTCCTTGACCATTGCGGGGAAACCGTCGGAGAAGATATAAGTGCAGTAGGTGGAGTCGAACGCATTGGCGAGCGGAACAACATCCGGCTCGTTTTCCTTGATTATTCTGAGGTAGTACTCAAGGTCTTCAAGGGTGTTCATTGTCATTGCGTCGATTTCGTATTTGTCGAGAAGCTCTTCGTCAAACACGACATATTCGTATTCGCCGATCGCGGTATTCATGGGAACACCGTATGTCTTCTGCTTACCGGAGGAGTTTGTCACCTTTGCGGCGCTGAGGAAGGTGGGATATATTTTGTCCTTGATGAGCTTTGCTTCGCTGGAGAGTTTTTCGTCAAGCTCGGCAAGCTTTCCGCGACCTACGAGGTCGATATACGTATCGAATCCGCGGACGAGGAAAATATCAAGTCTGGGTTCTTCGAAGGTATATTCTTCGCCGTTTTGCAGCATTTCAATGAATCTGTCGGCGGTCAGAACATCCTGGGGTGCATCGCTTGTTTCGTCGGAGGCGGTATCGGAAGCGGCATCGGAGTTGTTTTTCTTCTTGTTTTCTTTTGCTTCCTTATTCTTGCGATCCTGCTCTTCTTTATATGCCTGGATCTCGGCGAGCTTTTCTTCGACGAGGGCATCATACTTGTCTTCGGTGACCATTATGAGCTTGATGCCGATGCCGAGCTGGTATGCCGTGATACGGTTGAGAGCAAGCTCGACCTGCTTTATTGCGTCTTCGGTCGTTGAGTCTTCACAGATCGTGTACAGTGTGTAGACATTGATTGCGACTTCTGCGGGATCTGTTTCCTTGTTGCATGAAGCAAGGGAGACCGGCAGAAGCATCACGATTAACAGCACGAGTGCTATGATTCTTTTCTTCATGGGGTAACCTCCAAAATTAAATAGCCATTGATGGTTTGGATTGCGATGCGGCAGAAGAATTCCGCGCGATATCCGCCGGATGCGCATTGTTAAAACAGCTATAAAAACAAAAACACCATCCGTAAAATATCATTATAATCATACAACAAAAACGCTTTTATGTCAATACCCAAATTCGATAAAGCTGTGAATTTTGAAAAAATAAAATCGAATCGGGCGAAAAAGCGCGTTCGGTATTGCAAAAGAGAGCCGTTTTGTGTATACTTAAGTGAATGAAAACGTTCTGAAAGCGTCTGACGGTTATGGTCGGGCGACGGGTGAATTTATGGACGACAGAAGCTATCGCGGGCTTTTCGGCGATCTGCCGGAACTGAAAACGGAGAGGCTTACGCTTCGTAAAATGGAAATGAGCGATGCAAACGATATGTATTCCTATGCGTCGCTGGACGAGGTGACACGATATCTGCTGTGGACACCGCATCTGAATATTGACGAGACAAAAGGATACATCGAATATGTGCGGCGGGAATACCGAAAGGGCAGCGTTGCCGATTGGGCGATTTCGCTTGACAGCGAGAGCAGAATGATCGGAACGGTGGGCTTTTCCGCCGTTGACCGTGAAAACAACAGCGTTGAGCTCGGGTATGTGCTCAACCCGTTGTATTGGGGAAAGGGATATGCGCGTGAGGCGCTCAGGAGGGCTGTTGAAGCAGCGTTTTGCGAGCTTGGCGCTCATCGTGTGCAGCTTCGGATCATGGACGGGAATGTCAGGTCTGAAAATGTCGCGCTTGCATGCGGCTTCAGAAAAGAAGGATCTCTCCGTGACCTGCTGCTTGTCAATGGTGCATACAGAACAATCCATATTTATTCGCTTGTTTCGGATGAATACTTCTCACTCTTAAAATGAATACGGAACCAATACGCCGCTGCGGGCTTCTGAACCTGCGGCGGCGTATTTTTCGTACCCCTGAATGATATAATTATTGTTTTTTGCGGATAAAGCGTATCACACGGCAGCACAGAAGCATATGCTACTAAGGGAAACGGAGAGTTTATATCGGCGTTTTCCCGAGGGCGAAGCCCTTAAAGCAAAGCCTGAATTTTTATATATGCAGGTAAATGACATGAAAAACGTAATTATTGTCAGCTCGGTAACATACGCCATGAAAGGGCAGAGCGCACTTTCGGAACGCGGTATAACCTCTGCGCTGACGCGTGCGGAGGGTGTACGCTCTGTGAAGGGCTGCGGATACGGTCTGCGTATCTACGGAGATATCAGCGAGGCGGCGCTCACCCTCAAAAGAAACGGTATCCGCATTCTCGGCTACACCGAGGAAAGGTGAATATGATATATTTTGACCACGCCGCAACGGGTTTTCCGAAATCCGGAGCGGTTATTGACGCAGTAAAGAACGCAATGGAAATCTGCGGTAATCCCGGGCGCGGCAGTCATGAAGCGGCAGTACATGCGGCAGAAGCTGTATACGGCTGCAGGGAGGCTGTAGGCGCGCTCGTCGGATGCCCGCCGGAACACGTCGTCCTCACGCCGAACACGACATTTGCACTCAATGAGGCTATAAACGGACTTATCGACGGCGGCAGGGTCATTATGTCTCCGCTTGAGCACAATTCGGTCTGCCGTCCGCTTTACGCTTTGGAAAAGCAGAAGCGGGTCCGAACAGAAGTATTCGATATGTCGATCGAGGACGACCGGTATACCGTCGAATGCGTGAAAAAGCTTTGCAGAAAGCATATTACTGCCGCCGTGTTTACTCATGCGTCGAACGTCTGCGGCAGGATACTGCCGGTCAGAGCTATCGCGGACGCTGTTCATGATGCCGGAGGGATCGTTATCCTTGACGCGGCTCAAAGCGCGGGGCATATTGACGTGACCTTTGATTCGACGGGCGCGGATGTCATATGTCTTGCGGGTCATAAAAGGCTCGGCGGACCGCTCGGTACCGGCGCTATGGCGCTGTCCGGCAGAGTGGTGCGGCGTATAAAACCGTTTGTTTACGGTGGGAGCGGGATTGCGTCGCTCGAAAGGGATATGCCGGGTGTGCTTCCGGAACGCATGGAGGCGGGCACGCTGAACGCGCCTGCCTTTGCAGGACTTGCGGAAGCGATACGCAGCCGCAGGGAAGGCAACGAAAATGAAATCTTCCGGTATATCGTCGGAGAACTGAAAAAAATACCCGGAGTCGTTCTGTACGGATGTCCGGGTATGAATCCGGAAAGCTATGTTCCGGTGCTTTTATTCAATATCAGAGGTATGGGCAGCGATGCGGTTGCGGCACATCTTTCGTCAAAAGGAATATGTGTGCGCAGCGGATGGCACTGTTCGCCGCTTGCTCACCGTTTCCTCGGAAGCGAGGGCGGTGTCCGCATCAGCATCGGCGAAAGCAATACGCACGATGAAGCGCGGGAGCTTGTCCGTGCGTTGACATCACTCGCCGAGTGATGCGCTTTTTCCGGCAAGTCGGCCTGTCGAAAAAGCGATGGTGAGGTTGTAGCCGCCGGTGTATGCGTCGACGTCTATGATCTCACCGGCAAAATACAGTCCGCGGACCAGCTTTGAACCCATGGTCGACGGGTTGATTTCTTTAACGGAAACTCCGCCGCAGGTTATTATCGCTTCGTCAAGCGGGCGTGTCCCGTTCAGGTTTATTTCGAATGAATGCATGAGCTGTACGAGCCTTTTGCGTTCGTCCTTTGTTATTGCATTCACCTGCTTTTGGGGATCGATGCCCGATCGCTTTACGATCACCGGTATCATCGCGCGGGGAAGGAGCGCGCTGAGGGAGTTTGCGAAAATACGGTTCTTTTCGGCTGAAAAGTCGGAAAGTATGCGGCTATCAAGCGCTTTTTCGTCAAGAGCCGGCTTCAGGTCGATCACCATGCGCGCCGGAAAGCTTTTTACATAGGCGGATGCCGAAAGCACGATGGGACCCGAAACGCCGAAATGCGTGAACAGCATTTCCCCGAAATCGTGATACAGCTCTTTTTCGCCGCGGTAAAACGAAACCGACACGTTTTTCAGCGAGAGTCCCATAAGCTCCGTGCAGCATTTGTCGGATGAGGTGAGCGGAACGAGGGACGGTGAAAGCGGCATGACTGTGTGTCCCGCCTTTTCGCAGAGATGGTAACCGGAGCCGTCGGAGCCGGTTTTGGGGTATGACGCGCCGCCTGTTGCGACGATTGTGCTGTCGGCAAGATATGTTTTTTTGCGGTCGGTGACGACACCTTTACACACGCCGTTTTCGATGATCAGTTCAGTGGCTTTGCCCTGTACGATATGAACGCCCTTTTCAGCCATCACGCGGCGCAGGGTGTCGTTTACATCAAATGCGCTGTCACTTTGTGGGAAAACGCGCCTGCCGCGCTCTGTTTTAAGCGGCAGACCGTTTGATTCGAAAAAATCCGTTATATCTGCCGGAGTAAAGGCAGTGAACGCTTTATAGAGGAATTTCGGGTTTGTGGGTACGTTTTCTGTGAGAGTACGCACATCGCAGTTATTTGTCAGGTTGCAGCGTCCTTTTCCGGTTATATTGAGCTTCATACCGAGTTTTCTGTTGCGCTCGATCACGGTTACGTCAGAATTATCCGCCGCAGCTATCGCAGCCATCATCCCGGCGGGACCACCGCCGATTATTACGACCTTATTTGTCCTTGTCTTTGTTATATACGGAGTATTCATCCCAGATCTCTTCAAGACGCTCGAATGTCTTGCAAAGCTCCTTTTTCTTTTTCTGACCGACAGCCGAAACCAGTGCGTTTATCAGAGAGAGCGGCGCGACAAGCGAATCGACAAACGAGCTCATTTCGTTTTTGGCGTACAGCACGCGGTCGGCGAGCTCTGCAATCGGCGACTGCTCGCTGTCGGTTATTGCGACGGCAAATGCGCCCTGTGTTTTGGCATAATGCATTGCGTCGACGGTGCGTTTTGAATAGCGCGGGAAGGATATGCCGATTATGAGGTCGCCTTCTCCGATATTCAGCATCTGCTCAAAAATGTCGCTTCCGCTGACAGATTGTACAAGCCTCGACTTGTCGAAAATCAGTGAAAAATAAAAATACATGAAATTCGCAAGCGATGTCGATGAACGGTTGCCGACGATATAGATCGTTTTTGCATATAGGATCATACTGATTATCGCGTCGAAATTCGCGCGGTCGGTAGTTGCGAGAGTATGCTTCAGATTATCGATATCAGCCTGAAGCGTCGCGCCGAGGACATCGTCTCCCATTCTTTCGCTTGCAATCTCTATGCGCTGTACGGATGTGAGCTTGTTCTTCAGCGTTTTGCGGATCGCTGTCTGAAGCTCCGGATAGCCGGCAAAGCCCATTTCCATTGCAAAACGGACAACAGTCGATTCTGACACGCCAACCGCCTTTGAAAGGCGGGAGGCTGTCATATATGATGCGGAAACATGGTTTGAAAGGATGTATTCGGCAATGCGTTTATGTCCCTTGGAGCATTTGTGCGAATACTCTTCAATTTGCGTTAAAAGCGGAATGTCGGGATTCATTTTATCTGACACCCTTGGCTTTGAGCAGTCTTTCGTACTGTCTGTAATAATCAACGGAATCGGGATGGCCGGCGTATGCGATCGTACCCGGTTCGTTCATTATTCCGATATATTCATATGTGAGGATCTCGTCAACGTAGGGTGAGATCGCTTCGATCTGCTTTTCGAGTCGCTCTATCGCAGCGGGAATAAGCGCGGAATGATATACGTCTCCTTCGAATTCGAAAAGCTCCATATCAGCCCAGAGCGCGCTTCTGCCTGCTTTGTCATGTGCTTCGCGGAGCGCTTTGAAAAAGCCTCCGGTCTGTTCGGTGGTTGCTTTGCGGACACCTATCTCATCCTGATATGCAACGATATCGACATCGAGACGCTTCAGCTGATCGACGAAGTGATCGTCGGCTTTGAGAATGCAGGTGCCGTACGGAGCAATTAGCGTTTTGAGTCCGGGATCGATCTCATGAGAATGGGCGCTGTATGCGTTGCAGTATTTGATGAAGTTTTCGTCATAGTGACCGTTGATACAGGTCTCGTCGGGATAATACCAGCCGTAGAACGACGGATGCTTGCCGAAAAGCTCATACATGCGTTTCATTGCACCGAAAGCGGTTTCTTTGACGGTTTCGCTTGTCATGTTTTCGTAGGAATGAGTCCAGGGACCGTAGAATCCGACGGAAACAAAGATTTTCATGTCGTATTTATCGGCGGCGCCGAACATTACCTCCATCGGATTCTTGCAGGCAAAATCGACGGGAGCGGGGTATATGTCGCTGTCAAAATAAATCTCGGCCTTGTCTTCGTATGCGAGCGCTGAGCAGGTGAGGACGAGATACTTCATGCCGATATGAGCCATTTCGGCGATCTTGGCTTCCCATTGTTCGTCTGAGAAATGACGGCAGACGGGATTGAGATATTTTCCTTCGGGAATGTTATGATGAGTGAATTCAAACCATGAACCGGTTATTTTCTTGAACATAGCGTATACTTCCTTACGATGTATTGTGATACACACATTATAAATGCTTGACGCAAAAAATGCAATAGAAAGAGTGAAAAATTGCATAAAAACCTTTCATTTTTCGCGATTGTGTGTTATACTAACCTCAATGGATATCAAAAGACAGGAGTGCAGAAATGAATATCAAAGAACGTTTTCTCGAATATGTGATGCTTCCGACGATGTCGGATGAAAGCAGTGAGTCATGCCCCAGTACCGCAAAGCAGGTGAAACTGCTTGAGCTTCTCAGGGCGCAGTGCGAGTCTGCGGGACTTTCGGATGTGCGTCTCGATAATGGTTACGTCTATGCAAAGCTGCCCGCAAACGGAGAGGGAGTTTTCCCGCGGATAGGGCTTATCGCGCACGTCGATACCTCACCCGATATGTCGGATGTCAACATCAGTCCGCGTACAGTTGAAAAATATGACGGCAGCGACATCGTACTGAACGAAACGCTCGGTATCGTCATGAAAACGGCGGATTTTCCGTCACTTGAAAGATATATCGGAGACGACATTATCGTTACGGACGGCACGACGCTTCTCGGCGCAGACGACAAAGCCGGTGTCGCGGAGATCATGGATGCGGTGATACGTCTCAAGGAAAGCGGAAAGCCGCACGGGGATGTGTGTATTGCATTCACGCCTGACGAGGAGATCGGAAGAGGAGCCGACGGCTTTGACGTCGCAAATTTCGGTGCGGATTACGGATATACTGTTGACGGCGGCTCTATCGGCGAGATCGAATACGAGAATTTCAATGCTGCGTCCGCACGCATAACCATAACAGGGGCATCGATCCATCCCGGCTCTGCCAAAAACAAAATGATAAATGCGGCACGTGTCGCGTGTGAGCTGGAAGCGCTTATGCCGGTATTTGACCGTCCGGAGCATACAGAGGGCTACGAGGGCTTTTTCCATCTCAATTCGATTGAAGGTGCTGTTGAACAGGCGAGAATGAGTTATATCATCCGCGACCATGACAGAGAAAAGTTCGAATTGAAAAAGAAGCATATGCTGGCGGTGTGTGATTTTGTAAACGAGCGATACGGAAAGAAAATCGTGGAATGCAAAATAAGCGACAGCTATTATAATATGCGCGAAATGGTGGAGCCGCATTACGAGATAATCGAAAGGCTCAGAAGAGCAATGGAAAACAGCGGAGTCACACCCGAAATCATTCCGATAAGAGGCGGAACGGACGGTGCGAGGCTGTCATTCATGGGGCTGCCCTGCCCGAATATCTGTACCGGAGGCGAGAACTTCCACGGAAAATTCGAATTCATACCCGTGCAGAAGCTTTATAAGGTCAGTGACATACTCCTTGAGCTGCTCACGAACGAGGAACTTTATAAATAAATATTTACGAAAAGAATCAGCCGGAACACGTTTGTGCTCCGGCTGATGGTTTTACTGTGCGTCAGTCAGCGATTTATTATAATAGCGTCCAAAGTTTGTGTAGCCAATATAGTTGAGAGATCGTGCTCCAGATGCTGTTGACAAGGTGCGTGTTTCGGGAGCGTCAAGATGCTCTATTTCGGGGAATACATATTCCGCAGCAATAGTTCCTTCGGCGGTTTTGAGTTATTCGAGGAGAATGATATCATTAATTGTGAAATCAATGATTCTTTTGTTCATGGTGGTGCTGACATCCTTTTCACCGATATCAAAGCCACCTTCCTCAAGGCTTACCGCATTATCGGTATTGCCTTTTTCGGGATCAGTCCGGGAAACAGCGTTGCAAGAAGCTAAAAACATTAATAAAATCAGTAGCGCTGAAAATAATGATATGCGTTTCATGGTTTTGTTCCTTTCTGAAAATAGTATTTTTGAAACTAATTCCGGATAACATCATCAATCTTCCATGATTGATAATTATCACATGCAATGTTTGCGTAGCTAAACTTTGATGAAAAAGGCAATCGATCCTACCATCATCCGACATATGGTCGCATCACTTAAGAAGTACCTTCACTCACCGTGCATATCCTTTCTTTTTCGACACCGCTGCACATGAGAAATATTGTAAGTTACTTTTACAATGCCAGAATGGCATACATAAACCGAAAAGTCAAGCGTTTTGCGCTATTTCGGAGAAATATTTTCCAAAAAAGCCTCATATTTATAAATATTCACAAAAACGCCTCCGCGCGCGTATATAT
>ERZ857840.552-NODE-552-length-53825-cov-4.544393_pt1 | contig 53825 bp, 42 predicted proteins | sample MGYA00519760_ERZ857840 | MGnify/ENA primary metagenome ERZ857840 (study PRJEB31778, sample SAMEA3449371) | human gut metagenome | biome: human gut; feature: human-associated habitat; material: faeces | place: United Kingdom | collected 2010/2012 ... | reverse complement strand
CTCAAAATAATAATATCGTTTTATCCAATTGCGATCGTCGGCGTTTTTATTAGTCAGCAAATTGCCCAAAATTTTGAGCCGACATTCCAATACCAGAATATTCTTGCGGGAATAAAAATGCGCACAACAAATAAGCTGCCCCAATCAATAAAAAATTCTAAAAAGCCTGCCGTGTAAAAAATAAGAAAACTTTTTTATAAAATTCCCATTTTTCATTGTAAAATTTCGATAAAAAAAGCGCGCGAAACTATCGCGCGCATCTCCCAAAAAACGTCTACCGCATTATTGCCCCATAAACACTCTTGCTATCGCATTTAGATACGCATAGCCGTTTTCCGTATCGGGTTCGAGATACGTTCCTTCGGTCCATTCGTTCCATGAGTTGATTGTGACAAGCTTCGGCATGCCCTGCGGCGTATTTTTGTCGAGCCAGTCTTTAACCTGCCTGAGGGCGCGCTCAAAATCGGTCGGATTGGCGCCAGTAACCATAGGGGCAAATTTTTCTTTTGGGAACCTGGGGTTTGTATCCCAACCGACAGTGACGTTCGGGAAATATGGTATCCCAAGCGATTTCTTTTTGTCCCATAGGGCGGTTGCCATTCCCATCCACTCACGATATGTGAGGTTTGGCTCCGCCTTTTGTATCTTATCGTATGTGCCGTCGTTCCAACTGTATACTGTCGTCGAATCTATGCCTATCTTGTCCGCAAGCTCTTTTGAAATTTCGCTTGTAGTCATGACATGTGCGCCTCCAAGGCCAGCTTCGGCAGCGCGCTTCTTTAGGTAATCGAGAGCTTCCTTCGCCTTATCCTCCCCACCTACGCCGGCGATAAAGTTTTTTACCCGATATATGGAAACTACGGGTTTCCCACCTATCTTATAATAATTCGGCTTGGAAAAATATTTCGATATCCACCTATCCGCAATCTTCTTGAATTCGTCAAAAGATATTTTTGCGTCAAAAAGCGGAGGATTTGCGGTCTTATCGGCCTTTTTATTATCCCACAAATAATTAACGTCGTGGTTTGCCCACATTATAAAAAATTTCATTCGCTGCGAATTTGGGGCTTTTAAGAAGCCTTCATTTAACGCGTTTTCGAGAAACGGACGATTGCGGTACCAATACCAATCGTATATAAATACGTTTACACCGGCCGCAAGCGCCGCATCTATTTTTCTGGCGACAACTATTGGGTCTGCCTCGTTTTCATATCCCCAAAGAGGCACTTTCGGCTGCCTATGCCCTGGTTTTTTGGGGGTCGCTTCGTAAACGTTTTGCCATTCCCCGCAACCGTGCTCGAATATTCCAAGCTCTTTCCAACGCGGTTCAGGCTGATACGCTGGCCATACATAAGCAGCGAGATCATATTCAGATGCTCCACAAAATCCGGCACACACCGAAGCAAATGCCGCCAAGCATAATTTTTTTATTTTCATAATATTATTTGTTTTCAAGTATTTTTTTAAGCACTGGCAAAACAGCCTCGTACATCGCATGGAATCCCAAGTCAGTCGGGTGGCAAAAGTCCACCGTACACTCGGCTATCCCGCCGTATGGCTCAAATATCTTAGTGCAGTCTATAAAATATACATTTTTATCCCCCGATTTTACAGCATTTTCGTACGTCTTGCGAATTACCTCAACCCTGTCGCGCGACGGCCATGAGCAACGGGTCATCATAATAACGGGGGTATTCGGCTGTTTCTTCCTAAAAATTTTAAAGAATCTTTCGTGGGTCTTTGCAAGATGCTCCGTTGTTGGAGCGTTATAGTCGTAATCGTAGACAAATACAGACATATCGATGTCGCCTATTCTTTCCGCAATCGCGTCTTCACCCTTCGCGTTGCCGGAAAACCCGAGGTTAACCTCCTCCGCATCGACTTCCCTGCAAAGCTTCCCGGTATAAACAGTAGCAGGCCTTGAAGCGCAGCCACCCTGCGTTATTGAAGATCCATAAAAGACTATCGGCTTGGAGACTTTATGCGGTTTTGGCGGTTCTATTTTCGCTCCGGGAAGAACCCCTATTTCAACATCTTTTACACCGCAATATCTCGGGAAATAGAGTGCAAATTCCCTCATTTTAGAGTCGCCAAACTTCGCGCCGATTTCTGAGTAAGGAACTTTCCCCATCTCTCCGAAATTGCGCTGGTGGAAATTTTTTAGAAACGAGTATTTCCCATCTGCGTCCTTTATATACAAGTCAAAACCGCTCGATCCGGAACGCGGCATATGCCCCATGTCACCTGAACCTCTCGTCATATATTTTACCGCAACCATTTTAGAGTCGGTAGAAAACCTGACGGCGGCTCCCGAAGTGTGCCAACAAAGCCCGATCACGCCGGCACTCGCATTCTCTTTTGTAATTCCATCGGGAAGCCTCGAAAATTCACCGCCCTCTTTGCGCCAAGGCAAACCTTCAACTTTGAAGGGCGCGTTTTTTGTGTTATAGAAACAGAACTCTATGTTTCCTATTTTTTGCGGCTCAAAATTTTTATCTATTTTTGAGATATCTTGCGCGGCGCTTTCCGTCACCAAAGCAACCGCAAACACTAAGGGCAACATTAACTTTTTCATTAGATAAAAGGTAAAATTATCCTGTAAACTTTCAATGTTAAAATATAAAAATACGCTATTGCTCCTAAATAAAAAAGACGCCCAGCAATGAGGGCGCCTTTTTTTTCGGCAATCTAAACTGAGTCTACTTGGCTCTGCGCCTTGCCGCAAAAAGCAGCGTTGCTATTCCCAATAGAGCTGCAAAAGTTGCGGGCTCTGGCACCGTATAAGTAAGCGAGCCGGAATAGTCGGAATATACTGTTTTAGTAAATTCCCCGCCTAATTTGTTGCCTTCTTCGTCGTACGCAACAAAGAGACTTTCGTCAAAATCTCCCGTCAAATTATCAAAATCAACTATTAACAAGTTGTAGGACTCCAAGTCTTCCGCTGAGAACACCACCTTTATTTCCCCAATGGCGTTCACTTCAAACGAATCTGCGTTTATTATGCCTCCATATATTAGCTCTCCACCGTTAATCGTAAGCGACCCAACATTCTCAAATGTCGACAATTTCAATGAACCACCGTCGAGCAAAACCGAGTTTATGGCAAGCTGGCTATTAAAGTCCAAACTGCCTTTATAGACTTTTACATTTCCGATAGCCATGTCCTTCTTGCCGCCAAATCCAGGAATATCGTAATCGGAAGTGTTTGATGCCTTGTATAATGTAAGCGACTGGTGCCCGTCGGCATTCATACTAAAGTTAATTGTCGTGGAAACGGTATCATTTGTCGCAAAGACCCCCTTAAAATCTCCGCCTTTAAATGTTCCGGTCTTTTCATCATTTAAAAATATGAAATTTGCATTTATCCCATGGGCGGAAGTAACATATACAGTCCTGCCGGTATTCGACAATCCGCCCGTTTCAAGTGTAAAGCTTCCGCCAGTGGAAGTGTCAACCGCGTCGCTCATGTCAAATGCGTGGTAGCCGGCATCATCGGCCCCGCCTAAATAATTAAATTGCAATGCCCCATTGACCCTGAGCGTGCCGGCTTTCAAGAGCGATATGCGCGTCGTAAAATATTTTGTGGTATTCAATACCATATCACCGCCGACTGTAAGGAAATCCGAGGTTTGAACGGCAAACCTCAGCTGTTTTAGGTTGGTATCGGTGCTATATGAATTATCAGACTTAGCTGTTACCGTGAAATCGGAGATAGTCGACAATGGAGTCATAAAATTCATCTCCGTATTTACCGTAGAATCTACCGCATAGTAAGTTGCTGTATTTAAATAGTCCAAACGGGCATAATGCACACCAGTATTTATAGTATCCAATATGACCACAGCATCGCTACCCGGCAATTTAGTGGGAGCTGTGTATGTATCTTTAGTGAGGCTCCAATATTTTAATGACTCTTGACCTGTCACAGGGCAGTAGCCACTATTTCCGCGAAAATAATAATTTACAGTAGATACTTCCTGAGCCATCAGAACAGCGGCAAGAAGGCTAATTGACAATATTAGGGGTATTTTCATAGAACTTTGCAGATAAATTGGTTAATATTTTTTATGCTTTAAAGGAATATTGGCTATTGCGATATTTTCAAATAATATTTTAAAATTTCCATTAGACAGTTAAAAAACTTTCTACTTATTAAAAAAGGCGGCAAACAATCCCGCTAGATGTCACTTAATTAAAAATTAAATATATTTACAATAGTATATTTATATGTATACATACCAAATTTCACTAAGCACTTAACAATAATACTTATGCGGCAAAAACATCCTTGGAATTTTACTTACCCTTACCTATTGTACGATGCGCGCACTTCCCCTGTAAACCCGTGCGACGAATATCTTATATGGATTCAAACCCGCAAAAAAATACCCAGCGTCTTTTTGCTTTCCCACACCAAAAATTACATTTGTATGTATGCGCGCTCAAATAGCATATTTTACACAGTATTTGCGGCAAATTTGCGTTTAGCAAAAAATTCCATAGGCGACCGTTATTCCCCACAAAAAAACTCAATACAGGTAAATTATACTGTTTTACTCTATCTTCCCCTTACTAAAGCAGGCAACTTTTATATAAAAAATATCCACTCAAGCAGGCTGTAAAGCCAATCCCTATCCCCTGTCAGCTATTCTTTTGCGCCAGACAATCTGCTAATATAATTGATAATTATTATAAGGTATAAAAAAAGGGCGGTTAAAAAACCGCCCCTTAAAATCCAAACTTTAATTACTTTGTGGCTTCTTCAACAGCAACCGCAACAGCGACAGTAGCGCCAACCATCGGGTTGTTGCCCATACCGATTAGCCCCATCATCTCGACGTGCGCAGGAACGGAAGAAGAACCTGCAAACTGCGCGTCGCCGTGCATTCTTCCCATGGTATCGGTCATACCGTACGAAGCGGGACCCGCCGCCATATTGTCGGGGTGCAGAGTTCTGCCTGTGCCGCCGCCCGAAGCGACCGAGAAATATTTCTTTCCGTGCTCTGTTGCCCACTTCTTGTAAGTGCCGGCAACCGGGTGTTGAAAGCGAGTGGGATTGGTTGAATTTCCGGTTATAGAAACGTCAACGCCCTCATGACGCATAATTGCAACGCCTTCGCTCACATCGTCGGCTCCGTATACTCTAACCTTCGCCTTTTCGCCCTTCGAGAAAGGAGTTTCCTTTACGATTTTGAGCTCTCCCGTATAATAGTCATACTCTGTTTCGACAGATGTAAATCCGTTTATGCGGGAAATGATGTAAGCGGCGTCTTTTCCAAGACCGTTGAGAATTACGCGCAAGGGCTCTTTGCGAACCTTATTGGCAGTCTTGGCAATGCCTATCGCGCCCTCAGCAGCCGCAAATGATTCGTGGCCTGCAAGGAAGCAGAAGCATTTTGTTTCTTCCCTCAAAAGCATCGCACCAAGATTGCCGTGTCCGAGTCCAACATCGCGGGAGTCTGCGACAGAACCGGGTATGCAGAACGACTGCAAGCCAATTCCGATATTTTCGGCGGCTTCGGCGGCATTCTTAGAGCCTTTCTTTATCGCGATTGCAGCGCCGGCAGTGTATGCCCAAACGGCGTTGTCAAAGGCGATGGGCTGAATGCCCTTTACGATTTCCTCGACATTTATGCCCTTGTATTTGCAGATTTTCTGGGCGTCCTCAAGGCCGTTAATGCCGTATTCCGCGAGAACCTTGTTGATTTTGTCGATGCGTCTTTCGTAACCTTCAAATGTTATAGCCATAATAAGTTCCTCCTATTCTTTGCGCGGGTCTATGACTTTAACGGCGTCTTCAAAGCGTCCCTTGACAGATACGTTCTTCTCGAACGCTTCTTTGGGGTCTGCGCCCTTGCGGATTTGTTCAAGCATTTTGCCAAGATGAACGGTCTTATAGCCGATAACTTCGCCATTTTCATCGAGGCCTTCTTCAAGAACGTATCCCTCGGCCATTTCGAGGTATCTCGGGCCTTTGGCTTTAGTGGAGTACATAGTGCCCACTTGCGAGCGGAGTCCCTTGCCGAGGTCTTCAAGGCCTGCGCCTATCGGCAGCCCGTTTTCGGAGAACGCTGTTTGCGTGCGGCCGTAAATGATTTGGAGGAACAACTCGCGCATGGCAACGTTTATGGCGTCGCAGACGAGGTCGGAATTTACCGCTTCGAGTATGGTCTTTCCTGGAAGGATTTCGGAGGCCATAGCTGCGGAATGCGTCATTCCGGAGCACCCGATTGTTTCAACGAGGGCTTCTTCAATAACGCCGTCCTTGACATTGAGGGTAAGCTTGCAGGCGCCCTGTTGCGGTGCGCACCAGCCCACGCCGTGAGTTAGACCGCTTATATCGCTTATTTGAGTGGCCTTTACCCATTTTCCCTCCTCGGGAATGGGTGCGGGACCGTGTTTAGCGCCCTTCGCTACGCAGCACATCTGTTGCACTTCGTGCGAGCAATTGTGATTTGGACAACTCATATCGCAGTATTCTATTTGTTGTTTATATAATGAAAAACTTTTTTGAGAATCTCACCGAACCCCGCCCTATGCAAGAATTTTTATAAAAAAAATCCTATTCTTAAGAATTTCTATGCATTGGTCAGCTGCGTGTGCGATACCCAACTACACAAATTCGCATAAAAAATAATCATTTCCCCCTCATTTAGACGAAGACTGAAGTTAAATCTGAAAGCGCAATAACCAAGAAAAAATATATGTTTTTATAAGCATTTCAAATACTCCAGCACAGCGCGCGGGAAATGCCGCAGAATTTTCTATCGCCGCCGTGCGCGTCCCTGCCAAAATAATTAGTCTTCCAATGCGGCCAAGCGAAAAAAATTGGCTACTTGCAAGAATCCGGGAGGGTAATAATTCCTACCGCAACTTGGCGGAGAAAAAAAACGCCCGCAGCCAACTTAAAGAAATAACCTAGCAGCCCCGCACAAAAGAAATTTTTTGCGCCACCCCGCGCAGAAGAAATAATCGAGCAACCCCGAGCTTCAAGCTCGGGGTTGCGCACATTACTTGCCAGATATTTTTCCGAGATCCAAAGAACCGTCCTCGGTAAGGTTTTTCACCGCAAACTTAAAGTCCCTAAAAATTTTCTTAGTGTGGAATATCCTAAGAGATAGGGAATATGTTTCATTGGGCTTTAAAGACACGCGCATAGAATCAGTAAATTTGAATTTTCCAGGAAGCAATTTGCGCGGATCCTGTGACGACAACATGTCAAAGACAACTTTCCCGGAAGAGTCGCGCAACTCGTATTTCATTCTATACGGCAAATGTATGCGCGCAACCCCTTTGTTTTCACCTTCTATCGAGACTTCCAATTTCCCGTCAGCATACGAAACTTCCGCCTTCTCCGGGACAAGCCGGGCCCCTGCATATCGGCAGACATCGTCCAGCGCGGCGCGCTCCTTATCGTCGCTTATCAGCTGTGGGTGGAGCGGAATTTCATTCACAAGCGACACATGGTTTTTCAATATCCATTCGCACGAATAAACGATATCCCATTTATTTTTGTGCAGCATTTTAACGTCACCGTAAAACTCAAAAAATATGGGTTTGTCTTTCCAAACATCCGCCATTCTCTCGATTTTATCGTATGGCGGCTTGCCTATCCATCTTCCGAAATGCCATGGGGAGCCAATCCCGTCCCGCCTCAATCCAACCCTCGCCTTTTTCTTGTTTCCGAGGGCGTACTTGAGAACTTCGTGGTCGTCGGTCATAAAGAATATATCGGACTTTTTAAAATTTTTTAGGTACATGTCGGCATACTTCTTTCGCGTCTCAAAGCCGTACATATTCGGATTTTTCAAACCTATCGAAGTGCAGTGCCACTCGCCCCAGTTCCCGAAGCTGCCAAGGTCGAGCCCGCCGAGCCGCGGATCGCCGTCGTAGCGGGCGGCGAGCGCCTTTATGAATTTTTCGTGCTCCTCCATAAATATTGGGTCGTCAAAGTACGCCGATATGTGCACGTCCGACGTTCCCCCATCGGGAGTCTTGTATTTCATTCCCTTAAACTCGTGCGACTTTGCCCCTTTTAAAAACACCCACTGCGGCGTCGAGTATTTTCCGCCCCCATGGTAGTTTGTGCACATTATTCTAAAATAGAATGGCAGCCCGTTTTTCGAGAAAAATTCGAGAGCCTTGTCTATCGGTTCCCAGTTGTACGATCCTTCAACAGGCTGCAATTTTGCCCACTCGAATCTAAAATATCCTGCGCCGTAATTTACCTTCGTATCCGTTCTAAAACCGAGCGAATAGCTTGAAAACCCCTGTCCGGGATTTTCAAATATTTCGCTATTCTCATCGAACTTTATTTCTGCCGAGTGCGCCGCGCACATTGCGCAGGCCGCAGCGGCTATAATTGTCAGCTTTTTTATCATTTTATGGATTTATTACATTGCCCAGGTCGAGAGCCCCGTCCTTCGTCAAATTTTTTGACGCAAACCGAAAATCTTTAAAAACTTTTGGAATGTGGCGCACCCTAAGCGAAAGAAAATACGTTTCCCCGCCCTTTAAATCCGCCTTGAACTCGTCCGACAAAACGAACTTGCCGGGCAGTATCGACCCCGGATTTTTCGCGGAAATTTTCTCGGCAACAACATTCCCCGCGCAGTCTCTCAGTTCGTACACAAATTCATACGGCAGATATATTTTAGAGACTCCTTTATTCACGCCTTCCACACGGACTTTAATCGTTCCATCTCCGCACTCTACGCGCGCTTTCTCGGGCACGAGCCTAGCACCCGCGTAAAGGTCTATATCCCTAAGAAGCTTCTCTTCCGAGGAACCCTCGGCTATCTGGTCCGGCCCAAGCGGACCCTCATTTACAAGGCTGGCATGGTTTTTCAGCACCCATTTCAGCGAATACGGAATATCCCAGCCCCTGCCGCGCATCCTATTGACGCTATCAAAGAACTCGAAAAACATCGGCATGTCTTTCCATACGTCGCCCATGCGCGTTATCTTTTCGTACGGGAAAGTTCCAATCCAACGCTTGAAATGGCCCGGAGAGCCGACACCGTCGCGCCGCATGCCAACTCGCGGCTTCTCGCCGTCTCCGAGTGCGTATTCGAGCGTCTCGTGGTCGTCCGTCATAAAAATTATGGGGGTCTTTTTAAAGTTTTTGAGGTACATGTCGGCGTACCTTTGGCGAACCTCGCGGGAGTGCGGGCGCACTACTCCCTTCCCCAGCCCGAGGCTCGTGCAATGCCATTCTCCCCAGTTGCCGTAGCTGCCCAAGTCGAGCCCGCCAAGACGCGGGTCGCCGTCGTAGCGTGCGGCAAGCGCTTTTATGAATTTTTCATGCGCCTCCATAAATACGGGATCGCCGAATTCGGGAACGGCTATTTTAACTACGCCGTCGGGAAATTTTTTGTTGGGCTCTTTTTGCATTGTGTGCACTGTATATTTTGCGCCCTTGTCAAACACCCATTTCGGGGAATTGTAGAATTGCGGGTACCCAGATGTGCTTATGCACATTATGCGGAAGTAAAAAGGCAGCCCCTGCTTTGAAAAATTTTCCAGCGCCTTGTCTATCGGCTCCCAGTTGTAAACGCCCTCTTTAGGTTCGAGAGCCACCCATAGAAACCTTGAATACCCAGCCCCGAAATTGACTTTATTCTTTGAGCCTTTAAGCGCATTTCCAAAACGCATCCAACCCTGCCCCGGATTTTGGAAAATCTCCGGATTTTCCGCGAAAGAAATCTCCGAGACTTGCGGCTGCGACTGGCATGCGCAAAGCAATGCGCAAAAGACAATAGATAAAAACGTTTTCCCCATATACGATTACTTGTTAATTTAAAAATTATTAAGCGCGTTCATGCGATACGTCAAGAGCCAATTTTTAATGTCCCCAAAGCAGAGCTCGCTGATATTTACAATGCCGCGGTATTGCAACACTCTCCCCATCCGCCTGCTCAGAAAATTGCGGCATATTCTGCGCGGCGGATTTTTATTGGCATACCACTAAATAACCGCACCGCTTGCGGAAAAATTTTACAACCGTCTAGACCTATGTAGTAAAAATCTTTTTGCAGAAACGCACTTGCAACATTACCAAAGCCTCCGGCAACATACACAGAAGCACAAAGAATTTTTTTATGAAGCAATTGTATGCTATTCTTTTTTTCAAAAAAAATTTTCCGAAAAAAGAAAAAAAATCCGCCCGATAAAACTCAGGACGGATTTTATTTTTTAAATCTGTGCCAGCGCGATTTTACTTCTTTTCCGCCGCCCTTCGTTCAAGCTCGCGGTGGGCAATATCGCGGCGGAAAAATCCGCCTTCGTACTTAATCAACCCGGCGAGTGAATATGCGTTGGAGAGCGCCTCTTCGAGAGTCTTGCCAAATCCTGTCAAACCGAGAACTCTGCCGCCCGCCGACACAATCTTTCCGCCTTCAAGCTTAGTTCCGGCGTGTATAATCTGCGTATTTGGCGGAGTTTTTTCGGGCAGGGATATTTCTTCGCCCTTCTTGTATTTTCCAGGGTATCCCTTAGCGCACACAACTACTATCGCCGCAAATCCGTCCGCTATTTTTACCTTTGAAGCGTCCAACCTTCCGCATGCAGTATCGTACAGCATTTCAAGCGGGTCGCTCGCCAAAAGTGGCATCAAAACCTGGCATTCCGGGTCGCCAAAGCGGACGTTAAATTCCACGACTTTCGGTCCGCGCGCCGTAATCATTATTCCGACATACAGCGTACCGCGATAGTCTATCCCCTCTTTTTCGAGGCCGGCGAGAGTCGGCTCCACAATCGTCTTTCTGACCGCATCCAACACTTCGGGAGTCGCGACCGCTGCAGGCGCATACGCTCCCATTCCGCCAGTATTCAAGCCGGTGTCGCCTTCGCCGACCCTCTTGTGGTCCTGGCTCGCGGGAAGCATCACGTATTTTTTGCCGCAAACAACAAGCATTATGCTAGCCTCTTCGCCGTCCATTTTTTCCTCGACGACAATCTCTTTTCCGCTGTCGCCGAACGCGCCACCCTCTAGCATTTCGCGCGCAGCCGCTACGGCCTCGTCGCGCGAAGCCGGGATTACGACTCCCTTGCCCGCGGCGAGCCCGCTTGCTTTTATGACAGTGTCGAACGGGGCGCTTCTTATATATTTTTCGGCGGCGTCGGGATCGGTAAAGTTTGCGCCCTCGGCTGTCGGAATCGAGTACTTTTTCAAAAAGTTTTTAGAGTACGCCTTGCTCGCTTCGAGTATCGCGCCGTTTTTCGACGGCCCATAGACGGGCACCGACTTTTCCCTTAGCTTGTCGGCGAGCCCCAGCCAAAGAGGGACTTCCGGCCCGCAGACGACAAAGTCGATTTTATTTTCGAGAACATATTTGACTATTGCATCTACGTCCTCTGCGGAAATATTTACCGTTTCGCAGTCGCGCCCTATTCCCCCGTTTCCGGGTGCGCACACGAGAGAACCCAGCATAGGCGATCTCTTGACGGCAAGCACGAGCGCATGTTCGCGCCCGCCGCTGCCCACAATTAGAACTTTTAGTTTTTTGTCCGGTTCCATAAATTTTAAACAACCTTTCTATAAAGAGTCAGCGCAAATATAAGCATTGCGATGTTTGGTATTGCCGCCGCCCATAGCGGAGAAATTATCCCGCGCCCGCCTACAGCCGTAAAGACGCTGTCGAGAATAAAGTATACGAAGAAGAGCCCGACAGTTTTCGATACGCCAACCATCGGATTAGTTCGGACTCCCGCGACGGAAAACGGTATTGCTATCGCGACTACTATTATGCAGGCAAACGGGCTGAACCAAATCGAATACGCCCTTACCAAATAAGGGATTGCCTCCGGAGCTTCGGCGCTGCCCATCGACTCTATGAGCGTCTTTGTCTCAAACAGGGAAAGATCCTTTGGGCGGCGCATCGACAAAACCATTATTTTAGGGTCTTCGTCAAACTCCTTAAAATACCTCTTGTCAAAGCCGACAGCCTTCACTGCCCTGTGGGTCTTTGGATCGAAATCTATTTCCTGCCCGTCGAGAAAATACCAGCAGCGGTCGACGTCGTCGTAAACGCCCTCGCGCGCCATTATGCGCGAAAGTTCCCCGCCCTTTGGGTCGAGAGTCGATACGGTAGCACCCCGCGCGCGGTTTGTAGCCTGGCTAAAAGAATTCATAAACCAGAGCCTTCCGTCTTTTCTGTTGTTAAAGCACAGCGCGTTCACACGCCCGACTTCCGAAAGATCGACAGTCTGCATTTGCCCTGCAAAACGTATGCTATCGTATAATTCGCGGGAAGACTCCTTGCAAACGGGTATGATGTGGGCGTTTAGCCAAAGAAGGAGCCCCGAAAGCAATACCCCCGCAAACCATAGCGAGCGCGTTATTTTAAAGACATTCATGCCCGCCGCGCGCATTGCGGTTATTTCGTTATTTCGGTGCAGCGAACCCAATACGTATATCAGCGACAACAAAAGGCTAATCGGCAAGACAACCGGCACCAAAGTTGGCGACAAAAGCCCGTAAAAGAGCAATATTTGCTTTGTGTCGGCGCCCCAGTTTATCAATTTGCCGAGATTGCTATACATATCGTGCAACACCAAAATCCCCAAAGTGACACATATCGCCACCAAGAAGATTTTCAGCCATTCGCAAAATACGTATCTGTCCAGAAGTTTCATAAAAATATTGAAAGATTATTGCGCGTTTTGCGGGCATATCAAACATTTTCGCTTATAACACCCATAAAAAAAACCTTTCAGAGCGCACGGCGGACAGCTCGCCTATCGCCGATTCGGCCGGCGATTCAGCAGGCGCATAAAAAAAACGCGGCGCAAACCGCGTTTTTTAATAAAAGCCGCGCGCTACATTTTTTTGAGCGACATCTGCTTTTCGAGCTTTGATGTTATAAAATTGAAAGCCTCGTCGACAGTTTCGGCATATTCAAAGAAACCGAGATCGTCTTTTGTTATGACGTCAGTTTTTACGAGCCAATCAAAATTGACAGACTTCTCCCAGAACTTGCGCCCAAACAGCACTGTCGGAATGTACGAATGGGTCTTTCTGGTTTTCATCAGTGTGAATACCTCGAAAAATTCGTCGAACGTGCCTGTTCCGCCGGGGAATACGACAAGCGCCTTCGCAAAGAACAGCAGCCAGAATTTGCGCATTAGGAAATAGTTGAAATTTATCCAAACGCCCCTGTCGAGATACTTATTGCGCTTTTGCTCGTCGGGAATGACTATCGTAGCGCCAACAGGCGTTCCGCCCGCCCTGTATGCGCCCTTGTTTGCGGCCTCCATAATGCCGGGCCCGCCGCCTGTCATTATGTAAAACTTTTTGTCTTCAGGCAAGTCGAGGCAGTTCGACCACTCCTGCAATCTGCGGGCAAGCTCTTCCGCGCACGTATAGTATTTCGACATCTCGTACGCCATTTTTGCAGCCTCAAGCTGCGCCTTCGAGCCACGCCCGCCGCGCTTTTTCGCGTCTTCGTACGCCTTTTTGGCAACCTCCTCAGGCTTTATCCGGGACGCCCCGAAGAACGTTATCGTGTTTTGAATTTTCTCCTGCTCAAATATGAACGCCGGCATAAGAAGGTCGCGCTGAATCCTCATTAAGCGCTCGGACATTCCCTCAAACACGCATTCTATTGGCTGGTCGCAGCTTTTCTCGGCGGCCGTTTCGGGATACCTTTTCAATTCGACTGTTTTTTTCGCCTTCATAATTTTATTTAAGTTGCCGACAAGTTTATGCCACGGCTGTTAGAAAATTATTTTGACTTTTCGGCTTTCGGCTCGCCACTGGAAGGAGCGGCTTTTTCGTCCGCTTTCTTAGCATTTTTGCCTTCTTCTATAGAGTCTTCCGCGGAGTCTATTTCGTTTACCGCATCCGATACGTTTGAAAGCAGCTCGTCTTTCGGCTCGGCGGATTTTACCGTCACGGGCACTACGACCTCGTTAAATCCGAGCCCGTTTACGTATAAAAATCCGTCGCCTTCAGCCCCGCCCTTCAAAGCGACGCTTACGCTCGTCTTGCCTTCGGGAACTACGATTTCGTCCATTATCACGGAGCTTGGGATATTGGTCTTTACGTCTATCGGGTATCCGTCTTTCGGCGCGCTGAAACCTATCCCGAATATTACGTTTACTATTTCACCGCTTTTAAGCTCTATTTTTTTCGGGGATACTTTCATTTCTGCCGGATCTACCCTGAACTGGCCTATCCACATTTCGCTTTCGGAGCCGACGAGCTTTACCTCATAATCAACGCCCGATTTAAGCGGCGGAACGGTAAAGTTTATAACCGCGCGCGAGACATATTCCGTGTCGGCGGGTGTCCCTCCGACGATAATTTTATCAAGCTTATCGAAGCCCCTTCCGAGAACCGGTACAACCGTGCCAACAGGCCCCCTTTCGCTCTGGAGGGTGACAACATATCTGCGTATGGGTTCGAGAACATAGACGGTCGGGCTTGTGAGAGTTCTTTCAGCCTCTTTGTTTTCAACGCTGTTCTTAACCTTGTATTTCAGCATGAAGTAGTATTTTGCGTCTTTGCGCCCTTTCGGGAGGCGGTAGTCGTACTCGTATATGCGTTCGTTGTCCAGATTCTGGACAGACTGCATCGGGAGAATTTTTTCGTCGATTACCAAGAAGGGCTGTATCGACCCCGGCACGATGGAACCGTCGTTTATATGAGCGCTCATGCTCAGCGTATAGAGCCCGGAGGAATTTTCAGGGACTCTTTCGGGCGTCAAGTTTGTAAGGCCGGCGCAGCCGCACAGAACAAGCATGGATATTGCCGATAAAACAAATGATAATTTCTTTGCCATATTAGTTTGTTTTGTTTTTTGTATCGAATTTATTAAATAATAACGCCTCCCATGCAAGCCATTTTCGAGAATTTTGGAATTTATGTTCACGTTCCGTTTTGCGCGGCTCCATGCGGATATTGCAGGTTTTACAAGCGCGTGCCGACTGGCGACGACATTCGCGAATACGTAAAAATATGCTCGCGGGAACTCGAATTGCTTGCAGACTCGCCCGGATTTCTGCCGCCTGACACGATTTTTTGGGGCGGCGGAACACCGTCTATCTTGCCGGAATCCGCATTTGAAAAACTCGCAGGCGCATTCGGGCGGTTTCCGAAGCCGCGCGAGTGGACGATTGAAGTGTCGCCGTCCACAATTTCGCGCGAAAAGCTCTCTCTATACAAGCAGGCGGGAGTGACGAGAATTTCCCTCGGTGTGCAGAGCTTTGACGAGGGCGTTTTAAGGTCTCTCGGGCGCGCCCATTCCCTAAAATCGACACTTGAAGCAATAGACGCAGTCGCTGAGACAGGGTTTGATAATTTTTCGATAGACCTAATATTCGGGGCAAAAGGGCAGACGGAGGAAATGTGGCGCGCGGATCTCAGGCGCGCGGCCAAGTGCCCAGTGAACCATATAAGCGCCTACTGCCTCGAATTTGAAAACGGGACGTCGTTTTGCGGCGGCATTCCTGAAGGAGACGAGATTCAAAAACGCGAGCGCGAGGGTGATTTCTTTGAGATTGCAATGGACGAACTCCCCGCTCTTGGCTTCAAGCAATACGAGATATCCAACTACGCGCGCCCCGGAGGCGAGTGCCTGCACAACCTCTCCACATGGAATATGGCGCAGTGGGTAGGTATTGGCCCTTCGGCGGCCTCGCAATTCGGGGGGTTTAGATACAGAAACTCGCCGAATTTTTCAAAGTGGAAAAGCGGCGTGGAAAGCGGCAAATTCGCCCGCGAAGATATCGTCGTGCTCGACGACGAAGAAATGTTTTCAAGCGCGCTAATATTCGGGCTTAGAATGGGCGTTGGCGTCGATATGGATATTTTGGGAATGCGCTTTCCGCGCGCCGACAGGCAAAGATACGAAAAACCGCTCGAGTTTCTATCGTCTGAGGGGCTTATTGAGCGCGACGGCGCGCGCGTAAGGCTCACGAGGAGCGGCAAAATGCTCGCAGATTCAGTCGCTGTCGAACTATTATAAATAACGCGAAAAGTTTTAGGGCAAACCAATTCGGCTCAATTTGCCAAAGACAAAAAGTCCTCTATAAGAAATTTTATAAAAACGAAAAAATTCTTCGGGAAACAAGCCATCGCAATCTGCATTATAGGCTTTTTATAGTGGAAATTACCGGCAGGATTTTGGTCTGCTACTTTTTCTGATAAAATTTTTTTTGTTTTTGGCGCGCTTTTGCGGCTTTTCAGCAACGTTGCGGGGGTTATCGGCAACGTCGGCGTCCACAACGGGCGGCTTGCATGTAATAACCTTGTAAAGGCACCATCCAAACAATGCCGTAAAAGATCCGACAGACAGTATGAAAGTTATCCAGCCCCCGTACGTCATTGCAAGTTCTCCTTTGAAAGCTTGTCATACCTGCGCGATATCGACAGTATCATCGCGTAAAATACATACAACGCCCCTATTATAACAATCGCCATTACCGCTACGGGATTCGCAGGCCTGCTGTCCGAGCCGAATATGTCAACTATATACGGGCTTATTTCACCGTTGCCGATAATGCCAAATACGTCCTTGGCAAGCCACAACAAAAATATTCCAATAAGGAATACGGGCGTTATATATTTTATCACAAAAGCATAAAATTTTGGCAGGCGCATCTGGGAGCCTTCGTTTGCTAGCCTCATGCCCTTTTCCGCCCCGAAGTACCATGCAAACAGCACCGTTTGGACAATCGCAAACAGATATATCGCAACCTGCCCCATCCAGAAGTCGAAAGTATCCATAGCCTTCAACCCCTCCGAAAAATATACTACAAAACCCGATATGAAAAATGCCAATACCCCAAGCAGCAGAGTGGAAAACTTGCGTTTTATTTTTACAGCCTCCTCAATGAATGCCATGCTCGGCTGAAGCATGGAAAGCGAGCTTGTCACCGCCGCGAGGAATAGCAGGAAAAAGAACATAAATCCGAATATCCAGCCGAGCGGTATTTGCGCAAAAAACAGCGGCAAAACTTTAAATCCAAGATCGAACAAGCTAAGCCCCGCCCCCATCACGCCCGATATTCCGAAAAACGCGACCGCCGCCGGAACGGTAATCATGCCGCCGAGGCAAACCTCGCAAAATTCGTTCGCGCTGCACGAAGTCACAGAGCTTAGAACTATGTCGTCTCCTCGCTTCAAGTAGCTTGCGTAAGTCATAATTGCGCCGAATCCAATCGTAAGGCTGAAAAACACCTGACCTGCTGCGGCTATCCATATCGACGGATTCGAAAGCTGCTCCCACACTGAAATTCTGCGTATGCGCATTTTCTCGCCACTTTTTTCCGAGGCTTTTACCTTCGCTTCAGCAGACGCCATTTCAATATCGCCAACAAGCCTCTGGGTCTCCACCCACTTGTCGCCTCGCTCCGTTTCAAGCACTACTTTTACGGGGTTCCACATAAATCCCAGCCCCTGGTTTATGGTGCGCTCCGGGTGATCGGGCGTGACGTCCGAAAGGGTCATCATTCGCGCCACTATTATTATCGCAAGCACAACAAGCGTAGGCATCGCATACTTGCAGAACAGCTCAATGCCCTTTGACACCCCTCGGTAAATAAGCGTAAAATTCAATATGAACGATATAAGAAAATACACAAGCACGCCGCCAGCCCCGAATTTCAGCGAGCTTCCGTTCGCGCCCGCCCCGACAAAATCGGCAAAAAAGCCACCGGACTCCGCTATTGTCTTGAAGTCGAGCCTTCCGGATAGAAAGTTAAACGCGTATCCGAGGCACCACGCCTCTATATAGACGTAATAGCAAAATATAATCATCGTAAGCAGCGCGCCCACGACGCCGAAATACGCCATCTTTTTGCTTCTTCCGAAAAACCCCATTATTCCGGCCGGCGAATTATAGCCGTTTGCACCGCCGTACCTGCCCATGGTCCATTCGCATATCGCAATCGGAAGCCCAAGAATGAAAAAAGAAACTACATACGCCAGCATGAAAGAGGCCCCGCCGTACATCGCGACCTGCCCCGGAAATTTTAGGAAATTTCCAAGTCCCACGGCGCTCCCGGCAACTGCAAGTATCACGCCAAATCTCGAATTCCAACCCTCAGCCTTCATTTTTGTCTTCGGGCACTTCCACTCCCTCGGTTTTTAGGCCGTGGAATTTTCTGTATTCTATTGTCTGCCGCGCCCCCATGTAGGACTTCAACAGTTTCGGGTCGGTTTTTAACATATCAACCATTATCAAGCCGTCTATGCAGCTGCCGAACTCCGGATCCACATTGAAAGCAAGCAATTCGCCGTCGAGCTTCAAATAATGCTTAAGGAGCGTCGGTATGCCTTTGTTGTCAAATTCAATTTCAGAAACGAGCGCCGATATGTGCTCGATGTCGCTCGCGCAGCTCATGAGCGTCTGGCGGTCGACGTTTTTGAGTTTTAACTTCGGAGGCTTTTTAGCCTTAACGAACTTTGCAAGCTCCTCCGACGTCTTCTTTTCCGAGAGAAACTGCACTATCAAATCCTTTGATATGGAATTGTACTCGGTGCTAATGCTTACCGGGCCGTACAAGGTTCTGTACTGAGGGTGCCTATATAAATACTCCCCTATTCCCCTCCATAAAATCGCAAGTGTCGAGCGCTTTTTCTGGTATTCGCTTACGATAAACGACCTCCCCATTTCGAGCGCCGGAGCAATACGCTCTATGAGCTCAGGGCGAATCTTAAACAAAGTCGACGCGTACAGTCCCTGCACGCCTATCGAATTTATTATTTTATCTGTGCGGCCAATGCGATAAGCGCCGGCTATGCGCCTGTTTTCGGAGTCCCACATAAACATATGCAGGTAGTACTGGTCGAACTCGTCGTTGTCGAAACTCTTTCCGGTGCCTTCGCCAACCTCGCGGAAAGTTTTTTCGCGCAGCCTCCCAATTTCCACAAGCGTCCATTTTATCTGCCACGCCTCCGCGCAGTACACCGATATTTTCTCTCCGGACAACATTTTGCACGACTCCGGAAGCGCCGCTATTTCCCTTTCCATCTTTTCCGGGGCTATCGGCAGAATAAGCTCCTGCATTTCCTTTTTCGGGAAAAATCTCTCCATGCTTTTGCGGAAAGCGGAAATTTGCTGGGCGGAAGCCCTTGTGCCTTTCGTGCTCTTGCCGCCCAAAATATAGGAGTTTATCCTGAGCCACCCGGCGAGCTCCTCGTCTGTCTTAAACCCCGCTATTTTACGCGGGGGTATTGGCGAGCCGACCCTCATTCTGACGGGTTCCCGCCCGCCCGCTGCAAACATTTCGCGAATTAGCTGCGCTGTCCTAAGCCTCGGGTGCACTAACCCCGACAAATAAAAGAGCCACGAATTTCTCGCCTCAAAAAACACAGGCAGTATGGACGCGCCCGTGCGGCGGGCTATCTGAAATATATTAGTGTTCCATTCGGGGTCAGTTATACACCAATCGCCGGCGTGCAAGTAGGAAACCGTGCCCGACGGAAAGGTTCCCACGCAGCCGCCGTTTTTTAGATGTTTTACTATCTCCTTCATGGCGGACACATTTTGGGCGGTCGCCTTATTTCCCCCAAATGGATTGACGGATATTGAACATTCGTTTATTTCGTCCATGGACGAAAGCAGCGAATTTAGAATCATTTTTGCGTCTTTGCGCACTCGCGTTAGAACCGCCCCGAGAATTATTCCGTCCACGCAGCCGAGAGGGTGGTTTGATACGACCACAAGCGGCCCCGTCTTCGGGATTTTGGCAATCTCGTCGGGATCCGCCTCGAAACGTATTGAAAGCACGTCTATCGCGCGCTCGAAGAAATTTCGGCCGTCGTCCATCGAGTGGAGGCGCACATACGCCTCGTTAAGCCTCGACAGCCCGAAAAACGACTCAACCGGCCTCTCGACCAGCCCATATAGGCGCGACAGCAGCGGATTTTTTATTCCGGCGCGCAAATCTATAATCTTCTTCAAACCTTCGGGCATACGATTGAATAGTGGCGGATTCCTTCGGAAAAATCAATCCTCTTTGGATAATTTGTATTCGAAAGAATCTTTTAGAGCCTCCCAAGAAGCGACTATTATGTTGTCCGAAGCACCGACAGTTCCCCAGATTTCGCCCTTCGAGTCCTTTGACTCTATCATTACGCGGGTTATTGCGTTTGTACCCGCGCCGCTGTCTATTATGCGCACTTTGAAGTCGGTCAGATCCATCGACATTATCGACGGGAATTTTTTTACCAAAGCCTTACGCAACGCGAGGTCGAGGGCAGCGACAGGGCCGTGCGCCTCCGCAACAGTGTGCTCTATGTTGCCGTCTATTTCAAGCTTTACCGTCGCCTCTGACTTTGTCGTACCCGCAAGTTCATCGCGCTCGACTATCGCGCGGTAGCCGCGGACTTTAAAGTGGGGCTTGTATTTTTTTAAATATTTTGCGAGCAAAAGCCCGAAAGACGCGTCGGCAGCCTCGTATTCGTACCCCCTAAATTCGAGTTCTTTGAGCTCGTCGAGAAATTCCTTTATGGCGGGGTCTTTTTGGTTCACGTCAAGCCCCATGTCCCTCGCCTTCATCATGACCGACGCCCTTCCCGACATATCGCTCACCAAAACCCTCGTTTTGTTTCCGACGAGCGACGGGTCGATGTGCTCGTAACTGCGCTTTACCTTGTTCGCGGCGTCCGCATGCACCCCTCCCTTGTGCGCGAAGGACGAAGACCCGACGTACGGCAGGCGCGTATCGCTGCGCAAGTTCGCCATTTCATCGACAAACAGCGACAAGTCCCGGAGCTTTTTAAGATTCGCCGAGCACGAGAGTTCGCGGTTCATTTTTAGCGACAAATTGGGGATTATTGTGCAAAGGTTCGCGTTCCCGTTTCTCTCGCCGATTCCGTTGAGCGTGCCCTGCACCATGAGCGCGCCGTTTTCGACGCCTATGAGCGAAAGCGCAACGCCCAAACCGGAATCGTTGTGGCAGTGCACTCCCACGGGGGTATCCCCCATAAATTCCACAGTTTTGCGGACGATTTCCGCAAATTTGCCCATCATGGTTCCCCCGTTTGTGTCGCAGAGGCAGACGCATTCGGCGCCGCCTCTTTTTGCGGCGGCGAGCGTTTGGAGGGCGTATTCAGGGTTGTCCGCATACCCGTCGAAATAATGCTCGGCGTCGTATATTACTTTTACTCCCTTACTGACGAGATACGCCACGCTTTCCTCTATCATTTTAAGGTTTTCCTCGGGGGTGGTCTTTATTACCTCGGTGACATGCAAAAGCCACGTCTTCCCGAATATCGTGACGTACGGAGTGCCGGCCTCGAGAAGCAAAGCTATCTGCGGGTCCTCGGAGACTTTTATGTTGGCGCGGCGAGTCGAGCCGAACGCCGCTATTTTCGCGTGCTTTAAGCGCAGGTTTTTAGCCTGCTCGAAAAACGCCATATCGCGAGGGTTGGAACCCGGCCATCCACCCTCTATGAAGTCGATTCCAAAGCTGTCCATCTTCTCGGCGAGCCTGAGTTTCGCCGCGACCGAGAGGGATATGCCCTCGCATTGGGTTCCGTCTCTTAATGTTGTGTCGTATATAAAAATTTTTTTCATTTTTTAATTATTTTACAGTTGAACGCTATCGCGCCTAAGCCAGAAATTACCCTTGCGCCCGGCCGCATTCGCGGACGGGCTATCTAATGCCGTTTGAGCAGATGAAATCCCGTATCTTTTGGGTATCGGCGGGCATTAGGTATTTTTTGATTTCCTCTTTTTTCAATTTTTCAAGTATTTCTGATTTCGGAGAAAATCCGAGCGATTTCTCTATCAAATCCGGGAATTTCGCGGGGTGCGCCGTCGAGAGCACGACCGTGGGCGAATCCGGCAAATCTTTAAACGCGCACGCCGTGTGTGGGTCAATCACAGTGGAATACTTTTCCCACACGCGCCTGATTGCGGCGGGAATTTCGCTGTCCGTCATTTTTGAGGCCGAAAAATTCCCCGACTTGAAATCGTCGAAAACCCACTTCCCGCTCTTAGAGAACTCCGCCATTATCGAGCGAACCTTCCCGCAGTCTCCGTTCTCTGAAAAATATATGAACCTCTCGAAGTTGGAAGCCACTTGAATGTCCATAGACGGCGCATAGCTTGGCATTACTTTTGATACTTCGTAAACGCCGGTGTTAAAAAGGCGGTATAAAATGTCGTTTTGATTGGTCGCCACCCGGAATCCGCCGCAAGCCATGCCGCACTTCCAAGCCATCCAGCCTGCGAGAACATTCCCAAAGTTTCCGGTTGGAACGGCAAATACCGCGCTTTCGCGGACTGACTCCGGAAGTTTTAACCATGCGTATATGTAATAGACGCACTGGGCGAGCACGCGCGCGAGGTTTATGGAATTTACCGCCGAAAGGCTCCACTCGGCCTTAAAATTCGTGTCCCCGAAGATGCGTTTTACTATCGCCTGGGCGTCGTCAAACGTTCCGTCTATTGCTATCGGAAATACGTTGGACGCCCCTGTGCAAGTCATCTGCCTCTCCTGCAACGGCGATATTCTGCCCTCCGGATACAATATGAAAATATTTACGCCCTTTTTTCCGAGAAGCCCGTTTATGGCGGCGCTGCCCGTATCGCCGCTTGTCGCCCCCAATACGTTCATCTTGCGCGAGGACTTCGATAGCATATACTCGTATAAATTGCCTAGAAATTGGAGGGCAAAGTCCTTGAATGCAAGAGTCGGGCCGTGGTAGAGCTCGAGTAGCCAAAGAGAATCGTCCAGCTTTCTCAGCGGCGCAATCGCGGGGTCGTCAAATTTTTTGTACGAGCAGTCGACGATTTTCTTCAAGTCTCCATCAGGAATATCTTCTGAAAAAAGCCTCAAAAATTCAAAGCACAAATCCGGATAAGAAAGCCCTTCCCAGCCTTTCAAAAGGCCGGAAATATCGGGCATATTTTCGGGAACGTAAAGGCCTCCGTCGGGCGCAAGGCCCTCGGCTACGGCTTCGAGAAACGTTAGTTTGCGGCTTTCGCCGCGGGTGCTCGTGAATTTCATTTTATATTTCCGACAGTATTGTTTTTTTGCTCTTGCCATTTTACAACCCGCGGCGATTCGGACGCCGTCCGCGCGCGAATTGATTTATATCTATCATTTTTCAAAAGGTACTTTATCCGAATTTTTATCCGCCTTTCAAATATTTTATGCAAAATCTTCTGTCTTGTTTGCATTTATATCGCATTGCGGGCATTTTTATTTAGAGCGCAAGCCAAAACCTGCGAATTTTTCCATGTTCGGCAAGCGCCATTCCGCCGTCTATCCCCTAAAATAATTCTACATTTGACCCGCATTTTTTATCTGGTGGAAAGCCTTTTGCGCGGCGGCTAGCGCCTGCGAAAGCCCAATGCAATAAAGTCCGCCGCCAAAATTATTTTTTTTCGCGCGTTTATGCCTTCCGAATATTTTTGTATTTTAGAAAACCTCCCTGATAATAAACCGCAATATACTACTCTCTACCCAAGCCATCATTTCATTTGGCTGCGCATGCGCCGACAATCCAAAAAGTTTTGCAAAAAAAACATTTGCCGTTTTGCCGCACCATTCAATTCTTAAATTTATCTTTCCCATACGGCAGGTGCATTATTAAAGATTCTTTTTTGCTTACGATATGCCCAATTACACCCGGCATTTGCAGTCGTATGCTCGCCTAAAAAAAAGCCTTCTTTTTCCACACTCTCCATCTTTTCCTAAAAAAAGCGCCAAACCTTGCGGCGCGTATTTTTTATAAGAAACGCTTTTTTTTATTATGTGCAATATCGCCCGAGAGATAAACTCCCTTTATGTCGGCTTTTGCCCTTCGTTGAAATAAAAGTATCGCGCAAAATTGTCCGCAATATAAAACTCCCATTCGGTCGGCTTTTGTAATTAGTTTAAAATGAACGCGTCGCGCAACATCACCCTATATATAAAAACTCCATTTCAGAGCCTCTTTGCCAATGCCTCCCTATATTGACGCGGCATTTTATAAACCGCCACCCTTTTCGGAAATCCGCAAAGTTTTTTATTTGCGCCGCTATGCACGCCTTTGCCAAAGCGGATTTAATAGGCTACCGGCACTAACGCCGGAGGGCACTCCTTCCGTGCGCCTCCCGTTCAATCCCGCGCAGGTTCAGCTCAAAATTTTCCGCCTTGCGCCGCGCAACCCCCGGGAAATTTTTTCGGCGGACAAAGCCCCTTATGCCTTAAAAATTTCCTTTAAAAAGCGCGCGCGCGCCCGCCGATATAAAAGAGCTATTTGTCGAGACCGAATGCCGCATGGAGGGCATTCGCAGCCTTGTCGGCGTCTTTAAGGTCGATTCCCACCGATATTTTTATCTCGCTCGTTGTGATGAGCTGCACGTTTATATCGTTGTCGGCGAGGGCGCGGAAGAATTTCGCGGCAACTCCGCTGTGGGAGCGCATGCCTGTACCGATTACCGACACTTTTGCAATATCGCCGGTAAGCTGTGCCGACGCGCCGTCGAAAGTAGAGCAGAATTTATCGAGCAGGCTTTCCGCCTTTGCAGCGTCGTCTTTTGAGACTGTAAAAGTGAGATTCGCCAATCCTTCCCTCCCGATATTCTGGACAATCATATCCACGAGGATTCCCGCCTCGCCGAGTTCGCGGAAGATTTCCGCTGCGGCTCCCGGCTTGTCGGGTATGTTTCTGACAGTCACTTTTGTCTGGTTCTTATCTACGGCAACGCCCGTTATTACGACGTCCTCCATTGATGGCACTTCTGATTTCACGATTGTTCCGGGTTCGTTATTAAAACTCGATCTTACTTCAAATACAACTCCATGCTTCTGCGCGAATTCCACCGAGCGGGCCTGCATGACCTTCGAGCCGAGGGACGCCATTTCGAGAAGCTCCTCGTACGACATTTCTGGAATTTTTTTCGCGTTTTTTACTATGCGCGGGTCGGCAGTGTAAACTCCGCTGACGTCGGTGTATATTTGGCATACGTCCGCCTTCATCGCCGCCGCGAGCGCTATTGCCGACAGGTCGCTGCCGCCGCGCCCGAGGGTCGTAACGTTTCCGTCGCCGTCCACCCCTTGGAAGCCCGCGACTATTACAACCTTGCCCTCGTCGAGGCATTTTTTTATGTCGCCGCCGGTGATTTCGACAATCCTTGCGCGTGTATGGGCGAAGTCCGTATGTATTCCAGCTTGGGCTCCCGTGCGGGAAACCGCCTTTACGCCGAGAGAGTGGAGAGCCATTGCCGTCAGCGCTATCGTCTCCTGCTCGCCGACCGCGAGGAGCATATCCATTTCCCTTTCGTCGGGCATTGCATTTAGTGTTTTTGCGCGCGCAATTAAATCGTTAGTCACGCCGCTTCTGGCCGAAACCACAACTATTACCTTGTGCCCGTCGTCGACAAAAGTTTTGATTCTCTTGGCGACGTTGAGAATTTTATCGGTGTTGCCGACGGACGTCCCGCCGTATTTTTGCACGATTAATGACATTTTTACGCCTTTTATAATATTAGCTCAAAAAATCAAATTTTTAAGCGGAAATGATGAAATTGTACGCGCGTTAGTCAATAATATTTATCCCGCAGCTAATATGCCCGCCTTGCAAAATCGGCGCAAGCGCGAACGGAATATATTGCAGCCTTTTGCTGTCGCAACTGCGGTAAAGTGGGATTTTTAACGCTAATCGGAAACTGTGTACAAAGACGGGTCTATTCCCTGCAAAAAGCGGCTTGGTTCGCGCATCTCAAAATTTCCGCCCATTACGCTCACCCGCGGATAAGATATTACAAGATAATCCATAGCGCGCGTCGCGGCAACGTAAAACAGCCTGCGCTCCTCGTCCACATCGCCGTCTTCTATGCTCCTTTTTGTGGGGAAAAGCCCGTCGGCCGCGCTTATTAAAAAGACTACGGGAAATTCAAGACCCTTTGCCTGGTGAACTGTCATCAACCTCACCCTGTCGGTACCGCCCGACTGTTCCCCCTCCTCCGCCTCGGATATTTCCAGCGTGACGTTTGCGAGAAAATCTTCCATATTCGAGTATCTCGAGGCGTATTCAAAGAGCGAATCAAAGTCTTCGCAGCGCTCCTGCCAATCCTCGTAAATGGTCTTCATGGCATCTTTGTACCAACCCGAGCATGCGAGCTTAACAGCCTCCTGCGGAGATGCCGGAGGCTCGTCCTGCTTCCCGGCTGCGGCAGGCTCCACGCTCTTTTTCGGCGCGCCCGAAAGCTCGTCGAGAAAATCCGCCTGCGAAAATCCCTCCGCGCTCTCGGCTTTTCCCGCCGCTCCGTGCATGGATTCCGCCATTTTTGCGATTTTTGCAATGTCGCCTACCGCCTCGGCAAATATGTCGCGCGCCGCGCTTGGAACTTTCGACAAGACGCTTTTATTTAGCAGGGCGTCAAAAAATCCCATATTTTTCTTTTCGGCAAGAGCGTGCGCAGTAGAGAAAATTTTAAGGGCAGTCTTGTCGCCGACTTTCGGCAAAAACTTAACCACTCTGGTAAACGATACGCTATCCGATGGATTTGCCGCAAATTTAAGCTGCGCAACGACGTCTTTTACATGCGCCTGCTCGAAAAATTTAAGGCCGCTTGTCATTGCAAACGGTATGGTTCTCTGCTGCAGTTGCAGCTGCATATCCATAGCCTGGAAGTGCGATCTGTACAATACGGCGATGTCCGAATATTTGCATCTTTGGGCGGAAACGAGCTCCGATATGGCGTCGCACACTCTCCTCGCCTGAGACACCCCGTCCATAGTGCGCATTACAAAGGGCTTCTCAAAGCCTCCGCGCGCAGGAATGAGCGTCTTTCGGTATGCCTCGTCTGAGCCCATTTCCGCCAATATTGAATTGGCGAACGCGAGTATTTGCGGGGTACTTCTGTAATTGCGCTCTATTTTATATATAAAAGCCGATGGATAGCGCTCCCTGAATCCGAGAATGTTTCCTATTTCAGCCCCGCGCCAAGAATATATGCACTGTGCGTCGTCGCCAACGGCGCTTATCCGCCCGCGCGAGGCGAGAAGGTCGAGTATGTCGGACTGCAATTTATTGGTGTCCTGATATTCGTCCACCAGAATATTCTTAAAGCGCGAGGAATATTTTTCGAGAATGTCGGGGTTGTCGCGCAATAAAAAGTACCAAAGCTCTAGCAAATCGTCGAAATCGCACGAATTTGCCGCCCGCTTTTTATCGGCGTAATATTCGGCAATCTCCTCTATTTCACTATACGGCGATTCCAGCCAGGAGAACCGTTCCGCCATGGCGTCGCGAATTGCAGTGCGCGTGTTTCTTGCGTAGCTTATTATTTCCCGCAAAAGCTTTGGGCGCGGATTTGCCTTGTCGGCAAAATACGACGGAAAAATTTCGTTCACCGAATTTTTTATAAGAGTCTCCGAATCGTCGGAGTCCAGTATCGTAAAATTCGGCGAAAGCCCGGCGGCTTCGGCCTCTATCCTCAAAAACCTGTTCCCGACCGAGTGGAAAGTTCCGCCCCAGAACTCCGACTCCCTAACCCCCGTAAGCGAATGTATGCGCGCGAGCATCTGCCCCGCCGCCTTGTTTGTGAACGTAAGCAACAGAATTTCCCGCGGGGAAATTCCGCACTCCGATATGAGCCACGCCACCCTGTAAGTCAGCGTGCGCGTCTTTCCCGAGCCCGCCCCCGCGAGAACGAGAGCCGGCCTGTCGCACGGCGAAGTGACCGCCGCGAGCTGGTCGGGATTCAATTCCCATTCAAAATCTATGTCGAATCTATGCACTTAAAAAAATTTCGGGCGCTGAGCTTACGCGCCCGATAAACGCCGCATTAACAATTAAGCCGCCAAACGCCCTCAGCCCTCGAGAGATAGCAAATATCTCAGCGCCGCCGAGTATCCGAATACGCCAAGACCCGCAACCGACCCTGCGCACACGGGCGCCGTCAGCGACGTGTGCCTGAAATCCTCGCGCTTTGCGATGTTTGAGATGTGCACCTCTACAAAAGTCATTCCGGAACCCGCGATGCAGTCGCGCAAGGCGACGCTCGTATGCGTAAACGCGCCGGGGTTTATTATACCATATTTCACGCCGGAATCCGCAAGCTCGTATATTTTATCGACTATCTCACCCTCGTGGTTCGACTGGAAGTCGATTATCTCCGCGCCGAGTTTTTCAGCCTCCGCGCGCAGGGCGGAAGTTATGTCGGCAAGGGTGGTTGTTCCGTATATTTGAGGTTCGCGCCTGCCGAGCCTGTCAAGGTTCACTCCATTTATTAAAGCTATTTTTTTCATTTTTATTTTGCGGAATTTTTAAACGCTTTGAGAAAGCTTTAGAAGAAAAAAATCACAAAGGATTGTTCATTTCAATAAAGCTGCACGTTAAGCCGAACTCTTTTGCGACCAGCTCGCCGAGCGCCATCACGCCAAAGCGCTCGGTGGCGTAATGCCCGCAGGGATAAAGGTTCAGGTTCAGTTCCTGCGCGACTGTAAAATGGTATTGGGAAAGCTCCCCGCACACGAGCGTATCGACTCCGAGTTCTGGCAGTTTGCCGACGCAGTCTCCGCTCCCGCCAGAACATATCGCGACTTTCTTCGGCTCGCGCGAGCCGAATCTCACAGCCTTAAAAGTCTCGGGAAAGAGCGCGGAAAGCCGCCTTTCAAGCTCCTCGCGCCCGCCTTTCGGGACAGCGGCAAGCACGCCTATCTCGCGCCCGTAATATTCAAAACAGGAAGAAATGGCGCGCAATTTTAGAGCCTTTGCAATAAGTGCGTTGTTGCCTATTTGCGGGTGGGCGTCGAGCGGCAAGTGGCACGCGTAAACTGCCATATCAGAGTCCACGAGAGTTTTTATTTTATCGTAATTTCCGCCCGTAAACGGTATCGGGTGGCTCCAAAACATTCCGTGGTGGGCTATCAGCAAATCCGCCCCCATATGCGCGGCAACTTTTATTTCACCAAGCCCGGCGTCGACAGCGGAGGCTATCGCAGTCACCTTTCCGCTGTTGGAACATTGCAGGCCGTTTTTTGCGCCGTCGTAGTCCTTAAAATCGCCTACTCCCAAATACGAATTTATGAACGCAACAACGTCTTCAAGCTCGGCGCATTTATTTTTTCCCTTATCGTTTTTCATCTGACTTTTTACTACGGTTTTTGAAAGCCAAGGTCAAGCGTTCTATCACGCGCGCGACATGTCGAATTTGCGAAATTCGCAAGTTGAGAAATCAAAAATTTTAAATTCGCCGAATTTTAAAGGCACTGCTTTTGAAATATGCCCTATTGCGGCCGCCGCAGCCCACACCCCAGCAAGGTGCGCAGCCGGCGGGAAAATCGGAAGCGCCCTCGCGCCCTCCGAAAATGCGGACGCATCGGCCCCTGCGTATTTGCCGAGGTAAAACCCGCCCCCAAACGCCGCATTCTGCGCTACATACCCCTGCGCCGACGCGAAAATTTCCGGCTTGCCGGCGCGCTCGCAAACTGTTGAAACAACCCCGCGGGAACGGAAAGAATCGGTTGCGTCTATGCATATGGAGGCTGATTCCACAAGCGCGCAAAATTCTGCGGAGTCTTCAAAAAATCTCGCATAATAGGAAATCTCACAGTCCGGATTTAGGGTTGAAAGGGCGTCGGCCGCGGCGCGCGCTTTCATTGCGCCTATTTGCCCGGGCGAATAGAGCGTCTGGCGGTGCAGATTGCTTTCGGTCACAATGTCGCCGTCGACTATTGCAATTTTTCCGATTCCGGAAGCCGCGAGCAGCGGCAGCGCGCCGCAGCCGACTCCCCCCGCGCCGACTACCAAGACGAGCGATTCCACAAGCGCCGTCTGCCCTTCCGTTCCGAATCCCGGAAGCGCCATTTGGCGCGCGTATCTTTCAAAATGGGTCATTTAGCCTACCGTCATACATTCAGCCTGCCACGGCAATTTTAGCCACCTGCTACAATTTCCATTACCTCAATAGTATCGCCGTCGCGCAGGCGCACTTCGGCAAAGGTCTCGTAGCGCATAGGATTTAGATTGTGTTCCACTACGCACCTGCGCGGATTCGCGCCGGTGGACTCTATAAATTCGGCTATCGTTAGCCCGTCCTCAACCGCGTATTCCTTCCCGTTTGCCTTTATTTTAATCTTGGACATGCATAAAATTTCCGATTAAGGCGCCCCTTTGGCAAGCATAAACGCCTTTTATGTTTACAAACATATCCATAAAAAATTAGTTTTAGCCTATGAATTTAAAATCAATTTGCGGCATTGCCGCCCTCGCGCTTACATTTGCATTTGCCCACGCCGACGACCCTTTGAGATTTTACGCGTCTTTTGACGGCGGATTTGTTCCCGAAATTGCCCTTGACGGAACAAAAGTAATCAAAATTCCGGAACCCGCCCCGCTAAAAATTGAAGGCAAATACGGCGGCGCGCTCGCCTTCCGCCAAAACTCGGGCGTAGGCGACCTCTGGTACTCCCTCGGCTCGGCTATGACGGACAGCGGCTGGACGGTAAGTTTTTGGATAAACCCCGACAAAACCAGAAGCGGAGACAAACACCGTTCCGTCTTCCGGACAAATTTTGGCTGGAACTCCGGAAACGTCTATGTGCAGTTTGACAGATGGGGGAAGCTGAACGCCACATACATTGACGAAAACAAAAACTACAAAGGACTCGACGTGAGCGAATCCTCCTTTCCCGCAGGCGAATGGACACATGCGGCACTCGTCTACGACGGCAAGGGAATGAAGCTTTTTATCAACGGCAACGAAGCCGTATACAACCGCAACGAGGGCGGCAAAATCGGCGCCCCGCAACGCGAGCTTGAAGTAGGGGCAATGACGTATTCCGCCTCCGACCAGCTCGACGGCGGAATCGACGAATTCAAAATCTACAACCGCCCCCTCTCACTGCCCGAGATAGCCGAAGCCATGAATTCCACGCCGGGGAAAAAGCGCACGGACGCCTTTTTATACGTACCCTTTGAAGGGAAAATCGACCCGCGCGAGGGCGCCTCATTCCAGTCTGCGGAAACAATTTTCACTGCGGGCAGGTTTGGCAAAGGCATAAAAATGTCCCGCCACGGGTACGACCGCAAGGCTGTCGCAAGCCTCACGGAAGTTTCCGGAATGTCGGCGCACGCGCAATCGTACATGTTTTACTTTATTCCCGACTGGGACGGAAGCAACGACAGGGAAGTTCACGGCTTGCTCGACGGCAATTCCGGCTCGCTAAATTTCTCGATAATAAAAAGCGGAAGCGAAGCGGTATTTGAGCTCTCGGCAGGCGGGAAATCCGATAAAATATCGCTGCCCGCCTCCATTTTAAAAAAGGGTGAAAGCTCCAAAATATGCTTTGGGTTCGACTTCAAATCAAAAAAATTCTACGCCTCGATTGATTCCCAGAAAGAGGAAAAAAACCTATCCTTTGACGCCCCAAGCGACATGGGAGCAGGCCGCATTATAATCGGCGACACTCGCGGCTCCGACACATATTCAAAAACGCAGGCCGAAGGCGTAATCGACGAATTAACCGCCTGCCCCGACTACCTCGACCCCTCCATGCTCTCGAAAGTGAGAAAGGCCCAGTCTAAGAAATCCGCCGCCGCCCGAAGCGCCAAGCTTAAGATTGACAAGCTGAGGGATTCCGAGCTTCCCATTTGGGATTTGAACGGCGCCGAAACCGAAAATACCCCCACCCGCCGCAAAATTGTCCTCAACGCCCTATGGCGGCTTATCCTTCCCGCCTCGGGAGATTCAGGCCCCTACTACCTCGCAGTGCCCGGACGCTTCAGCGGCTGGGAAAACGGCCACTCCGACGCGGAATTCCGCCTGCGGGACAAAAACCTAAAAAAGCTTCATTCGAGAATAAAAATAGGCGGAAAACCGCTGCACGAATACACCGAATACTTTTTGGAGCGCGCGTTTATCGCGGACAAAAGCTGGCGCGGGAACGATGTTTCTTTGACGTTCAGCGAATTCGGAATGTCGCAGAGCGCGGAAGTGTATATTAACGGGAAAAAAGTCGCCGAATTTTCGGACGGGTTCGACAACGAAATTGTCCTCGACGACTCCGACCTGCGCTACGGAGACTGGAACTTTATAACTGTAAAGTTGGACGACGAAGGCGGCCGATGGAATTGGCGCGGAATAAAAAGCGACGTTTTCCTAGAAGTAAAACCAAAGACAAAAATAATGTTCCCCGCCGTAAGAACGTTTGTTAAAGACGGGAAAATCACATTTGAAGCCACTGTTAAAAACAATACAGGCAAGGGCGAAAAGTTTGCCCTCAGCGCTATAGTCGAAGGCGAAAACGCGCCGGCAGATTTAAAAAGCGAGCTAGTTGAAATTCCGGCAGGCGCCGAAAGAAAAATCTCATTTTCCGCGCCGTGGGAAAACGCAAAACTTTGGGACGTTGACTCCCCGTACATGTACTCCTGCCGAATGGAGCTCCTCGACAAAGACGGGGAAGTCGCGGACTCCGCACAGCCATTTAAATTCGGATTTAGGTCTTTTGAAATAGTCGGCAAAGACTACGTATTAAACGGCAAAAAAATCCACCTCTTCAACCACGACTCATGGGGCAACTGCACCGCGACCTACGAAGAGGCGCTAAAAACCGCAAAAACACTGAAATCGCTCGGATACAACTCGGCGCGCGGGCTATTCCCGGTGGACGCGAAAGACTCTCGCTTTGAAAACATCATAAGGGCATGCGATGAGGAGGGGATCCTTCTATTTGTTTGTTTAAAAGGCGTCACAGCCAAAAGCTACACGCTATGGAACGATTCCAAAACCCGCGTCCAGCTTGAAAAATACATGGCGTCCGCTATACGCAAATGGCGCAACCACCCCTCCAACGTAATGTATTTTCTGTCGACAAATTTTCTCGGCTACGGGCTTGACTACCACCCGCTGAAAATGGCCGACGGCTATCTGCCCTCGGGCGACAAAAAACGCAAGGCGCAAGTCTGCCTCAACGGAGTTGAAATAATGCGAAAGTACGACCCCGACCGCCCATACTTTTTTCAGGCTGGCGGAAATTTTGGCGAGGTTATAACGAGCAACGCCTATTTCTGCTGGTGGCCGCAAACAGAGAAAAACGCGTGGCCGCAGGAATGGTCTAAAATAGGCAAAAAGCCCCTGCATATAATAGAGACCTCCTTCCCTTACGTTAACAGCTACTTCGGCATGGACAGATTCGGAGGCAACAAGCCGCTTTTTGTGTACGAAAATGCCGCCCGGTACTTTGGCAGCGACGCGTACAAATCCCCCGACCCCGACTTGCTCGAACAGACAGCCATATCGTCAAAAGGCGGCGACGCCCGCACATTCCACGACATCGGCATTCTGCAAAAAATAAAATCCCGCATAATTTCTGAGACCATAAAATATTGGAGAGGCTTCGACATGTCAGGCATTTCCCCGTTTGCGGAACTGTACTTCGCCTTTGCGAGGCACGCAAGCCCCCGCCTGTGGTACGAAACAAAAAATATCGAGCTCGACCAAAAGGATTTTAGAAGCGAAGGCGTCCACCCCGACGTAATAAAAATGCCTTACCTAAAAGAATTCGACCAGGAAAAGCCCCTGCCCGCAAGCGAAGCCCTGAAAAGCGCCCTCGCCCCGTTTAAGGTTTTTATAGGGGGCACGAAAGAGGAGCTTGCGGACCAGTCGGCAAACTACTTTGAAGGCTCGAACGTATCGAGGCTCGCTACGGTAATCAACGATACGCGCAAAGACGCCCTCGCAAAAATCTCATGGTCGGCATTCGGCAGTGACGGCGCTAAAATAGCTGAAAACTCGCAAACACTAAAACTCGCCCCCGCGGAAGTCGCGCACATTCCGATAGAGTTTAAACTTCCGCAATCAAAAACAGACGGGGAATATTTTGTAAAGCTCTCGGCCGAAACCGACACAGGCATGCGCGCTGAGGACGAAATAAAAATAAAATCTTTTGCAAGGCAAGATGAAAAATCCGCCGTGCGCTGCGCGCTGTTCGGCTCGAATAAAGAAAGCGCAGACGCGCTCTCGGCATGCGGGGTTGAATTTTCGAACGCATTGCAGTCGGGCCTCGACGGGATAGATGAGCTAGTCGTAGCGCGCGACTGCCTCGACGATAAATTCTTTAAGTTCGCCTCCGAAAACTCCCTCGCCAAGCGCGTCAACTCCGGAAAGCTTTCTGTGCTTGTCCTCGAGCAAAAACCGGAACTTTTAAAGCGCGTTGGCCTTAAATCTGCCGCGATATATTCGCGAAACGCTTTCCCCACATCTCTTCCGCTTCCACAAGGGCTTTCGGCCGAAGATTTCTCTAATTGGAAAGGCGACGGCACGCACGCGCCGTCAAAGCCGATTCCCGAAATTTCAGTCGAGCGCGAGAACAATGTTCCAAGCCCGTTTTGGCATTGGAAAAACTTAAACACGGTATCGTCGTACCCGATACTTAGGCCTGTGCTCGGAAACTATAAAATATCGCTCGCATGCGGAATGGACCTTGCATACTCGCCTCTATTTTTCATTTCGTCCGGGAAGGGATTTGTTGCATTCTGCCAACTTGAAGTCAGCGGAAGATGCGAAGAGCCCGCAGCTCTTAGAATATTGAGAGCCACTATAGACGCCCTGCCGAAAATGCGGGCGCCCGCCGCCTCCGCAAAATTTGTTGATTCTTCAAATTTATCTGCAAGCGAACTAGCAGCAAGAATTTCAAACGGGGGAGTCGCCGTCATCGACAATTTGGACGAAAAAACCGCTGCGGCTTTGAATATAACCATCGGAGCTCCGAAGAAAATTTCCTCCTTTGAGCTTCTCGGAAAAGCGAAAAAATACTGGAACGCGCTCGACGCGCGCGACACCTTTTTAAGGGTGCCGCAGGAAATGGGCGACATTGGCGGTGACGCCGTAGTTGCGCTTACGAATCCTGCATTCGCCGCCGAAAAGCGCATCGGAGCCGGGAAAATAATACTCTTAAACTTCCCGAAAGAACCTTTAAAATACGAAATAGAAGCTGGGCAAAAACTCGGCGCGGGTTCGTCCCACATCTGGAGCGCGCTCGCGCTAAGAAGCAGATTCATTCAGATGAAAAACCTCGCAGAGGCGGAACTTGGCAAACAATTCCCGAAATTCGCAGACCGTCTTGAAAATCCCGAAGCCGCTTTTAACGAAAGCCCGCACTTCCCATACACGACGGATCCATTCCCGCTTTATGATACGGAATCGCACATAAGGTGGTAATCTCAAAAAATTCCGCCGCGCTTGTGCGGCGGTTTTCGTTAGAGCCTTATCCGCCCTAAATTTGCTATTCCGCGGCGCGCGGAGTTGGGTATTCCTTGCGCGAAATCCCCTTTGAATTATACTAAGGGATTTATGTGCATTGGCGCATTTTCATTTGAAACATACTCTGCGCTAAATTTATGCATGTTCCGCCGCGGAAAGACTTATGCACGACCCACCGCGGGAGGTCGCAGCATGCGCTGCGCGTTGAGTTTTTTATACCTCTGCTGTCATTTCCGATGCAATGTTTTTGGCGAACTTGCCCGCCTTTGCTTTGAAATGTTGCCGTGTCCCGCGCCTCCGCAAAAATAAAGGGCATACTTAAGCTTAGCTATATTTACGTTTCCATATATGCAGTTTTATGGAAGTCGATTTTTTCGGATAAACATATTCAATAAAATAATTTTGACGAGTAGGCGCAAAAAAAAACAAACGCGGCGTAAAGCGCAACATCTGCCGCTTGCTACACGAGAACGCATCCAAAGAAAAATTCCGCAAGAGAGCGGCAGTTTATTTACAGTCATCATTTTTGGGAGTTATGGAGCTGCGGACCTTATTTTCCCGCGGCAGCTTTATGTTTCACCCGCGGAAGTTGGGAAATTTTCCAAGAGGCCATTTCAAAGTCGTTGAATCTATAAGGCCTCAGCGCGCCTTCAGATATTTTTTTGAGATTTTTTGAATATGCGGCATTCAGCCTTGAATCTTCCGCAGAAAGATACGTTAGCAACTGCGCGGCCTCACCCATGTACGATGGAATGCGGGAATCTACATATATGATAGGTCTCGCCACTCCAGACAATGCAGACGCATGAGAGTTTACCGCCCAAAGTCCAGACTCCGACATAAACAGCCCGTCCAGTTCATCGAATAATATTCTGCACAAAACAATATATTTGTTCTCGCCTGTCGCCGCATGCATATCCGCAAACGCCCCTCCCGCAAACGCGTATGTCCGCGCGGACGATTGAGACCTCACAGCCACGCTCGATACGGACGGCAGCTGATAAGAAGTTTTCAAGAGAAATTCGATATACCCGCAAATTCTCTCCGCGCCTTCGAGATGCGCTCTGCGCTTAAAGCGCGAATAGGCAAGAGCCAATACCTGGGCCGCCAACGCATTCTCGGCAGTCACTGCGTCGCGCCCGTCTTCCATCATGCGTCCGTCGGGCTTTGTCATAAAAAGCAATTCGTCCGCAAACCGAATTAGCTTCTCATCGCCGATTCCGCTTTTTGTGGGCATTTCCAAAAGAGCCCTTGCTATCAGCAGGCGCTCCACGAGCGCGCGGGGCTCTGTGAACATTTTTATGAGCATTTCGCGGGCATTGTCCTCCGCATGCCCCGCGCTTTCTAGCTCCGGGAATGCGGAAAATATCCCAGCAGCCAAGCGCGCGTTTTCGGTGACGATTGCCACGGGAATATCCGATACATCGCCGCCGAAAAATTTTCCAAGCTTAGCAGACTCAAATTTCCAGTCCAAACCGTCTGCGAGCAAGTCCGAAGCATATTCATAATCTGCCCGCCCGTCTTCCACGGTTGACAGTCTCGCAAGATTGCCTTCAGCAGCCCGCAAGCCTGCGGGGTCGTCGCGCAAGATTCCGGCAGCCGCAACAGCCGCCTCAGCCGCAGATGGAATGCCGCGCGCAGCGTCTCCGCCAAGGTTAGAAGTCAGATAGATAGGGGCAAACCTCGCGGACAAGATACCGCCTTTTATGGGAGCGAAATTTCCAGTGCCACGCTCGTATACGCTTTGCAGAACTCTAAAATCTGCCGGATATCTGTCGGGATCAAGGCAAGTAATATAGAAACTATTGCCAAGAAGTTTTTCAAGATGCCCGTCAGCCTTAAAATCATGTTCTCTCCCGACGGTAAAAAATATAAGTTTTCCGTCGCGGCGCGCGCACATTGCAAGTTCGTTTCCCCAATCGTAGGGCCTTCCCTTTCATATCCGCAAGGCGCAAAGTTTCTGAAAATAAGCCGCCCGCTCCTATTTCGCGCATGAGAGACACAAACACTGAAAGCGCCAAAACTAAGCATAGAGTCGCAAGGCAAAATATCAGCGTCCTTCTGAATCTTCTCACAGCTTAATTTGACAATTAATTAGCTTTTTTGTGCGCTATTTTTTCATTTTTGCCAAAATGCCTTTAACACCGAAAGCGCGCACGCGGCTGCGGTGTCGCACTTCATTACGTTGTCCCCAAGTTTCACGGGAATAAATCCGGCTCTCTCCGCGGCATCGTACTCGGCGTCCGACAAGTCGCCCTCGGGCCCTATCAAAACACACGCGCTTTTCGCAAAATCAACACCGGCGGATGTCAGAACTTTATATATCGGCGAGGCGTTTGCCCTGAGGCTCGCCACTAGCTTTACTCCAAATCCCCCGCTATTTGAAAGAAAATCTGATAAATCCGAAACAAGCGGCATTTCAAACTTTGACAGGTTTGACGACTGCTTTATGGCCTCCACATATTTTTCAAACCACTTTGCGGATTTTTTTTCTGCGTCGGCACGCCCTATCCGCACTACTGACCTGCAAGACATTAGCGGATATATTCCAGAGGCGCCGAGCTCCACGCTTTGGCGTATAATTTCGTCAAAAGCTGGGCCCTTTGGAAGGCATTGCGCCAAATAAACCTCAACATCCGGAGATTTCGGATAAAGACGCCCGATTACCCTGAGTGCGGCCGATTTTGAAGACGCCTCGGCGAGTTCGCATCGGTAGGCATTTCCCTTCGCGTCGAATACATCGACTATATCACCCGCCCGCGCCCTTAGAGATCCGCACAAGTGGCGGCTTTCGGCGGCATTCAGCTCCACGGAGCCTCCAACGGGAATCTCGCCGCCCTCGCAAAGTTCGGAAAAATCGCAATACGCTCTAAAACCTGACATGCGAAACAGCTTGCACTTTGCGCGATAAATGTAAAAATTTTTTTTATGGAAAATAATAGGGAGTCGTTTAAAGGCAGGAATGTCGTGGTTGGCGTATGCAGTTCGATTGCCGTATACAAAGCAGCGGAGCTCGTGTCGGCGCTCGTAAAGCTCGGCGCGAACACGACCGTCATAATGACTGAAAGCGCCAAGAAGCTAATCAGCCCGCGGATATTCCAGACACTCTCGCGCAACAAAACGTATTCCGACATGTGGGAAGACGTTGCCGAATGGAAGCCCGAACACATCTCCATCGCGGAATCCGCCGATATTATAATAGTAGCCCCCGCAACCGCAAACACGATTGGGAATTTTGCCTGCGGCCTTGCGCCCGACCTGCTTTCATCAACGTACCTCGCCGCCAAATGCCCCGTGCTCATCGCGCCCGCGATGAACTCCAATATGTACGAAAATCCCGCGGTTGTGCGAAATATATGCACGTTGAAAAATGACGGCGCGCACTTTCTTGAACCGGAAGTTGGAATGCTCGCATGCGGGGTCTCAGGCAAGGGAAGGCTCGCAGAAATAAGCTCTATTCTGGACGCCGCCGCAGCAATACTAAATAAAAATTTAAAATGAAAGAATTTCTCGAAACCGTAGCCGACGAGTTGAGACGCATGCTAAACGAGGGTTGCGAAAGTGTTGCGCTCGACGACGATTCGCTAAAAATCCTCCGCAGAATGAACGCCGAAGAGTTGGCAGCGGAAATGCGCTCCGAAATACCCTCAGACGACGAGCCTGAAGAAGTAAAATTTGCGGGCGTAGACGACTTAAAAATAGAATCGAAAAAAGAGCAACCGCGCGAAAGGACAAAAATTGTGAAAAACACACCTAACTACGGCACAATTCCCCCGCCCACCCCCTTCAAGCTTCCGGACGCCCCACCCTCCGAAAAGTGGAGCGCCCTCCGCGATATAGTGCTCTCCGACCCAGTATGCAATGCCCATGTAAAACCCGGCAAAAAAGTGGTATTTGGAGTCGGAAACCTATCCGCCAAAATATTTTTCTGCGGGGAAGCGCCTGGGGCGGACGAAGAAATACAGGGAATTCCGTTTGTAGGCAAAGCCGGCCAGCTGTTGACTAAAATAATATCGGCGATGGGGCTGTCGCGCGAAGACGTATATATCGGAAATATAATGAATTGGCGCCCAGAAATGCCGACCTCCCGCGGGAACCGCCCCCCGACAAGCGAGGAAATGGCCTACTGCCTACCGTATTTGAAGGCGCAAATAGATATCGTAAAACCGGAAGTCATAGTTGCTCTTGGCAAAACCGCCGTCAACGGGCTTCTCGGCGAGGACCCTATGAGGAAAATGGGGGCAATACGCGGCAAGTGGGAAAAATTTGCCGATGCCGACTTGATGATAACCTACCACCCTTCGTTTTTGCTCCAATACGGCAATAATATGAAGACAAAACGCCTCGTATGGGAGGATATGCTCGCCGTAATGGAGCGCGTCGGCCTGCCAATATCCGAAAAGCAGCGCAACTACTTTTTATAAAAAACAGTGCGTTTCCCATACCTTTTCTCAAAAAATTTTCCACATTAAGAAAATTTCATATCCGCGCCCGACAAAAAAACTCCGCCAAATGGCGGAGATTTTTTTTAAGCGAAATTGCCGGATTATGCTATATCAACCCGTTTAACATTCCGTAAAAATATATTGGTTTTAGCATGTAGACCTTCAAGAACCACGCCAACCGGCTTTCCTTTGACATGTCGAAAAGCGAAAGCGGAAAGGATATTTTAGGCTCTTTTGCGTAGTCGAACTCGCACATTAAAACGTGTCCGTAGTCTGTAATTATGGGGCACGCCGCGTAACCGTCGTACTTTTCCGACGGCTCATTGCCCTCCATTATCGAGATGAGGTTTTCGGCGGCTATCGGATACTGCTTGCGTATAGCCGCGGAAGTTTTGCTCGTGGGGAGCGCTGAGGCGTCGCCGAGCACTATTATGTTTTTATGCTTCGGGTGCACGAGAGTCTGCTTGTCTACCGCAGCCCAACCCTCGGGCGCCGTCTTGCCCTTCTCTATCGAAAGCCCTGATTTCTTTATAAAATCGGGTGCAGTCATAGGCGGCAAAAAGTGTATGAAGTCGTACTGCTCCTTGGTCTCGACAACCTTGCTTTTTGAAGGATTGTCTTTGTCGGCTATCTCTTTTATAAAATACGCCGTCTTTGAGGAGGTGTCTATGCCCTTTAACTTTACATGCGTGGAAACGGGAATATTCCTTTCTTTGTATATTTCAAGCAGGCGCTTAGTGAAAAACGGGACGTCGTACAACTCCTTGGCTGCCGTGTAAAAATTAAAATCGAGCTTTTCGCGCGTGCCATATTTGCGGCTCAAATGCTCGGTAAGCATGCATATCTTTTTCGGGGCGCCGCCGCACTTATGCTTCGTGTAGGTATCGGTATATATTCCCCTGCCGCCGTTGCGCGCAAACTTTTGCATGCCGGCCCAAGTGCGTATTGCGCCCTGGTGGTCGTATATGCAGTAGGCGTCGCCTTCGCCGAGTTTCTCGCGCGATATACCCTCGACTCCGCCCCAGTTTATCTGCAAACCGGGCGCCAAAACGAGAAAATCATAGTCTATCGTCCCGTTCTTTGAGGTCACTACTTTGTTTTTTTCGGGATCAACCTCTATTACGGAGTCCTTTATCCATTTTGCCCCGTCCGGAATGCAGTCGGACTGTTTTTTATAAACGTCGTCCGCGCCATAAACTCCCCCGGCTATGAGTGTAAATCCCGGCTGGTAATAATGCAAATCCGACGGGTCTATTATTGTAATATCTGGATTTTCAAGGCGCCTAAGCAGCTTGGCGGCTGTCGATATCCCTGCCGCTCCGCCGCCTACCACCACTATCTTGCCCTTCGCGGAAGAAGTCGCTGCGGCAGCCGTTCCTGTCCCGGCGGCAGTCGCCAATCCGGCCGCCGCCATAATCTTTACGAAATGGCGCCTGTCCATATTCCCGATTGATTTCAGTGTTTCTTTTATTTCCTTTTGGGTATCCATAGGTATTGGCTTTTTGAGCGGATTTTCGCAACTCGACCGGCAAGGCCAAACTGTATGCCACCATTGCGGCATTCAGCTTAGTTTATTATTCGAAAATTGTTTATTTAAATTATTTCAAAAGTTAATTATTTGTTTGCAAAAAAGCGCAAAATACATTGTATTTCACAAGAGCTTGGAGAAATCCGCTCCCATTTTCAATAATATTCGGCTAACATTTTTATAACATTAGCCCTCCGCTTGAAAAAAAGTCTTTTAGAAATTTACCCCCCTAACCATAAAAAGATGAAACTCCCAAGAACCGTAATGGCAGCCCTTGCGGCGGTAGCGGCGCTCCATCTCCAAGCTTCTGAAAAACAGCAGCTGGATTCCTATGTAAAGTACGGGATTCTTACCCCATCGGAAGCTTCGCAGATCTCAAAGTCGATGGCAAACGTCATTCCAAGACGCGAAGATACGCGCAAACTAAGGCTTTCCAGCCGCATGCAGCTGCAATACGAATGGACAGACAGCTCACTAATTTCCGGCCGCGGGACTAATTCAAACTCTGGGGCCTCGTCTTTTCTCGCCCGAAGGATATTTATACAGGCAGACGCCGACCTCGGCGGCGGCTGGAGCGCCCAGTTCGGGCTTGACCTCGCAAGAACCCAGGCAAACTGCTTCCTAATCGACAACTACGTCGCAAAATCAATAGAAGGTGAATACATCGACGGAACCCTGTACCTCGGATATATGAAGCCACAATTCATATATGAAGAAACAACTTCGTCGTTTGAGCTAAGCGCGATAGAGCATTCTCCGGCAACGATGTTTTGGTCTGGAGCCGCAAGCTCAACGCGCATGGGGGTCGGAAACCGTTACGCAGGAGTCAGATGGAACGGCAATGTAAGGCAGATTCCGGGGTTAGCATATGTGCTGTCTGTCACAAACTCTTACCAACTCTCGCCAACCGACGGAAGGTCGCCATCGACAAAGCTTATAGACAACTCACTCGCATATTGGTTTAGCGCATCGTATACAATGAAAGGCAAAGAGGATCCGTGGAAGCTTAAAATAGGGGCTTACACTATGTATTCCTCTAGTGCAAATCGCGACAACAACTCGGCCATATATTCGATAAATCCGTACATAGCCGGCAACTGGGGCAATTTTAATTTTTGGGCGGAGTACATCGGCTCGGTTGTCGCGGACGGGCGGGTGTCCGCCGCAGGAAACCGCGAGCAGTGCTCGCCGTACGGGATTAATTTTTGCGTGGAGTACCTGTTTGACACCGAAGAATATGGGAAAATAGGCCCCGTATTCCGGTACTGCTGGCTCGATACAGACGGAAGGGGCATAACCATTTCCGACGCCGTAAGGCAGGCTCCGAACGTGGGGACTCCCTTCGACCATGTGCAGGATTTTTACGCCGGAATAAATTGGTATCTAAACGGCAACGACCTAAAAGTACAGCTCGGGTACGAATACTCCCAGTTCTCAGGCTCAATCCCGCAATCACAGGCAACCGGCTGCGCGGAGGCACACGCCTTCCGCATACAATTCCAACTTAAATTGTAGACTCTGCGCGCAATCATTTAATGCTTGAAATCGAGGCGTAGATAAAAAAAATAACAATTAATAAAACACTGAGAAATGAAAGCTTTTTTTAAGAAAACAGCAATTATAGCGGCAGCCGCCGCGACACTATGCCTTCCGGTCAGCGCCGAAACTGTATTGCGCGTCGGACACTTTCCAAACATATCGCACGCACAGGCGCTGGTCGCCCACAGACTTAGCATGCTAGGCAAAGGCTGGTTTGAAGAAAGACTCGGCAAAGACGTAAAAATTCAATGGATGCTTTTCAACGCAGGGCCAAGCGCTATGGAATCCATCTTCGCGGGGGCTGTCGATATCACATACGTAGGGCCAAATCCCGCAATAAACGCCTTCGCTAAAACCCGCGGGCGCGATATTCGCATCCTCGCGGGCGCCGCCGACGGCGGGGCGTCGCTCGTTGTAAACCCAAAGCTCGGTCTAAAAGAACCGAAGGACTTTAAAGGCAAAAGTATCGGAACCCCGCAGCTCGGCAATACGCAGGACGTTGCATGCCGCGCATGGCTAATCGACAATGGGGTGAAAGTCACGCTAACATCGGGCGAAGCGCGGGTTATTCCCACAGCGAATCCTGAGCAACTCCTGCTATTCAAACGCGGAGACTTGGACGCCGTTTGGACAGTCGAGCCGTGGGTCACGCGCCTCGAACAAGACGCCGGCGGAAAAATATTTCTCGAACAAAAAGATGCGGTCACAACAATCCTCGTCACAAACAATAAAACCCTAAAAAACCATGCCGAGCTGGTAAAAAAGTTCGTAGCCGCACACAATGAGCTCACAGAATGGATTAACAAAAATCCCGCCGAAGCTCAAAAACTCGCGCTCGAAGCCCTCGACGCACTCATGGGCGGCGCAAGCATATCAAAAGAGCTCGTTGCAGCTGCTTGGCCGAGGCTTATTTTCACCTCAGAAGTCAACCATAAGGAACTCGAAAAATTCGTCGAAGACGCCTATAAATGCGGATTCCTGCGAAACAAACTCGATATAAAAAACATCTTCGCCGACCAAAATAAGAAATGAGCAATATTCATGCGGAACTCGAAAACGTCACGGCAAAGCTCGTCGTCGACAACGTAAGCAAAACATTCAATTCGGCGGGAGGCAAAGTTGAGGCTCTCAAAAACGTCAGCCTCAAAGTGGGCGAAGGCGAATTTGTATGCTTGGTTGGGCCAAGCGGCTGCGGCAAATCCACTCTGCTAAACCTCATAGCGGGGCTCGACAAACCCGACAGCGGCACTATAAAAGTCGACGACACAGTCGTCACAGGCCCGGGGCGCGACAGAATGGTGATGTTTCAGGAGCACGCCCTATTCCCGTGGCTCGACGTCTTCGACAACGTAATGTTCGGCCTAAGATTAAAGCCAAACCTCACCAATCCAGAGCGCAAGGAGGTTGCAAAATTTTACCTGCATCTTGTGGGGCTTGACAAATTCGCGCATTCGGCAGTGCATGAACTTTCGGGAGGCATGCGTCAAAGAGTCGCGCTCGCGCGGTCGCTCGCGCCGAATCCAAGAATACTTCTCATGGACGAAACATTCGGAGCCCTCGACGCGCTCACCCGCGAACAGCTTTACGGCGAACTCCAGCAAATCTGGCAGAAGCGCAAAAAGACGATTATTTTTGTCACACACAACATCCGCGAGGCTGTTTGCCTGGGCGATAGAGTAGTTCTTTTCTCGCCCCACCCCGGCAGAATAGTAAATACATTCGAGATAGACATTCCGCGCCTGCGCGACATCAACGACCCGTCGCTCAGCCCATACACGCTCAAAATCACTGCCGCGTTAAAACAACACACCGACGGGAAAGAGGTTGCAGAATAATGAAAAAATACAAAAGAATTTTATTTTCGGCGGCGGTTTTCGCGATTGTCCTATTGCTCTGGGAATTCGCCGTAAGATATTTTGAATTTGCCGAGTACATGCTGCCGGCGCCATCGGAAGTTGCCGCGTACCTGTGGGGCGCAATTTGCGACCTCTCTCTCCCCAAGGCAGTATGGGTCACAGGGAAAAGATTGTTTATAGGCTATTCCATAGGTCTTTGCGTAGGCATTCCAATGGGAATGCTCTGTTCGCGCTTCAATATTTTTAAAGACACTATCGGAATACTCGCATTGGGATTGCAGGCGCTGCCGAGCGTTTGTTGGGTTCCGCTTGCAATTATGTGGTTTGGGCAAGAGGAATCGGCAATGCTGTTTGTAGTTGTTATGGGGACTGTGTGGTCTTTAATTCTTGCAACCCAGCACGGAGTCACCAACATTCCCCCGATATATCTGCGCGCAGCAAGCACCATGGGTTCGCGCGGGTTGCACACATGGATTCACGTTATCGCCCCGGCCGCGCTGCCAAGCATAATTGGCGGAATGAAACAAGGGTGGGCTTTTGCGTGGCGATCGCTTATGGCTGCAGAAATTTATGTCACGATACTGACGGGCTTCGGGCTCGGGCAGCTCCTCCACTACGGAAGAGAGCTTATGAGAATGGACCAGGTAATCGGCATTATGTGCGTGGTTATTGCGATTGGCCTATTCATAGACAAGGCTATATTTTCACCCATTGAGCGCAACCTGCAAAAGAAATGGGGAATTTCGTCAGATTAGCGCGTTTTTTAGTCAATCTCTGATTGGATTAAATTTGCCGGATTAGCATTCTCCCACGCACAAGCTCTGGCTAAATAAAAAGCCGCCGCGATTCGGCGGTTTTTTATTTGTGGAAACCAAAAGGCTTTCATAAAAAAAGCGGCAGCGCGTTTCCCATAAAATATTTTTTAGAAATGGAGGCTAAAATTTTTTATATTTTACAATATTCGTTAGTTCTTGTTTTTATTCTACTTTTTTTCAATTTCTGCGTTCTGGAAGCCTTTTAGGGGTTGTTCTAAAAAAGCCGATTGCCCCACTCTCGGCGACCCACACTGCCAAAATTTTTAAGGTATTTTTACGTCTTTTTATCAATTCGGATTTTGACTTGGGAATTCCGCATGCGCCGTTTCAAAACTCAGAATTTTATATAAAAAACATAGCGGCATGATATAAAAGCAGTAAAGCGGAATTGAAAGTGCATGCCTATATGCGAAGTTTAAGTATTTGCATGTCTTGAACTGCATAAATTTCAATAAAAATTTTTTTGCAAACATCTATACAGATATATCGGAGCTCCCTCTTTTTATTACTTAAATGCATAAAACGATCACATTGCATTTAAAATGGGCAGACCAAGTGAAAATATCTTATATTGCTTTCAAATATAAAATCTTCCTGAACACCGCGCGCCGACTTCCGCGATTTTACACTTTCTCTATATTACTTGGGATTTTTTTCAAAAAGCGCCGCTTTACACACAAAAAAATGCGCGCGCCGCATAAAGTAAAATCTTTCAAAGAAATTTTTGACGGCGTTTTTACAAGAAAGCACGTTTTTAAAAGTCAACTTATCTATCCTAAAAATACCGCAAACCTTGTGCGTTAAGATGCATGCAAAAGCGGATTCTAAGCCAGGCGTGGCATGCTTCGCCGGATTTTATACCCCTTTTCCCAAGTCGGTTTGCCATGCGCAAAAAGTTTTAAAAATGCAACTCTTGGAACTTTTATTTATCGCTTCATCGAAATTTTTTAGAACTACAATTTGCCCAGCGCGCGTTCCCAAAAAATAGGCGCGCCGTAAAGCGCGCCCAAAAATAAAGTACGAATTTTACAGGTCTTACTGCCCTTCCCCGGCAAGCATTCTAAACCGCAAGCCTGATTGAGGAGAGCGACAGTCGCAAGCTACACGCTGTTGCCAAGCCCAATCACAAATGTGGACGATATTAGAACAAGTATCCCTAGCCACAACACAGTTTTTGTCAACGCGCTCGTGCCCTTCCATTCGCGCAATGCAAGAGCCCACAACGCCGCAAATATTATTATAAAAGACATGTGCAGCGACCAGCTTGAAAAGTCGTATTCCTTCCCAAGTTGCGTAGTTCCCATTCCGTAAAAGAAGAATTGGCCATACCAGCAAACGCCAGCCATCGCGCAAAGAATAAAATTGGCTATCCCCAAGCGCGCACCCGCAGAAACTATATCCCCCGCGCTTTTGTTCTTTACGAGCATGTAGCCGCAAATTAAAAGATTACTTATAAAGCCACCCCAAAGAGTCACGACGAGTACAGCGTTGTTCTTAAAAAACTCAGCGGAATCGGGCGCAAGCGCTCCGGTATCCACCGCAATGGCTTTTGCGACCTCCGCAATCGGAGAGCCTATTGAGAGGGAAAACGAGAATCCCGCGCTGAACAGCCCGCAGAAAACCGCAACTGCCAATCCCTTTTTAAGATTGAATTCCGGGAGCGAATCCACGCGCGCGCACTCGCGCTCTTTCATCACCCCCGCAAGCCCGTTTATGATTATCCCCAAGACGCCTATTCCCACGCCGGTCATAACGATTAACCCTCCGGTCGTGGTAAAAATATCGAGAAAAGTTCCCGAGACAATCGGCGGAATGAGCGTCCCGAAAATCGCGCATGTTCCGAGCGCGACGGCGACTCCGAGCCCCAGCCCGAGATACCGCATAGTCAGCCCGTACGCGACATTCCCGAAGCCCCACATTCCGCCAAATAGGGCAGTGAGCAGAAGTATGTGGCCATCTGTCTGCACAATAGCCTGCGGCCATGACGGCATCGTTATCGTGGCGACTATCATTGGAGTCAGGAGCCACGCGACAATTCCCATGGCAATCCACGCCACTTCCCAGCGCCATTTTTTTACGAACTTAATCGGTACGTAAAACGACGCCGACGCGAAACCGCCTATCCCATGGAGAAAAACACCGAGCAATGGATTCATTTTTTATTTACGCTTCATGATTACGCCGCGCTCGTACTTTTTAACGGAGTCGAGCATTTTAATTCCGCACGGAACGCCAGCGCGCTTGCAGTATTCCGCCCAGACGTCGCCCGACGGCAGATTTTGGGACTCCTCGACAAGCGCCAAGCGCCTTCCGTAATCTCCGGAATTTTCCGCCGAGCGCAACATCGCAAGCGGGTCGAGAAGCGCCAAAAGCAGACTCTTGCGCGCCGCCCTCATGCCTATCGCCCAAGCAAATATTCTATTTATGCTCGCATCGAAGAAGTCCATGCCAATGTGGACTCTCGAAAGGCCTCCGCAGCGGACGACTTCGCGCATTGCCGCAACAGTCGGGTCGTCCGAGACTACGACATGGTCGCTGTCCCAGCGCACTCCGCGCGAGACGTGCAGCAGCAGTTCAGGCACGAACATCAGCATTGATGAAATTTTATCGGCGATTGTTTCCGTCGGGTGGAAGTGCCCCGAATCGAGAGTGAGTATAAGGCCGTTTTTGACCGCATAGCCCATGAAAAATTCGTGGGAACCCACGACATAGCTTTCACTGCCTATGCCAAAGAGCTTGCTCTCGACGGCGTCGCGCGCGTACTTCTTCGAAATTTTTACTGAAAATATTTCGTCGAGAGAGTCCGCCATTCGCTCGCGTGGAGAAAGTCTGTCGGCGGGGAAATCCTTCATTCCATCCGGCATCCAGAAATTTGTTATGACTGTGTCAGACAGGGCCTTGCCTATTTTTTCCGCTATTTTTCGGCAAGCAATCGCGTGGGCTATCCAAAATTTGCGGACAGACTTGTCGGCGCTTGAGAGCGTGAAGCCGTCCGCCGCAAGCGGGTGCGAGAAAAATGTCGGGTTGAAATCGATGCCCATTTTGCGTGCTTTGCACCAATCCGCCCAGCCCCTAAAGTTGTCGAAGGAAATTTCGTCGCGGTCGACTTTCTTCCCGAAAAATTCGCCGTATATGGCATGCAGGTTTATGCGCGTCTTGCCGGGAATATATTTTAGGGCTTCATCTATATCGGCCCTCAGCTCGTCCACGCTGCGGGCTTTGCCGGGAAAATTTCCGGTCGCCTGTATGCCGCCGCAACCCAATGTCGCGTCGGGAGTCTCAAACCCGCCGACGTCGTCGCCCTGCCAGCAGTGCATTGAAAGCGGTATTTTGTCGAGTACCTCCATCGCCTTTTCGGTGTCTACACCAAAATCGGCGTATATCTGTTTTGCAGTATTATAACTTGATGCCATATGAAACCATATTTGTTTTATTTTGTTTTATTTTCAAGTTTTTTTTGATTTTCTTTGAAACAAAAAGAAAACCCAAGCAATCAAAGAAAATTTAGCTAAAAAAAAATATTGTATTTTGTTAGTTTTTCTTTAGAGTTAAAAATAATAAGATGTAGTCTTTGCACATAAAGGAATCTATGAAAAAACCTTTAAACTTTTTAGTTGCCCCTGATAAATTTCGCGGCTCTCTCTCCGCGGCACAAGCATCGCATGCAATAAGAATGGGGATATCCTCCGCTATCCCAAACGCGACAATCACCGAATTCTCGCTGACCGACGGCGGCGACAGCTTCGTCGACACCGTCGCAAAAGTTAAAAAAGGCGCAAAAGTAATAAGGCTTAAAACAATAGACCCAACCGGCCAAACTTTGACCGCCAAGTGCGCACTGCTCGACGACGAAACGGCTCTCGTAGGGCTCACCGAAGCTTCTGGGATAAACCTCATATCGGAATCTGACCGCAACCCAGCAACTCTTACAAACATCGGCTCAGGTAACATTCTTGCAAAGCTTGTGGAGCGGGGATATAAAACGATAATTGTCGGCGTCGGCGGAAGCGCGACAAACGATGGGGGAATTGGCCTTCTAATACCGCTCGGATTTAAGTTTTTGGACGAAAAGGGCCAGCCGATAGAACCAAACGGAAGGGGACTTGCAAAACTCGCAGAGATAGTCCCTCCGGAAAATCCCATACCTGCGCGCTTCATAGTCGCAACCGATGTAGACATTCCGCTCCTCGGCGAGCACGGCGCGGCGCTGCAATTCGCGCGCCAAAAGGGAGCAAACGACTCCGAAATAAAAGAGCTCGAAGCAAATATGAAGCGCCTTACGGAAATTTCCCAAAAATGCCTTGGCAAAAGCCTGCATGAATCCCCCGGATCTGGCTCGGCGGGAGGCTGCGGATACGGGTTGATAAACTTTCTCGGAGCAAAGAGAGTCAGCGGATTTGAGCTTTTCGCAGAATATGCGAACCTCGACAAGTTTGTGAAAGAATGCAATGTACTTGTGACAGGCGAAGGCAAGTTTGACAAGACCGACTCGCAAGGCAAAGGACCGTATCTGCTCGCAAAAATGGCTGAAAAGCATAAAAAGCACATATGGATTTTATGCGGTACGTCCGACGTATCGGAGAAGGATTTAGAGGAAATGAAGCTCTCCGACGTGAAAATCGGGGAAATTGCAAAAATTGCCCCTAATATAATAGAGGCGAACAACCGAGCCGCGAAATTCCTCGCCGCAATAGCGCGCGACTTTGCGCTTGAAATGCTCTAACTTGCCGTAAAAAACTTTCAGAACAAATATTCCTGATATAAACTAGCGCCCGCAAATTGTATGCGGGCGCACTTTTTCATGATTATTCCCAAAAAACTTTTAGTTTTCAGACTACCATAGAATGCATCTAAAAAGCACGGGCATTTATTTAAAAAATTTTTTGAGATTCCCCCAATTGCCCCCTCCCTGCCCTGTGAAAATATTTTAATAATACATTAGCCCTTCTCTATTTGACTATTACTATCCATCCGCCTTGCGCCAAACGCTATTTTTTGCAATCGTTTGTTCCCCTTCCGAAATGGGTAAGCAGCGGAGCTATTGCCTAGTTTGCCGGCATTGTAAAGCCTTTCACAAGTTTTTTTGAAAAAAAATTCTCCAGATTTTTTAATGAAGTCCGCATTTTTTGATTTTTTGGCAATCCCCTTCCGAATTCACACCCGGATTTGAGCGGCGCGCATTGCCCAAACGACAAAAATTTCCACCCTCCGCTGCGCCAAACTTTCGCCGTTTTCAGAGCGCAACGGCAATCGATTCTTGACTAAAACATCCAAGATTGTTTACTGCCTATTTTATGAAAAAATTTGGATTTATAGGCGCCGGCAAAATGGCGGGCGCCATAGTTCGCGGAATGATATCATCAGGCACCGTAAAGCCGTGCGAAATAATTTGCGCCTGCGGCAATGACGACACCGGCAAAAATCTATCTGAACAAACGGGTATTTCGCTCGCTAAAAATATAGAGCAACTGCTTTCTTCGGCGGAAATTATAGTCGCAGCCTGCAAGCCGCAGCAGCTCGCGCAAGTCGCCGAAGCAGCGGCGGGAGCGCGCGCGAGCCTCTTGATTTCAATCCTCGCGGGAACCACGATTGCGCGCCTGCGCGAATGTTTCTCTCACGTAGGCAAAATAGTCAGGGTAATGCCGAATATGCCGGCGCAAATATCGCAGGGCATTTCCTGCTTCGCACCGGAATCCGAGCTTTCCGATAAAGAGCTAAAAGCTGTGGAAACAGTGCTTGGCTCCATCGGAGAATACATGCAGACCGACGAAAATAAGCTCGATGCGGTGACTGCCCTATCCGGAAGCGGACCGGGATACCTTTTTGAGTTCGCGGCCGCGCTCATTGAAGGCGCAAAAAATATCGGATTTACCGAAGAGGAAGCAAAAAAGCTTACTGATAAGACTCTGCTAGGCTCTGCAATGCTGTTGTGCCAATCGCCTCTTAGCGCCGACGAACTGAGAATTGCCGTCTCAAGCCCGGGCGGAACGACTCTCGCAGCCCTCGACGTATTTGAGAAAAACGGTTTCCGCAAGACTGTTTCCGATGCGCTTAAAGCAGCCCAAGAGCGTTCAAGGCAACTTTCGAAACTTTAAAAAAAAACTAAAATTATTCCCAAAAAAAGAATCAAAATACTTGACTTTTTATAAAAACACTGACAGCCTATAAACAACAACAGTTCAATTCGACACTTAAAATAATTGATATGAAAAAACTACTTTTAACCCCTGTTCTTGCAGTTATCCTTTCCGCTTGCACCTTCACCGAAGATGTCGCGGTTTCTTCAATGCCCGAAGGCGCTAATGTTTTTGTCAACAATGAACTCGTGGGACAAACTCCCACAACTATCAGCCTAAAAACAGATGGGGTTTACGATATCAAGCTCGTTAAAAAGGGCTATAAGGATATCAATATGAATGTCGCAACTGTTAAGGAAAATCCATTCGTAAAGTTTGGTCCCCTTGTAGATGCAGGCTATTACAAGACTTTTGAACCCTCCTGCATAGACCAAAGCCTCAAGCCGGCTTTCCTCCCCGACTCAGTTGGCAACGACCCGTTCGGCGAGCTCAGCAAGTCTATCGCAAAGGCTGACGAAATGCGCAAGAGCGGAGAAATCTCTCCCGAAGAACATTCTTACATGATCCTTGCCATTACCGAGTTCTTCACTAAGAAACAATAAATTAAGAGACTTTTCTGGCGGCTTTCGGGCCGCCTTTTTTTTTGCGTATATTTATTTTTCCCCCAATAGGCGCGGAACGCAAACAGCGACAAAAGGCAGTCGAAAATAAATTGAATCTACATTTGGGCTTGGAATTTTGCCGCTTAACTACATAATATTTGTAGGATTTATATCGAACACATAATGTTGTCGTAATGAAAATAATCGCCTTTTTATTTTTAATATTCTGTGCGTGTATATTGTGCGGAAGTGTAATTCCATATGAATTGGGGGACGGCGCGCTCGCAGAAAATGTCCGCATATTTAATTCGGACGACACAGAACTTTATAAGAATAAAATCCCCAATTCGGAAGCTGAGGAATTTATGCTAAAAAATGTTCCCCGCTTCGATTGTCCGGACGGATTAATTGAAAAAGTCTATTACTTCCGGTGGTGGACATTCCGAAAACATTTGCGCAAAACAGAATCGGACGGCTGGGTCATTACAGAATTTATGCCAGACGTTTCATGGGCAGGAAAACACAATACCATATCATGCGCCAGCGCTCACCATATGAGGGAGGCGCGATGGTTGCGCAACGAAAATATCGCAAAAGACTATGCGGCTTTCTGGTGTTTTTCGTCTGACAAACCACGCGCGTACTCTTCTTGGTTTGCAACCTCCGCTCTCGAAATTTACGCCAGCACAGGCGACATTGAATTTATAAAGCGCCTGTATCCAAAATTGAAGGAAAACTACGCCGCATGGCGCAAGAGCAATTTTGACAAATCAAAAGGCCTTTTCTGGACGACCGATCTCGCAGATGGTATGGAATTGTCGGCATCGGGCTCGCTGCATCCATTTTGGAAGGGATACCGCGCCACTATAAACAGCTACATGTATGCCGAATGCGAGTCCCTTTCAAAAATTGCCAATATGCTTGGCTATAAGAAAGAATCAGAGCTTTATGCCAATGAGGCGCTAATGTTAAAAAACAATATAAATACTCTGCTCTGGGACGAGAGCGCCAAATTCTATAAAGTTCTCCCCAAAAGCGGAGACGCCACAATATTCTCGCCCCACCGCGAACTCCACGGCTACACCCCGTGGTACTTTAATATCGCCCCAGAGCAATACGCGCAAGCTTGGCTTCAAGTTAAAGATGATAATGGATTTAAAGCCCCGTTCGGCCTAACAACTCTCGAGCGGCGCAGCCGCCTGTTCAGCGTAAACTATGTCGGCCACGAATGCCAATGGAACGGCCCCATATGGCCATACTCTACATCGATAACGATTTCCGCAATGGCAAATTTCATACGTAGCAATCCTCCAAAAATACTCGATAAATCCGATTTCTTCGACGCTCTAAAAACATACGCTGCCTCCCATAAAAGAACGCGCGAAGACGGTAAAACCGTCTTCTGGATAGACGAAAACATAAATCCCTTTAACGGAGACTGGATTTCGCGCACAAGATTGAAGAAGTGGAAAAACGGGACATGGGACGAAGAATTTGTCGAACGCGGCAAAGACTACAACCACTCCACCTTCGCCGATCTAATTATAAACGGACTTGTCGGCATACAGCCGCAGCTTGGCGGAGATCTGCTAATAGAGCCTCTCGCGCCCGATTCATGGGACTATTTTGCATTGGACGGCATTCCATATAGAGGAAAGTTTATATCCGTCTTGTGGGACAAAGACGGTTCGCGCTATGGTAAAGGAGCCGGCTTTGCGGTATTTTCCGACGGGGTGGAAATCGCCCGCACAGACATTCCCTGCAAGCTAAAAATACGCTTTTCAGACAGTATTAAAAAAGGCGATTA
>ERZ857840.539-NODE-539-length-54813-cov-6.610979_pt1 | contig 54813 bp, 78 predicted proteins | sample MGYA00519760_ERZ857840 | MGnify/ENA primary metagenome ERZ857840 (study PRJEB31778, sample SAMEA3449371) | human gut metagenome | biome: human gut; feature: human-associated habitat; material: faeces | place: United Kingdom | collected 2010/2012 ... | reverse complement strand
ACACGGACGAAAAAGTACCACAAAAGACGTCGAACAACCCTTCGGCGAAAGAGTGGGAATAATATCCGAAATCCACGGAGCCCTTGAAAACACAGGGCCCCGGGGATTTTTTTCGTTCTCGTGGCATTACAGTGGCATTACAACATCAAATCATCGAGTTTTTTGACCGCTTCGGAGGTCGTCGTCTTATACAAATGCCCGTAGGTTTGAAGCGTCGTTTCGACGTCCTCATGCCCCAGACGTTCGGACACCACCAGCACGGGATAGCCGAGATTTATCAGCAGCGAAGCGTGGGAGTGCCGGAGATCATGCAGCCGGATTTTTTCAAGGCCGCAGGCCTCACACCCTTTCCGCATCTGGTGATGAAAGTAGGACTTCGTAAACGGAAACAGGCGATCATCCGGTGCGAGATTATAGAGCGCAGCCATATACCCCTTGAGCATTTCAGCCAGCTTCGGCGGCATATCTATCGTGCGGCGGCTCTTGGGCGTCTTCGGCTCGGTCACGACCTCGCGGCCGTCGATGGTCTGAAAGGTCTTGGTGACGGACAGCGTCTTCGCGTCGAGGTCTATGTCGGCCGGCGTGAGCGCCAGAAGCTCCCCTATCCGCAGCCCCGTCCAGAACATCACTGAAAAGCCAACCCGGGCCGGAAGGCGCGGAACACACGGCAGGAACTTGTTGAACTCCTCCACCGTCCAGAACTTCATTTCGCTTGCCTTCTTTTTGCCGACGGCGCCGGCCACTCGCGCCGGATTTTCTGGGAGCCGGTAATACTTCACCGCATAATTGAAAATTGCGGAGAGCTGATTATGGATTGACTTCGCGTAGGTGGGCGCAGGATTTTCCTTGAGTATTTCAGCCTGCCATTTACGGACGTGCGCCGGCGTGATAGCGTTGAGCGGCAGAGACCCGAAGAAGGGCAGTATTTTCCCTTCAATCAAGTATTCTTTGCTGCGCATGGTACTTTCCCGCAGGCGCGGCCGCATATCGTCCATATACAGTTTCGTCATAGAGCCGAAGGTCATATCGCAGCTCTGCGCCTCTTTCCGCAGAAACTCGCGCTCGTATTCCTCGGCATCCTTCTTCCGGGGAAACCCGCGCTTTTTCTTGAGCCTACGGTCTCCGCGCCAATCAGTGTAATAGAACGAGGCGTACCAGGTGCCTCGCTCCTTGTCTTTATACGCAGGCATCACAGCCCCCTTCCCGCTGCCCGAGCAGCACCAAAAAAATAAGCCAAAAGAGCATTGACATTATGGGATAAATCACATATAATAGCCGTAGAGAAAGAAAGTGCGGTGGATATATGGACAAATACGAAGTCATATTCTACGAAACGGAAGACGGCACAAGGCCGGCATACGATTTCATCGAAACCCTATCCCCGAAGATGCAGGCCAAGATATATAAAATAGCCTCCATGCTGGAGATAGACGGAACCCGGCTGCGGCTGCCCTATTCAGAGTTTTTGAAAGACGGCATTTTCCAAATCCGAGCCCAGCAGGAAGGAAATATCTCCCGTGTGTTATATTTCTTTGCGATTGGGAAAAAGATTATCCTTACAAACGGCTTCACCAAAAAGACACCAAAGACCCCGCCCAGCGAAATCGAATTGGCGAAGAAATACCGGGCAGACTACGAGCGAAGGGAGGCTCTAAAATAATGCTTACGCTCAACGATGCTATTGCGAAGAAAATGGAAGACCCCGAGTTCAAGGCCGAATGGGACGCCCTGGAGCCTGAGTTCCAGATCATCCGTGCCATCATCGAAGGCCGCGAGGAAAACGACTTTACACAAGCGCAGCTTGCGCAGGCGACCGGCATCCATCAGGCCGACATCAGCCGACTGGAGAACGGAACCGGAAACCCGTCTCTGCGCACCCTCAAGCGGCTCGCCGCCGGCATGGGGATGAAACTCAACCTCGAGTTCATTCCCCTTTCCAGCCAGACCCCGGCCAGATAAAAGCAAACGCCTCCCCTCCGTGGGGAGGCGTTTTTTTATTTCCCCGGATACTGTGAGCCGCGCAGATTCCCGTGGAAGGCGCCGCGAAGCTGAACGCGCTCCTTCTGCTCATACGCGGCGATAATCTCGGCCACCCTCGCAGCGGCGTCCGGTTCGCCTGCATCAACGGCCGCAGCGTACTGGCGCTGCATATCAGCCAGGGCCTTCGTGCGGACATAGGCGCAGGCCGGGCAGAGCCCGGAGACCATATCGCTGACATTTTCATCGGCCCCGCAGCTCCGGCAATGGGCACGGCCTACGCGGTGCTCTGCACCAAGGGCAAAGCGGCGTTCGTCAAGGTCAATGATTTTTTCCACTTTTTTCACCTCCGGCCAGCCCGGGCCAGCCACCACTATCATCACAAGTTTTCTATCAGTTTATATACAGAACAGTTTATATAAACACTCAGTTTATTTATGGGGACAAAAATTAACCGGCAAATTTTAACCGACAATTTTTCACCGGAAAAATTAAACCGGTATTTTCAAAATAACAGTCAATTTTTAACCGGCATTTGCTTATCAAAATACTGGACAATTTTTGACTACTATTCTATGCCCCAGAGCTTCCTAAGACGGTCAATCGTATCCGGCCAGTTTGCCTGCCTTGGCCGACAGACCGTATGTTGTTTTCCGTACCTTCCATTCCAAGAAACAGCTTCATCCGCCGCGACAGCCTTTATCCATTCAACCAGGACAACGTATTCTCCTTCTTCACCGTCTCTTGACCGGCAGTATTCCCCGGACAGCGGCAGCGAAAAGAACGGCGTTCCACTGATTTTCACCGACGCAGCCGGCGCGGCTGACGCATTGACGATGCAGCAGCCGACGAAGCCGCACCCGGGCATATTTACCCAGACGCGGTCGCCAGGAGAAAGCAGCAAAAGCGGATGCCAATAGCAACGCCCACCGCCTGCAGAGAGAAAGCCATACTTCCGCGCATCATCCCAAGACCGCAGCTTTTGCCCGCCAGGGCCTTCGCCTTTGGCCTCGAAGAAGTTCGCGTAGTATTCTCCGTTCCATTCTATCTTTTCCACGGCCTATCTCCTTCCGAAATCGACGTAGATTATACGGCCTCCGCATTGTGCGCGGGGGGCTCCGCAGAAGCGGTATCAAGCACAGGTGCGTACCGCTCCTGCAAGCGGCCCAGGAGTAGAAGCTGCTCCCTTTCGGGGAGCTGATTATATATTTCAAGAAGTTCTTGCCCGTTCTCGGAAATTTCCGGTGCGGGCTCTTTTTTTATGCTCATTTCCCGGACATCAGAACGCCCAGCCAAATAGTCAAGCGAGACATCGAAGAAATCAGCGAGGCCAACGGCCTTTTCGAGGGTAGCACCGTTTTCTCCATTCACCCAGGCGCCAACCACGCGGTCGGAAACACCGATTTTTTTAGCCAAGGCGAGCTTACTCAACCCTCGTTCAGCCATCAAACCGGATAGACGTTCGGCAAAATTCATAAAAGCACCCCTTCTTTTTGGAACAAAGTCAACAAAAACAGCGAGCAATATCCAGCGAAGTCAACAAACTTCCCCAAATCCGATGAAAACAGCGAATTTTCACTTGACTTCTTCGCTGATAACAGCGATAATTAGGCTACACCCAAGAAATACGGCAAAAACACAGGGAACGTAAAACGGAGGAAATAACCTATATGAACACCTACGAAATCTTCTTCACCCGAGAGAACGGCACGACCGGTTCCGACCGTTTCACCGCTCCAGATGAAAAGCAGGCCCGCAAAGACTTCCGCGAGTGCTACCGGCACAGCACTGGCACCATCACTGAGGTCAAGCTCGTCTCTGAGAATGTTCCGGCAAGCAAGGAGCAGGAACGCAAGGCTCTCGAAAGCATCCGCGCCATCATCGCTACCCTCGGCCCGAACAGCTATCTCGCAACGGCCTTTGAAGGCTGCTTTGAGATTGCAGAGGAGAATATCAACAACGACTTCGCCGATTCCATGAAAGATCGTTGGCTCACCGCAGACCGAAAGCTCAATGAGGCCAACGGCATTATCGAAGAACTCCGTGACAAGCTGGCCGAGAGTGAAAAGGACTACGAAGCAGCTCACGCCGCTGCACACGAAATCGCCGAAGAAAAAGACGCTGAAATTGCAGCTCTCCGGGCTCGGATACTGTCTGACGACGATCTTTGCGACCTCTCTCAGGTTCTTTCCGAACGCCGCTTCACACTCGATGAGGAAGTGAAAAACGCCGCCGAACGCATCGTTGAAGCGGCTGGCGAGCCGGACAGCGCAGCGTTCAAAAATGCTGTTCTCGACCACCGCGCGGCCAAGGCCAGTTTGGATTACTACAACGCACTAACAACACGCCTTGCCAAAACACGGCAGGCAATTACCGCCGGGGCCTAACCGCCCCGGCCCCGCAAAGGAAGGAGATTACCATGAGACCTATCTACATCGAAGGCAAGCGCAATGGCTACGGAATCGACCAGTGCGGCCAGACCTTGACGGTCGGCGAGCTTATTGAAATCCTCGAGCAGTTCGATTATGACCGCCCGATTTACCTTCGCAACGACAACGGCTACACCTACGGAAGCATCACCGAGCGCGACATCGAAGACGCAGAGGAGGAAGCGGAAGAATGACGCACCTACACATGAGGGAGTTCAGCGGAACGACCTTTGGCATGGAAGCCCAAAGCCCGACGGCACTCAGAACCCTCAAGAAGAAGGTCTACTACGGGGAGATAACCCCGAAAGGTTGGAGCCGCCCGGTAAAGTGCCAGTGCGTCGAAGCTAAATACGTCGCCGCCGTTATGGGCCAAGCAGCTTGGCTCGTAACCGAAAAGCGCCTGATGGAAACAGTGCGCTGGGACAACAGTGGCGACATCTACATCGTCTACAAGGAGACGGAACAATGAAAAAACTTCTCGATGCAATCTACGGCCTGGCGATCATCCTCATTTTGGGGACGGCGCTGCTGGCCGACGGCTTGGCTGATATGCCCGGCGGCTTCGTTATCATGGTCGCGGCCATCACGGCCGCAGGCGTTCTCGTGAGCGTCGGGAACCGCCTTGAGGCTTCACTCCGCAGGCAGTCACGAAAGAGACCGCGAGCCGGAAACACCTCTGATTTATCTCATTCTACCATCTATTCATCGTATTTACAAGCCAAATAAATAAGGTAAGGAGGAAAACCAAATGAGCGCACCACGGAAGGCAAAGACCGAGTTTGGCATTGAAGTCCGCGTCTTTACCGCCCAGACGGGCATGACTGTCAAAGAGCTCGCCGAGAAGGCCGGCGTCAAGTACACCACCCTCGTCGAGACCACTACCGGCAGATGCGCCGGCCATCAGCTTATCCCCACCGTTCGCCGCTTCATGGCGACGTATCCGCAGACGGAAGCGGGGGCGATCAGATGAAAACTGTCAAGGACATCTTCTACTTTGTGGAGGACGTTATGACAATTACCGGCCTCTCACGGAGTAAAAGCTACAAGATCATCGCAGACCTTAACCGCGAATTGAGCGACCGAGGCTACTGCGTCATTCCGGGCCGCATCGCAAAGAGCTACTTCCATGAGCGTTATTGCTACACGCAGGAGGTCGCCGCGAAGGCCGCCGCCCGGCAGACACGGGCAGCGAAAACAGCCTGAGGAGGAGCGGCTATGCAGACGATAGAAATGACCGTCAGCGCACAGACGCAGCGACGCAGGCGGAAGCGCCGGAGCAAGTTTCCCCGGCTGTTCCTCACGACCCTTGCGGCTTTTGCAGCAGCCCGGCTCGTTCTTTGGGCTATTGACATTTCAGCAGCTCGCGCCGGGCTTCCCGGCGGAGAAATTACCGTCCCCATCTGGGCCGTCATTCTGGTCTATTTCGGGTACCGTCTCCGGGCCTGGGTAGAGGAAGCGGAACGCCGAAGGCGGAGAAAGGAGAAAGACAATGTGGAATTATAAATGCGACCGTTGCGGCTGCGCCCTTGACCCTGGCGAGCGATGTGACTGCGGCGAAGCGCCGGCCGACAATAAGGAGGTCTACACGGAAGATACCTTCGACTATGGCAAGGCCAAGGTCGGCGACTATGTGAGCCAGGGCGTTGTTGATAACGCCGTCAACTGCCTCCCGCCGGCCTGCATGAGAAGCGATTGCACCCAGCTCGGCGAGCCCTATTCCCATCGGGAAGACCCCAACAGCGGAAAGTGGCGTCCTGTTTTCGCCACCTTTAAGCGCATCACCTACGCCGGAGAAAATAGCATCTGGCAGTTCTGCGGATACTGCTTCGCCGGCGAGAACACGGAGCGAGGTAAAGACCCCGTTTACGTCTAACACGGAACCGAAGGAGGATACCAAGTGAATTACTACGAAATCAGCGAAGAAACTGCCCGCACCGCGCACTCCATGGTGCACATGAGCGACTACAAGCCCGGCAGCGCCACAGATGGCTACCGCGCCGCAGTAGACGAAGCCGCCGCCTTGGTGGCTTCAAAGAAAGCCGAAGTCAGTCCGTTCTACCACGACAAGCTCGACGCGCTGCTCGACCGCTATGCCCGGCGTCTCGCCGAGTGGACGAACGCCCACAACCGCAATCAGGCCAGCTACCCCAGCCAGTTTATCAGCGGCGCAGGCAATTTCAATATGCGGAAGCACAACAAGCAGATGGCCCGCGAGGATACGCTCTGGAAAGAATACGACGAGATCAAAGGCATTTTGAGCAAAATCAAATCCGTTGGCACCGGCCCCGTCGATTTGGCCGACCCCCACGCCCGGGAGATTCTTACGGAGCAGCTTGCCGCCTATCAAAAATCACTGGATGATGCAAAGGCCGCCAACGCCTTCTATCGCAAGAACAAAACGCTGGATGGCTGCCCCGGCATCACCCCGAAGGAAAAAGCGTGGCTTACCAGCCCCGGCGTATTCGCCAAAGGCGACGGAACACCCCTTGCGCTTTATGGCTGCCCGTTCCCGGCTTACGAGCTGCAGAGCCGTCGGGGCTACATCAAGCGCGTCGCCGACCGTCTGGCCGAGTTGGACAAGCGGCAGGAGCAGCAGGCCCAGCCCACAGAAAACGAGAAGTTCGACGGCGGCGAGATCGTCCGCAACCTGGAGGCCGACCGGCTCCAAATCATCTTCGACGAGAAGCCCGACGAGGAGACCCGCAGCGTCCTTAAATCCAACGGCTTCCGCTGGTCGCCTCGCTACGGTGCATGGCAACGCCAGCTCACCCGAAATGCTGAGTACGCGGCTCGCTGCGTCTTGAAGGCCATCAGCAAGGCCGCCGGAGGCGATTCCCCTTGCTGACAAACAAATGATACCACGGAAAGGAGGCGCACAGAATGTCAGATACGGCAACAAAAAACGCGCCCGATTATCTCCGCGAGGCACGTTTGAAGGCCGGATATGCCAGCAGAGGCACAGCAACGACCAAAGTACCATATTCACAGGAGACAATCGGACGCCATGAGCGCGGGGAGGTTCTGATGGAACCTGGTGATGCTGTCCTCTATTCGGAGAGCTACAAGAACCCCGCTATTCTGGTGAAGTATTGCGCCGGATGCCCCGTAGGGCAGCGCATCGGCCGAAAAGCAACAGACCGGCCGCTCCCGCTTGCAACGCTTCGCGTGAGCAGGATGCTCGAAGACGCGCAAGAGGTAGCCGACCGGTTGGAGGAGATTGCCTTCGATGGAGTGATTGACGACAGCGAACGCGAAGACTTCGGCAATGCGCTCGCCTTCCTCCGGAAGCTGGAGGAAACGATCTCGGACATCCTGCTCGTTGGGATGAACGCAGGCATAGAAAAAGCCGCCCCTGTTGGCGCAGGAAGCGGCTCGCTCGGAAAATAACCTATGGTCACAATATAGCACGGGCAGCAGCCCGCGTCAAGACCTTTTTGAAGGAGGATAACCTATGAACCCCACCAACGCTATCGTGCAGCTCAACAAGTACGACCGCGAAAAATATAACGTCCTCGTGCCGGTCACGACCATGCAGGTCGCCAGCAACCTCCAGCGTATCACCGTTTCGGAAGTGCAGCTCGACGTCCGGCAGAACAGCTCCAACAACGGCCCGAGCAAGGACATCTACTATGAGAAATCCAGCAGCGCCTACGCGATCACGAAGGTCGGCGGCATGAAGCTGGCCGCCGCAGCCAACATCAGCATCGTTTCCACGACCCCCGGGCGAACCGAGGCTTGCGACCGCTGCATCGAAATGGCGAGAGCCACCGGCAAGGCTCGCTCCTGCGGGAATTGCCCCCATGTGCATGACGTGGCCGTGACGGTCACGATCAGAGTGCCGGAGCCGTCCGGCGGCTTCCGGCTCCTCCAGGCCACGAAGGAAATTGACTGCACCCTGGAGGCCGCCGGCATGAAAGACGGCGCCAACGGCCAGCAGTACCGGCGCTTCCTCCCGCACCGCACAGCGATGGCAGAGAGTAAAGCCTTCATGCGAGCAATCAGAGCCGCCCTTGGCCTCGCCGGGACGTATGCCTACGAAGACCTCAAGAAGCCCTTTGTCGTTGCCCGCGTCGTCCCCAATCTGGACGCACCGGAGATTAAAGACGCCGTAGCGGCCAACTACTTGCAGTCTATGGGGATGCTCTTTGAAACGCCCCTCCCCGCAGCACAGCGGCAGGCGCTCGAAGCTCCGCAGCAGCCGCAGAAGGCGGAGCAGATTCCGGCCTATCCCGACGAAGGGCCAGGCCAGTACGACCCCGCAGAAGACCCCGACGAGCCCGAAGGCGGCGAATGGGGCGACGAAGGCACGGCAAGCGGCGCTTGGGGCGAACCGCAGAGCACGGAAGACGACATCTGTGCGGACTGCCACCGGAAAATCGTCTCTCCCCCGGGGAAGAACTGGAAGGTAAGCGACATCGTTGCGTATAGCAAGCGCATCTACGGCCGCGCCCTCTGCCAGGTCTGCCAGGATAAGGCGCGTTCCGCGCAGCGCGGAGGACGCTGATATGGCTCTTGACAAGAAGCTCTCCGACATCTGCGAGCGCCTTGAATGGACGGTTCGTGAGGATAACGACGGAACAATCGAGCTTGCAAAGTTTTCCCCGGCCGGAGAAGATTTCAATATTTGCGTAGATTCCAAGGACTTCATTCAGAACGTCAAGGAATACGCGGCTGGGTGGGACATCGACGAACACATCGAAATGTGGATAGACGCAAGGCGGAACGGCGTCAAAGGTGTCCCAAGCACCCGTGAACTCGTTTGTGACGCGGAAGCCATCGACAAGATGCTCCAGGAGCTTGCGGCCGCGCTTGCAAAGGAGGAAGCTGTTTGAGGTACATGAGGCTCACCGAAGGCCAGAAAGGCCAGCATCCATCTATTCACTACACCGGCAGCGTCCGAGGGATGAAGAAGCTCGGATATTGGGGAAAGAACGATATATGCGTCCGCTGCGGCGCATACATCTACAACCTCTCCCGATACATCGGCCCATACCCCGCAAGACGCTGGCGCTGAAAAAGGAGATAACCTATGAAAGTTTTACACACCGCCGATACACACCTCGGCGACCTGACAGGGCCGACGAAAGACGGCCAGAACCTCCGCAGGCTTGATACCTTGCGGTGTATGGAGGCTATCGTAGCCTCCGCCCAGGAAGAGAAGCCCGACCTCGCAATCATCGCCGGCGATCTTTTTAACCGCTCTCGCGTATGGGCTGATACGGCCCTTGAGGACGTGAACGACGCGGTGACGCATTTTATCCGGCCCCTTTGCGAAGCAAGCAGCGCGGTAGTGCTGCTGTTCGGAACAGAAAATCACGATAACCCCCGCGCCTTCGAGCTTTTGGCGGAGCTTACGAAGGACGCCAGGAACCTCCATATCATCACGGCACCGAAGGTGCTGACGTTGCAGACCACCGGAGGCCCCGTCCAGATCATGGGCGTCCCCGGCTTTGATAAGGGCCGGCTCCGCACCTTCTGCCCCGGCATTGATAAGGAAACCGAGAACCGAAACGCGACCGCGCTCATAAACGACGTGGTGCTGGGGCTGGCAACGCAGCTCGACAGGGCGATGGCGATACCGTCTATTCTGGTCGCCCACTATACGGTCAGCGGTGCCGAAGCTGATAACGGCAGCACATTCCTGGCCGGCCAGGACGTTGTAATCCTTCCCGCCACCATCGACGCCACCGGCGTAGACCTGGCCTGTTTCGGCCACATCCACCACCCGCAGTGCCTTGTCTCTAACACGCCGGCCTATTACTGCGGCTCTCCCAATCAGCTCAATTTCAACGACGAAGGCACGGAGCACGGCTTTTATTACCACGATATTTTCACTTCGCCGGTTGGGCTACCTGGCACGGCTGTTGCGACGCACTTCGTCAACACGCCCGAAAGAAAGCACTACACACTCCACATCGGCCCGGAGGACGTTGCCGCGTTCATTCACAGCGGCGAGCTCAATCATCAGTATCAGGCCATCAAGGACGCAATCGTGCGAGTACGCTACGACTGTGACAGCGACCAGGACAAAGCATTTAACCGTGCGGAATATCAGAAGGCGCTTCTTGCGGCCGGCGCTTTTTACGTTGCCGAAATCCTCCCGGAAGAAATCGAGGAGCTGGGCGCGAAGGAGCCCATCAACGAAACAGACGGCCCGGTCGAATGCCTTTCCCGTTGGCTGGACAAAGCAGAAATCCCCGAGACCGATAAAGCCCGGCTTATGGAACTGGCCGCGCCCATCATCAAGCAGGCCGACGATGGCCGCGACGCTGGAAAGCATACCGGCTCCTTCACGCCGCTTACCATCGAAGTAAAGAACTACCGTAGCTATACGGAAGCCGCCTTTGACTTCGACCCCGTACACATGGCGATGGTCAACGGCCAGAATGGCGTCGGAAAGAGCAGCCTCTTTATGGACGCGATTGCCGACTGCCTTTATGAGCAGACCCGAAAAGAAGACGTCGGCGGCTGGGTGCGCGATGGCACAAAGAGCGGCGCCATTACCTTCACCTTCGCCCTCGGCGGCCAGAAATACCGCGTTATCAGAACGCGCACGAAAAGCGGACGCGGAACCCTTTCGCTCCAGCGGTTCAACCCGGATACGGATGCTTGGGACGACGCGAGCGATACGACCATGCCGCTTACGCAGAAGAAGATCATCGGCCTGCTCGGGATGGACTGCAACACATTCTGCTCCATCGCCCTTATCCGCCAGGACGCCTACGGCCTGTTTCTGGAGGCAGACAGCGACCGCCGCATGGAGGTCTTGAGCGCCCTTCTCGGGCTGGATATTTACGGCCGCATGGAGGAGCTTGCAAAGGCCAACGCTACGGAGCAGCGCCGCAAGATCGCCGCGACCCGCGAGCGCATCAATGTCCTCGGCGAGCAAATCGGGCAGAAAGACAGTCTCATGGAAGAAGACGAAGCCCTCATGCAGAAGACCGCCGAACTCTCCGACGCTCTTTCCGCTACGGAAAAGGCGATCTCTACTGCAGAGCAGGCGGACGCCATGCGGGCAGAGCTTGAAAAGCAGGCGGCCGAAAAAGAGGCCCAGGTCAAAGACTATGAGCGCCAGATAAACGAGAAGACCGTCTATAAAGCCAGTTTGGCGAATGACTTGCTCTTGGCGCAGAAGAAGGCGTCACAGAAGGCAGCCGCCCAGCAGGCCGCCGACGAGCTGAAAGCCTACCGTGCAGAGCTTGAAACGCTGGCCCCGAAGGAAGAAAGACTGCGTTCTCTCCAGCAGGCCCGCGAGAATAGCCAGAAAACCGCCCAGGATACCGCAGGATGCCTCCGCGAGCTTACGGCTACAAGAGACACCCTTGAGAAAATCGTGGCGCAGAGGCCCGAAATCGAGGCTGCGGTGGCAGCCATCGCAGAACTGGCCCCGAAGCAGGCAGACGCGAAAGCCCGGCTCCAGAAGCAAAGCGACCTTGCGCGAGCCTTCCACGAAGCGACCTATGACGCCCGGGCCTACGCGAGCGATGCAAAGAGCATCATCGTCGGGAAGCAAAGCGCGCTTGATGAAGCCATGCGGCTCGCGCAAAAGCTCACGGACAGCGGATGCCCCAATGTTGGCGAGGCCTCCTGCCGCTTCCTTGCTGATGCGGTTGAGGCACAGCGCAAAATTGCACCTCTCACGGAGGAAATCGAGGCGTTGAAGCAGCAGCATCGAGCAGAGTACGACGCGCTGTTGAAAAAGGCGGACGCCGCCCGCGAGGCATATCAAGCCTCCGGCAACCCCGGAGAAGAACTTGTGGAGCTCGACGCTGAGGAGAAGCGCCTCCGCGAGCTGGCCGACAATCTCCCGAAGCTGGCGGCATACGATGCGCGTCTCACGGAGACCGTCAGAGAAATCGCGGAGGCTCAGGAACGTGAAGCCGCCGCCACCAAGGAAGCCGCCGCCTATCTTTCCGAGATCAACGGCCTCCAAGGTGACACCCAGCGAGCCAATAATCTGCGTATGCTCATTCTCAGCACAGAAGCCATCGCGGCGCAGTTGCCGGACTGCCTTGCAGCAGAGGCAACCGCTACGGCGCTTGAGGCCCACTTGGCAGAACTCGAGCGCGACATCGCCGACCTTACGGCGAAGCAGACCGAAGCCGCGAGCAGCGCGGCCGACCTTTTGACGCGGCTCCCCGCCAAGGACAATCAGCTCCCCGGCCTCAAGGCGATCAGAGACACCCACCGGGCGACCATCAATGACCTGGCGACCCAGCGCGGCGCTATCAAGGCGAAGTTGGAAAGCATCGCGGAAGCCGAAACACAGACGGCAGAGCTGCGGAAGGACGTCGCAGCGACGGCGAAGGTGCTGGACGACTACACCACACTGGCCGCTGCCTTTGGGCTCGACGGCATCCAGTACATGATTATTCGTGGTGTCGTCCCCGAAATTATGCACCGCAGCAACGACATCCTCGCAGCCATGACCGGCGGCCGTATGGCCGTAGACATCCGCACGGAGAAGGAGCAGCGAAGCACGAAACAGATCGTGAACAGCTTGGAGGTCTGGATTTCCAGTATCGCCGGAACGAACCGCCCGTATCTCTCCCACAGCGGCGGCGAGAAGGTGAAAATTGCTCTCGCGGTCACGCTGGGCCTCGCGGACGTAAAAGCCCGCCGCGCCGGCGTCCAGCTTGGAATGCTGTTTATCGACGAGCCGCCCTTCCTTGATGCGGATGGTACAGAGGCCTACGCCGACGCGCTCACCAACATGGCCGCCAGAAACCCCGGGATGCGTATTCTGGCAATCAGCCACGACCCGACCATGAAGGCGAGATTTTCCCAGAATATCACTGTTTCCGCCGGAGAGAACGGTTCTACGGTGAGCATGGAATAAGCCGAAGCACCGGCACCAGCGTAAGGAAGGAGGTGCCGCCGATTGAATTATCTCTTGGAGATCAACGCCTTCGAGCGAAGGATGCGGGGGCACCCCCTTCCTACGACGGCGCAGCTCCTATGGTATAAGCTGATGCAATTCGCAAACCGTTTGTACTGGCCGGAATGGTTCTCCATCGACAATGAGCGTCTTGCTTCCCTACTGAATGGCTCAGTAGGGACAGCAAGAACGGCCCGCGATCAACTCATAGAGGGCGGTTACCTTTGTTTTGAACGCGGCGTGAAGTGCAAGCCGAACCGCTACAAGCTCATTCCCGTCACCACGATTGAGGCCCAGGAGGCCGGGCAGCGAAACATATACAACATCCCACTTGCCGGGGGCATCGAAGAATACTCCGAAGACGTGCAAGACCTTACCCGCTATTTTGGCTGGACAGACGCCGTAGGCGCCGAGCTCAAGAAGATCACCGGCGAGCTTTTTGGCGCCTATGCGCCAGATATGCGGCCGACGCCCAGAGACGAACAACGGATATTTGAGTACCTACGGGTAAGCACCGGAACCGGCACCGATGCGACCATCACATTCCCAATAGAACGGAAGCAGCTTCTCGCCTACGCTTTTGAACAGGCCAGCCGCGCCGGCAAAATCAACTGGAATTACATCGACGGCGTTATGAGGAAGCTGCATGAACGCGGAATTACCAATCTGGACGAAGCCTATGACTACGAGGCAAAGCGAGCCGGATGGTGAGAAAGGAGACCTTTTGAAACGAATATTTATGCTTATCGCCACCCTTTTCATTCTCTCAGCAACGACAATTATCGTCCTCGCTTCCGGAGCCTTCAACGGCGAAGGTGAGCCCCCGGAAACGACCTTCGTGCGCACCACCCCGACGCCGGCCACGTCCGACACCCCCACGGCTACATACATCCCTCTGCGGGAACTCGTACCGGAGGAACCCGAAACGCCCGAGGAAACCGAGACAGAGAACCCCAAATACCGTGACGACATTGTAAGCGAAGGTCGGCTGCTCGCCTATGACCTCCAGGAAATCATGCAAGACTACTGCGAGCAATACGGTGTCCCCTACGCCCTCGGTATTGCTATGGCGGAGATAGAGACCCACTTTGACGCGGACGCGGTGAGCAGCACCAGCGACTACGGCCTCATGCAAATCAATAAGTGCAATCACGACTGGCTCCTCAAAGAGGGATTCGACGTTACAACCTACGACGGGAACATCGGCGCAGGCATCTACATGATTGGCGGCTATATCGAGACCTACGGAGACATCGGGCTCGCATTGATGGCCTATAACTGCGGGCCCAGCGGTGCCCAAAAGCTATGGAGCCAGGGCATCTATTCCACGGACTACACACGGAAGGTTATGGACGCCTATAACTGCTGGTGCGAGGTTCTGGAGGTAGCGCCGTGACAATGTGTAGTATTTTCAACTGCGACCGCCGACGCGGAAGCTATTGTTGCGCGGAGTGCCAGGAACGAAAAGAGTGCCGCAACCCGTGCCAGAACGGCCCGGAACGCTGCGGCCAGGTCAAAAAAACGAAGGAGGAACACAGAAATGGAAAAGTGTAATTACAAGCGTATCGACGCGGAGCACAACGTCTATCAGTGCGAGGCCTGCGGCCATATCGTCAAGTTGGAGGCAGACGGGCCCTTTGAGAACGGCCTCGACTACTGCGCCCACTGCGGCCGCGAGATCGCGTATCCCTTCCAGTGTGATTGCGGGTATATCGGTGAGCCCGAAACAATCGCCTATAACATTTCGTTCGACCCCAGCATCGTCAAAATTATCAAATTCGACGGCTTCATTTGCTGCCCCAAGTGCAGAACGGTCAAGTTCTGCCCGCCTGCGCCCGGCAGGAAATAATGAACGCCAAGAGACCAGGGAACGGAGGCGAGCCAATGGTCTACAACGAAAACGAAGTCTTTACCATACCGGCCCGGCGCTGCAAGCGTTGCGGCGGCCTGCTTACGAGTTCCCAGGGTATCCGAGACGGCTATGGTCCGTGCTGCCTTCGCAAAGTGCGGAGGGAGCAGGCCGACCGTGAGGAAGAAGCCCAAAATCAGTATAGTTTTTTCTCCGACGGCCTCCGGCCAGCGGAAAACCCGGAAACAGAACAGGAGGACAGCCGCGATGCTGACATTACCGATAAAACGCCAATGGTATGACATGATACTCTGCGGGCAGAAGCGCGAGGAATACCGCGAAGACAACCCCTATTACCGCTCCCGATTTGAGAAGCTGTTTGACCTTTCACCGGAGGCCCTTGCCGACCCCGTAAGGCAGAAAGCGTCCGTCTTGAGACTTCGCAACGGATATAACGCGGCCGCCGACACAATGGAGATCACGGCAGTTCTCCAGCACGGAGAAGGCCGTCCGGAGTGGGGCGCCGAACCCGGAAAGCCTTGCTTCATTCTCCGCATCCTGTCTGTAAAAAGCGTTTGAACGCAGAAAGGAAAATAACCTATGAACCTCCACAAAAGCAAGATTGATTGGTGTACGCACACCTGGAACCCCGTCACAGGCTGCCTGCATGGCTGCGACTACTGCTATGCCAAACGCTTCATCGCCAGATTTGAGCCCCACGCCTGCGAAATGGTACTCCCGGAACCGCTGGAGTTCCTTCCGAAAGGCTCCGGATGCTTTATCATCGACGAGCCCTCGAAGCTCTACGACGAGAATGTAAATTACCTCAGAAGCACCCCATACCCCAAGGGATTTGCGCCGACCTTCCACGGCTATGCGATGGATTATCCTACAAAGCGCCGCATCCCTTCCAGGGTGTTCGTCAGCAGCATGGGAGACCTTTTCGGCGCGTGGGTACCGGCCGCGTGGATTTACGAGGTGTTTTCCGAGTGCTTGAAGGCGCCGCAGCACACCTATCTGTTCCTCACGAAGAACCCGCAGCGATACCAGGAGCTCGCGGCCGCCGGAAAGCTGCCCCAGGAAGATAACTTCTGGTATGGCTCGACGGTCACGGGGCCGGACGAACCGTTCTGGTGGAGCAAAAAGCACAACACCTATGTCAGCATTGAGCCGCTGCTCAAGCCCTTCGAGGAGGTTGGAGCCGACGCGGTGAAAAAGGTGGGATGGGTAATCATCGGGGCCATGACAGGCCCGGGAAGCAAATTCCGCCAGCCGCGACCGGAATGGGTGCAGGCAATCGTAAATGATGCCCAGAGCGCCGGCATCCCTGTTTTTATGAAAGATAACCTCAAGAAGGTCTACGGGGACAACCTTCTTCGTGAACACCCCGAAGGAATGGTATGGCCGGAGGAGGGCCACCGCTGATGAATTTCACAAAAGACCAACAAATCGTCATGCTGCACGACGCAGCGCGGGCATCCGGCATGGACGGTCATATCGTCAGCGAGCCGCCTCCCGGCACAATGGCCGAACGAGTTATGACCTGGTTCGGCGGCCGCAAGAACACTCCCAGGAAAAACAGCTATTTGTATCTCGATAGCGTAGACGCCTGCTTCTTCTATTCCGATATTGGTGCCCCAACCGTCACCCTTACGGCCCGCTGGAGTTGCGGAGCGAAAGACCTCGACCGACTGGCGGACGCTGCAGAGCTCATAAAGACCATGCTCCAGAACATGAAAGCACAGGCAGAAAAAGCGGAAGCGCCGAAGAATGAGGAGGCGCAGAAGTGAAGAATACCGCACAGACCAGCTTTACGGAGGAAATCTTCGTTGATAACTTCGCTGGAGGCGGTGGAGCTTCGACCGGCATTGAAACAGGCCTCGGCGTCACCATCGCGGCAGCCATCAATCACGACCCCGCCGCAATTCTCATGCACAAAACAAATCACCCCTACACGGAGCATTACCAAGCAAGTGTATGGGACATCGACCCAAGAAAGGTATGTCGCGGTCGGCCGGTCGCTGGCGCCTGGTTTTCCCCAGACTGCAAGCATTTTTCAAAGGCCAAAGGCGCCGCGCTCGTCGATAAGAAAATCCGGGGGCTCGCTTGGATTACATTGCGCTGGGCGGCGCTTGTTTGCCCGAGGGTGATATTCCTTGAGAATGTTGAGGAGTTCCAGACATGGGGCCCCGTCCGAAAAGGGAAACCCATTAAGAAGCTCGCCGGAACAACATTTCAAAAATTTCTATCTCAGCTTCGAGACCTCGGTTATGCCGTCGAATACCGCGAGCTTGTAGCGGCGGACTACGGAGCCCCTACCACCCGGAAACGCTTCGTGCTGATTGCCCGCTGCGACGGGCAGCCCATTGTATGGCCGACACGGACACATGCACCGAGAAGCAGCGAAGAAGTACAGTCCGGCAAACTGCTTCCCTGGCGTTCGGCGGCTGAGATTATAGACTGGAGTTTGCCTTGCCCGTCTGTTTTTGACAGCAAAGCAGCGATCAGAGAGAAATACGGGCTGAATGCCGTGCGGCCGTTGGCGGACAACACCATGCGCCGCATCATTCGCGGCGTAGACAAGTTTACCATCAAAAGCGGCAGCCCCTTTTTGGTCGAATGCAATCATTCTGGTGCTGGGCACGTTGCCGATATAAAAGAGCCGCATAAGACCATCACCGCAAAACACACCGGCGGCCTATGTGAGCCGTTGCTCGCCCCTATCACGGTCAGTAATACCGGCAGCTCTACGGGCGCGGACGCGAGCCATCCAGTGCATACGGTCAGAACCGGAGGCGGCGGTCAAATGCTCGTAACCCCTTCGCTGATGTGCATTGGACAGACCGGAGGGGGCAACCGAATAAGGAGCCTGAGCGAGCCAGCGCCTACTACCGTATCAAAACAAGAGGCCTGCCTCGTTGCCCCGTCGCTCATTCAGTACCACACGGAACAGACAGGGTATGTCAGAGGTTCCGAGCTATCGAAGCCGATTAACACCGTTGATGCAGCGAACCGCTACGGTCTCACCTGCGCGAACCTTGTGGAATATTACACCGGCGGCCGCCCGCTGAATGTTCAGGAGCCGATGCACACCGTCACCAGCCACGACCGCGAGGCAGTAGTATCCGCACACGTCGTCAAGTTCAAGCACGACGAGGTTGGCACATCGCCGGTAGAGCCGCTTCCTACACAGACCGCATCTGGTGTATTTGCCCTTTGTGGAGTTTACCTCTGCAAAGTGTCAGGTAGCGAATCGCTCGGGCACTGGCCGGAAATCAGAACGCTGTTGAACCGGTATTGCGAATACGAGCTGAAAGAAGACGACCTTCTGCTGTTGGAAATCAAAGGCTCGCTTTTCTACATAGCCGACATTGGACTGCGGATGCTATCGCCGCGCGAGCTATACAACGCTATGGGCTTCCCGCCGGATTACATCATTGACCGCGACTATATGGGAAACCCCTACCCCAAGAACGAACAGGTCGCCAGGTGCGGAAACGCCGTATGCCCGCCTATGGCCGCTGCCGTCGCAAGAGCGAATTTCCCGGAGTATGTTGCAGCTTTGGGTGAGCCCATCAGAACAATGGGAGCGCTGCTTGAGCGCCTGGCCGTATAGAAACGGAGGGCAGCAGCATGAATGAGCGTCACAAAATCGACTGCGCCAAGGAGGAAGACCGCAAGGTGCTCGTAGCAATTCTTGCACAGAACGGCTACACCGTCCGCTGGGGCCGCGAAAAGCGCGGCAGCAGCAACGCATACACCCATTTTGTTGAATACTGGAAGGAGGGAAAGTAAATGCAGCTTGTTTACTACCGCAATCAGGAAGGCAAGATTACGAGCCATCACAACGTACCGAAGGACTGGTCGCCGGAATACCTCAAGGAGCAAATCGAAAAGTATAACAGCACGAACAGCCCCAGCCATAAAGCATTTCTCGTTGAAGTGGAAGACGGGAGCTTCGAGCAGTATCTTTTGGACAGCCTGCACAGAAAGTACCGGCTCGCCGCCGACGCTATCCAGGCCGCCAAAGACGCCTTGGGCGAGGCGCTGGACTGCATTGAGAGTTTGGAGGTGAAAGAGCGATGAAACGGAATTGCCGAAGAACGGACGACGAGCGAGATCAGCATGACCGCGCGACGCGCATCCGGAAAATGACCGATGCTCAGATTTGTTCGTATATCGACGGCTTAGAGCAGAAGGCCGCAGCCGCCGCAGCGGCACCCAGGAAAACTGAGGACGCAATCAGGCATTTTGTTGACAGCCTTGCCGTCAGAACGGACAGCGGCAACCGCATCAGCGATGCGACCATCCGAAAAATCCGGCAGATGGCCTATGAAATGGGCTTCCTCACCGAGGAAGGCGGAGGCTGATATGGAACGACTGACCAGGCAAAAGGGCCCAGATGGGAAAGAGCTCACGCCTTGTTCCCTCTGCTATATGGCAGACTTGCCTATCTGCAAAAAGAACAGCGGGGAATGCTGGGAGCTGGCTATGTATGAAAGGCTCGCCGCATACGAGGACACCGGCCACGAGCCAGATGCAATCCCCGCAGCCATCCAGGAGGCCGCAAAAGCCAGCGAGAGCAATACTGCCCGTATCATGGCCGAGGTTATCGCTGGAGCCATGAAAGACACCATCGACAAGTATTGCACACCGCCCGTGAGCAGTACGCTATGAACTGCTACGGATGCAAATGCAATCACTGCCTCTACAACTGCGAGCTGGAAAGCTGGTATTTAACGCCAGGCGAGGTAGAGAACGTCGAAGACATCTGCTATTTCTGCGACGAGTGCCGAGGCTTTGACGGGGATTACCGTAAGAGAAGCAATTATAGGACGGAGTGCAGCCGCCAGCGTTTTCCGAAGAAGTACCTCGCGCAAGAAGAACTTATTGCGCAGCGGCGCCGCCGGCGCCTCGTCGTCATAAAGTGTGCAAAATGTTGTGGAAATGTTGAAGTTTCACATGAAACTACAAATATTAAGCCAATAAAATAAGGTTTTTAGGAGGGATGCCTATGTGGCAGAACAGCCAGGGCCGCGACGCTGCCAGACGCCAGCATCAAGGCTCGATAAGCCGGGCCAACGGGCTGCATTTTGAGGAGATCATAGACGCCGGATGCAATTATTACCGCGTAAAAGGTGCCGCAGACATTGAGAAGACGCCGGAGCCCATGCGCCCTATCAAGGACATGGGCGGGGGAAAGTTTCTCGCGGTCTACACGAAGGCGGCACAGGCGGACTACAAGGGCCTCCTCGCCGGCGGCCGCGCCATCAACTTCGAGGCCAAGCACACAGACACCGGAAGAATGGAGCAGAGCCGCGTTACCGAAGACCAGGCGGAGCGCCTGCAGCGATGCGCGGCCCTCGGAGGTATCGCCTTCGTCCTCTGTTCCTTCGGGCCGATGGACTTTTTTCGGGTGCCCTGGAATGTTTGGCAGAACATGAAAGGCCGTTTCGGCCACAAGTACATAACACCCCAGGAAGTAGAGACCTTCCGCGTCCGCTTCGGCGGCCCGGGCGTACTGCTTTTTCTGGAAGGCATAGGAGGGAAACATGGATTACCAGACGCAGAAAATTAAAGAGCTGCTTGCGCTTATCGAGCAGAACCCGACACTCCCGGTCGTTCCGATGGTGGCGAGCGAAATCGTCTGTGACGATAGCTGCGCTCGCTGGAAGGGCTCGTGGGGCGCCGCAGAAGTGACGAAATACATCTGCGGCGAGGAACACATCTTCTTTTTCGACGACAGCGACATGGGCGAGGTCGAGAATACGCTCACCGAGGTTGTGGGCTGGGACTGGTGCGAGGAGCACAACACCAACGAGGAATGGCTCGAGAAGTATCGAGGCCTCGGCTGGACAGAGTGCATCGCAGTCAACATCAACGAAGCAGATTGAGGAGGAAGGCATGAGTAATTTCAAAACCGATGTTCAGCTTCTTGCGGATTTACAGAGCCTCATCAACGAGGCCGACAAGACTGCGAACATGGACACCACCACCAGCGGCATCGTCGGCCGCGTTCTGCCCGGAGGCAAGGGCTTAATCCCCGCAGCGCAGAAACGGGCCCGCCATCAGATTGACGTCCTGACCCGCGCACGGGACAGGCTCTCCGAGCTGATGGAAGCCCAGCACAAGTAAGGGAGGGCGGCAGCATGACACCGACGTCGTTCCCGGAACAGAATATCATATTCAACCCGCCGGAGGGCATGGAGGAGCGTTGCGACCCGCTGCCTGCCTTCCGTGGAGAGGGACAGGTAATTTCTTGCTGGCGGCTCACGTTCTGGGAGCGCGTCAAGCTGCTCTTTACCGGCCGGCTATGGTTCAGCGTCATAGGAAACGCGCAGCCCCCTATCTGGCTTGGAGTACATTGTCCCTTTATCAGAAACCGCAGGAGGTGAAGCCCCGTGGCAGAAAAGAAGCCCAGCATCGAGGAGATCATAAAAAAGAGCGTGAACGCAGCCGTCCGCGCAGCGCAGCAGGCCCCGAAGGACGCATACAAGGCCACGGAGAAGCGCCTCTATGCGCTGCCCTATTTGAAGCAGAAATGCGAAGACGACCGCGAGCTCTACCAGGAGCTTTTGACCTACGGGCCGCGCCAGAAGTCGAAAAGCATCGTCAGGTTCCAGAAAAACGGCGTCGCCCTCACCCCGGACGAAATCTTCTCCGCAATCAAGCAGGACATGGAAGCCACCATTGCCGCCGATGAAGAAGAAATCAACGCCGTAGAACGTGCCATCGCCACCATACAAGGCGACAGGTACGAATACTGCGTCACCGGCCGGTATTTTGAGGAGACGGACGACGAGACCATCGGACAGGCCCTTGGGTGCGACACATCGACGGTCTGGCGGAACCGGAAGCGCCTGGTGCAGCGTATAGCGATTATGCTTTATGGGGCCAGAGCCGTCCGATAACCCCGTGCAAAAAGACGGTGCATTTTTGCAATTTGCTTTTGAGATTTTTTCGTGGTAGCATTATTACCATGAAAAATTGCGCAGAGCAAAAGCGCCCGTTACAGAGAATGTAGCGGGCGCTTTTTATGCCAGAAAGGAGTAACCTGTGGAAATACGGAAAATGAAGCTCTCCGAGCTAACCCCGGCGGAATACAACCCCAGGGTGGAACTGAAACCGGGCGACCAGGAATGGGAAGCCCTTGACGAAAGCATCGGCAACTTCGGCTATGTAGAGCCGATTGTATGGAACGAGCGCACCGGCAATATCGTCGGCGGCCACCAGCGCCGGAATGTTCTTCTCGCCCGAGGCGTCAAGGAAGAAGACATCAGCGTCGTAAACCTTTCCCCGGAGGATGAAAAAATCCTCAACGTCTTACTGAATAAGAGCAAGGGCATTTGGGACGTAGCGAAACTGGTTGCCCTTATCGACGAAATCAAGGCAGCTGGCGGCAACTTGAAGGCCACTGGATTTACTGAGCTGGAAATCAGCCTCATGGGTGAGGACTTCGGCCACATCGAAGACCTCCTCAAAGAGGACTTTTCCGACGTCGGGAAGAAGGAAAGCGACACATTTGTTGCTACCTTCACTCTGCCGGAAGAACAGCACCAGCGTGTGAACCGCTACGTCGAAGACTACGGGAAGGTCGGCTTGGCGAAGGCCGTCATGGACAAAGTAAAGGGGCTCGTGTGATGAAGATTATCAGAAAACGTATTGCCGATATGGAGCGAGCGACCTACAATCCCCGCGTAGAGCTCCAGCCCGGGGACGCTGAGTACGAAACCCTCAAGCGCAGCTTAGAGCAATTTGGAATGGTCGAGCCCGTCGTCTGGAATGAACGGACGAACCGCGTGGTCGGCGGCCACCAGAGGCTCACCGTGGAAGCAGCCCTCGGACATGAGGAGGTCGATGTCAGCGTCGTAGACCTCGACGAGATCAAGGAAAAGGAGCTCAACATCGCGCTCAACAAAATCGGCGGCAGATGGGACACGGAAAAGCTCGGCGCCGTTTTCGACAGCCTCGGAGACCGGGCGCTGGAAACCGGCTTTACGCAGCCGGAAATCGACGAAGTGCAGGCGAAGCTGGAACAGCTCATTGACCAGGGCATGATAGACCAAGAGCTCGCCCAGATTGAAAAGACCTTCAATCTCAGCCTCCGCTTCGACCAGCACGACCGCGACGACCTGGAGGCATATATCAAGACCCACGGGAAAGACAGCCTTGTGGCCGTAATTCTCAAGACCGTTTTCGAGGAGGGCAACAACAATGGCGTGTAAATGCGGAAGCCAGATCGTGCTATGCAATCTCCCCATTCGCTTCGATACATACGTTGGATGCAGCCACGGGTGCCGGTACTGCTTCGTGCAGAAAAAGAACGGGCAGCTCGAAGCGGTGAAGAAGGGCGACACGGTTGAAAGCCTCAAGGCATTTGTCCAGGGAAAGCGCAGCGGAGAAACCGCGTGGTGCGACTGGAATATCCCCATTCATTGGGGCGGCATGAGCGACCCTTTCCAGCCGGTCGAAAAGAAATACGGTTACAGTCTCGAGTGCTTGAAGTATCTCGCAGAGACAAAATATCCCTTTGTGGTAAGCACGAAGGGACGCCTCGCGGCAAGCCCGGAATACCTTGAGCTCCTTGCGGAGTGTAACTGCGTCGTTCAAATCAGCATGGTATGCAGCCGGTACGACCAGCTTGAAAAAGGCGCACCGAGCTACGAGGAACGCTTGGAAATGCTGCGGACGATCTCGCCCAGAGTGAAACGCACAATCGTCCGCATCCAGCCATTCATGCACGAAGTTCTCCAAGACGTTTTGAAGAACCTTTCCCGCGTGAAGGCCGCAGGCGCCCACGGCGTTGTTGTGGAAGGGATGAAATTCGCAAAGGCGAAGCCTGGCCTCGTGCGCGTCGGCGGCGATTGCGTTTATCCCATTGAGCTGCTGCGGGCAGACTTCGAGCAGATTAAAGCAGAGGCCCACCGTTGCGGCCTGGTATTCTATTCTGGTGAAAACCGCCTGCGCAATATGGGCGACGACATGACCTGTTGCGGCATTGAGGGCCTGGACGGCTTCAAGCCGAACACCTACAACCTCTGCATGATGATAAACGGGAAGAACCCGCAGCCGACGGAGCGAATGAAGCAGGTCGGAACGGCCGACGCCTTTAAGACGCTCAATCAGACGGCCGGAAGCGGACAGAAAATCTCCAAGCAAAGCCTCGCCGGCATCATGCAGAATGAGCTCGCCCAGAAGGCGGACTATTACCGGAAGATTTTCGGGAAGGCCGGCCATGAATAAGCTGACGCCAGTGCAGAGCGTAGGCGGTCTGCTTTTCAAGCGCGACGATCTCTATGAGCCGTTCGGCCCGGGAGAAGTCAACGGCGGAAAAATGCGACAGTGCATGATGCTCCTCGATAGCGTGAAAGACGAAATCACCGGCGTCATAAGCTGCTGCAGCATACACAGCCCGCAGGCCCCTATCACGGCAGCGGCCGCGCTGGCCTTCGGAAAGCGATGCAAGATATTATACGGAGGCACCAGCCGCGCGAAGCTGCTGGAAAGCCCCATGCCGCGCCTATGCTTAAAATACGGCGCGACGGTCTTGCTTGCTACCAGGAGCGGCCGCCATAATGTGCTATACGCGAAGGCCAAGGAATTGAAAGGGCCAGAGGACTTCATCGTCCAGTACGGAATTAACCTTTCCGGGCACTCAGATGTCCTCCTTGGGGCCGTCGCAGCACAGGTAGAGAATATCCCTGATGAAATTGAAAACCTCGTTATGACGTGCGGAAGCGGCATCACGGCATCCGGCGTTATGATAGGCTTGAATCGCTATGGGAAGAAGGTAAGAAATGTTCATCTTGTAGCGACGGCGCCAGACCGGCGCGAGAGCATACACCGAACGCTCAGAGAGCACGGGGCCGACAGGGATTTTATTTACCACGATTTGTTTCATACCGAAGGATTTGCATACGAGAAGCCGGCGACGGCTGTTTGGGGTGGCATCACGCTCCACCCAAATTACGAAGCGAAGACAATGCAGTGGTTCGTAAAAAGCGGCCTCGACCCTGGAAGCACGCTGTTCTGGATTGTGGGAGCAGCGCCCCGGAACATCCCGGCCGCCGGCAGACCATAGCAGCGGCGAGCGATGAAATGAGGGGAGGAAATGCCGAGAACGAGAGACGCGGAACGGCCTTGGGAGCGACAGCCCGGCGAAACTGAAAAGGCGTATGAGGCGTTTGTCGCTTACCGTGATTTGGGGGCGCAACGCAGCGTTTCGGCAGTTTCCGAGAAGTTGTCAAAAAGTAGACAGCTAATCAGCCGTTGGAAAGCTGCCTACTCTTGGGACGAGCGAGTGTTGGAGTACGACAATGAGCTCCAACGAGAAGCCAAAAGAACAGCTTCCGCAGAGCTGCGGAAAATGAACGCCAGGCAGGTAAAAATCGCAATGCAGCTCCAGGAAGCCGCGCTCCAGGCGCTCGCCCGGCAGAACCCGAGCGATATGGCCCCGAAGGATATTATCGCTTACATCAAGGCAGCAACCGCTATTGAACGTGCAGGCCGCGAGGCCGAGGTCGAAGTAACATCCGCAGAGGTGCAGAAGACGGCCGCAGAGGGCCCGAGCACTTTGGCCGACGCCATCAACGAAGCCTGGAGGAAAAGGAAGGAGCAGAATGAGCCTTAACCCCGATGCAATCCTCTACTATTCCACCCATCCGGTCGAGTTCGTAGAAGACATCATCAGAGCAAAGCCGGACGCGCGACAGAAGGATATGCTACAAAGCGTAGCCGACAATCCACTCACCAGCGTCCGCAGCGGTCACGGCGTCGGAAAGAGCGCCGTAGAAAGCTGGCTCATTATCTGGTTCCTTTCCACCAGGCCGTACCCGAAGATTCCATGTACGGCGCCTACGAAGCATCAGCTATACGACATTCTTTGGGCCGAAGTCTCCAAGTGGTTGAGAAACAACCCCGTTTTGGAGAATGACATTCTATGGACGCAGGAAAAGGTCTTTATGAAAGGCTACCGGGAAGAATGGTTCGCGGTAGCCAGAACCGCGAGTAAACCGGACGCCCTTCAAGGCTTCCACGCGGAGCACGTTCTTTACATCATAGACGAGGCGAGCGGCGTCGAGGATAAGGTATTTGAGCCTATCCTCGGCGCTCTTTCTACGGAAGGCTCCCGGCTGTTCATGGCCGGGAACCCGACGCGGCTCACCGGCTTTTTCTTTGACAGCCACCACAAAAACAGAGCGCAGTACAACACCCTCCATATCGACGGCCGCGAGAGCAGCCGCGTTGACGACGCCTTCATCCACACAATCACTGAAATGTTCGGCGAGGACAGCGACGTATTTCGCGTCCGCGTGGCCGGAGACTTCCCCAAGAGCCTGCCCGACAGCTTCATACCGATGGAGTGGTGCGAGAGGGCCAGCGCAGCCCACACGGCCCCAGAAAGCCCGAACCGCATCGACATCGGCGTGGACGTTGCTCGCTACGGCGACGACAGCAGCGTTGTATGCCCTGTTTTTGACAAGAGCACCCAGGCGGAGCCGGACATCTACCATCACAACAATACGACCGAGCTCGCCGGCCGTGTTATCATCACGGTCAAGCAGCTTGCCCGTGACTACCCAGCAGCAGAAATACACCTCAAAATCGACTGCGACGGCCTCGGCGTTGGCGTTTATGACATCATAAACGAGCAGAGGGACGACATCATCGACGCCGTTGAACAGGCCAGAGAGGCCGACGGAATAGACGCGCCGCGCTTCGTTTTTGAGCTTTACGAATGCCATTTCGGCGGCGAGGGCGGAACCGTCAGCGGCGACGAAGGCGACCCTATCGAATACGCAAACAGCACCGGCCTCATGTGGGGCGCGGTTCGTCTTGCTCTTTATGAGCAGCGCCTTTCCCTTTGGGAAAACGATCAGCAAATCAGTCAGCTATCAAACCGCAAGTACGTCGTCAACAGCAAGGGCCAAATCGAGCTTGAAAAGAAAGAGGCCATGAAGAAGCGCGGCCTCCCGTCTCCTGATATGGCGGACGCCCTTGCCCTTGCGCTTTACGAACCCAGGCGCTACACCTGGGAATTGGGATAGGAGGCAATTTTATGGACTACAACAGAGAAGGAGGTGGACGGATATGGCGATTTTCGGAAGACGGCGCAGCGTAGCGCAACAGTACACCGGCCAGAACGTCAGCGTAATGCTTCCGCGTTACACCACGCCGCCGGAGCACAATACGCGCGAATGGTTCGATATGTTCGGCAAAAATCCACGCCTCGCAGTGGTAGACCGAATTGCATCCGACCTTTCCACTTGCACGGGAAAGCTGTTCCGTGTAAATCCCGAGACCGGCGAGGAGACGGAAATTGAAAGCCATCCCTTCTTAGACTTCATGGCAAAGCCGAACCCGCTTTATGAAATGTCGGCCGCAGCCTGTTGGCGCCTGCTCCAAATTTACCTTGAGCTCAAGGGCGAAGGCTATTTCGTTTATGAGTTCGACGCAGCGGGCCGGCCGGCTGAAATCTGGCCGCTGCCGACGAGCTGGGTGCAGGAGACGCCTTACATCGGGCACCCGTATTACGAAGTGAAGACCACCAGCGGAAACATCCTGCAAGTTCCGGTCGATGATGTTTTCTACATGAAGGAGCTCAATCCGCTTGACCCCTATAAGCGCGGTCTCGGAAGCGCGGAGGCTCTGGCGGACGAAATTGAGACCGACGAGTATGCGGCGAAGTTCCAAAAGAAGTTCTTTTACAACGATGCAACGCCGTCCACCCTTATTGCCATGCCGGGCAGCAGCAAAGACCAACGCGCACGGTTCCGAGAGGAGTGGAACGAGAAGTTTCGGGGGCCTTTCAACAGTCACGGCATCGCCACCATTGACGGAGAAGTGACCGTCACCAAGCTCGCAGAGAACATGAAGGATATGGACATGATGCAAGGGCGCGAGTTCCTGCGAAATGCCGTCCTTGAGCATTTTGGCGTTCCCCGCGAGATCATGGGCATTACCGAGAACAGCAACCGCGCCACCAGCGACGCGGCGCAGTACATCTACGCTTCAAACGTCCTCATGCCGCGCCTCGGGAAGCGCGAGGAGGCAATTAACACGCAGCTTTTGCCGTTCTTCGGCGCCGACCTCGTATGGCATTTCGATGATATTGTCCCTCACTCTCAGGAGTTCGACAAAGCGAAGGCGCTGGACGGCTGGAACGCCGGTCTCCTGATGCGAGACGAGGCCCGCGAGCTGCTTGGCGTCCCCCCGTGCAAGTACGGCGGAAACGTCTACAAAATCAACGTATCTGATTTGTTTATCAGCGAGGAAGACGACCCCACGGAGATTACTTCGATGCTCTCCGCAGAGCCGGATGGCATTGACTTTCTCTACAACGAGCCGAACGAAAACGAGGCTTCCACAGTGCCGTTATCAGAGGCCATGAGCGACGCCCACACGCACGAAGAAAAGGCGCAGCCGGGCGCTATTGCAAAGATGCTCGAAGCGGCCCAGAAGGCCCAGAGGGCGAAGTTTGAAATTGCTACGCTAAAATACTTCCGGGCGCAGGAGAAACGGCTCACCAAGGCCCTCAATGGCGAAGAAAAGGCCGATTGGAGCGTTTGGGACGTTCTTCAACCCTACATCACAGCCGACCATGTAGCAGATGCCACCGCATGGGCCGCGCTTGGTGAGGATGGACAAAAAAGCCTCGTTTCACAGTTCATTGGCAGCCTGATTGACTGGCCCGGAGAAAAGCAGGCTATGGAGGAGATTTTCAAACCGCTCTGGAAGCAGACCTACGCCGCCGGCACAAAGCTCGCCGCTGATGCGTATGCAATTCGCGGCATTGACCGGCCGGAGCTCATTTCTCCGGCCAAGATTCAAGGCGGCCAGCGTGTCACGCACGTCACCCAGACGACGAAGGACAATATCGGCCGCATTGTCGCCCAAGGCATTGAAAGCGGAAACAGCCGCGAACAGATGGTCGCGGAGATCCTGCAGGAGTACGAGATACAGTCCAAGAGCCGCGCGAAGCTGATAGCCGACCAAGAGACAATCACCACGCTTGAAACAGGCCATTATGACATGATGCGCTCGAGCGGTGCCGTCACAAAGACCTGGCACCACCGGCCGCAGAAGAACCCGCGCGACGGGCGCGACGGCGGCCCGAATCACGTTGCGATGGACGGCGAGACCGTCCCCATCGACGGAACCTTTAGCAACGGCCTTAGATACCCTTGTGACCCGATGGGGCCCGCGAGGGAGACCATCAAATGCCGCTGCTATGTCACCTATAACCGATGAAGGAGGCGTGAGCGTATGTTTTTCACGCAGAAAGACGCAGAAGCAGCCGCGAAGGCCATAGGGCTTGACTTTTCAGCGGAAAAGTTCACGGTTGACGATCTGCTTGCCGGGATGAATGCAGAGCTCCGGCACGGGACGAAGGCAGGAAGCGCCAACGTCACCAACGACGACCCCACAATGACGGCGAAGCTCGCAGTATCAAATCTGCGGGTGTCGCCGTCTTATTATTCCCAGCGCGTGGGGAAAAGCGCCTGGGAGCGTTCCCTTGCGAAGGGAGTGCAGCACAGAGGTGTGCGGACTGAGTTCAAAACGATTGAGTTCGCATTGGAGGACTACGACGAGGAAGAAGGAACCTTCTCCGGCTACGGCGCAGTATTCTCCAACATCGACAGCGGCGGCGACATCATCGAGCCGGGCGCCTTCACGAAGACAATCGCCGAAGGCGTCGGAAGGGTGAAAATCCTTTCTGGGCATAACGAGAGCCTGCTCCCCATCGGTAAGCCTCTGGAGCTCCGCGAAGATGCAAACGGCCTGTTCCTCAAAGCCAAAATCAGCGATACCACCCTCGGCCGCGACGTCAGGACGCTTATCAAAGACGGAGTTTTGTGCGAGCTCTCCATCGGCTACGACCCCGTGGTCTTCGACTACGACGAGGCAGGCATCCGCCACCTCCGCGAAGTCAAGCTCTGGGAGGTCAGCGTGGTAACCTGGGCCATGAACGACCAGGCTGTTATTACGGACATCAAGAGTGAGGCTACCGAGAGAATTAAGGAAGCAGCCCGCGACGTAGAAGCCGACATCAAGGCCGGCCGCAAGATTTCCGCAGCGAGGCTCAAATCGCTCACGGAAGCCAGCACGTCGATGAAGGCCGCCGCCAAACTTCTCGACAAGGTAATCGCAGAGGCCCGCAACGACGACGGCAAGGGCGCAGATAACCCAGAAGCGCAAAAATCCCAGCAGACGGGCCACCACTTCAAATTGGCCCCGACGCAGCAGAAAACCATCAAAATTATACCGAATAGGAGGACAACTTAAATGCCTAACCCCAAGAACAGAAAGACCGCCAGCTCTGCCAAGATGGGCACCGACGAGCTGAAAGAGCTTATCAAGAGCGCGGTCAAGGAAGCTATGTCCGGCACCAAGGACGACGGTGCCACCGACGCCCCGCTGGACGGCATCAGCACCAACGACGTGCTGGGCGTCATTGAGCAGGCCATCGAGGCCGTCAGTGAGAAGCACAAGGCCGACGTGGAGGCCGGCGGCGAAGACAACGGCGTTACCACTGAGGAGATCGTGCAGGAGGCCGCCGCGCTCCTCGCCGAGCTTGCCCCCGACGAGGGCATGGGCGACGACGTCGACGAGGATACCAAGGACGACGACGAAGACCCCGACACCAAGGACGACGGCGACCCCGAGGACACCGTGAAGCGCCGCAAGGCGAACGCCGGCAACCGCCAGGTAAAATCCGCCGCACAGCCGGCGCCCGAGCGCAAGTATGCGAACCTGTTCATTTCCGGCCCCACCAAGACTAACCGCGAGGAAAAGAAGGTGCCGCCTATGGTGCAGCTTGCCCGTGCTATCAAGTGCCTGGACGTCTTCGGCCGGAATGACCCCGAACGCGCTGCGTTCTACGCAAAGCGCAAGTATGGCGACGAGAGCATGAGCCGCGAGTTCAAGGCCCTCAACGCTACCTCGCCTTCCGCCGGCGGCTTCCTTATCCCGGAGGTCTACCTGGACGACGTAATCGAGCTGCTTTACTCTAAGACCATCATCAAGGAGCTGGGCGCCCGCACGATTCCGATGGAGACCGGCAACATCAACATTCCTCGCATGACTAGCGGCACCCGCGCCTCCTGGGGAGGTGAGGCTCGCAAGATCAAGGCAACGCAGCCCAGCTTCGGCAATCTGCGTCTGTCTGCGAAGCGCCTGGAGGCCATCGTCCCCCAAACCCGCGAGCTCATTATGAGCACCAAGTACAGCGCGGACGAAATGTTCGCCGCCGATCTCTCCCGCCGTATGCAGCTCGGCCTCGATTGGGGCGGCCTTTACGGCAAGGGCGGCGAGTTCCAGCCCACCGGCATTGCCAACACCGCCGGCATCGAGATCATCGACGCAAAGAACCTCAATAACACCTCGCTCGCCGATGCGAGCGGCCGCATCACCGCAGACTTCCCGGTCTACGTCAAGTCTCTGCTTATGAGCAAGAACGTAGACGACGTTGCCCTCGGCTGGGGCTTCAACAGCTTCATGGAAGGCTACCTGATGAACCTCAAGACCGCGACCGGCGACTATCTGTACCGCGATGAAATGAACCAGGGCAAATTCCTGGGTATGAATTACGCGGTCACGAACCAGATTCCCACCAGCAAGGACGGCCTCACCGATATTTTCTTCGGCAACTGGGCTGACCTGATGATTGGCGACCAGATGGGCCTGGAGACCTACACCACCCTGGACGGCTCCTGGACGGACGAAGACGGCATCCAGCACAACGCCTTCGAGGAAAACCTCACGGGCACCCGCGCACTGATGTACGACGACATCGGCGTTCGCCATGTCGAGAGCTTCGCCTACGTCAAGAACGTCAAGGTATTCTAAGAAGGAGGAACACAGAGCATGAAAAGAGCACTTTTTGAGACCGTCGCTGTGCTGCCCCTCGTGAGCGGCAGCGTCGTTCAGCGCACCGGCTACGAAAGCGCGGTGCTGGCGCTCACCGTTGCGCAGAACGCGACGGCGACCGTGAAGGTCGAACACTGCGACACCCAGGACGGCACCTTCGAGGCCGTCGGCGATTCTCGCCTGTTTGTTGACAACCCCGTCAACGAGAGCGGTGAGGCCATCGTGAAGAACGAAGGCCCGGCGGCAGCCGTTGCCAACCTGGACATCGACTTGGTGGGCTGCAAGGAGTTCATCAAGATCACCGTTACCGGCGGCACGGCCGGCGCTCTGGCGCTCGGCGATGCTATCGACTATCCCGTGCACCAGGTCACCGCCATCGCCCCGGCAAGCAGCGGTACCGGCGGTTAAGGGGGCCGCAGCTATGGCAAGAATGTTCACCCCGCCCCGGGCGCCCGGCCCCAGCTCGAACAAGAAGCAGGACGCACCCGGCGAGCAGAAAAAGCAGGACGGCCATGAGAAGCCCCAGAAAAGCCCCAAGACGGGCCGCAAGGCCCAGGACGATAAATGAGACCCTGGGGAGGCGAAATGCCTCCCCAGGGCTCCCCAGGAGGCAAGAACATGGCGATTCAGCTTAACGACAACGCGCTCACGACGTTGGAGGCCGTAAAGACGTTCATCGGCATTCCCGAAGACGATGTGGACGAAGCCAGGGATAACACCCTCATTCAGCTTATCAATGCCGCTTCCGCATGGCTCGAAACACAGCTTGGCCGAAAGCTCGGGCTACACACCTACATCCAGAAGTGCGCAGGGCCGGGAACGCAGCGGCTCGTATTGGAGCATTATCCCATCATCAGTATCGAGCAAATCAAGAGTCTCACGACCGGCGAGATCATCAGTGGCTACGATTTTGACCAGGATGGAGAAATCGGCGTCGTCTATCGTGAAGACGGCTGGACGTACCAGGGCCACATTGGCGGCCTCTCACGCGACTACATCGCCCCCAGGCGATACCTTGAGGTCAAATATGACGCCGGATATGTTCTGCCGAAAGACGGAACGGAGGAGAACCCCAGCACGCTCCCGGCTGACCTTGAGGCAGTTATTTGGAACATGGTCGCGCAGCAGGAAGCCATCATCGAGAATGATGCCGCCGGCCTTTCTGCCTTCTCCATTTCCGACGTTTCTTGGACGTTCGATAAGAATATAAGCGAGACTTGGCAGACAATTATCTCCAAGTATAGGCGGTGGTAGGTTTGAAAATTCTCAAAGACACCTTCCGCCCGGAAATGGCTCGTATCAAGCGAGAGATAGCGGCGCTTCGCGGCCTCACCGTCCATGTAGGGATTATGGGTGACGCCGGAGGCGACCTGCTTATGATTGCTGGTGTGCATGAATACGGCGCCACCATCCATGCGAAGAACGTCAAGCACCTCGCAATACCGCTTACCGCAGAGGCGAAGGACGCCGGAAGCCCCCGCAGCTTTTCCGACCTCGAGTTCATTCCCATTTCCCCCGGCTACGGATACTTGGTCAGGGAGAAACCGGAGGCGAAGGGCAAAGCCTATGACCCGGACAACTACGACTGGCTTTATATGCTCGTGGAGAGCGTCGAAATACCAGAGCGCAGCTTCATCCGGGCCAGCTTCGACAACGGCGGCGATACGCTTGAAAAGCTCTGCAAAGAGGCCGTTGACGGAATCATTCGCAAAGGCTGGACAGCGCAGGAGGCAGCCGACTACGTTGGAAAGTGGGCCGTCGAAATGACGCGGGAATACTTCAACACGAAGTTATCCCCCGCAAAATCGGCGACGACGCTGCGGACAACAACGCAGTATCAGCCCCTTTTCGATTCCGGCCGCCTTTACAACAGCATCACATACCGCGTGGAAGGAGGCGGTGCACAATGAGGACTTGGAAGGGGCCGAAGCTCCCGCGCGGGCTGCTCCATGAAATGTTTGAGGTACACGAAGACGGCGGCTACTACGACAAGCAGAACGGCGGACAATGGGTGCCCGGAGGGGCCTCGGAAGAATCCTTTCAAGGCGTCGTTATGCCGCTGAACAACGAAGACCTCAAGTACATGGACGCCGGCACCTACACCATCAACGCCCAGAAGGTTTACACCAACGGGCATACGCTTCGCGTCGGAGCCCAATTCCGAGACGGATATGACGGACAGCTCTATACCGTCAAGCAGGAGCTCACGCACGGCCCCGTACACGCCTTGAAACGCTATATGGTCGAAAAGAAGGGAGCGAGCAATCCAAAATGACGTTCAGAGAAATCAGAAACGCATTGGTCGAAAGACTTTGGAATTATATGGACTGCCCCATTGTTCTCGCCGATCAGGTGCAGCCGGAGGCGCAGCTCCCGTATGGCATTTATAGCGTCATCACCCCGTATGCCCCGGACAGGGGCATGGGCGACTACACCACCCGAGAGGCCGAAGGAGGCAATGCGGAGATAACCCGTATGGAAATGCCTTCTGCGACCTTTTCTTTTACGTTTTGCAGCCAGAACAGAACCGACGCCGGCGGAAAGTACATCTACGGCAGCGACGAAGCGGAAGACCTCGCCGACAAGGCTATCGGTTACTTCCAGCACGTCGGATATGACGATTTCCTCATGCTTGGAATTACCATCGTCGAAATTGGCCAGACACAGAACCGCAGCACCCTTATCATCGACGAGGCCGCCCGCCGGGTGGGCTTCGACGTCCGCATCCGATACACCCGGCAAGACACTCGTGTCGTTTCGAGCGTTGAAACGGCACCTATCACAGAAAAGGAGTGAAGCACATGAGCAAAGACATCCAGGTATTTACCGCCATCGACGCGAAGGTAAAGCCGGCTGAAAGCCTCGACATCCTCCTGCTGTCTACTGAGGGCGCAGCCCCGATGAAGACCTACAACGATCTCGAAAAGATCAACGCAGATTTTGAGGGCAAGAAGGTTGCTACTATGGCGACCAAGCTGTTCAACCAGGACAACACCCTGGCTGATACCCTTATCCGCAAGGTACGCATCGTAGGCATTGAGAACCCGCAGAACGTCGGCGGGAAGGCAAGCACCATCAAGGCAGCCTTCGACGGCCTCTCCACTTCGGAAGAGCTGACGGCAAATACCGACTATTACGCCAAAATCGGCGGCAAGGCCGTCGTAAAAATCACAACTGGGGACACGGCTCCTGCTGACGAAGCGGCTTTTGCTGCTCTGTTCGATGGTGTCACCTTCACCGAGGATGGCGTAGAGTTCCGCGCGGATGCGGCGGAAAAGACCGTCGTGTTCACCAGCACCACGCGCACCGCCATTTCCGGCTACACGGCAGACATCGGCCTCTACAAAGACGAAGACTGCTTCGAGAGCCTTGAGCTCGGCGGATGCGATGTTGTCATTACCATCGGCACGGGCGACGTGACGAAGGAAGAAAACCTCGTCAAGGCCCTGGAGGAGATCAGAGACGCAGACGACGACTTCTATTTCGTCCTCACCGACGTCGCCGACGAAGACTGCGTTACGGCCCTCTGCAGATGGGCGGAAGGCACCGAGCCCACAGAGGCCGCCCTCGGCGCCGGCGTTGAAGATCACCGAAAGTTCTACTTCGGACAGGTCACAAACAAGGAGTATGTCAACAACTACGGCCGCAGCGCCGTGGTCTACACCGACGACCCCAGCGAATGGGCGGACGCCGCCTGGGTTGGCTCTGTCGGCCCGTTCTGGCCGGAGAGCGTAACCTGGAAGTGGAAAGTCCCCGACGGCATCAGCGTCGCATACCTGAGAGACAGCGAGCGCGATACGCTGGAGGAAAATCGCGTCAACTTTATGACGGCTGAGTATAAGCACGAATACATGAAGAACGGCATTTGTGGTGACGGCAACTTCATCGACAACGTGCTCGGTGCCGACTACATCACCTACCAGATGCGCGAGAACCTTTATACCATCTTCCTGCAGAACCCGAAAATCGGCTACACGGATGCCGGATTTTCCATCGTGGCAAGCGGCGTGTTCTCCGCGCTGAACAGGGCCGTAGACCTCCACATTATCGCAAAAGACCCCGAGGATGGCGTCGGTGTTTATACCGTCACCGTGCCTAAACGGAAGGATGCCACCGACGAGCAGGCCCGCAACCGCGTCATGCCGGATATTGAATGGGAAGCCCAGCTCGAAGGCGCTGTCCACAGTGCCAAGGTGCGCGGCACCCTAAGCGTGACACTCAACAACTGAGAAGGAGGTTAATAGACAATGGCGAACGGAATTGAAATTGCCAGCTATGACCCCAAAAAGGTCAGCGTAATCATCAATGGCAAAGAAATCACCGGCTTCGGCACCGACAGCGTCATTTCTGTCACCAGAAATGAAGACATCGTTACCACCCAGGTCGGCGTAAAGGGCGATGTAGCATATAGCGAAAACGCCAACGAAAGCGGAAACTGCGCCCTCACTCTGATGGGGACGTCCTCCTCTTTGCCCTATCTCCGCAGGCTGGCAATCAAGAGAACCCCCATTTCCCTGATGATTCGTGACGCCAACGACGTTGGCGCGGTCAATGTCGCCGAAGATGAATGCCGCATCCTCAAGCCGCCCGATCTGAACCGGGCCAAAGAGGTCGGCAGCGAAACCATCAACATTTTCATCCCCTCCCTTAACTACCGTTAAGGGCCCGGGGGATGAACCGGAAAAACTGGCCGCAGCGGCCAAAAAGTCTATCTGAAAGGGGCTATCGAAAGTATATGGCTAAGACAAAGAAAGTGACCGTCAACGGGCAGGAGTTCGAGCTCCAGAGCGTTTCTCCGTCCTGGTATTACGACTTCAATGACGAGTGCGGGAACACCGGCAGCGGCAAGCGCAAGAGTGCGAAGTACATGGACGGTATGTTCAAAAACTGCGTCATTTCCCCTCCCGAGGTGAAGGCCCAGGGCATGGAATACTTCGACGAGAAGGAAGACCTCAAGACGCCGGAGCAGCTTATCGGCGCCATCGAGCAGTTTCTTCGCAGTTGAACAATCCATAGCCGATGCGCACCGGCGAGCCGTCGCAAAGAGAGAGTTTTGGAGCATGGTCTATTCTGGCAACGGAATTACCTATTCTGAGCTCAAAGGCATGGACTTGGCTGAGTACCGCGAGGCGGTCGAAGCCAAGCTCTTGTATATGGAAAAATGGCTCCCGGAAGCGCGGGAGAAAGCGAAAAGCAGACAGTAGCTCCCGGATTTTCCGGGGGCTACTTCTTTTTCCAAGGAGGTGACACAGGTGGACGATGCAAGAGAGCTTCAATATGGCGTAGGATTTGAGACCAGCGACGCCGATAGCTCGATAGAACAGCTAACCCAAAAGGTTGACGAGCTGGAGCAAAAGCTCGGGGCCGTCGAAATGGGCGCACAGAAGTTCGGCGCCGGAACAGTTTCCGCCTGCACAGCCGCCCGGAACGGCGCCGCCGCCTTCTCCGATGCAGCAGACGACGCCGCAGCAGCCGCGCAAAACGTCGGCAACGCAACCAGCGCAGCGGAGAAGACAACGCGACAGTTCGGCAACGGCCTGGACGACGCCGGCGATGATGCCGATGCCTTCCGGGCACAAATCAGGAAAACCGCCCAGGAGGCGGAAAGCCTCGGTGACGCATTTAAGCAGACAATGGCCGACGGCCTTGAGGCAGGAAAAAGCATCGCCAAGAGCTTCGGCACCGGAATTACTGGTGCAATCGACTTTTCCACAAACAAAGTCAAAGGCTTCGCAAAGGCGTTCGAGACCGGAGCCAAGAAAATCGGCACCGCCTTCCGGCATCCGATTAAGACCATTCGCAACAACCTTGTGGAAGCCCTTCGGAAGGCAAAGAAGGGCGAGCAAGAGACCGGGGACGAAGCAAACGACGCGGAGCAGGATTTAGAGGACATGGGTGACGCCGGCGAGGAGGCAGGCAATAAGGTCTCCGAAGCCCTCGGCTCTGTTATCAAGAAGTTCGTCGGTTTTGAGGCTATCAAAAAAGCGACCGAGCTGCTTGTGAAGTTTGGAGAGGCTGCGCTCAATGCCTTTGCGGCCGGGGAAAACACCGCGAAGAAGTTCGACGCGCTCTTTACCTCCGACGCCGCCGAATGGGTGGAAAACTACTCGGACGCCGTACACCGCAGCGAAGACGAGGTAAAGAGTTTCATGGTCTCGAACCAGGCCATGTATAAAAACCTCGGGATAACCTCGGAAGCGGCGCAAGACCTTTCCGAAATCACCACATCCCTCGCATACGACTTCGGTAATGCCTTCAACATGGAGGACGCCGAAGCACTATCTGTAATTCAAAGCGCCATTGGAGGCGACACGGCCGCACTTACAGAGTACGGCATAATGCTTGATGAAACTGCACTAAAGCAGAGCGCAGCGGCGCTGGGGCTCGGAGAGAATATTGACAGCCTCGACGACGCAGCGGCCGCCCAGGTGAGACTAAACGCTATCCTGATGCAGAGCGAGGCTATACAAGAGGCCGCGATCACGCAGACGGACGGCCTCGTCAATTCTACGAAGTCTCTCAAGGGCATTTTCAATGATTTCTTGTCTACCGCAGGCAGCAAGTTCGCGCCGGCGGTTGAAACCGTCGTAGATTCCGTGGTCGATAGCTGGCCCACCCTGGAGCCGATGCTCCTGTCATTCGTTGATGTCCTTGCGGACGGGCTGGCCAGCGTCGCCCCCGTTTTGGTAGAGCTCGGGCAAAACCTCATTCCCGCGCTCACGACCGTGCTCGGCACCGTCGCAAGCGCAGCGGGCCCGCTGCTACAAATCTTCGGAGACCTCGCCGGAACGATTTTGCCGCCGCTGGCTGATATTATCAGTCAGCTCGTAAGCTACGCGCTCCCACCGCTCATTGAGATTTTCAATGTTCTAAACCAGGATGTCATTCAGCCGCTCATGCCGGTTATAGAACAGGTCTCCGGTCAAATTCTCCCCGTCCTCGGGCAAGCCTTTTCCGCTGTCGGCTCCATCGTCGGCGAGCTGGCCGGCGCCGTGATGCCGCCCCTTTGCGAGATCATCAGCGTACTCGCAGACGCCCTCGGGCCCATCATCGACATCGGCTCAAATCTCATTTCCGCAATTCTGCCTACGGCTCAGACCCTTATTGGCGCCCTTTCGACCGTTCTTTCCGGCGTGGTGCTTCCTATCATCGAGGCACTTTCCCCTCTCTTGGAAATCGTCGCCGACGTGCTCGGCACTGTCGTCGGCTGGGTGAGCGATCTAATCGGCTTCTTTGCCAACGGCGTGAGCAAGGTAGCGAATTTCTTTGCCGGTATTTTCGGCGGAGCAAAAGACAGCAGCGGCGCCGTAGATGATTTGGCCGGCGCTGTGAGCGGCCTGGACGACGCAGCAGGCACAGAGACTTCCCTGGCAATAGATACCTCGGAATATTCTGCGAGCGTTTCTGCGGCCTCCCAGGACGCGCAGGACGCCATGACGGAAGCAGCCACTGCCGCCAGAGAAATCGGTAACGAGAATTACACCGCAATGGCCGACGACGCTGAGACCGCCTACGCGAGAATGACGCTTGACGCAGAAGACGCATGGACGCGCATGACAACCGCTGCAGAAGACGGCGCCACCAAGATTTGTGCCGCTTTTACGCGGATTGCCACCGCAGCGCAGAGCGTCAGCAATGCGAATATCAGCGTTACCGGCGTAAATATTCCCGGGAACGCAGACGGTACACCGAGCTTCGCCGGCGGCTGGACGCGCATGAACGAGGAGGGCGGCGAGCTTGCCTTCCTGCCTCAGGGCACAGCAATTATCCCGGCCGATAAGACAGACCAAATCATCAACAATTCCACCAGCAGCGAAAGCGCCTCTTTCCAAGACCATAGTACATTTTCTCCCCAAATCAGCATTACGCTGACCGGAGAGACAGCAGCGCCGGACGCGGCTGAGAGTATCGCCGACAAGGTGCGCGAAATGATGGAACAGTTCTGGGAGGAGAAGAAAGAGCAGGAATACCACCACCGCGCTATGCAAGGCGGCTTCGCACGATAGGAGGACTACAACATGGCATACACCCTTTCGGGGAGCTGCGGCACGGTTCGGCTTGATGCTCGCACAACGGGCGTCGTCATAAACGAAAGCGTCCAGCGCACCAGCAAAGTGACGTCGAACCCCGTTGAGCAAGGCAGCGACATCAACGATCATGTCGTCAATGACCCCATCAAATTCACCATCACCGGCGTCACCATCAATGGCGACGGGCAAGCGGCGCTCATGCGCCGTATGTGGAACCAGAAAGACATCTTGACCTACACCGGCCGGAACCGCATTTCTAACTGCGTCATTACGTCGCTGAGTACATCCACCGACGCGAAGAACGCGAACGGCGCGAAGTTCACTATGCAGCTCCAGGTCGTCAATCTGGCCTCCTCGGATTACGTCGAAATGGGTGAACAGCTTATGAGCGCCCAGGACGCAGGCGCAAGCACCAGCGCCAGCAGCACAAATCAGACGAAGGCGACCGGCGCCGAAGGGCTGAAAAGCACGGTCGGCGAAACAATTTCCAGCAGCGCATACTCCGCATACGTCAAGAGCTACCAGAACAAGCCTGCCAGCAGCAGCGGCCCGAACGCTCGAAACGCCGCCGCCTTCTCCGCAGCGTAAAGGAGAACGGTATGGAAGGTCTGAAATTGATTGACCTCGGGAATGAGGTCAACTACATCGAAATCGACACCAGGAAGGTGCCGTACAATTTTTCGGTAAAGCTCCAGGACAAAACCTATACGTTCTGCATCAAGTACAACGAGGTCGGCGGATTTTTCACCGCCGACCTCTCCATTACCGCAACTGGCGAGCTCCTTGTTTACGGTGATATTGTCAGATATGGGCGGCCGCTTTTCAACAGCGTCGAAGACGAACGCTTCCCCATCCCGGTTATTATTCCGATTTGCCTCACCGGAGACAACATCCATGAAGTCACCTGGGAAAACTTTGGGAAGCAAGTAAAGCTCTATCTATACGAAAGGGTGACGGCATGAATTTCTGGAAACGCGCAGCGAGCCTCCAGCTCGGGCCGAAGCGTTACGACCTTTCGAGCCTTTTCTTCACATTCGACGTGCCGTTCCAGGACAGCGAAGAACTCGGAACGGCTACCGTCGCGGCCTACAACCTTTCGCAGAGCACACGGGCCAGCATCAAGAAAGGAATGGTCGTCATTCTGAACGCCGGATATGAGGGTGACGTCGGAACGATTTTCGTCGGGAAGGTATCACGGGCCAGCTCGAAAAAGCAGGCAACGGACTGGATAACCACCATCGAGGCCGTGGAGGCCCTGGACGAATGGCTCTCAAAAGAGGTCAACAAAACCTATTTGGCCGGCATCAAAGCAAGCGCCGTGCTGAATGACCTTCTCACGATGTTCGGCCTTGAGGTCGGCCAAATGGAGCTCGTTGAAGACAAGGTCTATCCCCGAGGGAAAGTCTGCAAAGGAAAGGTCAAAGACGCCATCAGCGAGATCGTCACGCTGGACTGTAAGAGCCGCTTCCTGATACGGAACGGCATTATAACAATCAGCGACCCGACGAAGGGGCTCAATATGGGCTTCCACCTCTCGCAATCTACCGGCCTCCTCCGCTCCACGGAGGAGACGGAGGACACGGAGACGACCACGAACCAGACCACCATTGATAACGGCGAGGAGCAGGAACCGACATACCGGCGGCGCTGCCTGCTCAACTACCACCTCGGCCCCGCAGACGTCGTGAAGATCACCAGCAACAGCCTTAAAGGGAATTATCTCATAAAGGGCGGAAAGCATAGCGGCAGCCCGAGCGGAGACTGGATAACCGAAATAGAGGTGAAGCCGGCATGAACAGAAACCAATTTGCCGTCGAGCTCCAAGAGCGGAAGCAGATGGAGCAAGGGCTCCATGTGGCTTCTCTTTGCCGCGTAGAAAAGTTCGACCCTACGAAAATGACCGTTGATGTGCAGCCGTTATCAAAGGCGCTTGATGCAGGCGTTTATAGAACGCCGCCCCAGGTGCTCGGTGTCCCCGTGGCCCTCATTCGCGGCGGCGGCTTTGTTTGCCGACCGTGGTACGCGGCCGGAGACGTTGGCATCCTGCTTTACGCAGACCACGACATTGACCGTATAGCCGAAGCCGGGCAGGAGTGCCAGCCGAACACAGAGCGGAACCATGCGGAGGAGGATGCAATATTCATTGGTGCATTCGTTCCCGCGAGCAAGCCCGTGACGGGGCTCCCCGAAAGCGCCCTTGTGTTGGGAACGGACACCGGAAGCGTATATATTGCCGTTACGGCCGGAGGCATCCAAATCAAAGGTGATGTTACCGTCGATGGCAAGCTCGCCGCCGGCGGTGTTGAAATGACGACGCACACCCACCCTGGCGACAGCGGCGGAACCACCGGCGGCCCGCAGTAAGGAGGCCAACATGGCTAAAATATCAGCATTAAAGCTCGACCCCGAGACCAGAGACCTATGTTTTGACGCTGATGGCATCATGGAGGTCGTAGAAGACGGCAACGCCATCGCGCAGAATATCCGAAACAATTTGCTCACTTGGAAGGGCGAATTTCCGCTGAATACGGGCCACGGCACAGAATGGCAGCGAGTTATGGGAAGGCCAATCAGCGAGGCCCAGGACGAAGCCGACGACGTGTTGCGGGCCTCTATCTTCCAAGAACCCTATGTGAAGGAGATTGACGAGCTTACGCCGGAAATCACCGGACGCAGCTTGGGCGCAGAGTTCACAGGTACACTTTACGACGGTTCTACCGTCAGAATGGAGGTGACAGCAAGTGAATGATTACGGATGGGGCTTGACCTCCATCGGCTTCCGCAGGCCGACGTATACCGAGCTGCTTGACGCGCTGGAGTACAAGGCCCGAGAGCTTTGGGGCGCAACAGCCAACCTCACAGTGCGGAGCCCTCTCGGCCTTTTCCTTCGCATCTATGCTTGGATGCTCAACATCCTGTTTTCGGTGTTGGAGGACGTTTATAACAGCCGCTTCGTTGATACTGCGGTTGGCGCATCCCTATTGAACCTTGGCCGCGCCATCGGCCTGCGCGTCCTTTCGGCGCAGAAGGCCACCGGCTATTTGACTGTTACGGGCCCTCCCGGAACGATCATCCCCGAAGGTTGGCTCGCCGAGACGGCAGCCGGCATCCAGTTCTTTGCTGTGGCTGAAACAGAGATTAAGGCAGACGGAACAGCCTTAGTCCCGGCCAGATGCACAAACACAGGGCCCGAAGGCAACGTAGAGGCCGGAACAGTTACGACCATCACCAATCCGGGCGCCATCGCCGGTATCACCGGCGTGACGAACGCAGCAGCCTTCACCGGAGGCCGCGAGCGAGAGACCGACGACGAGTTCCGCGACCGCTACTATGCTTCCGTGGACTTTGCCGGCGGCGTGAACGCAGATTCCATCAGAGCGGCGCTGTTGCAAGAGGTTGAGGGCATCATGGAAGCCAAAGTCTTCGAGAACGACACCGACGACACCGATGAGCACGGGCTTCCGCCTCACAGCATCGAGGCGGTCGTCTATGGCGGCCTCGACGAAGATATTTCTCGCGTGATTTACCGGCGCTTGGGCGCCGGCATCCAGACGTTCGGCCAGAAGGTCGTCCAGGTTATCACCGCGAGCGGCAACACGAAAGACATCCACTTCAATCGCCCGACGCCGGTAAAGGTCTATGTCAAGATTACGAACCTCGTTACAAACGCGAATTTCCCCCGGGACGGTGCCGACCGGCTAAAGGCCGCCATCACCGACTATATCGGTGACGACGAGAGCGGCGGCGTGAGCATCGGCGAAACGCTTTACCACCAGCAGCTCCCCGCAAGGCTCTACACCGTGCCTGGCGTCCTTGACTTCGACATCTATATCGGCACGAGCCCGGACGACCTGCAGCAAGAGAACATCAAGGTCGATAGCCGCAGCAAGGTTGTCACCGAAGAAGGGGCGGTGAGCATCGAATGAGCTACGGATACCTTGAGAAGATGCTCGAAATGCTCACGAGCGCATACACCCGGCGCGACCTTCAAAATCTCAGGCATAACCAGCCGCTCGAGACCAATATCGGCAAGGTCTTCTCTCTGTTTGCCACAGGGCTTGAAATCATACGGGAGAACGCGGAGCTCGTGAGGCTTTGGGATAACATTGACAACGCCGAAGGCGCTGTCCTCGACCGCTACGGCGCGAATTTCGGCGTCGAACGCGGAGCCGCCTCCGACGGGCTCTATCGCATCCTTATCCGCGTGAAAATGATAGCCCAGCTCTCCGGGGGCGACGACGATACCGTAATTCGAGCGGCCGGCGAGCTGCTTGGCGTTGACTTTTCCGACATTCTTCTTGAGGACGTTTTTCCTGCGAAGAAGGCCCTCTATGTAGACCAAAGCCTATTGAGCCAAGAGCGCCTTGACCTCATTGAGCAGATTGCTTACGCGATCAAGCGCATCCTCGTCGCCGGCGTCGGCCTGCGGCTTTATCTCCGAACCTACCGAACCTATCGCAGCGACCTTCATATTTCCCACGGCGGCGCAGTAGGCGCCGCTTTTTTGCTGCTTCCCGTAGGGCAAGACAGAGCCTATGACTACCCCGTCGATGTGAAATACGGCAGCTTTTTACGGCCAGAGCTCACACCGCTTCCGGTCAGCGAAGATAAAACCTTTGCGGCGCCCGTTTTCGTGGCGCACAGCGGCTTCCTGGAGCCTACCCTACCCGGATTACCCCCGGACACGGAGAGACCTCTTACGGCGCGTCAGAGCGCCGCAGGCGGGGCCATGTACCACACGCACATCAAGTCCAAGAGAATTGACTAAAAGGAGGAACGACCTATGGCGAAATTTGAAGACGGCAGCTATGGCAGTTTTCCGGGAATCGAACTTATTGCCAAGGTGCTCGCCGGCCGCTGCAAGATGCACTACACCCGCGTTGCGGTCGGCAAAGGCTACATCGAGGAGGGGCAGACCCCGAAAACCATGACCGAGCCTGCCGGTTACGTCATGGATGCAAAAATCAGCGGTTACACAAACCCTGTGGCCGGCGAGTGCCAGGTCACAGTGCAAATCAACAGCGCAGACGTCGAAAACGGCTTTTATGCAACGGGCCTTTTGCTTTACGCAGAAGACCCCGACAAAGGCGAGGTGCCCTATACCTACCTCGTTCTCGAAAACGAACCGGAGTGGATTCGCCCCTCGAGCAGCATCGTCGGAAAACTGGCGACGTTTGACATCATTACGGCGGTCGGCGACGTCGATACTGTCACGGCTGCTATCGACCCGGAGGCGCTTGCCACGGTCGAGCGCGTAGAACAGCTTATCAAGGAGCACAACGAAGACCCAGACGCACATTCTGGCTCCATCAGCGAAGCCGTGGCGAAGAAGGTGCAGGAGCTTGCCGACGAAGGCGAGCTCGTGACCGAGGAAGAAGTCACGGACATTGTAAAGCGAGAGATCGCAAAGCGCCCCGGCGGCGGTTATTACGGCACCTATACCGTAACCCTCACGCCGGAGGCATGGCAGGAAGCCGCAGAGCCGAATGCCGATTATGACTATGTGTGTGATGTCGTGGAAAGCGAAGTGAAAGGCGACCTCGTTCCGATGGGTGCCTGTGACCTCGGCTACTTCGATATTGCGAATAAAGCGGGCGTCGTGAGTGGATGCGAGACCTATGACGGCTACGTCAGATTTTTCTCCAAGCGCATCCCGGAAGCGAATATCCAAGCGACCGTCATTTTGTTCAGCAAAGGAGGTGGAAGTGGCGGAAGCGTAGGCGCCGGACAGGGCCTCAAATTCGATGATGAAGGCAATCTCGCCGTGCACATCGGAGACGGCCTTGCCTTCGACAAGAATGAGGCGCTCACCGTTTCCAAAGAGACCGTTATGACGAGCGACGACCTCGTTGACGAGAGCGACGTCAATCAGGCGGTCGAAGACATCTTCAACGGGGATGGAACTTAACTGAGCCACCCAGGCAACACACAAAAATTATTTTTTAGGAGGACATAAAAATGTCTAAGAACATCACCACGAAAGTAACCATTCAGAACCTCGCCGCCCAGATCAAGAAGGACTTCGTCAAAAAGAGCGCGTTTACCCCTGTTCAGCAGGCAGCGGCCGCCGCCTTCAAGTCCGGCAAGGTTGACGGCAACACCGTCTCCCTCTACACCAGCACCGATCAGACCGGCACCGCCGCGTTCTCTTTCGACTTCCCGACTGAGTATTTCCTCGACCAGACCAAGAGCGTCTTCGTCCAGACCTTCGCCTGGAGCGAGACCGCCTACCCCGGCTCCACCAACCCCAACCTGGATGGCAAGCCCGTTATGGTGCTGGCTGTCAAGGGCGACGGCAACACCGTCCTGTACTCCTTCGTTGACCTGACCTATCTGCTGGACACCTACACCGGCGGCAACACCAGCACCGCGAAGGTGACCGTTGACGGCAAGGAAATCACCGTCGCCGTGAACATCTCCAAGGAAGCCGACAACGCCCTGCAGGTCAAGGAAGACGGTCTTTACGTCCCCAAGGCCGAGGTCGTTGACATCAGCGGCAAGGCCGATAAGGTCGCCAACGCTACCGAAGGCAATCTCGCGGGCCTGGACGCCAACGGCAACCTGACCGACAGCGGCAAGAAGGCTTCCGACTTCGTGGCCGCCGAGGCCAAGAAGCGCCTGATGACCGACGAGGAGGGTACCAAGCTGGGCGGCATCGCCGAGGGTGCCACCAAGGTTGAGGCTTCCGAGACCAACGGCAACATCAAGGTCAACGGTGAGGAGCAGACCGTCTATACTCTGCCCGAGACCGTTCTCCATGAGAACGACATCAGCGACTACACCGCCGAGGAGATCGCGGCGCTGCTGGCAGACGACGAGGGCTAATCCAACAGCCGAAGGAGGTAAACCCTTATGGCAAGTGTCAAAGCTCTTTTGGGCGGGGGCCTTGCCGCTCTCTGCGAACATATCAAGGGCATCAGGACTACCGTAGGCGATCTTGCAGAGGCGACCGCGCAGAGCGTCGATGAAATCGACGGCATCCTGCATGAAAAGCAGGACATCAACAGCAAGGTAGCCTTCACCATCCCGATGACCGGCTGGGGTACGGATTCTTCCGTACCCCAGCATCCCAAATTCATCGACATCACAGTGTCCGGGCTCCTTGAGACGGACATTGTGGCCGTCGATGTCGCGCCGGGGAGCTCTGAAATCGCACGGGCGGCAAACTTCACCAACACCCAGAGCTACGCCGGAAAGTTCCGGCTTCGCGCCGCCAGCGTCCCCACGGCCGCTATTTCGGCGCAGTATCACATCATCAACACCGTAAAGTACACGGATTGAGAGGAGGAACATCCACATGGCCTATGGCCCTTTTAACGCAGGCGCCGGCAAAGGCGGAGGCGGCTCCGCTGCTGATACGTCCTACGACAATTCCACGTCCGGCATCGAGGCCAGCAACGTGCAGGACGCGCTCGATACTGTACTCGGTGCCACCCTTCCCAGGCTTACCGTAAAGGTAGCCGCAGGCAGTGCAATCACCATCACGGACGGAACCAGCACGATCACCGGCACGGCCAACACCGCAGGCAGCTTCACCACGAATCTGCCCCGCACCGGCACCTGGAGCGTGAGCGCGACGCTGAACGGCGAGAGCACCGACGGCAGCGTAAATGCGGCCTCTCTGGGCGGCAATTACACCATCGAGCTCGCCTACTTCGCGGCTACGCTGACCGTCTCCGCGAAGGCAGGCACGGTCGTCACCGCGAGCTGCAACGGCACCACTTATAGCGGCACCGCAGCCAGCACCGGCAAGGCGACCATCACCATCAAGAAGGCCGGCACCTATACTGTCACCGGCGTCTATTCTGGCGTAGCCTCGAATAGCGCCTCTGTCAGCGTCACCACCAACGGAGGCAGCTACACGGCCTCCCTCAGTTTCATCACCCTCACAGTCACGGTCGATACCGGGAGCACGATCACCGTCAAGAACGGGAGCACGACCCTCACCGATACGAGCACGGGCTCCAATACGTTCTATCTGCCGAACACCGGCACATGGGAAGTGACGGCCTCGCTGAACGGGCAGACGGCAACAGGCAGCGTCAACGCGACCGCCTATCAGGGCTATACGCTGGCTCTCTCCTACGTCAGCAAAACCCTCAATAGCAACTCCTGGGCCACCATCAAGAAGGTCTCCGATGCGAACCAGGGCGCGAACTATTGGGCGGTCGGTGATACGAAGACCATCACCATCAACGGCAAGGTCGGCGCCACGACCTTCTCGAACCTGTCTATTGATGCCTTTATCTCGGGCTTCAACCACAACAGCGCGAAGGAAGGAACCGGCCGCATCCATTTCCTCATTGGCAAAAAGAGCGGCAAAATGGTCGGCCTTACTGATAGCAGCTACGGCAACCAGACTACCACCAGCGGCGCATTCACCATGAACACCTCGAATACGAATAGCGGCGGCTGGGCTTCCTGCCACATGAGAAAGACTGTTCTTGGCGCAGACAGCTCCCCCAGCAGCCCGAAGGCAAACACCCTTCTGGCGGCGCTTCCGGCCGATTTGAGGGCCGTAATGAAATCCGTAACAAAGTACACGGACAACACCGGCAACGCCTCTAACACGGCCGCAGCGGTCACCGCGACAACGGATTATCTGTGGCTCCTGGCAGAGTTTGAAATCCAGGGTACCCGCAGCTATGCGAACCAGTACGAACAGAACAGCCAGGCCCAGTATGACTACTTCAAGGCAGGCAACTCCAAGATTGCCTATAAGTATAACGATGTGAGCACGGCGGTCTGGTCGCGCGGGCGTTCGGCTTATTACTACTACTACTCTACCTTCTGCATTACCTACACCGACGGCTCCGCCGACAATAACTATGCCAACAGTTCGGGCGCTGTGCTGGCCGGCTTTGCTGCCTAATCCTCCGCAGAGCTATCCGGGCAAATCCGCCCGCGAAAGCGGGCGGTCTCCCGGACAACGCAGAGACCGAAAGGGAGCGGAAAGCCCCTTTTGTGCCGGCGCGAAGCGCCGGCCGATTTTATTTTTAATTTTTACCCCCTTTATTCTGGAGCCTAAAATGCTATCACTTACCTGTCTTTAGACCGCATACAAAAGGCAAAGACAGCCATAAAATATTCGTATGCCATGCGAACGGAGGTGTGACGGTGGCTACGAATAAAAGGGTGTTTACGCTGCGGTTATCTGATGAAGTCTTTGACAAAATCGGAATACTGGCAACAAATGAGCACCGCTCCATTACGAATTATATCGAGTTTGTGCTCCTCAAGCATTTGGAGGAGGTCGAGCGAGAGCAAGGCACGATCTACCCAGAAGAAAAGGACACAAAACCGTAATTGAGGTGATACCATGTCAGTGCTCCAGATGAAGCGCACCACAAGCAAGGCGGAGTTCGTGAACACCGCCAACCAAATCTACGTTGAAACCATCAATTTCCTCACGCGCATTTCCGCCAGGTACTCGAGGCTCCTCGCGGAGCCTGTTGCGAAGCTGGCCGGCGAAGTTATAGACCACGCGGAAAAAGCCAACAGCATCTTCCCGTCGGACGATCAGCGCCGCGAGCTGCGGAAGGCCCACCTCATTGAGGCCAGGGCCTCCCTGATGGCGTTGGATGTCCGGCTTACCCATTGCTATCTTGTGATGAACCAGAACCCCGAGGGATGCTTCACAACGGCAAAGGGAAAGGCTGTTGACGCGAAGGAGGCGACAGTGAAGCTCGATAAGATGGCCCAAAGCCTCGGCGAGCTGATTGACCGCGAGAACGAGCTTTTGAAGGGCGCAGCCAAGTCAACCGCCCAGCAGAAGCAAAAGACCTGACCTCGTTTTTGGGTGTGCCTCTGATAACATGGCCGTCGTTGTTTCCGCCCTTCGGGCGGTCTGGTCGCGCGGGCGTTCGGCTAATTACAACAACAACAATAACTTCTGCAATACCAACACCGACGGCTCCGCCAACAATAACAATGCCAACAATTCGGGCGCTGTGCTGGCCGGATTTTGCGTGCGAGGTCACATGGAGTAACCGTAAGGTGAAAGACGACCTTCGCAAAAGGAGAGACACTTCCCCGGTGAAAGCCGAAAACTGCCCCGCTTGGGAAAGCGGGATGGGGCATAACCTATTTTGACAATAGCCGATGCCCTTTCTTTTGATGCCCTTACACGGACGCTGCTTGCATGGTGGGCGAACGTGCCATAGCCCATTTCATGTGTCAGGGCAACGCAGATTAGACGGCACCCTACATTGTATCTGTACGAAAGGCGAATACTCTATTATGACAAGCGAGGAGCGCCGCGAGGCGCGGTACAAACGCCGCCGGGCAAGGCGGCAAGCACGACTGCAGGCCCGGAACGCCGCTATCGGCACCCTGGAGGAAGCCTTCTCCTACCGGGCCATGTTCTATTACGGGAAGAAGTGCTGCAACGGCGTTCGTTGGAAGCAAAGCACCCAAAACTTCGAGCTTCACCTCTTTTCCGGCACGGCCGCCCGCAGGCGCCAGGTGTTGGACGGGACGTGGAAGCCGAAGAAATGCAGCCACTTCATTCTCAAGGAACGTGGGAAGATCAGGCCCATCGACGCCCCGCACATTACCGACAGACAAATCCACAAGACCGAGTGCAACAACATTCTGATACCGCTCTACACCCCGCACATGATATATGACAACGGGGCCAGCCGGCGCGGAATGGGGCTGCATTTCGCCTACCATCGGCTCGAGCAGCAGCTTCATTGGCACTTCCGCAGATACGGGAGGGCCGGCGCTGTGCTGCTCCTCGATTTGAAAAAGTTTTTCCCCAGCGCACCCCATGCGACAATCTACCAGAGACACCAGCGGCTCATTCTTGACCCGAGCTTGCGAGGGCTCGCCGACAGCATCGTTGCATCATCCCCGTGCCCGACGCCGGGCCGTGGGATGCCCTTGGGCGTCGAACCCAGCCAGCAGGAAATGGTCGCCTTGCCGAGCGCAGTTGATAACTTCATCAAATGTCAGGCGGGCGTCCATGTTGCCGGACATTATATGGACGACTACTACATCGTCCTTCCTGATGTTGAGGAGCTGAAAAAGCTGGGCCGGGAAATCGTCAAGCGATTTGAGGCCATCGGTGTCCCGGTAAACAAGCGCAAGTGCAAAATCATCCCACTCACGAAACCTTTCCGTTTCTGCAAGGCCCGTTTTACCCTCACGGAGAGCGGCGCCATCAAGATAAACGGAAGCCGGGACGGCATGAAGCGAGCCCGCAGAAAGCTCAAACTGTTCCGCAAAGAGGTGGATGCAGGAACCCGCACCCTCGCATACGTCGAGCAGTACAAGGAAAGCCAGAGCGCCTATTATAGGAACTTTGACGACCATGGACGGCTCCTCCGGCTGCGGAGGCTGGAATATGCTCTATTTGGAGGTTTGAAATGTTCAGAATTATCAAAGACGGCGGCAGCGTCGGCATGACCGAAGCTCCCACCTATATCAAGCAGGCCGAAAATGGCTGCTACGTTCTTTGCCCGGAGCCGGAGGCTTCGGGCATTGCTTTTGGCAATACCGTCTATCACCTCGCCGGCCGGGAGGCTATCGAAGGTGCAGAAACGGTCGCGCTGGAGCACATCGACGCTGGCAAGGAAATTGAGCTTGTCAACACAACCATCAGTGATACCGACGCTTTGACCGTCGATCACGAATACCGCATCACCCTTCTGGAGCTCGGCATCGACGACACAGAAGGCGACGCGGAGACTACCTGAAAAGGAGGTGAAGGACAATGTTGTATCGTACTCTGAAACGCATGATTGAGCGCGGCCAGACCGCCGGCATGGAGACCAAGTTGGACGTTTTCTACGCAGCCGACAAGATTACCGAGGCGGAATACACTGAGCTGACCGCTCTGCTGCACCCCGAGAAGGCGGAGGTGTAAGCGATGGTCAATCATAAGCGATATATCACCAGGAAGCGGGCCCGCATTGAGGGTATCTGCGGAAAAGTAAATATCCCATACGGGACAGCTCTGGAGACCAAAGACGGCTATCTTCTTTATGAAGGCAGCCGTCTTTGCGTTGTAACCAGCCAAAACGCCTATGACTATTTCAGCCAAGACGACGACGGGCATGGGCTGGAGCGCGGCGGCCTGGTGGCCGCGATCCTCGCCCGCCTGGAGAAAAGGGACGCAGACCACCAGCGCCGCTGGGATAAGGTCTGGGACAGCCCTTTGTGTTTGCGGTACAAGCGCCCAGATTGCGAAGACTTCTTTATCTGGGGCTATGACTTCTACAACGCTCCCATCGACGACCTAAAGGCTATTGCCGAAATCGTAGGCTTTAACCCCTCGGCCCTCGACAGGGCCAGGAGGTGACGACAGGCATGGAAATCACCTTGACCGTCGGGCAGGCCCTTTGGGCCTTCATCCTCGCGCTCGGCATCCCCAGCGCCATTACCGGCTTCCTTGTTTGGAACTTCGAGCGGAAGATTGCAAAGCGCGAAGCGAAGCGAGAGAAGGAGCAGGAGGAGCGCCACAAGAAAGAGGCAGAGCGTGAAAAAGCCAGGGAGGAGCTTCAAATCCACACCATTCAAGGCGTATCGGCCGCCATAGCCCTCGGCGAAGCTACGGCGAAGGCTGTTCAGCGTATCCCCGACGCACATTGCAACGGGGATATGCACGACGCCTTAAATTATGCCATCAAAATCAAGCACGAACAAAAAGACTTTCTCACACGCATGGGAATCGCCTCCGTCGTCGAGTGAAGGGAGACCGCCTATGGAGTTCTCAAAGAAGCTCATTATCTTCTCCTACACGGTTCTTTTTATCCTCCTCGTTCTCTACTTCGTCGTGGAGGACAAAAGCTCCTGGGCCACCATCGTATGCGCGTGGATTGCAGAGTGCGGCGCCGCGACTGCGTTTTATCTGTGGAAGTCAAAAAACGAAAACCGGGCCAAATACGCCCAGCGTTTCCTCACGAAATTCGCAGATAAATACGGGGCCGACGTTGCCCTCCACCTCGCGGAGATTGTCTTGAAAGACTAAGCAGGAAGGAGAAAACAATATGACAGAAGCACAGGCTCGCGCTACCGTCGTCAACACAGCTATTGCATGGCTCGGTTGCAAAGAAGCAGACGGCAGCCACTGCAAAATTATCGACACCTATAACAGCCACACGCCCCTCGCCAGAGGCTACAAGATGAAGTACACCGACGCGTGGTGCAGCACCTTCGTCAGCGCCGTCGCCATCAAATGCGGCTTCACCGACATCATCCCGACCGAGTGCGGATGCGGTAAGCATATCGAGCTGTTCAAGAAACTCGGACGCTGGCAGGAAAACGACGCCTATGTTCCCAGCCCGGGTGACGTCATTTTCTATGACTGGCAGGACGGCCCGGACTACGCTACGACGGACAACCAGGGAGCGGCCGACCATGTCGGCTACGTCGTATCGGTCTCCGGCAATACCATGAAGATTATCGAAGGCAATATGAGCGATGCCGTCGGCTACCGCACCCTCAAGGTCAACGGCCGCTATATTCGCGGCTTCGGCCTCCCAGACTACGGGAAGAAGGCCGGAGTGCCTGCCCCAAAGGTGGACACAACGCCGGCCACCGTGACGGGCGGCGAGACGATCTACACGGTCGTCAGCGGCGACACACTCAGCAGAATTGCCGCGAAGCACGGAACGACGGTCAAGACGCTTGCTGATTATAACAGCATCAAGAACCCTAACCTCATTCGTGTCGGCCAGAAAATCAGGATTCCAAAAGCCGGCGTGAAGCTCTCTGTTGGCGACATCGTGCAGTTCGCAGGCGGCCCGCATTACGTCAGCTCCAGCGCCGCAAAGCCGGCCAGCAGCCCCGCAGCGGGCCCAGCAAAGGTCACAATGATTTGCCAGGGAGCGAAGCACCCCTACCACATCGTACACACCACCAACGCCTCTACGGTCTGGGGATGGGTGGATGCCGACAAAGTGGTGAAGGCATGAGCCCCACCCTTGAAGCGGCGCTCGTATTACTCAGCCCGATTGCCGTCGTCGCGTTGGCCGTTATTCTGATTGCTACGTCCGACGGCGAAGGCTGCACACCTGGGCCGTACTGTGACGACTGCCCTTTCCCACGCTGCGAAGACAGCAAAAAATAAAGCGGCCACCGGCCGCGATACATGAAGGAGAACCACTATGACGTTCTTTACGATTTTCAGCATTGTTGTGATTGTTCTTTTCATCACCGCCATGCTCGCGGCCGCGTACTTTGCAATTAAGGCCGTCCTCACCGGCGATGTCAGCCAGCTCGTTGCGCTGGCCGAAATGACGACGCTCCCCGGGCCCGAGAAAATGGCCCAGGTCGTCGCTTCAATGTATCAGCACGTCCCAAAAGCCTTCCGTGCCATCTTGACGGAGGAACGGCTCGAAGCTATCGCCCAGGGCATTTTTAACTGGATGCGGAAATACGCAGAGGAATACATTTCAGCCATCAAGAAGCCGGAGCCCGAGCAGGAAATCAAGCAGATCAGCGAGGAGGCCATCGCCGAAACCATCGCAGAACTGCTCAACATGACGGCGCAGGCCCTCGCAGAGCGAGCCCGCGCCTATGGCATTGAGGTCAACCCGAAGACCACGAAGAAGGAGACGGCTATGGAGATTATCAAAGCCATCCTCCAGGGGAAGACTGCAGAAGCGTAGTCTTCCTTGCAAAAGCAGCGCAGAGCTGCTATACTGTCCGTGGAATTGTTTTGGCATTACGGCAACCGTGGAAGACACAGACTACACGGACGCCGCCGAAATATGGAGACTACACGGACGAAAAAGTACCACAAAAGACGTCGAACAACCCTTCGGCGAAAGAGTG
>ERZ857840.534-NODE-534-length-55200-cov-8.748499_pt1 | contig 55200 bp, 27 predicted proteins | sample MGYA00519760_ERZ857840 | MGnify/ENA primary metagenome ERZ857840 (study PRJEB31778, sample SAMEA3449371) | human gut metagenome | biome: human gut; feature: human-associated habitat; material: faeces | place: United Kingdom | collected 2010/2012 ... | reverse complement strand
GGTACTACTACGATTCCGAACTCGGGATGTACTACTTGCAGAGTCGGTATTATGATCCGGCAGTGGGGCGGTTTATTAATGCGGACGGGCAACTGAACCCTGGGGTACTGGGGAGTAATATGTATGCGTACTGTAACAATAATCCTATTATGGGAACAGATGAAACCGGTAGAGGATGGCTCGGGGCTCTCGTAGGCGGACTCTGTGGTGCGATCGTTGGTGGAGCATTTGGCGCATTGTCCGCAATCACTTCAGGTGGTGATATTGGTGCTGGCATTGCCATTGGTGCAATAAATGGTGGGATATGTGGTGCTATTGGCGGGAGTATTGCTGAAGACGTTGCCACTGGTGGTATATCTTCTGTTGGAACGGCAACGATGCTTTTAGCAATAGATGCATGCTTTATCACTGGAGTTGCATCTGATATTGCATCACAGTGCATCAATTCTCAACCGCAAAGTATAAGTGAAATAGATGGATATTCAGCATTACGTGCAGGAGTACAAAATGTAGTCATCACGACCCTGTCCATTACACCTGCTGCTTTGGGTTCTGTGGGGATTGCCGGAGACATTGTGCTGGGCAGTATTTACAACCTGCTATCATCTACAGGGCAATGGATTTATAACACTGTTGAAGACAGTATACGCCAACGAGAAAAAGGGGTAAGAAATCCGACAAAGGAGGTCATTCCCATTGGCTAATATGTACCGAAAATTTTCTGTCATGCAGAAAAGTTCATTTTATGCCGGAATCGTTAGCTGTTTATGTGCTGTGACATTGTTTATCATTCCGATTTTCTTGGACCTTGACAATCGATTCATTCTCTTGCTATTGGCATATGCCCTGCCTTTTTCCGCCTTTTTGGCTGTCGGCGGTATCGTCCTTATGATCAAGTGCCGTTTGTTCCTGTATCAAATTTATATTGAAAGTCAAGGCATATCAATCGTTACGAAAGCTGGAAAAGTCAAAAAATCATTTGATTGGACAAGTATAAGGAAACTGGCGCTGTGTGAAGATCATGGAAGACGTTATGTATGTATTTCTACCGATCCTGACTTATCGCCCGAATATACACACATGTATGGCATCATCATGGCACCGTTTCATTGTAAAAATTGCATTTCATTCCCTGTGGATCCCGTATTGATAGAAACTTTGGAAAAACATTCGTCCCGCTCCGGCGTTGTTTTAGAACATACCGGTTCCATCAAAAACGGTCCCATACAATCAACCCGGAAAATCAGTGGTCCCATCGTTCTCATTGCCTTCATGGCGCTAATCATGTGCCTCATATTGCTTGTTTGGTCTATTCTGTTCTTATCGTAAAACGAAATATTACCAGGGCAATTTATACGGTTGTTCGCGTGGAAGGAGGAGGCAGAAATTGCCGGAAAAGTACCGTCGGATAATACGGCCATTCATTGCACCGAATCACGGTTTGCAAATTGCCGGGAACAAATACGGGTTACAATCGTTTTCCAATCACCTGTACTTGGTCGCTCATGGTTTGATTTCGCATGTGTCATATGAGCAGTTGAATGGCTATTCAAACAATTACATAACTTCATTTTCGGTGCGAATGGTCAATTGCCCAGGACGATAACTTCCATCTGAAGGATTTCTTGTCGTTGTAAATGATAGAATAAAGCCTAACAGGCACGCCAAATCATACCGTTACGTATACGACGACCTGGGACAACTGCTCCGCGAGGACAACAGTGTCAAAAACCGCACGTATGTATATTCCTACGATCATGCCGGAAACATTCTGTCCAAGAAAGCCTATGCCCTGACAGCGGAGGGAGAAACACCGTCAACGCTGTACAGTACGAACACATACGGCTACAATGATGCTGACTGGGGAGATCTTCTGACATCGTTCAACGGGCATGCAATCACCTACGATGCCATTGGAAACCCACTGAGTTATTACAACGGTTCCAGCTACAGCTTCACCTGGAAGAATGGCAGGCAGCTTGCAACGGCAACCAAGGGGTCGAATTCCCTTTCGTTTGATTACAACGATGAGGGCATCCGTACCAAGAAGGTGGTCAACGGAGTTGAACACACGTATTACCTGTCCGGTTCGCAGATCGTGGCAGAGGAATGGGGCAGCAACCTGTGCGTGTACCTGTACGATGCAGACAACTCGCCGATCGGGATGCAGTACCGCACGACAAGCATGGCGAAGGGCGATTTCTACACTTTCTGGTTTGAAAAGAACCTGCAGGGGGACATCGTTGCCGTCTATAATGAAAGCGGAACCAAGGTATACACCTATCAGTATGATGCATGGGGCAACTGCACGGCTACGCCAGTCAGCAGTATCGGATCCAATATTTATGCACAGTATAATCCCTTCCGTTACCGCGGGTACTATTACGATTCCGAGACGGGGTTTTATCTAACAGGTACAAGATATTACGATCCGGAAATTGGTAGGTTTATTAACGCTGATGGAGAAATATCGGATGTAGGCGGAAATGTTTTAGGATATAACCTTTTTGCATACTGTTTTAACAACCCCGTTAATATGGATGATCCAACAGGACAATGGCCAAAGTGGATTGGAAAGGCAATTGCAGTTGTTGCAGTAGCAGCAGTTGTAGTTGCGGCCGTAGCTGTAACCGTTTCTACTTTTGGTGCCGGTTCTGTGGCAGGTGTAGCAGCAATCTCGGCAGCAGTTACAATAGCCGCAAGAGCAACAGAAGTGGCAGTTTTACAGGTCAAAAAGAGTAAAAACTCCTCCCAAAATACTGGCGGAAAAACCAGCGGGAACACTAGCAACAATAGTGGAAATAGCCCAGGCGGTGGAGGAAGCAATTCACAAAAGAGTAACGGACAAGTGGCTGTTGATGTTACAGAATCTCTTTTTGATAACGGATTGCAGATTATAGGAATTACACCTTTTACAAAAGCAGGAAGCATTGGATTTAATCATATATTAAATCAACAGGTTTCTGAAATATTTGGGGAAACGACAACTTTAAGATCCACTTTGTCAGCGACAGGTGGAAAAGTTGTACCATATGCATTTGCTGCTTATGCGTGGTGTAAGACAACAATATCTATTTTTAGTGATGATCCTGTAAAAAGAGCAGAGCAAAGGGGGTACACATTAAAGTGAGAGAATTTCTAAATATTATTTTATTAATAATAAATATAGTTTCTTTTGTTTTAGTTTTGTTGTTTGGGGCAAGTGGGATAATATATGAATTATTTGGGCCTGCAAACTACGAAAAAATACTTCAAAAATTAAAAATCCCTTGGAGTTTTGAGCGTATTTGGCTGTTTATGTTTGTTTGCTTGATAATTCTGATCATAACATACATTTTGCGCAAAAAGTTCTTTTAATGCTTTTTTCTGTTTTCAGATAGATTGTTTATTAAAACACATCTATCTGAAAACGCCATTCAATATGAACTTCTTGCTGTTTTTCACTATCAACTGTTTCTAAACAACCGATTTCAATTTTTGCAATCAGCTTGTTTAGAACATAGAGTGTTAATTCTTCAACATTTAAGCACATTTTGACGGTCTCTCTGAACTGCTCAATTTTCATGGCGTTAATATTGAATATTTGTTACAACGAACACCAGCGGAGTTAGAACAACTGGCAAAGAGTGGAATAATAAGTAGCAAAACGCTAAAACAAATAAAAAAGCATTCGAAGGGCGAGATTTGGGAACGAAAGGGAGGAAATGCTAATGGAAGATGGAATATCCATAAATATGTATTTTTGCAGAAGCGGTCAACATAAGCCTGATATCATTAAGTTTGATCCGAATGAGTATTTTGACCTTGAGGATGACACATCTCCAGATATTGATAGTGTTCCAAAATATCTCAACATGCTCGATTATTTAGAAGAAAAGGATAATGTGACCTATATTGCCGTTGTTATTACGAATAAAAATAACGGTAAGAAATTACATATAGAAACCAATTTCTTTAATGGACAGCAGAGCACTCTATCAATAAGGACAGAATACCATTACGATTTGATAACATATAAAGAGGTAATCACGGATGTTCTTCTACCTTCGGAGGAAAATAATGTGACGATACATGATGTGTGTCGGTTCTGCTTAAAAGATTGCTACTACAACTGTATTTATCATGGAATAATTAAAAAAGGACGTGATGGTACGGAAACGGAATACAGATTAATCTGATGTATATTCTTTGTGTTGCGAATACTTTCTCTCAAATTTTCCTCTTTTGATCGATGTAGGAGTCGGGGTGTCAGATGAATGGAGTGAAATGACAGCGGAGAGAAGGTTTGTACCTATACTTACGATGCATGGGGCAACTGCACGGCTACGCCAGTCAGCAGTATCGGAGCCAATATTTATGCACAGTATAATCCCTTCCGTTACCGCGGGTACTACTACGATTCCGAACTCGGGATGTACTACTTGCAGAGTCGGTATTATGACCCGGCTATTGGCAGATTTATTAATTCTGATGGACAGTTGAACGGTGGGCTGTTAGGCTATAATCAATTTGTGTATTGTGCAAATAATCCCGTGATGAATGTTGATCCGGACGGAGAGTTTTTTGTTTCAATGACCCTTATATGTGTAGCAGCATTTGCTACAATCGGAGCTATAGCAGGTGGTGTAGCAGGTTATAAATATGCTGAAGAAAAAGGTGTAGATAAAAGTGACACTTGGAAATATGTTGCAGGTGGTTCTATTGGAGGCGGAATTATCGGCGGGATTGCTGGATATTTTATAGCACCTGCCATTACCGCTATAACAGGTGTAGCTGGAATATCTGTTACAGCAGAAGGTGTTACTATTGTTGGAACTGGCAGTGTGTTAGCAGAACAAGCAGTTGAAGGAGTGTATTATCAAGTGACATCTTCTCAAGCTGCTCAGCAAATTGCACAAACGGAACAATTAATACCCTCTCAAGTAGAAAAAAGTGTTTGTGTATTAAACTTTCAACCAACATTAGATCAAGCAAGACAGTTGGGCGCATATTCATGTGATACGGTTATTCGCTTTCGAACAAATTGTTCAACTTTTATTCCAGATACGACTGTTGGATTCGAAGGTGCATTCAGAAATATGATCGATGGTGCAGTAAAGATATTTGATATTGTCGAGGTTGGATTCAAATGATAAATTTAATTGAATTGCGAAATTATCGAGATTGGACAATATGTGAGTCCATAGATAAACGATGTAAAGAAGGGTTCCCGATTATTTCGTATAAATTCGATCATGGGTGTTCATATGGCTTAATAAGTGATTTTGGGTGTGGAAGCTGGGCATTAAGTTCATGTATAGGAGGTCGTGGGCAATATAATGACGTTGGTTCCATTATAATAGATCACACTAATGTTAATGCGGATTTTCTCAGGGCTCATTCGGCTTTTATAGCAGAACAAGATTTCCCAGAACTAGAATTGCATAGTAATATAAATACACCTCGCGATTATATATCGTCAGCAATTGATTTAGGAGGGTTTAATTACACACTTAATGATATAAAGCTGACTTTTCATCTGACTGATAATCGATTTGACCGGCCATTAAATGAGGCAAGCGGTGAAATTTGGAATATTTCCGTAGCAATACATTATGCACTTGGGAAAGATATTTTTTGTTTTCCGTGGCTAAATGCATTAGATTTTTCACGTTATCAAGCTATGGTGGAATTGGGGATAATTGATTTTTTAAAAAGAAAAGACAAGATTATTCTGATTCCGACAAGTCAAAAAAGACTTGCAAAAAAGTATTGTGATTCGATAATTCAAGTTGGATGTATATAAAGGGAACCTCTAAGGAACTGCTGATTAACTCGTCTCCAAATCTCCCGAGCATTCAATCATGCATAAAATGATGAATAAAACATTAAGGATCACAAGCAAAAGTCGAAAAACAGCCACGCAAGCACCGCCTGAGCCGGTTTTTCATCCCCAATGAGGGGGAATTACCCTCAAATGGGCATAGTTATCCCGCTACAGGCGCAACTTGTTTATTCCGGAACTGTTCGGTTCGCCCGGCTCGGATGCACATCAACAGGTTGGCACACCCGAACAGAACATGGAACCGGTTCATATTCTTGGCAATGCCGCGGTATGCAACTTTCCTATACCCGAAATCCCGTTTGACTATGAGAAAGGCGTGCTCGACCTTACAGCGAATCGATGAGATGCGATTTTCCATTTGCTTTTCCCAGTTGATTCCCTCATAGTCTTTGGATGTTTTCAGGCCGGAAGGACGCTTACAAATGCGGTAATCGATTTGGGACAGGTGTTCATCCTTTATGACATCCTCCTGTTTCGGAACTTCAGCAAGGTTGTCGCATCCGGAACCTGTTCCGTCATAAAATTTATGCCAAGAAAACTACGCATGGCGTAGCTGTCATATATGGCGTCCTCTGTCCCTTCGTCGGACAGGTTGAACCATGTCTGCATCAGATACATCCGTAGCATCGTCTCGATACCCCGAACAGGTCGCCCATGCTCTCCCTTCGGATAGTACGGTCTGATCGTTTCTACCCATGCTTTCCACGGGATGATCTCTTCCATCTTGTTGAGAAATTCCTCCCGCTTCGTCGTCTTTTTCCGGTTTCCGTATTCAACATCCGTGAATGTTATCTGATCTTTCATACCGCACACCTGCCTTACTTTGCTTTCCTCTATTATACTACTTTTCGTATATACTACTTTTCGTATATTTTTGCAAGGCTTACATTAATCAGTGTTTCCCTAATTTACTTATTATTTTGCAAATTGAACATTCGGGCATACAGCCCATCTTTTTTCATCAATTCCTGATGGGTGCCACTTTCCACTACGCTTCCTGAATCTACAACAACTATCCTATCGGAATCCAGAATAGACGATAATCGATGAGATATTATGATAACAGTTCTTTTTTCGGAGAGATTTATCAAATCGCCACAAATTTCATACTCAGCGATTGCATCCAGCGAGCTCGTAGGTTCATCCATAATGATAAAATTAGCGTTCTTGGCAAAAGCGCGACTTATCGCTATTTTCTGATGTTCACCTCCGGACAAATCTACACCCTCATCATCGAAGGCCCGTGTCAAAGAAGTATGTATGCCTTTTTTCATAGCAATCACCTTGTTAAAAAGGTGTGCCTTTTTCAATGATGCATTTACATTTTCGATGTCTTCTTCGCTGTCGCAACTGTTCATAAGCACATTTTCTCCGATGGTAAAGGCATACTCACAGTGATTTTGAAATACAACCGCTATATGATCATATAATTCATCCAATTGGTAATCTTTGATGTCAACACCATTTATTTTAATAACACCTTCCGTCGGACGTAACAGCCCGAGCATTAGGTTCACAATGGTGGTTTTCCCTGCGCCATTTTGTCCGACCAATGCGATTTTTTCTCCCTCACTTACAGTGAAAGATACATTTTTGATGGCGTATACATCCTGGCCGGGATATTTGTATGAGACGTGATCAAATACAATGCTCTTTATATCCTTCTCGGGAAAGGGAGGCGAGACGGGCAGTTCATAATTCATAAAGTCCAAGAAGCAGGTAACGCCATAATGGTACGTTCTAAACGATGAAATGTTGTTTAACAGCAAATGGATATAATTGCTTAATAATAATGCTGCACTTAAGGCCGCCGAATATTCGCCCAATGTTATTGATTGACCATATAAGTCGAGACCTAAACTCAAATACAATACGGAAACAAAGAGTATTTCTACTATAGAAGACGGAATACCGAACAAGATTCTTTTCCTTGTGAGCACCTCCTGCTTCTCTCGAGAATCATAATATTGCATTCGGAATTTTGAGCAAAGAAAATCAATACCCCGATTCATTTTAAGGTCTCTAACTTGGTCTTTATTACTTAGTATGGATACTAAATAACCATTCTTTCTATTGATGCGAACCAGATCTTCCATGATTTTAATAATCGCTTTATCAATCCTTTTCCTGACTACATATTTAACCACCAATAGCATAAATAACGCCATTAATACGAATATATTCAACTGTCCAATTACTGCCGAGGCAGCAATAAAGGAAATTAATGTCTGACAAAACTCAAAAAAATCGCGATAATGACATCACTGCCGCCTCTCACATATTCTAAAGCCTTATTATACTTATCATAATAATCCGGCTCCTCGAACTGTTCGTATGGAAATTTTGACGCTTTAACAAGAATGATTTCCTCAATTTTCTTGTTTATATCGGCAATAATTATTTTCGATTTAAATAGAACAATATTTCCGACAGTAGATGCAGAAAGCCTGATTACGCAGTATATAAGTAAAATTTTTATGGCGAGTTCTATACTTCGAGCCTCAGTTAGTGCATCCACAAAATATTTGGGGAAAATTACGATCATGATTGAAAATGCACTTTCGATCAATAAGCTTACAATCTTAAGTAATAAATACACCGTGCTTTTCTTCGGGGCTGTTTTAAAATAAAGACGTGTGACAAAACAAACATCCTGCAATACGGCAAATTTATTGACGTTCGATTTCTTCATACCTGCTTAGTATAATTTTGAATCCCCAACTATTGATTCAATTATACATCCTCCAATCTCAATAGTTCTTTGCGGCGTATAAAGCCCATCGGCTGATTGCTTTCTATAGCAATTCCCAAAATTACAGGCAATAATCATCGGCTTTAAACCAGCCGACGCAACCCCGTTGACTGACGCACAAAAGCGCCTTTACCTTCGACCACAGCATCTCAATCGGATTCATATCGGGGCTGTACGGCGGCAGATACCGCAGCTCTATGCCTGCGGCGTGATATGTGTTGTTCGTCCTCGCCGTTCAGCAGCTGCTTTCTGCCCCGCATTGTGCAGCATTTTACCCATTTTTCTCATCTCCCTGCAACATATTGTACAACTTTTTGCTGTAATTGTCAAGGGTGACTGCTATTTTGGAAGTTGCTATAATAATCATTCCCGGCACCAAATATCGCGATTCAACGGCAAGAAATGAAATCAGATCGGCGAATCGCATTCCCGCCGGAATTTTTTATTTTTCCCTATTGCTTTTTTTCCAAAGATGTGATATACTGTCATTGAATGAATGATCGTTTAATTAAAAAGGCAGATAATATCGATGCGAACAGACCAACACCAAGAAAAAAAGATCGCCATTATGGAAAAATGCTTTGCCTGCTACGCCAAAAACGGGCTGACGGGCACCGGTGTCAAGGCACTTGCCGAGGCGTGCGGGTGTACGCAGGGAAACCTGTATTCCTATTTTAAGAATCTGGATGAACTGATTGTCGAATCCACTGCATACTGTATGTCCAAGGTCGAGGACGAATTCATGGCAAAGGCGCCCACGGACCCCGTGGACGTGATGCGCTTTATCGAGGAGGTGCCGTACTGGACCGCACGGGAGCACGGCGATAAATACCGGCTCATGTATCAGATTTATACCCACCCGAAATACATCGAACACGGCAAAAAATTTTTCGAGGGCGTCAATGCCCGCTATACCGCATACGCCAAAGAGCTGGAACCCAAGCTCGGCATCCCGTATACGGTGATTACCCCGCTTATCTTTATTTTCGTCCGCGCCTGCGTGCACTACGCCATGTTCGAGGACGAATATTACCTGAAAAGCCAGATGGAGGTTCTGAAAACGGGCGTTTCCATGTTTATGGATACTTATAGAAACAATCTTTTGCGGGAGGTTTGATAAAAATGAAAATGAAAAAACGTGTCATTATGACCCTGTCGGCGCTCTTTCTGACGCTTGCGGCGGTCACCGTGCTGCTCGTTGTCAATGTCAACGCAGCATATGAAGAGTACGGCTTGTATATCGGGGGAACCCAGGTCACGAGCAAAAACCTTTCAGGCTCGGGCTGGCGGTTTGAGCCGGATACCAACACGCTGGTTCTGAACGGCTTTGAGATCACTTCCGGCGGGCATTTTCACAAAAAAACAAACGACGGTACCACATGGGTGTATTCCTTCATCTATGTTGACGACAGCAAGTACATGGATCTGACCATCCGCACGGAGGGCAAGGAAAGCACCATCGGCTACGGTACGATGGCGGGCAATCCAGAAGTGCGCTCATCCACCGGTGACGGTACATATGAGTCATATTACGGAATCTACAATAAAAACGGCAATGTGACCATTACGGGTTCCGCAAAGCTGAGTATCTACACAAGTCAGCTCTGCATTTATACCAAACAAATGATCATCGTGGACGAGTGCCGCGCGCCTGTCTCCATGCACGCCTATGCCGTCGGCATCAACTGCGCAGATCTCATCGTCAAGGGCGGCAGTAAGTTCAACGTATACTGCGGCTATTCGGGCGGGATGGACCATGAATCCGCCATCATCGCAAGACAAAGTATCAGTCTTTATGACACGTCCGAGCTTCATGCCGATGTCGAACGCTGGAGCAGTTCAACGAAAGGCTATATCGCCGCATTATCCTGTCCGGATGGTACCGTCAATGTCTACGGCGGAAAGCTGACCGCTGTTTGCCACATGGGCGGCAAGCAGTCCGACAAATTCCCCGAGTGCTTTGCAATCCGGGCAGGGACGCTGAATATCTCCGGCGGCGGTGTTGTGGATGCGCGGATCAAGACGGCATCGGGGCAGAAGCATTACCGCGAGTCGATCACTGTCGGTCAGTATAACAGCTCGACGGGAACTATCAACTTCAAGGGGAATGGAACCCTTCGCGCCGGTGTGGAAATGAAGAACCCCAACGGCGGACAGCGTCTTTATCCGGAGCGTTTCAACCATCTGAACAACACGGTCGGCTATACGTCCGACCTGAAATTGGACGGCAATGAGGTTATATACATCGAATATACCTCGTATGAGCGCGAGGGCATCTTCCTGCATGAGTTCGGCAACAATACTCACTGGTCGTATTACAGAGAGCCCGTGCTTGAAAGAAACAACTATCTCTTCTTCTTCGATCTGAATGACGCGATCATAGCGGGAACCGATTATAATGTCTATTCCGTTTCCGGCACGCAGAGTATGATGCCTTATGTCGAGAGCGGCGAGATCCCCGCGATCACCGTGGAGTCGGGCGAGCTGACGCTGTGGCTCAAGAGCGATTATACCCACAACTTTACAAAGCCTATCGAGGTAAAAAAAGGTGCGACCCTTAAAATTTTCGGATTCGGCACTGCCAACGGTCTTGATATAAGGGGCGAGGGTACGGTGATTTTCCAGTCCGGTACCGTGACCGGAACGGTGCAGAAGTCGCTGAAAATGGTTGTTGAGGGCGGCAATGTCAATGTGGAGTATGACGGTCAGGCGACGGATGCCAACGGCGTCAAGGTGTGGAGACAGCCCTATGTCCTCGGCAATGAAAATGCTTCCTTTACCAAAGTCTCCCAGATTTCCGTCAGGAACGGAAGAAGCTATTCCGTGTACGGGACATATCCGATCGACGGGCGAAAGGTGTTCCTCTGGATGCAGTCTGCTGAGGAGCTTGAGTCCCTCAGCGCGGTTCCGAGCGGGTATTCTTCATCGCTGACGCTCAAAGGCAATCCCGGCAATCCCCTTTGGCTCACCCTGTTCCAGAGCATTGCCACCAATGAGCGGACTCTTTATGCGGCAACGCGCGGTATGTCGGTGACGATCCGACCGTTTGCCTCTGCGCCGACTGCCGAGCAGATGAAGGAGTACAAACTGATCTGGTCGTACAGCGACAATGGGCTGAACTGGACGACCATCGAAAATCCGGACTGCGACAGCGAATGTCAGCTCACCTACACCGTTCCGACAGGGGAATCGTGGATCAACCGCACCTTCCGTTGTGAGCTTCGCAAAACCGCTACGAATGAACAGCTCGGTGTCTATACCGCGACGCTCCATTTGGCAAATCTGAAGATCGTCAATGAAACCCCGTTTTCGGAAAACAAAATGGTTAAGCTCCGTCTGACCGAGGGAACACTGCCCCCGAACGGGCAAAATGTCACACTCGAACGAATCAGATGGTACATAAGCGATGACGGCGGGAGGACCTATAGGCTCCACGACCCGGCGAATGGCAAGGAGGTTTACAGTTTCAAGGTAACTGCTGCTTTGGACGGTCGGATCATCCGCTGTGAAGCCCGGCTGAGCGACGGAACCACACTTACCGAAGTCGCGGTCTCCGAACCGATTACCGTGAAAGTCACCGACCGCTGGGTCGAAATTATAAAACAGCCGGAGAGCATCACTATAAAAGTACCCACAGGCAATGATCAGAACATCAAGGTAATTGACAGGTATGCAACCTCTTATCAGTGGCAGGTTTCCAAAAGAACCTATCCCGGCGAGGATGTTCCCTTTGAGGATATCCCGGGGGCGAACAAATACTATCATGCGCTCGGATGGAGCACCCCGATGCTACTACCCGGACATCGGTATTACGCTTACCGCTGTGTGGTCAGCAACGAGTTCAGCGAGGTTATCACGGACGAGGTGACGCTGGAACTGCTCTTTAATCCGTATTTCTATGATATAAAAGGTTACGATACGACCATACGCGAGGGCGAAGACGCGCTCTTTGAAACCAAAATCATGGGCGGCAATCCCCTCGTAGCGACCGGGGTATATTGGGAAGTCAACAAGGGCAATGGTTTTGTCCGCCTCTCCGATGTCGAGGAGCTGAAAGGGCTTTGCGCTGAAGAGAGCATTACCGAAACCATTGACGGCGTTACCTACCATACAAGGACGGCTCTGAAAATCACCAAGGCACCCCTGCGTATGAACGGATATATCTTCCGTTGTGTCATGACCTACGGTGACTACAGGACCGATATGCAGTTCCATCTCAAGGTCCTCACAGAATGCCAGCAGAACGGTCACGATTGGTCGGAAGCGACCTGCACGACGCTCTCCACCTGCTCAAAATGCGGCGAGACCCGCGGAGAGCTGCTCCCGCATACCGGCGGCAAGGCGACCTGTATCAGCGGTGCGATCTGCGAGGTCTGCGGCAACGAATACGGCGATTGTGACCGGAACACGCATCCCGAGGGGGCAACGGATGTCTGGAATGTGGAGGATTGGGGCGATGACGCAGGACACCACAGCAAATGGAGCTGCTGCGGTCAGCCGAAATATCCTTACGAATACCACAAGTGGGAGGAAGGCATCTGCACGGTCTGCGGCTGTATCTGCGAGCATTCGCTCAATTCCCCTGCAAACTGCCATGAACGGGCGCGGTGCCACACCTGCGGCATCGAGTACGGCGAAATCAACCCGAACAACCACGATCTTGAATGGTATGGAACATATATGAGCGGCGAAAAGGATCCGACCTGCACCGAGGAGGGCTATACGGGCGATCTTTGCTGCTACGAATGCCACGGGGTCATCACGAAAGGTGATGTCATTCCCGCCAAGGGGCACGATGACAGTTGGCCGGCTACCTGCAAGGAATCTGCATGGTGTTCCGTCTGCCGGGAGCATTTCGGCGACGTTGACCCTGACAATCACGCAGAGCCATGGTCGGCAAATTACGAGAATATCACCGAAACCACGCACGATAAACACTGGTACTGCTGCGGTATGGTAAAGACCGAGCCGCACGATCCGGATGAGAACGGTGTGTGCCGATCCTGTCACTACGGATGCGAGCATACCGGCGGCGAGGCGAACTGTATGGAGCCGGCGCACTGTGAAAAATGCGGTGAGCCCTATGGGGAAAAGAACCCGAACAGGCACGAGTATACCCGGAAGTACGCGTGTGACAACGCTACCCATGTGGAAAGATGCAAGTGCGGCGTGATCATCGGCGCCCCCGAACCGCATACCTGGGAGAACGGCTGGTGTACCGAATGCTACTATGGCTGCCGGCACATCGGCGGCACGGCGACCTGCACCGAAGAGGCGATCTGCGAGAATTGCGGGGAGCGGTACGGGAATGCCAAGGGGCATACGTTCGGCGGATGGATCAAGGATGCCACGGGACACTGGCACGCATGCGCCGATTGCGGTGAGAAGGCGGACGAAGCGGCACACACCCCGGGTGACGCTGCCACCGAAACCGCCCCGCAGCTCTGTACGGTCTGCCATTATGAAATCATGCCCGCAACCGGGCATACCCACAGCTTTGACTGCGAGAATCCCGACGAAATCTACCTCAAATCTGCCGCCACCTGCCGCGCAAAGGCAGTGTACTATTACAGCTGTTCCTGCGGCGTCAGCGGCGAAGAAACCTTTACCTCCGGTGAAACACTCCCGCACCATTACAGTGATGGGTGGTTCGCCGACGGCGAAAAGCATTGGCGCGCCTGCACTGCCTGCGGACAGCGGAGTGAGGAAGCGGCGCACGAGGACACCGACGGGAACCACGGTTGTGATATTTGTCAACTGACCATCAGTATGTGCAACGACGCGAACAATGACCACATGTGCGATATCTGCGGCAAAATGCTGTCCATGTGCCGTTACGCCACCGACTGGTCGAGCGATGCATACACACACTGGCACGCCTGCGTCGTCTGCGGCAGAAAAGCCGATGAAGCGGCACACGCCGACACTGACAAAGACCATAACTGTGATATCTGCGGCAAGATTCTCAGCGAATGTGCTGACGTCAACAAGGATCACAAGTGCGACCTTTGCGGAAAGACGCTGAGCGAGTGCGCGGACGGTAACAAGGATCACAAGTGCGACCTTTGCGGCAAGACGCTGAGCGAGTGTGCGGACGACAACAAGGATCACAAGTGCGATATCTGCGGCAAGACGTTGAGCGAGTGTGCGGACGACAACAAGGATCACAAGTGTGATGTTTGCGGGAAGCAACTGACCGTCCACACGGGCGGCACGGCAACCTGTACGGAAAAGGCGACCTGCTCGATCTGCGGGCAGAAATACGGCGACCTTGCGCCGCATAACTACAAGACCGAGTGGTCAACCGACGCGACAAACCATTGGCACGAGTGCTCCGTCTGCGGAGATAAGAAGGATGTAGCGGCTCATATCCCCGGTGCGGAAGCCACCGAGACAACGCCTCAGACCTGTACCGTTTGCGATTATGTGATCCGCGAGGTCCTCAAATCGATCACCGTTTGCTTCAATGCGAACGGCGGATCGGGAACTATGCTTCCCGTTACCGGGACGATCGGGGAAACCTTTACCGCCCCCGATTGTGGCTTTGTCGCACCCGACGGCTGCCGCTTCAAGGGGTGGGCGCTGGAGGACGGCACCGAAGTCGTATCCTTTACCTTGAATTCGGACGTAACGCTGTTTGCTGTTTGGGAGAGCGAATGGGAAGCCGCCATTCGTTGGTCGCTGGAATCCGGCATGTTTGAGGATGATGGCAGTTTTGATCCGAAAAAGAGTATGACGATAGGTGAATTCTGGTATCGCGCATGGAAGGCGGCAGGTTCACCGGCGGCAAACGGGCGCACGATGTATTTCGTCGACGTTCCCGCTGACGCATACTACTATGAAGCAGTCCTGTGGGCATTGGAGCATAAGTACATCAATACACCCTATCACAGGAAACTGAAACCCGACAGCGTTATGACACGGCAGATGATCATTATGAGTATGTACGGCATATCCGGCAAGCCTTTTGCGGAAGGCAACGTTCACTTTACGGATACGTACTATCGCGCAAGCTATATCAAGGCTCTTGACTGGGCAGTTGAGACCGGTATTGTGACCGATACCGTAGGCGGCGCATTCAAACCTCATAAGAACGCCTCCGGAGAAGACATTCTGCTGTGGATGTTCCGTATGTGGGGCTGATCGGTTTCACGGTACCGGATAAGGGGCGGTCAAACGCCCCGCACAGACAGGGAGGGCGCAATCGAGCGCCCTCCTTTTTTCGTAAGAGAATCTCACTTAGGAATACGGGGAGGCTTGCATGACGGAATTTGTGCAACAGCCCGTTGCACAATGAAGCCAGAGAGTTACTGGTTGAGAACTACGAAAAAACGCATAACGCCGAGGAGATCGCTCGGACATTTCCGTGCACTGCTCCGGGTACCGGAAAAATGTCGGAAAATGGCAGAAAAACTACTCTATCTTTTGTTGATTTGCAATTTTGTCCGGCGCCGCTTGCAACCCCAAATCCGTGCCCTGATGAAAAAAGCAGCAATGCGATGGCTTGGGGTTGTGATTGTAATGAAGAAAATCGGGCTTTGGGCGACTATTTTTTATATACAACGGATAAAAATAGAATTTTTATAAAAATATCTTGCAATTTCTGCTCTAATCTGCTATAATATATGCATCCTTTTGAATAAAGGAAAAGAGGAGGGAGACCTATGAAAACACACAAAAGAAAATTGCCCGTATTGATTCTGCTTGCAATTTTCTGCTTCACCCTGCTTCACATGACTGCGTGCAAAGACAAGAAACAGCCGGACATTCCGGATCCGCCCGACGTCGTCCAGACGGATTACGGGATTGATAACGTCTATTATGCAAAAGACGACGGCAGAGAATATCTGTTCACGATTTCGGGAAATTCCTTCCTGATTTCGGGATTCAACGGGGAACAGACCGGTAAATTCGTTTATGCGGACGGCAATCTGACACTCACGTTCAAAACGGGGGACGACACACAGGCGTCCGCTGTCCTGGAGAACGGTGTGCTGAAGCTGACCTATAACGGCGGAACTTACCGCATGGTGCCGAGAACCTACTACACCGTCAGCTTTGAGGTGGACGGCGGAAGTGCTGTTGCGGCACAGAAGGTTCTCAACGGCGCCACCGCAACAAAGCCGGCGGATCCGACAAAGGACGGGTATGCGTTCATCGGATGGTATGCCGATCAGGAGTACCAGACCGCATTTGCCTTCGATACCGTCGCCATCAGCGCGGATACAACGGTATATGCCCGCTTTGAGCAGCATGCCGCAGCCAGACCGGAGTACAAGGTTTCCTTCGCCTGCGACGGTGCCGTTTACGATCCGATCCGGACAGTCAACGGAATTGTTTATCAGCTCCCCACTCCGGCGAAGGAAGGTGCGGAGTTTGCCGGTTGGTGGGTCAGCGACTATCAGTCCGGCGACAAGCTGACCTATCAGTACACCGGTCAGACTCTGACCGAGGATACGATCCTGTTTGCGGTCTTCCGGTCCGCCGGCATTCCGAACATTTCCGTGGATGCGGAAACGATCAGCTGGAATGCACTGGGGCCCACGGCAAGCTACCGTGTCACCGTCAAGAAGGGCGACATGGTGCTCGAAGACAAGAACGTCGGTGCCAATGAGTTCCGGTTTGACTTTGCAGGTCAGGCGGCGGGCGAGTACACGGTTACCGTGTCCTGCGACGGGCAGTCTGCCACTGCATACTATAAGAACAAGGCGTTGGATCGCGTATCCAACTTCCGCGTGGTGTCCGGGGGCGTTCTGGTGTTCGATCCCGTGGCGAACGCGCAGAACTACCTGATTACGGTCAAATGCGGCAATGCAAACCATACGCACACCGCGGTAAACAACGGAGCCTCCACCAACTATGTTTTTGCCAACTGCGATATGCCGAAGGACGGCATCGTGTTCGTTGTGATGGCAAAGGCGGAAGGGTATATGGAATCCGTTTCCTCCTATACATACTACCTCGGACTGGATGCCGTAACGGGCGTTACGGTGGACAACGGAAAAATTACATGGTATCCGGTTGAAAAAGCGACCGCCTACTATGTGGAGATTTCCAAGGGCGGAAAGGTCCTGAAGAATGCGTATGTGACCAGCGGAACCTCCTACAGCATCGTGGATCTGGATGCGGGTATGATTTCCGTGAAGGTGACTCCGGTCAGCGCCGGTTACTACAGCGCGCCTGCCGAAGCGGTCAGCTATACCAAGACCGTGCTGGCACGTCCCGACGGCGTCACCGCGAGCGGCAGTGTCATCCGCTGGAACAAGGTTGAGGGCGCAACCGGTTACAAGGTGAACGTCAACGGCACGGCATACGACACGACCGATGCAACCTTTACCATCACCGAAGAGATGATCGGTTCCGGAAGCGCTGTTTACACGGTTTCCGTGCAGGCGGTCGCCGACGATGCAGCCAACAGTTCTCCGTACTCCGGGTCTGTCGAGGTGTATTACGCCGGCATGGGCGATGTCGTGTATGACAACGGCGTTCTCAGCTGGGCTCCGGTTATTACGGCAAACAGCTACAGCGTCAAGATCGGAACAAAGACCTACACGGTGGACGGAAAGAACAACCGTTTCAAGGTTACCTTCCTGGAAGCCGGTACCACGGAGATTTCTGTTTCCTTCATCAATGAAAACGGAGATGAATCCGCGCGGAAGACCATCACGGTGGATGTCTACGGCGTCGAATTTGACGTCCGCGGAGGTGCGGCGGTCAAGACCGTCTATGTGGCATTCGGCGATGAGATCACCCTGCCCGAAACCAGCCGCGACGGCTACGATTTTGCCGGATGGTTTACCTCTCCCGCAGGTCTTACCGGCGGAAAGAGATATGAAAACGTCCGCTTTGAGGGCAGCAGCGACACCGTGCTTTACGCCGGATGGTCTGCAAAGAGATACAATGTTACCCTGATTCCCGGTGAGGGAGGAGAGGTCGCGTCCAAGACGGCAGAGGTCACTTACGGACTTTACAACAAGCTGCCGATCGCAACCCACAGCGATCCCACCAAGCTTTTCATCGGTTGGTTCTCCGAGCCGAACGGCGTCGGTGTCCGTTACTCGGATGAAAAGGGCGAGGCGTTGATCCGCTGGAATCTGCCTTCCGAGACCACGTTGTATGCATATTTTGCAGAGACTCTGAAGTTCACCCCCATTGATAACGGAACCGCATACGCTGTGTCGCAGGGAGACTACGGTATCGGAACGCTGACCACCATCACCATTCCGACCACGTATAACGAGCTTCCCGTCACCACGGTGGAGGCGTCTGCGTTTGTTTCCTGCAATACCCTGAAGGAAATCCGGATCCCGAATACCATCAAGCTCATTGAGATCGGCTCCGAGGGTATCAACGGCATCGGCTCTGCGTTCCAGGGCTGTAACAACCTCCAGGCGATCACCATCTATCCGGTGGAGGGAGCCAAGGATATCCGGTATCATTCGGTAGACGGTGTCCTCTACTACAACAACGAGTTCACCGGCATGGAGATCAAGGCATACCCGTACGCGAAGACTGGCTCCCTGACGATCGAAGAGGGGACGACAATTATCCCGACGGGTGCGTTCAAGAGTGCGAAGTTCACCGAGGTGATCGTGCCGCACACCGTGACGGAGATTCACGCAAACGCATTCCAGAGCTGCTCCAACCTGACCAAGATCACGTTCCTGGTGGCTCCCGAAGGAGTTGCGGAAGTTCCGCTGACCATCCGGGATAAGGGCATTTACTTGTGCTCCAAGCTGGAATCCGTCACCCTCCCCGCGCGGCTGACTTCCTTCGGTGTCAATACCATTTCCAGCTGCTCCGCACTGTCCTCCATTGACATTGCCGGAAACGGCGGAAACTACACCGCCAAGGGAAACGCGGGTCGCAAGGTGCTTTGCAACGCGGCGGGGGATACCATCGTCTTCTGCCCGAAGGGCATGACCGGCGAGTTCACGATTCCGAACGGCGTGACCACCATTGCCCCGAATGCCTTCCAGGGCTGCAATAAGCTGACCAAGCTGACGGTTCCCGGCTTTGTGACCGAGATTCAGAAGGAAGCGTTCAAGTCCTGCTCCGGTCTGGAGGAAATCGACCTGACCGAAGAGGGCTACGGACTCACCATCCGTGAGTGCGCCTTCTACAGCTGCTCCAAACTGACTACCGTGACACTCCCGAAGCGTCTGGTCAAGATGGAAGCCAATGCGTTCGGTTACACCTCCAAGCTGACGAAGGTTATCGTCAACTCCAAGGGGATTGCCTCGGGCGAGGACGGAAAGTACACCGTTGACTTTGCAGCCAACGCATTCGGAAGCATTCCTTCCTCCTCCACCGCACAGACGCTCTTCTACGTGACGCACGTGGAGCTGGGTGCGGAGGTTCCCGAATTTGAGATCACCGGCGTGTTCGGTCAGAAGATCGAGAGCGTTAAGGTGCATGAGGCGAACCAGAACTATACCGCCATCGACGGCGTGCTGTTCGACAAAGCGGTAACCAAGGTTGTCTACTATCCGACCGACCGCGAAGGCGATTACACACTGCCGGAAACGATTGTCGAAATCGGCGACCGCGTGTTCCAGGGGAAGACCGGTCTGACCGGTATCACCATCGGCAAGAATGTCAAGCGCATCGGCGTCGGCGCATTCCGTAACTGCAGCAAGCTGAAGTTTGTGAAGTTTGCGGACAGCACCGTGGGGCTGACCATTGCGGATGAGGCGTTCTACGGATGCTCCGTCATGGAGGAAATCCAACTTCCGGAACGTCTTACGGAAATTGGGGCGAATGCGTTTGCATCCTGCCGCAAGCTTGCCAGCCTGACCATTCCGGAAGGCGTGACTCACATCGGTTCCGGTGCGTTTGCAACCTGCTCCGTGCTGACCGAGATTTCTCTTCCGAAGTCGCTCACAGCGATGGATCTGAACGAGAAGGGCGAGTTTACGATATTCTCTGCCTGCCCGAAGCTCGAAAAGATTACGGTCGCAAGCGACAGCGCTAATTTTGTTGCCATTGAGAATGTCCTGTATCAGAGAACCGATAAGCCGGTACTGGACGCAGACGGAAACAAGGTGCTTGACGCAGACGGTAAGGAAACAACAGAGAACGTCCTTTCCACTCTGCTCTTCTGCCCGCAGAGGAAGGCGGGAAGCACCACGGTGACGGTTCCCGATACCGTGACGAACGTTGCCGCAAACGCATTCTACTACAACCAGGTGGTGACCGAGATTCGGTTCGGTGCACTGAAAAAAGGCGAGACGCTTACCGTTGGCAGTCAAGCGTTCGGCAGCTGTGCCGTGCTTGCGAAGATCGCTCTGCCGGAAGGCTTGAGTGAGATCCCTGCTTCTATGTTCTACGGTTGTCAGACAGTGGAGGAGATCGTCATTCCGAGCACGGTTGCGTCCATCGGAAACAAAGCGTTCTTCGGATGCTCCAACCTTAAGAGCCTGATCTTTACCGAAACGCCGGAGGGGCAGACCCCTGTGGATCTGGTTATTCTGGATACACCCAACGGCAGCAGCGATAACGGTTATACCAATTCTCCCTTCTACGGCTGCACCAGCCTGAAGAACATCGTCCTTCCCGAGCGGTTGACCGTAATCGGCAGACTTGCCTTTGGCGGACTGGTTTCCGGTCGGTACGGTGAGAAGTATATCCCGCCGTTCGAGAGTATTTCGCTTCCTTCCACGCTGAAGGAGATTCACGAAATGGCGTTTCTGAACGCGAGAAACCTGAAAACCGTAACCTTCGCCTCCGGCACGACCCTGTCGGATGCCTGCGACGGCAAGGCATTCGCTATCGGAAAGCAGGCATTCTACTACTGCACTTCCTTGACGGAAATCGCACTCCCGACCTCGTCGGAAGCAACCTACAGTATCGGAGATACCGCGTTCGCTTATACGGGATTGAAGGAGATTTCCATCCCGAAGGCGGTCGGATGGCTCGGCAGCGGCGTCTTCAACCGTAGCTCGGATCTTGCAAAGGTTGTCTTTGAAGCGGGTGCAAATCCGAAATGCGGCACCAGCCTGTTCGCTTACACTGCCGTTTCCGGCGTATCTCTGCCGGAAGGCGTGGAGGCGATCAGCGACTATATGTTCCAAGGGTGCGTCAATCTGACCTCCGTGACGGTTCCCGCATCGGTCAAGTCCATTGGCATCAGTGCTTTCGAGAGCTGTCAGGCACTTGCAAAGGTTACCTTTGCCACCTACGAAAAGGACGGAAAGAGCTATTCGAACCTGATTTCCATCGACAACTATGCATTCTCCAAGACCGGCATTACAAGCTTTACCTTCCCGACACTGGAGGGCACAAAGACGCTGGATCTCGGCAATTCTCTCTTCCGCTCCTGCATGAAGTTGGAGACGGTCGGACTTTCCGAGTCTGTTGCCGAAATCGGCACCGCGTTTGCGGACTGCTTCAGCATCCGTAGCTTCGTCGTGGATGAGAACAACGAAAACTTTTCCTCTAAGCCCGGCAGCCCGATTCTTTACAACGCAACCGGTACTGCTTATATGTACATCTGCGGACAGCTTCCTGCCGGTGAGTATGTCATTCCCGAAGGAATCGTTTCCATCGGAGACAACGTGTTCAAAGGTCAGGTGGGAATCACTAAGGTGGTGATCCCGCGCTCGATGCAGACCATCGGAAACTATGCGTTCAGCGGTTGTACCCTCTTGGAGACAGTGGTTTTCGAGCACTCCACGGATAAGCCCAGCCAGCTGACGCAGAAGGATTCGTACGGAACCAATATGTTCCGGGAATGCACGTCCCTGAAAGACGTAACGCTTCCGGCGAACATGACGGCAATCCCGGCAAATATGTTCTACGGCTGCAAGGCGCTGGAGTCGATTGTCATTCCTTACGGTGTCACAAGCATCGGTCAGGATGCGTTCGGCTACGCAGGGCTCAAGAGCGTGTCAATTCCCGCAACGGTTCAGACGATTGCAAACTATGCGTTTGAAGCCAGAAAAGACGAAGGGACGATTGCTTCCCTGACCTTTGAGAAAGAAGCGGACGGCTCCACGGCTCTCAAGACCATCGGAAATGTCGCGTTCAAGTACCAGTGCTTCCCGACGGTCGAGATTCCGAAGTCTGTGACCTCCATCGGAAACAACTCGTTCTCCTACAACCAGGCGCTCATCTCCTTCACCTTTGAGGAGGGAACGCTGATCAAGACCTTCGGTACGTCCCTGATCGCAAATTGCCCGCTGATTGAAACCTTTACGGTTCCTAGGACCGTTACCACACTCGGCAACAACGATTTTGAAAACTGCATTTCTCTGAAGTCGGTTATCTTTGAGGAAGGCTCCAAGCTGACCAAAGTCGGCTCGTCCACCTTCAAGGCTTCCGGCATTGAGAGTATCGCTTTCCCGGATAGCGTGACCACCTTTACAACGGTGAAATCGCCGAACGTGAATTCTTCCAATGCTTTGTTCCAGAATTGTGTCAATCTGAAGAGCGTGACTCTCGGCTCCAAGACCACTTTCCTGGCAAAGCAGATGTTCAAGGGATGCACTGCGTTGGAGTCCATCAATATTCCGGATACGGTAACAAAGATCGGTATCGAGTGCTTCAGCGACTGCACCAATCTCAAGAGTGTCAGCTTCGGCGAGAAATCGCAGGTGATACAGATCGGTCAGAGCTGCTTCGCCAACAGCGGACTGGAATCCATTGTTCTGCCTGCAAGCTTTACCAAGTTCGGAGGCGGAACCGGCTATTCCTTCACGATAGGCGGCAGCGGCAAGCAGTTCTATAACTGCAAGAGCCTGACGAGCGTAGAGTTCAAGGGCAAACTGGAATTCATCTGTGCCAGCGTCTTTGAAGGCTGCGAGGCACTGGAATCCATCAACATCCCTGCATCGGTAACGACCATCGGTAACTCCAGCTTCCTGGATTGCAAGTCGCTCAGCAAGGTGACCATCAATTCCTCCGGCGACCTCGTCATCGGATCCAATGCATTCAAGAATTCTGCAGTTGAGTCGGTGACCATCCCGAAGGGAACCACCAAGATTGACAGCAACGCATTCAACGGTTGCGAAAAGCTGACTTCTGTCGACTTTGCAGCCGGAACGGAGGCAATGACGCTGGGAACCGGCGTGTTTGAGGGCTGCAAGGCGCTGACCTCCATCGCTCTTCCGGACCGCGTCACGGAGATTCCGAACTACGCCTTCCGCTATGACAGCGCACTGGAGACCGTCACCTTCAACAAGGTTACCAAGATCGGCAAGGGAGCCTTCAGCGGAACCGAATCGCTCAAATCCGTGACCCTGCCCGCAACGCTCACCGCCATTGCCTCGGATGCGTTCCTCAATTCCGGATTGGAGAGCATCACCATCCCGAAGGGAACCACCTCCATCGACGAAAATGTCTTTGCCGGCTGCAGCAGTCTTGCTACCTTCAAGGTAGAGGACGGCAACACCAAGTACGGCGTTAACATCGGTGCGCTGGTAGAGATTTCCGGCGGCGTTTCCAAGATCATCGCGCTTCCCGGCGGTCTCGAAGGCGTTCTGAACATCCCGGAGGGTGTCATCCTCGGCGGATACGCACTCAACGGTATGAGCGGTATTACGCAGGTCGTTCTTCCGGAGAGCACGACAAAGATTGAACCGCACGCGTTCCACTACTCCAAGGTCAAGTCCGTTATCCTTCCTTCTTCGGTAACAGAGATCGGAGACTACGCGTTCGCTGACTCTTCCATTACTTCCATTGTTATTCCTGCTTCGGTCACGACACTCGGCGACAATGCATTCTCGGACAGCAAGGATCTTGCTTCCATCACCTTTGAGGAAAACTCTCAATTGACGGAGCTTGGCAGATACGTGTTCAAGGGAACTGCAATTCAGTCTATCGTGCTTCCTGCCGGTATCGTAAGACTCGGCAGCACGGATTATATCGCCTCGTACACCTTCAAGGACTGCACGCAGCTCTCCTCCGTCACCTTCCTGGGTAAACTGGTGGCGCTCAACTCCAATGCTTTCTCCGGTTGTACGGCACTGAAGAGCTTTACCATTCCCGAAACGGTAACCATCATCGGTTCCAATGTATTTGAGGAATCCGGTCTGGAAACCATTGAAATTCCGGCAGGGCTGAGATCCCTTTATGTGACCGCGACCTCCATAGACATGAGCGGCGCTACCTTCCGGAACTGCAAGTCGCTGAAAACCGTCATCCTGCACGAGGGGCTGGAGTGCATCAATACCAACTCCTTCAATGGATGCGAGGCGCTGGAGACCATTGTGATTCCTTCAACGGTTAAGGAGATCGGCAACAATGCATTCCAGGATTGTATCAATCTGAAGACGGTCATCTTTGCGGAAAACAGCCAGCTTGAGGAAATCGGATCTCAGGCGTTCATGGGCTCCGGTCTGGAATCCTTCGTGATGCCTGACACGGTCAAGACGCTTGGCAAGCAGGTATTTGCGGATTGCGCACAGCTCAAGTCCGTCGAGCTTTCCGAATCGCTGACGGAGATCCCGGAAAGGGCATTTCTGAACTGCGTTGCGCTGGAAGGCATTGCATTCCCTGCATCCGTCAGTAAGCTCGGTACGTCCGCATTCCAGAACAGCGGCATCAAATCGCTGACCGTGCCCGCAACGCTGACTTCCTTCAATTCTTCTCCGTTCAAGGATTGTCTGAAACTTGAGAAGGTTGTCTTTGCGGAGGGATGCACGATTCTTCCCGGTTCGATGTTCAGCGGTTGTGTGAACCTCAAGTCCGTGACGCTGGCTTCCACTGTGAACAACATCGGTTCGAGTGCCTTTGCAAACTGCACGTCCATCCGGGAGATCATTATTCCGCTTACGGTAACCACCCTGTACGGAAGCACCTTCGACGGCTGGACAGCAGATCAGACCATTAAGTTCATGTGCACCGAAGCCGATGCGGCTGGCTTTACCATCACCTGGAAAAACGGCTGCGAAGCGACCATTGTCTGGGGATATACCCCGGCAGAGGAGTAATCTGCAGGGAGTCGCCCGCAAAAAACAGTTTTATCATTGACCAACCCCGGAGTCGTAGATAATACGGCTCCGGGAAACTTATTCAGTGCGGTATTCGGGCAGTTTTTCCTCCGTCAGAGCCGCTTGGGAACGTCATCGTCTGTTTGACGGAGCGATTTGCCAAAATATTTACACTTTTATGCAAGATTGCTCTTTACAAATCGGACGGAAAATGATATAATTCTTGTATTATTATTCACTCGGCATACAATGAAAGAATACTGTTTAAGGAGGATTCTGAAATGCGAAAGAAAGTCAGTCAAAACGAAACACCGCAGGATTTGCTGGAGAATTACCGCTCCCGTATTGCAAAAGAAGGATGGCTCAAAGCCGCGCTTTGCGGTGCATCTGTAGGGTTCGGTGCCGATATTCTCTGCGCGTTTGCTTTCTGGGTCTTCGGCATCAAGCTGTTCTGGGTTTGCATCCTCGTCTTTGCGGCGGTAACCGCAATTGCAATGCCGCTGTTCTATTTCTGCAGATTCAAGAACTCCCGCAGTCAGGTTGCTTCCCGTATCGATATGCTGGGATTGGAAGAGAGAATCCTGACCATGACGCAGTTTGAAAATGACGACTCCTATATGGCACGCCGCCAAAGAGAGGATGCCATGAATGCACTCAGGAGCGTCAACGCGTCCTTTGTTAAGATTGCAGTTTCCGCTTCCATGGTTGTGACCTGCTGTGTGGCACTTGTGCTGGGAGCGGGCGCAACCGCGGCATCTGCCGTGGCGGATAAATCCCTTCTGGATCTGATCCGCGAAAAGCAGGAGGAAAGGGAAGCGCCCGCCAATACTTTCCTCCTGACCTACGGTGTCAAGGATAGCGTCGGCGGAAGAGTAGACGGTGAACTGAAGCAGACCGTGAAGGAGGGAGAAGCCGGAAAGGCCGTACAGGCGGTTGCCGAAGACGGATACGTTTTCGTCGGCTGGACGGACGGCTATGAGGATGCCACCCGTACGGATGCGGACGTGAAAAAGGATGTAACCGTAAACGCCGTGTTCGTGGAGATCGAAGCCGATGAAGAGGACGATATCACGGACGAGGAACAGGGCGAGGGCGGATCCGGCAACGGAAACAGCAACGCTCCGCAGCAGCCCGGCGACCCCGGCAACAGTTCCGGTGACGGGGACGGTGAGGGCGAAGGTGCCGGAGCAGGAGCTGATTCTGCTTCCAACCAGGTGATTGACGGTTCGACCTATTACGGCGACGAATACAGCGGAAGCCTTTCCGATGCGCAGAATTCCATGAACTCCGACAGCAATCTGTCCGGAGACGATAAGGGCGTCATCGGCGACTACTTCCACAATATCCAGAAATAATTCAGGCAATTCTGTCTGCAAACCGGGAACCTGTTTCCCGGTTTGGCAATTTATCAAGAAATAAAAAATCAAGAAAGAGAAACAAAACAATGGTTACAGAAGAGAGCATCAAGCAGTTCAGCGTACAGTGCAGCCGGATTTTTGAGGAAACCGGCAAGGATATGATCGGTCAGTCCGAGGTTGTTGAAAACACCATCGTTGCGCTCATCGCCGGAGGTAACGTTTTGCTGGAGGGTGTGCCCGGCGTCGGAAAGACCCGCCTTGTGAGAACGCTCAGCCGCGTTTTCAACCTTCCGTTCTCCCGGATTCAGTTCACCCCTGACCTGATGCCCGCCGACGTGACGGGTACCAACATCATTACCAAGGATGAGAAGGGCAATTCCGTTTTCCGCTTTGAGCCCGGTCCGATTTTTGCCAACCTGGTTCTGGCGGACGAAATCAACCGTGCAACGCCGAAGACACAGTCCGCGCTGCTGGAAGCCATGCAGGAGCACACGGTAACGGTCATGGGCGTTTCCAGAAAAATGAATGAGCCGTTCTTCGTTCTGGCAACCCAGAACCCGATTGAGCAGGACGGCACCTATCCGTTGCCGGAAGCACAGATGGACCGTTTCATGTTCAAGCTGGTGGTGCATAATCCGTCCCTGAACGAACTGAAGGGGATTGTAACCATGACGCAGAAGACAATGGGCGAGGTTGCAAATGAGGCGTGCAACGCAGCGCAGCTTCTGGAAATGCGGGAGACCGCAAATCAGATTCCCGTAGCGGATGAAGTGCTGGACTTTGCAATGATGCTGATTTCCGCGACGCATCCGGACAGTGAGTGCGCGTCCGAGGCGGCGAAGAAATATGTGCGTCTCGGTTCCTCTCCGCGTGGAGGTCAGGCGTTGATTTCGGCAGCAAAGGTGAAGGCGCTGATGAACGGCAGATTCAACGTTTCCTACTCCGATATCGCTTCTTTGGCATATCCGGTGCTTCGCCACCGTATGAAGATGAACTTTGAGGCAATTGCGGAACGGATTTCTCCCGATGAAGTCATCGGTATGATTCTTACCGAAGTGGCAAAGAAGTGCAATGTTCGTCTCGGAAATGAAGTTCCGAGTGCAAACCGTGCAGGAACAAATAAGAAAAACAAATGAAAGATTCCTACTTAAACGACGAGTTTTTCAGCCGGTTGGAGGCACTTGCGTTTAATCTGCGCAAGGATCTCGGCGGATTCTTCGGCGGCAAGCATCTGGTGAGCACCTACGGACAAACCGTGGAGTTTGCGGATTACCGGGAGTATATGCTGGGCGACGATATCCGCCGGATCGACTGGAATCTGTATAGCCGTTTTGAGAAATACTTTATCAAGCTGTTTACCGATGAGCGGCAGATGCACGTGCAGATTTATCTGGACTGCTCCGGATCGATGGGAAAAGTGAACCCCCGGAAGGGCGCATACGCCGTTGCTGTTGCGGCGGCAATCGGCTACCTTGCCATCCATAACATGGATAAGGTGTCCTATCACCTCGTCAGGGGGGACCGGGCGGAAAATCCGTTCGGTACCATCGTTGGGAAAAACGCTTTTTTCCGTGCGATGAATACGCTGGATCAGACGGAGTTTGCGGATGAGGCGGAGATTTCTCCTGCCATTGTCAGTACGCCGGATATGGGCACCGGGGATGGGATGACCGTAATTATCTCCGATTTCTATTCGGACAGCGACTGGAAAAAAGGCGTGGATTATCTGGTGTATAAGAAAAAGCAGGTGCTCTTGATTCAGGTACACTCCCCGGACGAGCTGGACCCGTCATATACCGACCGGGTTAACCTGATTGATTCGGAGTCCACCGACATGGCGGACGCAAGAAATTTGAAGATCAGGATCAATAAATCCATGCAGCAGGCATTTAAGGAAGCAGTAACGGCTTTCTATGACGACATTCAGGATTTCTGCAGGCGCAGAGATGCGGGATTTATATCTTTGGATTGCGAAGAGCCGATTGAAAAAGCGCTGTTCTCCGAACTGCTGAAAAGAGGTACCGTGTCGTGAACGTGAAATTTCTCATTCCGTTAGGGCTTCTCGGCTTGCTTGGAATTGTCGCTTTGATTCTCATTTACATTATCAAGCCGAATTTCCAGCAGAAGCTGCTCTCCAGTACCTTCCTCTGGAGACTGAGCCTGAAATTCAAAAAGAAGAAAATTCCGCTCAGCAGGCTCCGCAACATTCTGCTGATTGCGTGTCAGGTGCTGATTATTACCGCCATTGCGGCGATTCTCGCAAAAACAATCCATGTCCTCAAGGAGAAGGTTATGCAGCCGGAAGTGGTGCTCGTCATCGATTCCTCCGCCAGTATGCGCGCCGGAACCGAAGAGTCCACGCGCTATGAGCGTGCGGTTGAGGCGGCGGTCAGGCAGGCGGGGGAGACCTTTGATCGGGACGGAATTGTTTCCGTGATTCTTGCAGGAAACGATAACCGGTTTCTGGTGGAGAGAGCCTATGCGGACAGCCGGGACAGCGTCGTCGGAGATTTGAGAGCCCTGTTGGACGGGGAAACCGAGTGCACCTACTCTTCTTCGGATCTTTCCTCTGCCGTTGCGCTTTCCGACCGGATTCTCAGCATCAATCCGTCGGCAAAAACGTATGTTTACACCGACAAAAATTATGCGCAGAAAAACAACGTGGAGCTGGTCAACGTTGCCGATCGGTCCGAATGGAATGCAGCCATTCTCAGCGCAACCGCTGATTTTGAAGATAACTATTACACCTTCCGGATTGAAGTTGTCTGCTATGGGCGGGATCTTGACCTTGGTGTCAATCTGGAGGTTTTCGGCGTGAATGCCGCAAGCAGCGATGATACCACTGCGGGAAATCTTTCCTTGGAGGAGAGTGTTCCCTGCGCTTCCGATCAGGCGTATACCCTGATTTTCAAGTACTTCCCGGATGAAAACTATACGGACGCGGTGGAAGCGTATGAAAAGACCCTGCCTGAGAATGCGGTGTTCCATCTGCTCGGCTCCGGAGAGGGAATCACCTCCTACCAGTCCGTACATATCAGTCTTTCGGTGAATGGAGACGCCGTGGAGGACTCGGTTTCTTTGGACAACAGCTTCGATATTTATGACGGATTGAAGGAACGGATCCGGATTCAGTATTGCAGCTCCGGACAGGATCCGCTATCCGGTGAGAAGCTGGGACCGAACGTGTTCTTCCAGGAGGTTCTCGCGGCTCTGAAGAAGAACTACGAGGCAAAGTGGGATTTTGACATTACCGAAGTCAAGCGCGGTCAGGCGCCTGCCTTGGAAGGGTACGATTTCTACATCTTTGAGCATTCGATGCCGGAGAAGCTGCCCGCAGACGGCGTTATCCTGTTGGTGGATCCATTGGGCACACCGAGCGGTGCCGGCTTCCGGGTGGAAAACCTCGTTGATATGAGCAAGAAGAGCGTCTATCTTGCGCAGGAGGAAACGCATCCGATCCTGAACAATATCGAGGCGACCAACATCACCGTCAGCCGGTATCTGAAGGTTTCGTATGATCCGGAGTACAGTATGCTGCTCTCCTATGCGGGAGATCCGTTGCTCCTTGTCAGAAACGATGAGGATGCGCAGGTTGCCGTGATGTGCTTCTCTCTGCATTATTCCAACCTCCCGCTTCTGAAGGACTTCCCCCTGATGATGCGCAACCTGTTTGAATATTTCTTCCCGTCCACCGTTGACGGCAATTCCTTCGAGACGGAGCAGACCGTTTCCGTCAACTGTCGCGGAGACGAACTGACGGTTAAGGGCTATGATACCGATCTTACCCTGACCCAGTTCCCGGCACAGCTGAAGCTGAGTCTGCCCGGATCCTACCGGCTGTCGCAAACGACACGTGCCGGAAAAGCGGTTTCCACGACCGTTTATGTCCGGGTTCCGAGAGCGGAGAGCGATATCTTCGCGGAGGAGGGAGTGATTACCGGTCCGTACTACGAGGTGGATGAGAGCGATTATTATCAGGATCTGTTGCTGTATCTTGCCGGTGCCTTGGTTTTCCTGCTCCTGCTTGAGTGGTATCTGCAGCACAAGGAAAGTAGCATTTAAGGAGGCACGCAAATGGTTCATTTCAGAATTCACTTTTCGTATCCTCTGCTGTTGCTGGTTTTCCTGTTCGGCGCAGTCATGACGGCTTTGCTGTATTTCCGGCTTTCCAAAAAGTACCGGAAAAACAGGAATCGGATTACGTCGATTGTTTTGCATCTGATTGTGCTGGCGTTGGCGGCGCTGACTCTTGCCGGTACGATGTTCACCTACGAAATTCCCAACAAAGAAAACCAGATTATCCTGCTTGTGGACGTTTCGGATACGACAGAGCAGTCCGCAAGAGAGCGCGAGCGCTTCATGGAAACGATTTTGAACATGGGGCAGTATGACGGCTACAGCATCGGCGTTGTGACCTTCGGTTACGATCAGGTTTATGCGGTGAAGCTGACCGACAAGGTCGGTGAAATCATGGAGCGCTATCAAGCCGCGGAAAAACCGGACACCAGTGCAACCGACATTGCGGCGGCGCTTACCTACACATCCACGCTCTTTCAGAATCCGGAAAGCGCAAAGATTGTGCTTGTCACCGACGGAAAAGAAACCGACGAGGAAGCCTCGGCGGTCATCCGGACGGTGGCGGCAAAGGGCATCCGCGTGGATGTTGCCAATATTTCCACCGCCTATGACGGGGACGATATGCAGCTGATGGATTCCGAGCTTCCGGATTACCACCTGAAACCCGGCGCGCAGTGCAAGCTCTCGGTCACGGTGTATTCCAAAACGGAGGGAAGCGCTTCGGTGAAGCTGTATGACAACGGGAAACTGGTTGCGACACAGCCCATCACTACGACTCCCGGAATGCAGAACGTGTCCTTCCCGCATACCTTTGAAGCGTACGGAATTCACGAGATTTCCTTTGTACTGGAACCGGAAAAAGATCTGCTGTCGGAAAACAACACCTATTACACCTATCTGAATCTGGAGAATTTCAACAAGATCCTGGTTCTGGAGCACAAAGCGGGTGAGTCGGAGAAGATCAAAGAGATTCTGACTGCAGAGAACGCCGGGTACAACGTCACCGTCAAAAATCTGTCGGGGGACGAGGAGTTTCCCAAGACGCTGGCGGAACTGCGTCAGTACGATCAGATCCTGCTCAACAACATTGCAAACAGCGACCTGCCGGCGGGATTTGACGAGCTGTTGTACCGCTACGTCAACGAATGCGGCGGCGGTCTGTTCACCGTCGGCGGGGCGGATATCAATCCGAACGCAACGGATGAGAATGACAAGTATATTGCACACGCTTATAACCGGGACGATATGCTGAACACCCTGTTCCAGGACATTCTTCCGGTTCAGGCGATCAACTACACACCGCCGGTTGCCGTGATGATTGTCGTTGACCGCTCCGGTTCCATGTCGGCGGTGGATGATACCACGGGCGGAAGCAAATACGATCTCGCACTGACAGGTGCGGTGTCCTGCCTGAATGCGCTGTCGGCAAGAGACTACATCGGACTGATGACTTTGGATGAAGATTATGATACGCTCCTGCCGCTGACACCCCGTACACAGGAGTCCAAAATTCTGGAAGCGATCAACAATGCAAGAGAGCTCGGTGCCACAGGCGGAACCAAATTTGCAGCCACCATTGAGCGTGCCAGCCGTGCACTCCTTTCCGTCAACGTTGCAAGACGTCACGTAATCATCGTCACCGACGGTATGCCGGGAGACAAAGAAGAGGATTACCTGCCGCACATCAAGCAATATCACGAGAACAACGGAATCACCTATTCGGTGGTCGGAATCGGGCTGCGGGAGACCGAGGACGCCGGGAAAAAGATGAAGAACATCTGTGACCTCGGCGGCGGACGGCTGCAGGCGTTTGTTGATGCAAAAGAAACCTCGGCGCGGATGCGGGAGGAGCTGAACGCACCCGAAATCAAGGAAGTCAATTACGAGAAGTTCTATCCTGCCGCGACCGATACGCTTTCCTCTGTCTTCTCCGGAATTTCCTTTACGGAGGTAGAGGAAGGAAAGACGAATGCCAAAATGACGGTGTCGCTGGACGGATTTTTCGGAGTCCGGGCGAAATCCGGCGCGGAGCTTTTGCTGATCGGCGACTATGATGTTCCGATTTATGCGCAGTGGCGCTTTGGAAAAGGCATGGTCGGAAGCTTCATGTGCGATCTCAACGGCGTATGGTCCTCCGACTTCCTGTCGGGAGACGGATCGGGCGCGACGTTCATTCTCAATGTGGTGTCGGCGCTGATGCCGACGGAGTCCGTCCGGGAAAACGAGATTTCCATTACGGTCAAGCAGGACAACTACACCAACAGCCTCAGTGTTTTCACGAATCTCGGCGAAGGTGAGTCAATCACCGGTGAGCTTCTGAACCTGACCGATCCGGCGGCAACACCGCTTCCGCTGGGGAGCGCAACGGTTGCCGCAGAGGGAACCCGCCTGTCCGCGCTGGACTGTTACATCACCTCGGCATTGGATGCTTCCAGCAACTACAGCCGTTGCAGATTTGTGATCAAAAAGGGCGGCGTTTACCGGTTGACACTCAAAAAGGTGAACGCAGACGGGGAGACGCTTGCCGAATATCAGACCTATCGGACCTTCTCCTATTCGGAGGAATATGACAACAATCAGGAGATTACCGATCTGACGCTGACGGAAAATCTGCAGAATCTTGCCGAAGCCGCCAACGGGAAGCTGATTGCGGACAATGAGGATCCGATGGAGGTATTTGCCAACTTCGTGACCTCTATTCCGAAATCGTTTGATCCCCGCTATCTGTTCATGATTCTCGCATTGGTGCTGTTCCTGACCGATGTGGCGGTACGCAAGTTCAAGTTCAAATGGCCGCATGAGATCGTCCGGGCTTTTAGGGACAAACGGAAGGATAAGAAAGGAGGGACACCCTCGTGAAAAGATTTCTGAAATGGCTCTTTCCGGTTGCGGCGTTCCTCCTGCTCTTGGGGCTGACGTCCTGCGGGACGTCAGGCGGGCTGGAACCCCCGCAGTCACTGGAAATTGACATCGACAATCAGCTTTCATGGGATACTGTGGAGTCTGCGCGCTCCTATCTTGTGGAAGTGAAAAATGAGAGCGGGGAAGCGGTTCTCAGCAAAACCACGCGAAAAACCTCCTATTCTCTTTCGGATCTGGAGGTCGGAGACTATGAGATCCGCGTCAGGGCAACCGGTGGTGCGCAGAACGACCAGACCTCCGCGTGGTCCGAGGCACTGTATTTTCACAGAGACTATGAGACCGGCTGCGTGTATGAGCTGTTCAACGGCAACACCGAATACCGGATCAAACGGGGCGGAAGCGCGTCCGGAACCGTGACAATTGAAGCCACGTACCGCGGGAAACCGGTAACCGAGATCGGCGAGAGCGCCTTCAAGGGAAACCGGAATGTGAAGGAAATTATCCTGGGTGAAAACATCCGTACCATTGCGGAAAATGCATTTTACAACTGCTCGGTGCTGGAGTCGGTTACCATTCCGGACGGCGTCACCTCCATCGGAGACTCTGCTTTTCAGGGATGCCGGGAACTGAAAAAGGTCAATATTCCGGCGGGAGTTGCTTCGGTACCGGCGTATTGCTTCGCATACTGCCGCTCCCTTTCGGAAATTTCCCTCGGTGAGAACATCCTGAGTATCGGAGAAAGCGCTTTCAACGGTGCCGCACTGACCGCAGTCCGGATTCCGGACAGCGTGAAGACCATTGGCGAGAATGCGTTTACGACTGCCGGGGAACTGACGGAGGTTGTCATCGGGAAGGGCGTCGTTTCCATCGGAAAAACCGCTTTCTATGACCTTCCGAAGCTGCAGAAGGTGACGTTCGCCGAGGGGAGCGTGCTGGAAACGCTTGGAGAATCCTGCTTTGCGGCAATCCCGTCCCTGCAGGAGATCACCCTTCCCGAAACGGTGACGGATATCGGTGCCCGCTGCTTCTATCGCTGTGAGGCGCTGGAACGGGTGAACATTCCCTCGACGGTTCGTCATGTCGGGACGTATGCGTTCAACGCAACCAAGCTTTATACTAATGAAGAAACCGACTATGTTTATGTGGACAGCTGGCTGGTTGCGGTCAAGAATCAGGAACTTCATAAGACCGTTACCAAGCTGGATCTGAAGCAGGGGACGGTCGGAATCATTGACAACTGCTTCTATAAGGCGCCGATTCTGGAGGCGGTGCAATTGCCGGATTCCGTTCGGATTGTCGGACAGTATGCCTTTTCGGGCATCGAAACGCTGGTTCGCTTTGAAGCCGGCAAAAATCTGGAGGTGCTTCAGGAAGGCGCGTTCGCCAACTGTACCGGGCTTTACGTGCTGTTGCTGAACCGGTCGCTTCAGGAAATCGGTGCATACGCATTTTACGGTTGCTCCACGCTGGACAATAACTCGTTGGACGGCAACAGCATCATTCCGCAGTCGGTCAAACGCATCGGCGCGTATGCCTTCATGCAGACGATGCTGTGGGGAAAGCCGGAGAACAATATCATTTATGCCGGAAACTGGGTCGTTGGTTTCGCGGAGAACGCCAAGCTCGGCGCGGCGGAGCTGAAGGACAGTGTGGTCGGTATTGCGGACAATGCATTTTTCCAATGCGGGACGCTGACCTCTTTGAAGAATCTGAGCAAATGTGCCTACATCGGCACGGCAGCTTTCTATGAATGCACGGCACTGGAGACCGTCAGTCTGAACCCAAGGCTGGAGACCGTTGAGGCGTATACCTTTTATAAGTGCAAATCTCTGTTCCGTGTTTCCGTCCCGACCATGCTGCGGTCCGTCGGCAGATCGGCATTCTACGGCTGTTCCAATCTGAAGACGCTGGACTTTTCCGAATCTGCCGTGTTTGCCTCTGTCGGAGACTTTGCTTTCTACGGCTGTTCCAATCTGGAAACGGTTACATTCGGCGAAAATCTGACCGGACTTGGCAGATATTCCTTCAAAAACTGCTCGACGCTGACAGCGGTCGAGCTTCCGGATACCGTGACGGCAGTTCCGGAGCATGCATTTGCGAATTGTTCTGCACTCGTTACGCTGAAACTCGGTTCGGGCGTGACCTCAATCGGGGATAAAGCGTTTTACAAATGCGCGGGACTGTCTGAGGTTGTGCTTCCCGATTCGGTCAGAACCGTCGGAAAAAGTGCGTTTTACAAGTGCGTGTCCCTGGCAACGCTGACGCTCGGAAATTCGCTGGAGCGGATCGGAGACTTTGCGTTTTACAACGACAGCGGAATCGGATCGCTGATTCTGCCCGGAACGCTGAAACAGATCGGAAAGTATGCGTTCAAAGGACTGAATTCGCTTACCGCGCTGGTCATTCCGAAGGAGGTTGCAACGGTCGCCGGAAACGCATTCTACGGCTGCAGCAACGCAACCTTCTATATTGAGGAGGGCGCGGACACATCGGAATGGAATCGGCGCTGGAATTCCTCCAACCGACCGGTGGTATCCGGCGTCCGGCTTGCAGATGAGGGAGGCTATGCGGCATCCCTTACAACCGGAGAAGGAACGGTGAAGAACGGAACCTATCTGTCCGATCAGATCACGCCGATTGCGGATCCCACGCGCGCGGGCTATACCTTTGCGGGCTGGAGCCGCGAGGACGGAACGCAGATCACAACCGGGCAGATTTCCGGAATGCCGGTGGGAACGCTTCTGACTGCGGTCTGGATCCGGGAGGAATGACAAATGATTCGGGCGGTGCGGTTTGGCACCGTATCCGGATCTTACGTCCGTAAACACATGACAAATCAAATGTGCAAACAAAGGCTTTTCGTAAAAAGCAAAGAGGAGTGCCATGAAAAAGTTTCGTATTTTTCTGTTGCTGTGCGTTTTGGCTCTTACCATTGGAACGATGGCGGTGGCGTGCAGGAAAAACCCGGACAATCCGACGCCGGGGGAGCAGGTCAAGCTGACGCTGGTTGCCAACGACGGCAGCGAGGCAACTATTGAAGAGATTGAAAAGAACCAGTCCTACACGCTTCCGACCCCCACCCGGAGCGGGTATGCCTTTTCCGGTTGGTATCTGAAGGAAGATTTCAGCGGAGACGCAGTCACCGAGGTCAAGCCGGACGCGGATCTGTCTGTTTATGCGAAGTGGGACAAGCTGTATACCCTGACGCTGGATCCAAACGGCGGAACGCTTTCCACCACCAAGCTGGAGCTGAAGGCGGGTGAAAAGCTTGCCGACCGGCTCGCATCGTTGACGCCCACCAAGGAGAACTACCGGTTCGGTATGTGGCTTCTTGCCGGAGAGGAGCTGGGCGCGGATGCCGTTATGGGAAGCGCGGATATGACGCTGGTTGCAAGATATCAGACCAAGTATTATGTCCATGTGTTCCTGCAAAATGAAACGCTGGACGGCTATGCGGAAACCCCCGAGGTAAAAGAGAATTACGCATACGTCGGCGAGGAATTCACCGCTTCCGAGGAAATCTCCGGATATACGGTAACAGATACCGCTGACAGCGTTTCCAAGCTGGTCATTGCGGACGATGCCGCAAAAAACGTCTTCCGGCTTTACTTTAACCGGAATTTCTATTCGCTGACCTTCGTTTCCAACTTCCCGGACGGCTCCGGCGAGCAGAGAAAGACCGAGCGTCTGGTTTACGGCATCAAAACGGCACTGCCCCTTGTCACTTTTGACATGGACGGGTACTTCCTGGAGGGCTGGGCGCTGAGCGCAGACGGCGAGGTCAAATATTCCTCCCATCTGATGGACGGACATCTCTATAACGGAACCGCGCCTGCTGTCGAGGAGCTGACAGTGGACGGCGATATAACGCTGTATGCGGTCTGGAGCAAGGGATATACCGACCTCTTCGGCGGAAGCGACATTTTGTACGTATCCAATATGGAGAAGAATACGGTATATCTGTGCCGCGCGGATATTTATTTCAAAGGAATCCTGAACAAGAACGTGATCCTGTTCCCGGATGCCGGCATGGAGTTCCCGGAGGGCAGACTGAACTCCGACGGCGAGACCTTCCTGTTCTGCGACGTTTCCCGTGAGGAAGTTGCGGCAACGCTCTATGAGATGGGAGCAGGGAAGGGACTGAACGAACTGATTAAGGTTTATCTGGACCGGGCAAACGGCATCACCTATTCCGTCAAAAAGGATGAAGCGGATACGGCAACCTCCGACTCCAAGGGTGAGTTCTACTTTGACGAGGACGGATACATGGTGGCAACCTTCACCGAGGGCGAGATGAAGGGGCAGAAGATTACTTTTGTACTCGGAAACATCACGGTGGAGAGCCAGAAGAGACTGGCATTCCAGATCCGGAATGAGAGCGAAATCGCACTTGGACAGATTCTCTGCTTCACGGTAAACGAAAACAGGATTGTGGTCAACGTTGACGACAACGGGAATCCTGTCGGAGATCTGACGCTCAACGGCTTCGGCGTTGCTTCCTACAACAAGGGTGGCTCGACCGCTTCCTTCTACTATACCTACGATGCAGAGAACCGGACCATCACACTGATGGATTCGCAGGGATCCGTAGCGGGTGTGCTCCGTCTGATGGAGATTGACGGCAAGCTCGGGTATATGATCTACAACGCTTCCGCTGATGTCAGCTATACGCTGGCGGACGGCTCCGTGCTGAAGCTGGACGGAATCCGCACCGCGACCTATACCAAGGGAGGCAAGACCGTTTCCGGTTTCTTCTCCGAAAAGAAGTCTGCTCTGGGTGGAACCATCCTGTCCTTTACGGATGCGAACGGCGTTCTGCACAACTTCATGATTACCGTGACAACGAAGGATGTTCTGGTGGATCCCACCAACCCCGACGGCGACACCAAGCAGGAACAGGTTACCACGGTGGAGGTGCTGTCTGCGGTTTATACAGAGTACTATTACAAGGATGTGAAGGGTACTTACTATGCACCGCTCTTCGTCTTTGACGGCAAGGATTACAGCACGGTGACGGTGTACGGCTACAATCAGAGCAAGGAATTCCATAAGATTGCAGTCGGCACCATGACCTACAACAGCGCAACCGATACCTACACCTTTACCCTGACCGATCACGTCAAGCTGCCGGAGGGTGTGGAGGTATTCAACACACCGATTGATTTCTCCAAGCTGAAATCCTGCATCCTGATGCTGGATTCGACCGCGACCTCCTACAGCATCCATTTCTGGCTGACGTATACGGATGAGGTCGAAACGGTTGACAACACGGCGACTTACACCGGAAAAGACGGTGACAAGCTGACGATTGTTGCCGGACTTGCACTGTATGAGGCTGACGGAAAGAAATCCCTTGGCACCTGCTCAGTGGAGGACGGGCTTGCAACCGTTGCATTCGCAGACCGGACGCTGTATTTTGATCTGAACGATGTGATTAAGTCCTTCGTTGTGTACAAAACGACCACAACGGTTTATTATGTGGTGGAAAAGGACGGCACGATCAACCGTCAGCTGTATCTGGTTGTGAACCCGAAGACCGGCGCAACGTACAACGTTGTCACGGTCGACGGCGAGACGCAGACGGTCAAGACCTACGAGGGCACCTTTGCCGAAACCGGCAGAACCTCTCTCACCGGTTTCCCGATTTACGTCTTCGTTTCCGAAGAGGAGAAGGAATACACGGATGAGCCGGCAGTCCGCTTTGAGGCACTGGCGCGTACCGCGTCCGGTAAGAATTATCTGTTCCTTTATGACAAGGAATATGAAGGGAGCTTCGCTTCTGCAAATACCAAGAACGGGATTCTGAAGCTGGACGGATTCGGCTTTGCCGCAACCTATACCGACGATGACGGCAGAGAGATCGTCGGTTTGTATCAGAAGAACGGCGACAACGTGCAGATTTCCATGTCGGAAGGGATCTATAACTTCCTCGTGCAGTACGGCACCTGCTATCTGCGGAGCGAAGAGTACGGAAAGACCTATCTGATTGCGGACAACCAGGTGTTCGAGGGCATTTATGCAACGCTGGATGGCCTTGGCGGTGCGACCGTGTTCCGGATGGAATCGGACGAAACCGGAACCGATCCGAAAACCATCAACATTGATGCAAACGCAACCTACACGCTGAAGGACGGCTACATCCTTTTGACCTACAAGGACGGTTCCACCGAGCATACGCTCAACTGCAAGGTCGGTTCCATGAAGATCGGAAGCAATGCCTACAATGCGTTCCACGTGCTTCACGAGGAGGTTGTTCACACCTATGTCAATGAGGATGACTGGTCGGTACTCCTGCTGAACAGCGACGGAACCGCCACCAAGTACCTCATGGACGGAAAGAAGGAAACCGGTACCTATTCGCTGATTACCGAGTCGCTGCTCTACTACGTCAACGATGCCGCAACGGATGCATTCATCTATGTCTACGATGCGGAAAAGGGAACCGCAACCCCGCGCTCCTATACGTCCATCGCGTATTACACCAAGGAACTGGAATCTCTCCTGTTCTCCAAGTACGGATTTGCAATCTTCAACAACAACGTCAGATACTACTATACGATTGATGATGACGACAACGTAACGCTCTTCCATCTGGACGAAACCGCTACGGACAAGAACCGGTACGGTTACATCGAGGAGAACTTCGGAAAGCTCTCGGACATCAAGGAGTACAACAACAAAACCTACTACAAGAACGACGGATTTGCCATCAGCTTTGTCCGCGAGGAAGAAACCAAGGGGCTGTACCCTGTACTGGTGGATTCCAAGACCGAGCTTTACGCGCCGATCGAAAAGCTGACCTTCGCTCCTTCCGGCAGTGACGAATTCTCCGTTTCGGGAACTGTTGTCATCAACGGAAAGAACTACTCCTGCAATGTTGTCAGAAAGGTAACGGACGGAAAAACGGAAACCTACCTGACCATCGGTTATTTCCGCTTTGACATTACCATCAGCTATCAGGGAACGGGCATTGGAAACAGCTCGGAGAGCACCTATGCGGTCACGGGTCTGTCCTATGTGATGACCATGCCTTCGTACAACTACCTGTACTACCTCTACTACATCTACCAGATGATGGGCTCCAGTGCCGCAAGTCAGTTCCCCAACACCTACGGAACCGTCACACTCTGCACCGAGTACGGGGAGGACGGAAAGGCAACTTCCAGCTATCTCAACGCAACTTTCGGGGAGAACTCCAAGTATCTGGAGAGCGACGGAACGAGAATGGCCGAGGTGGATCATGCAGAACTGGTTTCGCTCGGCAACAACTATTACCGCGCAACCTTCAAGGGAAAGGACAACTACACGTATTCCGTCATCCTTACCCGCCGCGCATTCTCTGTCTTCCAGACCTACGGCTACAGCGTTTATGCCCTGCTCCGGGAGGAGACGGTGGAGGCAAACGACGGCTATCAGGTAACAGTCAACCGTGTCATCGCGTCGGATATGAACGTTTCCTCCGGTGCGTACTTCTCCTTCGGACTTTCCAAGGATGGGGAGGCTTTGAATGCCGACAACGTCATGCTCAATGACGGAAAGCTCTACTATGTTGTCCGGGAGAAGGATGAGAACGGAAAGGTTACATCCACCGCATACTATCAGCTGGATCTGAAGGAAAAGAGTTCCGAGATCATCGGCGGAGAAGACAAGAAAGAGGATCAGCCGCTTCCCGTATACGAGAGCGCAACGGTCACAAAGACCGAGGCAACCACGGTTTATACGGCGGATGCCGGTTACTATGTGGATATTCTCCCCGGGAACAAGGTCCTCCTGATGGCACAGAGAGCCTCCAAGGATGTGGACGGCAAGCCGGCATACAACTCCATTCTGATTGCGGAGTGCACGTATGATGCCGAAACCGGTGTTTACACCCTCAAGGCAACCAATGACTATACCTACACGGTTAAGGTGACCGACGGCGTTGCGACCGTGACTGCGGAAGCAAACGCAAAAGAGGAAGCCTGAATCATCGGAAATCCGATGAAAAACCAAGCGGCGCCTCCGGGAATATTCCCGGAGGCGCCGTGTCGGTTGCAAACGAAAAGCGTCCGTGCCAAGGCTCGGACGCTTTTCTGTTCTTTTGTCAATCAGTACCGCACCTCGCCGGTGAAAATCAGTTTCGCATCGCCCGTCAAGGTCACGACTCCGTCCGTAGTATAGCGGACAGTCAGGATTCCGCCCCGAACCTTGACCGTGATATCCCTGTCCTTTTCGCAATACCCGTTTTCCACCGCCGCGACCACGGCGGCACACGCGCCGCTGCCGCAGGCAAAGGTTTCGCCGTTGCCGCGCTCAAACACGCGCATTTTCAGCGTCACGGGATTGACAACCCGCACGAATTCGGTGTTGACCCGTTCCGGAAACTCCGGTGCGTTTTCAAACGCGGGACCGAGCTCCCGGAGCGGAAGCGTATCGATGCGGTCACAGAAGGTGACGCAGTGCGGGTTGCCCATGGAAACGCAGGTAACGCGGTATTCCTGCCCCAGAATCGTGAGCGGTACGTTGACCGCTGTTTCTCCGGGAAAGGTGCAGGGAAGTGCCGCCGGGGTCAGCACCGCGCGCCCCATGTCAACGGTGACGGAGGATACCGTCCCGTCGGTGAGATAGAGCTTCAGCCGGCGCACACCGCCGTCGGTCTCTACGCGGACCGTGTCTCCCGAAACATAGCCTGCGTCATGCAGGTATTTTCCGACGTTGCGCAGGCTGTTTCCCGCAATCTGTCCGCGGCTTCCGTCCCGGTTGAAGACCCGCATCCGGCAATCCGCAACCGGGCTTTTCTCCAGGAGCACCAGCCCGAAAGCACCGATCCCGTAATGCCGGTCGCACAGGGTGATGCTCAGGGATTCCGGGCAGGTGATGCTGCCGTCAAAATTCTCCGCAAAGATATAATCGTCTCCGGTGGCTTCCATTTTGGCAAAGCGGAGCCATGCGCGTTCGGTCCGCATATGGTTCAGATCCACCAGCTCCGTGTTGTCGCACCGGTAGCCCGCCGCGATGATGTCCGCTACCGCGTTGGCGGTGTCCAGCGAGGTGAAGCAGGGAACTCCCGCCTGCATGGCATGGCGGTGCAGACTGACATAAAGATCCACGGTGGAGTCATATGCCGCGCCGGTATAAACGATATAGCCGATCTTTCCGCTGTCCAGCAGCGCGGGGACGCCGTCCCCCTCGGCAATGGAAGGAACAACCGTGACATCCATGCCGAGCGATCCGATTGCCGCAGCGGTATCCGGTGTGGCATACAGGCGCATTCCGAGCATCTCCAGCTTTTCCGCGAGGGCAAGCACCTCCGTGCGGTCGTGTTCTTCCACACTGAGCAGGACGCCGGTTTCTTTTCCGGGCGTTGGTGCGGCGAGGGAGAGTCCTGCCGCCGTCAGTCCCTTGAACAGCGCTTCGTTCAGCGTTCTTCCGATGCCGAGCACCTCCCCGGTGGATTTCATTTCCGGTCCCAGGTAGGAATTGGCATCGGTCAGCTTTTCAAACGAGAATACCGGCACCTTGACGGCAAAATACGGCGGGGCTTTGCAAAGCCCGGTTCCGAAGCCGAGATCCCTGACCGCAGTTCCGGTCATGACCTGCGTGGCAAGATCCACCATCGGGACACCGGTTACTTTGCTGATGTAGGGGACCGTGCGGGAGGCGCGGGGGTTTACTTCGATGACATAAAGCTCGTTCTGCCAGATCAGATACTGGATATTCACCAGCCCCTTGGTGCCGAGCGAGAGCGCCAGCTTTTCGGAGCATTCGATGATGCGGTGCATCATGATGTCGCTGATGTTGTAGGGCGGGTACACGGCAATGGAGTCCCCGCTGTGCACGCCTGCCCGCTCGATGTGCTGCATCACGCCGGGGATGAGCACGTCCCTGCCGTCGGAGATGACGTCCACCTCCAGCTCGGAGCCCATCATGTATTTGTCCACCAGCACGGGGTTCTCAATTCCGTTCTGCAGGATTCGCCGCATATAGCGCCGCAGATGTTCCTCGTTGTGCACGATGGTCATGTTCTGCCCGCCGATGACGTAGGAGGGGCGCAGCAGCACCGGGTAGCCGAGGCGCTCTGCCGCAGTCGCGGCTTCTTCCTCGGTCAGCACGCCGCAGCCCCGGGGACGCCTGATGCCGTATTTTTCCAGCAGGGCATCAAACCGTTCCCGATCCTCTGCAATGTCGATTCCTTCCGCAGAGGTGCCGAGAATCGGGATGCCGTGGCTGTCCAGGAATCCGGTCAGGCGGATGGCGGTCTGCCCACCGAACGCCACCACTACGCCAACGGGCTTCTCCACTTCAATGATGTTCATCACATCCTCCGCACAAAGCGGCTCGAAGTACAGCCGATCCGCCGTGTCGTAGTCTGTGGAGACGGTTTCCGGGTTGTTATTGACGATCACCACGTCATAGCCGAGCTTTTTCAGCGTCCAGACGCAGTGCACCGAGGAGTAATCGAATTCGATTCCCTGTCCGATCCGGATCGGACCGGATCCCAGCACCATTACGCAGGGCTTGCCGGAGCGCGCCAGCTCCCGCGCTTCGCAGACGCGGTCGTAGGTGGAATAGAAATACGGGGTCTCGGCGGAGAATTCCGCGCCGCAGGTGTCCACCATTTTGTAGGACGCCGCAAGATGCGGGAGTTCCTTCACGCCCGCAATCCGCCGGATGGCGGAATCCGGATATCCCATTTTTTCGCGGTCTCGTAAAGGGCAGGGGATAGCCCGTCTGCCAGTTCCTTTTCCAGATCTGCCAGATGCAGCAGCTTGTCAAGGAAGAAGCGGTCGATGCGGGTGATTTCGTTGATTTTTTCGGGGGTGACGCCGTGCTTCAGTGCTTCAAATACCGTGAAAAGCCGGCGGTCGTCCCGGTCGGCAAGGCGATCCTCCACACTGCGCCCGTCTACGGGGGCGGCGTTCAGGCTGTCCAGCGAGATTTCCGCTCCGCGCACCGCCTTCATCAGTGCCGCCTCAAAGCTTATGCCGATTGCCATTACCTCGCCGGTGGCTTTCATCTGGGTGCCGAGCTTCCGGCTGATTCCCGCAAACTTGTCAAACGGCCATTTGGGAAATTTGACCACCACATAGTCCAGTGCCGGCTCAAAGCAGGCGCAGGTTTTGCCCGTGATGTCGTTCCGGATTTCGTCCAGCGTGTAGCCGAGTGCGATTTTTGTGGTGATCTTGGCAATCGGATATCCGGTCGCCTTGCTGGCAAGTGCCGAGGAACGCGAAACACGCGGGTTGACCTCAATGACCGCATATTCAAAGGAATCCGGGTTCAGGGCGAACTGGCAGTTGCACCCGCCGACGATTCCGAGGGACGAGATGATTTCCAGTGAGGCACTGCGCAGCATCTGCAGCTCTCTGTCCGCGAGGGTCAGTGCCGGCGCCACCACGATGCTGTCCCCGGTATGCACGCCGACGGGATCCACGTTCTCCATGCTGCACACGGCAATCGCATTTCCGCGTGCGTCCCGCATGGTTTCAAACTCGATCTCCTTCCAGCCGTAAATATACCGTTCCACCAGAATCTGCGAAATGGGGGAGGCATCCAGCCCGTTTTTCGCAACCTCCGCCAGCTCTGTCGGGTTTTCCGCCACGCCGCCGCCAGCCCCGCCGAGAGTGAATGCCGGGCGCACGATAACGGGGTAGCCGATCCTCTCCGCTACCGCCAGCGCCGCCTCTGCGGTATGCGCAACATCCGAGGGAACGGTGGGCTGACCGATCCGCTCCATGGCTTTCTTGAACAGCTCCCGATCCTCCGCACAGTCAATCGCCGCGGCATCGGTTCCGAGCAGACGTACACCGTGTTCCTGCAGGAATCCGTCCGCTGAGAGCTGCATGGCAAGCGTAAGCCCGGTCTGCCCGCCCAGCCCCGCCAGCAGGCTGTCCGGTTGTTCCCGGAGTATGATCCGCCGGAGCGTTTCCGTGTTCAGCGGTTCCAGGTATATTTCGTCCGCGAGTGCCTTGTCGGTCATGATGGTGGCGGGGTTGGAGTTGACCAGCACCACGTTGATGCCCGCTTGCTTCAGCACGCGGCACGCCTGTGCACCCGCATAGTCAAACTCCGCCGCCTGACCGATGACGATGGGACCGGAGCCGATGACCAGTACCTTTTTGATCTCTTTGCAAAGCGGCATCTTACGTTTCCTCCATCATTCCGATAAACCGGTCGAACAGAAATGCGGTGTCCAGGGGACCCGCGTGCGCCTCCGGGTGAAACTGCACCGAAAAAGCGCGCAGGGCTGGATAATCCACTCCTTCGCACGTGCCGTCATTGGCGTTGCGGAACCGCACGGAGCCGACACCGGGAATGCTGTCGGCAACCACGGCATAACCATGGCTCTGACTGGTCATGTAGGTTCGCCCGGTGACAAGGTCTGTTGCCGGCTGGTTGACCCCGCGATGCCCGTATTTCAGCTTTTCGGTCTTTCCGCCGAGCGCCAGCGCCAGAAGTTGATGCCCCAGGCAAATGCCGAAGATCGGTACCCTGCCCGCAAGCTCCGCCAGCACGGCAATTTCCTCTTTGTTGTCGGCGGGGTCGCCGGGACCGTTGGAGAGCAGGACGCCGTCCGGCGCAAGGGAGAGAATCTCTTTTGCCGTGGCGGTGTGGGGGAGTACCCGCACGGCACAGCCGCGCCTGACCAGCTCCCGGACGATGTTCTGCTTGGTGCCGTAGTCCAGCAGGACCACGCGGCGCGAAGGGGTCTCCGGGGAGACGGTGTAAGGCTCCCTGCAGGAGACCTCCGCCACGGCATTGCGCACCCGGTATGCCGCGATGTCGGCAAGATTCACATCCATCGTGTCGGAGATCATGGCGTTCATCACGCCCTTTTCCCGTATTTTTTTGGTAATTGCCCGCGTGTCCACCCCGCAGATGCCGGGGATGCCGGCTTCTTTCAGGTAAGCATCCAACGTCATTTCACAGCGGAAGTTGGAGGGGTGTTCGCACCATTCCCGCACCACGTATCCGCGCGCGGCGCTTTTGCCCTCAAAATCTTCGGGGATGATGCCGTAATTGCCGATCAGCGGAAAGGTCTGCAGAATGATCTGTCCCGCGTAGCTGGGGTCGGTCAGGGTTTCCACGTATCCGTCCATGCCGGTGGTGAACACCAGCTCTCCCACTGTGGCGTGCGCGGCGCCGAATGCCTCCCCCTCGATCACTTCGCCGTCGGCAAAGACCAGGTACCGTTTCATACTTCCCCGGCGCCCCCGATCATGGCGGCAAGCACGGCTTTGATGGTGTGCATCCGGTTTTCCGCCTCCTCAAACACGACCGACTGCGGGCTCTCGAATACCCCGTTGCTCACTTCCATGGCATCCCTGCCGAACTTTTCGCATTTTTCCCTGCCGATTGCCGTGTTTTTGTCGTGATACGCGGGCAGGCAGTGCATGAAAATCGCGTCCGGCGCGGCGTGCTTCATCAGCGCTTCGTTCACCTGATACGGGGAGAGCGCCGCAATGCGTTCCGCCCAGACCGCATCCGCTTCACCCATGGAAACCCATACGTCGGTATAGATCACCTGTGCGTCCCGGGCGGCTTCGGCGGGATCTTCACAGAAGCGCAGAGTGGCGCCGGTCTCCCGGGCAATTTTTCCGCACGCGGCAATCAGCGCGGGATCCGGGAAGTATCCCTTCGGCGCGCCAGCCGTAAAGTGCAGTCCCATCTTGGCACAGCCCACCATCAGGGAGTTGCCCATGTTGAAGCGGGCATCGCCCATGTAGGTGAAGCGGATATCCTTCAGCCTGCCGAAATGCTCGCGGACGGTGAGAAAATCCGCCAGAATCTGCGTCGGGTGGAATTCATCGGTCAGCCCGTTGAACACCGGAACGGAGGCATACTTTGCAAGCTCCTCCACAATGCTCTGCCCGAACCCGCGGTACTCGATGCCGTCAAACATCCCCGACAGCACGCGGGCGGTGTCCGCGATGCTTTCCTTTTTACCTATCTGCGATCCGGTCGGATCCAGATAGGTGACACCCATGCCGAGATCCCTTGCAGCTACCTCAAAGGCACAGCGCGTGCGGGTGCTTGTTTTCTCAAAAATCAGGGCAAGATTTTTCCCCTCGCACAGGCGATGCACCACGCCGTTTTTCTTTTTCGCCTTCAGATCTGCCGAAAGATCCAGCAATGCCCCGATTTCCGCCGGGGTAAGGTCCAGCAGCTTCAGAAAATCCCTGCCTTTGAATGTGTTCATATGCCCTCCTGTCCGCCGGAGCAGACCTCTTTCAGAATATGCACCGCCCGTTCCAGCAGCGGCATCGGGATGTTCAGCGCGGGCAGCAGCCGCACCTTTTCTTTGGCGCTGATGACCAGAACGCCCCTTTCCATGCACGCCCGGATTACGTCTGCCGCCGGGCGCTCGGTCTCCACACCGAGCATCAGTCCGAGCCCGGTTACGGAGCGCACGCCGGGGGCACCGGTCAGCTCGCCTACGATATATGCGGAGCGTTCCCGCACCCCGGCAAGCGTTTCCTCGTTCAGGCGGGAAAGAATGGAAACGGCACCGGCACAGCACACCGGGTTCCCCCCAAAGGTGGAGCCGTGCGTGCCCGGCGTCAGCACGTCCTTTACCCGTTCCCCCAGCACCGTAGCGCCGATCGGAAGCCCGCCGCCCAGTCCCTTGGCGGTGGTGAAAATATCCGGCTGAATGCCGTAATTCATGTATCCGTAAAGCATTCCGCTTCTGCCGTTTCCGATCTGCACCTCATCGCAGATCAGAAGCACATCGCGCGCGCAAAGCAGGGCGGCAAGCTCTTTGACAAAGGTCTGATCCAGCGGAATCACACCGCCCTCGCCCTGCACGATCTCAATCATCACGGCGGCGGTCGGGTAAGTGTCAAGCAGCTTTTGTACACCCGCAAGGTCGCCCGCCGGTACATGGTGAAATCCTTCGGTCAGCGGGGTGAAATCCCGGTGGAAAACCGCCTGCCCGGTTGCCGCAAGCGTGGTGATCGTCCGCCCGTGGAAGCTGTTTTCCAGCGTGATGATGTGATAATGCTCTTTCCCTTTTTTCTCCTGCGCGTACTTGCGCGCCACCTTGATGGCGCACTCGTTGGCTTCCGCCCCGGAATTGGAAAAAAAGACTCTGCTCATGCCGGTCTTTTCGCAGAGCATGGAAGCAAGCACGGCGCACGGCTCGGAGTAATACAGGTTGGAGGTGTGCTGCAGGGTGCCGAGCTGCGCGGTGACAGCCGCCTGCCAGACATCGTCCGCATAGCCGAAGGTGTTCACCGCAATACCGGAGGAGAGGTCGATATATTCCTTTTCGTTTTCGTCATAAACCAGGGACCCCTTCCCGTGCCTGAGCACCGCAGGGAAGCGGCGGTAGGTGCCGGCGATATACTGCCTGTCCAGCGCTTGGATATCCGGTTGCATTACAGCCCTCCTTCCGACCGTGGGGTGGGGAGCCCTTCCGTAAACATGGTCCCGATGCCCTCATTGGTCAGCATTTCGATCAGAATCGCGTGCGGGATGCGTCCGTCGATGATGAACACGCGGTTGACTCCCCAGCGGATGGCGTTGATACAGCACTCCACCTTGGGAATCATGCCACCGCTGATGGTTCCGTCGGCAATCAGCCCCGGCGCGTCTGCCGTGCGGATCACGGGAATCAGCGTGGCGGGGTCGTTCCTGTCGCGCAGGATGCCTGCGATGTCGGTCACGGAGATCAGGCTTTCCGCCCGCAACTCGCCCGCGATCTTTGCCGCCGCAGTGTCGGCGTTGATGTTGTAAACGTTTCCCTCGCGGTCACACCCTACCGTGGAAACCACGGGAATGTATCCCTTGTCGATGACGTCCAGAATCGGGGCAACGTTGACCTTTGTGATTTCTCCCACGAATCCGAGACGCGCATCCTTGACCCTTGCCTCAATCATGCGTCCGTCTATGCCGGATAGCCCGATGGCGTTTCCGCCCTTGTTTTCGATCCGTGCGACGAGGCTTTTGTTGACCTTTCCCGCAAGAACCATCTGCACGGTGTCCGCGGTTTCCCGGTCGGTGACGCGCAGTCCGTCCACGAATACGCTTTCTTTTCCGATCTTTTTCAGCATATCGGTGATTTCGGGTCCGCCGCCGTGCACCAGCACCACCCGGACGCCGATCAGGGAGAGCAGAACGATATCCATCATGACCGAATCCTTCAGATCCTCGTTGATCATGGCGTTGCCGCCGTATTTGATGACAACGATCTTTCCGGTGTACTCCTGAATATACGGCAGAGCGTGTACCAGAACCTCCGCCCGTTTCGCGTTGGTAATATCCATTTTTTCTCCGTATTATGTCCGGTAGTCACCGTTGATTTTTACATAATCATAGGTCAGGTCGCATCCCCACGCGGTGGAGGCGGCACTGCCGGCGTTCAGTTCTACCAGGATTTCGATTTCGCTCTCCGACAGGATGCTCTTGGCTTGCTCTTCGGAAAAGGGGATTCCGGCGCCGTTTTGGCACACCGCAACGGTTCCGGCAGGGGAGCGGAAGGCGACATCAATCTTCGTGACGTCCACATCGGCACCGCTGTATCCGATGGCGCACAGCACGCGTCCCCAGTTGGCATCCGCGCCGAACATGGCTGCTTTGGTCAGGGAGGAGCAGATCACGCTTTTGGCGACGGTTTTGGCAATCTCATGGGTTGCGGCGCCCGTGACCTTGCATTCCAGGAGCTTGGTGGCACCCTCGCCGTCCCCGGCAATGCGGCGGCAGAGGTAAACGGTCACCGCGTTGAGCGCCTGCATGAAGGCATCAAAGTCCGCCCCCGGTGCGGTGATTTCCGCGTTGCCCGCCATTCCGTTTGCAAGAAGCGTGACCATATCGTTGGTGGAAGTATCTCCGTCCACGCTGACCATGTTGAACGTTTCCGACACATCGCCGGAGAGCGCCTGCTGCAGCATTTTGGCGCTGATTGCACAGTCCGTCGTCAGAAAGACCAGCATGGTTGCCATATTGGGGTGGATCATTCCGGAGCCTTTTGCAATCCCGCCGAGGTGGCAGGTCGCGCCGCCGATCTGAAATTCCACGGCGATCTCTTTGCGCTTGGTATCCGTGGTCATGATGCCCTGTGCCGCGGATGCGGAATCCTTGCCGAGTGACGCGACCAACTGGGGGATGCCGGCGGCAATCGGCGCAATGTCAAGCGGCTGACCGATGACGCCGGTGGAGGCAACCACCACATCGTCGGCGGAAACGCCGAGCTTGTCAGCCAGCAGGGAACACATCTCCTCCGCAATCTCCACGCCGTTTGCATTGCAGGTGTTGGCGTTGCCGCTGTTGCAGATTACCGCCTGTGCCATCCCGTCCGCCAGGTGCTGTTTCGTCACAACCAGCGGCGCCCCTTTGACCAGATTGGTGGTATAGACCGCCGCCGCGGTCGCCTTTTTTTCACTGTAGATCAGCGCGAGATCTTTTTTCGTTTTGCTTTTCCGGATGCCGCAATGCACACCTGCGGCAAGAAAGCCTTTCGCGGCGCAAACGCCGCCTTCCACTGTTTTCATGGTTCCTCCTTACAGGCAAAGCCCCTCGCAGGGGTCCGTGTCCAGTATCATATTCAGACATTCCAGTGCCGCGCCGGACGCACCCTTTCCGAGATTGTCGTAAACCGCAAGCAGCAGCATCCGATCTTCGTTTCCGCTCACGCTGATCTGCATGGAATCCTTTCCCGAAAGGGAAGCGGCGGACAGGAATCCGCCCTCGTCCGGCACTTCTGTGAAGCGGACCACGGGTCCCCGGTAGATATCCCGGTAGAGCGCCGCAATCTGCTCTTTCGTGGTTCCCGGTACGCACTGCGCCGCGAACAGCGGCACCGTGACCTGCATCCCGCTGTAGAAATCGCCGACCACAGGGCAGAACACGGGGGCAGGGAGTCCGCTCACGGCAGCCATTTCGGGGAGATGCTTGTGCGATTGCCCCAGCGCATACTGGCGCGGGGCGTGCAACTTCGCCGGGGACGGCTGCATTTCATATTCCGCAATCATTTTTTTGCCGCCGCCGCTGTACCCGGTCAGGGAAAAGCAGGAAAGCAGGGTTCCTCCGGGAAGAATCCCTGCTGCGCGCAGCGGTGCGGTCAGTGCGATGAAGCCGCTGGCGTGGCATCCCGGCACGGCGATGCGCTTTGCCGTGCGGATTGCTTCCGCCTGAGCGGGGGAAAGCTCCGGAAAGCCGTAGACCCATCCGGGTGCGGTGCGGTGGGCGGTAGAGGTGTCCAGCACCACCGTATCCGGATTTTCAATCAGGGATACCGCCTCCCGCGCCGCCGCATCGGGCAGGCACAGGATGGCAATGTCCGCCGTATTCAACGCGCGTTCGCGCGAAGCGGGATCCTTGCGCTCCTCCTCCGGCAGAGTGAGGAGCGTGATGTCGGTGCGGGACGAAAGACGTTCGAAAATCCGGAGCCCGGTCGTGCCCGCACTGCCGTCAATAAAAATTTTTTTCATGATTTCAGAAACTCCCGCATCTGTGCAATCTGTTTTTTGACCGAAGAGACCGAGGTCCCCCCCTCGCTGATGCGCTTCTCCACGCAGGCTGACAGGTCGATTGCCTCGTATACGGATTCGTCAAACAGGGGACTGAACTCCCGGAAAACGGAAAGCTCCAGTTCCTCCGGCACCTTGCCGTGCGCGATGCAGTAGGCGACCAGCTGCCCGGAAATTTTGTAGGCACTGCGGAAGGGTTCACCCTTTTTGGTCAGGTAATCCGCCACATCGGTCGCATTGATAAAGCCCTTTTTGGCGGCATTCAGCATATTTTCCGGAATGGCACGCATAGAGGCAATCATTCCGTTAAACACGCCAAGGCAGGCTTTTACGGTGTCGCAGGCGTCAAATACGCTTTCCTTATCCTCCTGCATATCCTTGTTGTATGCAAGCGGAAGCCCTTTGAGTACGGTCAGCAGGGCAATGAGATCCCCGTACACTCTGCCGGTTTTTCCGCGCACCAGCTCCGCCATGTCGGGATTCTTTTTCTGCGGCATGATGGAGGAGCCGGTGGTAAACGCATCGGAAAGTTCCACAAACCGGAACTCCCAGCTGCTCCAGAGAATGATCTCCTCGGAGAAGCGGGAAAGGTGCATCATCAAAATGGACAGCGCCCCCAGCAGCTCCGCACAGAAGTCGCGGTCGGAGACCCCGTCCATGCTGTTTTCGCAAACGGAGGGAAAACCGAGCGCCGCCGCTTCCGCTCTCCGGTCGGTGGGGTAGGTGGTTCCCGCCAGTGCGCAGGAGCCGATGGGGCAGACCGCCGTCCGTTTGCGGCAGTCCGCAAGCCGTTCCGTATCCCGCCGGAACATCATGGCATACGCCATGAGATGGTGCCCGAATGTGACCGGCTGTGCGCGCTGCAGATGGGTATATCCCGGCATGATGGTTGCTTCGTAGCATTCCGCCTTGTCGGTTACGGTGGCAATCAGCTGTTTCAGCAGCGCCGAGATCGCATCGATCTCCTCCATCAGGTACATCCGCAGATCCAGCGCCACCTGGTCGTTCCGGCTGCGCGCGGTGTGCAGTTTTTTTCCCACATCTCCCACACGTGCCGTCAGCACTTCCTCCACAAACATATGGATATCCTCGCAAGCGTGGTCGAAGGAAAGCGTGCCGCGTTCCAGATCCTTGAGGATCCCCTCCAGCCCCGCGATCAGGGTGTCGGTTTCCTCTGCCCCGATGATTCCCGTAGCGGAAAGCATGGCGGCGTGCGCCATGCTTCCCTTGATGTCCTGCCGGAACATCCGGCTGTCAAATCCGATGGATGAATTGAAATCGTCCGCCAGCCGGTCGGTGGCGCCATCGGTTCTTCCCGCCCACATTTTTGCCATGATTCAGAATCCTTTTTTGATTATTTCAGCCCGTTTTTCGCCTTCATCTTCGCACAAACCTTGGTGGAAAGTCCGTACAGGTTGATAAACCCGGTCGCGTCCGCCTGATTGTAGACGTGATCCTCGTCAAAGGTTGCGATTTCGGGGTCATAGAGCGAGTAGGGAGAGGTCACGCCTGCGTTGATGAGGTTGCCCTTGTAGAGCTTCAGCTTGACATCGCCGGTCACGGTTGCCTGCGTGGTTTTGACGAATGCAAGGATCGCTTCGGTCAGAGGCGTGAACCACTGCGCGTTGTAAACGATTTCCGCCAGCTTCTGCGCGACCAGCGCTTTGTAATGCGAGGTCTCCTTGTCGAGACAAATGGTTTCGAGGATTTCGTGCGCCTTGTAGAGGATCGCTCCGCCGGGGGTCTCGTATACGCCGCGGCACTTCATGCCGACCAGCCGGTTTTCCACAATGTCGAGAAGTCCGATACCGTTCTTGCCGCCCAGCTCGTTGAGCACGGTCACCAGCTCCACCGCACCCATTTTCTTTCCGTTGACCGCCGTGGGCACACCCTTTTCAAAGTGCACGGTCACATAGGTCGGCACATCGGGTGCCTGCTCCGGGGAAACGCCGAGCTCCAGGAATCCTTTCTTGTTGTACTGCGGCTCGTTTGCCGGATCCTCCAGATCCAACCCCTCGTGTGAGAGGTGCCAGATGTTTTTATCCTTGGAGTAGTTGGTTTCGCGGCTGATCTTCAGCGGCACGTTGTGTGCTTCCGCATAGGCGATCTCTTCCTCACGGGATTTGATGCTCCATTCCCGCCACGGTGCGATGATGGTCATGTCCGGGGCAAGCGCCTTGATTGCCATTTCGAAGCGGACCTGGTCGTTGCCCTTGCCGGTGCAGCCGTGGCAGATAGCGTCCGCGCCTTCGGCAAGCGCGATCTCCACAATTCTCTTGGCGATGGGCGGACGGGCAAACGCGGTGCCGAGCATATAGTTTTCGTACAGCGCACCAGCCTGCACGCAGGGGAATACGTAATCGGTCAGGAAATCCTCTGTGATATCTTCGATGTAGATCTTGGAAGCGCCGGTCTTCAGCGCCTTTTCTTCCAGCCCCTCCAGCTCGTCCGCCTGACCGACATTGGCGGAAACCGCAATGATTTCGGGGTTGTTGTAATTTTCCTTCAGCCACGGAATGATAATGGACGTATCAAGACCGCCGGAATATGCCAGAACGATTTTTTTGATCTGTTTGCTTTTCATGATAAAAACCTCGTTTTTATGCTTATTTTTCAGGTTGCGTGCATAATTATACACGATAACCCGGGATTTGTCAAGCGTTTATCCGAAAATAATGCATATTTATAAGATATGACGGTGCAACACAAAATTGATATTTGCCCATTCGGCAATTTGACGGAGGCGCATCCCTGCGTCCCCGGAGTCAATCGGGTGGCGCACCGATCCGGCTAAAGAACCCGCAAGCTCCATCCGGGAGGTCGGCAGTTCAAGAACGGCGGTCTGATCGTTTCTTGTAATGATTGCTTTCATGTAATGTAACCGATGACAAACCTCCTTTCAGGCAGACACAAATATTTAACAAATAAAAATACGAAAAAAGGGCAG
>ERZ857840.523-NODE-523-length-55803-cov-11.093492_pt1 | contig 55803 bp, 48 predicted proteins | sample MGYA00519760_ERZ857840 | MGnify/ENA primary metagenome ERZ857840 (study PRJEB31778, sample SAMEA3449371) | human gut metagenome | biome: human gut; feature: human-associated habitat; material: faeces | place: United Kingdom | collected 2010/2012 ... | reverse complement strand
GCTGGGTTCAGAACGTCGTGAGACAGTTCGGTCCCTATCTGTCGTGGGCGTAGGAAATTTGAAGGGAGTCGTCCCTAGTACGAGAGGACCAGGATGAACGTACCGCTGGTGAATCAGTTGGCCTGCCAGGGCCACAGCTGGGTAGCTACGTACGGACGGGATAAACGCTGAAAGCATCTAAGCGTGAAGCCCCCCCTGAGATGAGATTTCCCATTAGAAATAAGTAAGACCCCTTAGAGATGATGAGGTAGATAGGTCAGAGATGTAAGCACTGTGAGGTGTTGAGTTGACTGATACTAATAGGTCGAGGACTTAACCTTAAGAAAGGCAAGTATATCCAATTTTGAAAGAGAGAGTGGTGGTTACAGCAAAGTGGAGACACCTGTACCCATGCCGAACACAGAAGTTAAGCACTTTAACGCCGACGATAGTAGAGCAACTGCAAAAATAGGTAGCTGCCATCTCCTTTCTATTCTTTTTGGTAAATATTGTCTAAGACATTCGTAAACTTATGCACGTATGGAGGATTAGCTCAGCTGGGAGAGCATCTGCCTTACAAGCAGAGGGTCGGCGGTTCGAGCCCGTCATCCTCCACCATTGTGCCGACTTAGCTCAATAGGTAGAGCAACTGACTTGTAATCAGTAGGTTGTGGGTTCGATTCCTATAGTCGGCACCATCAGGAATGTCCTCGTAGCTCAGCTGGCAGAGCAACTGACTTTTAATCAGTGGGTCGGACGTTCGAATCGTCTCGGGGACACCATTTTTATTTAACACGTATGCCTGAGTGGCGGAATAGGTAGACGCGCAGGACTTAAAATCCTGTGGTAGCAATACCGTGCCGGTTCGACCCCGGCCTTAGGCACCATCTAAACGTGGGTCCATAGCTCAGCTGGGAGAGCACCTGTTTTGCACGCAGGGGGTCGAGGGTTCGAGTCCCTTTGGATCCACCATTTTTCTAATAAATGGTTATGTGGCGGTGTAGCTTAGTTGGCTATAGCGTCCGGTTCATACCCGGAAGGTCGGGGGTTCAAGTCCCTCCGCCGCTACCATTTCAAAGTAGAAATGGACCTTTAGCTCAGTTGGTCAGAGCCCCCGGCTCATAACCGGTTGGTCCTAGGTTCGAGTCCTAGAAGGTCCACCATTTTATATCAAAGTACGGAGAAATACCCAAGTCTGGCTGAAGGGATCGGTCTTGAAAACCGACAGGGTGTAACAGCCGCGGGGGTTCGAATCCCTCTTTCTCCGCCATTTTCTTATCGCGGAGTAGAGCAGTTGGTAGCTCGTCGGGCTCATAACCCGGAGGTCGTAGGTTCAAGTCCTTCCTCCGCAACCATTAGGTTCCATGGTGTAGTGGTTAACATGCCAGTCTGTCACACTGGAGATCGCGGGTTCAAGTCCCGTTGGAACCGCCATTATTTTGGCTAGGTAGCTCAGTCGGTAGAGCAATGGACTGAAAATCCATGTGTCGCCGGTTCGATCCCGGCCCAAGCCACCATAATGAAAAATGAAGAACTAAGTTTCAAAACTTAGTTCTTTTTTTAAAAAAAATGAGCCTACATTTTTTATGAAAAATTGTAAAGAAAATAAAAAATGAATATATATGATATATTCATTTATAGTAATATTATTCTTCCATTACTTTAGGTTTTTTCAAATATGGACATGTTTTTAAATTGATGCTACAGTCTCCATTGTAATAACAATCACCACATTTTTCTCTAGTAATTTTTTTAGTTGTTTTTGTCAATTTAATTTCCATAATATTCCACCTCTAAAATTAGTATAACCAAGTTTGAAAAAGATATGTAAAAAAAATAAAAAAAAATACTGATATGGTATAATAATAAAGAGGTGATAAAATGGCCGTTTATATAAATCATAAAGAATATGAATTTATTGAAGAAATGAGCATTTTTGAATATATTAGACAGTATCAAATTTTTTTACCATCACTTGATGAAAAATTAGATGAGTATGATAAAGAAGAGTTGTGTTATGTTGAAATAGAAGAACAATCACAATTGGTTAATGCAAAAGAGACTATGGTTTTAGATGAAATGCATATACTAACGAATTCTAAAAAAGTATATAGTTACTTACATGACTTCTTAAAGGTAAGAAGCGATCATTTAAAAGAAAAATTGAATCATATAATTGATTTAAAGCAAAGTGATTATAATATTCTTTTATGTAGTCCTGAATGTTATGATAGTTGTCTTAATAGATATAAAGAAAAAGGGTTTAACGATATTATTAGTTTAAAACTATTTCAAATGGTTGAATTTACCGAACTTACTCACGAATTTATCAAAAGGATTGCTAATAAATTAGATCAAAATAAAAATGATAAATTACTAGTTGTTGAACCACAAATAATAGCTCCTTTTAAAAAAATGTCATTAAATTTAAAACCAGCAGAAGAAATTGCGGCTCAATTGATAAAAACGTATTATAAGGAGATGCTTAAAATTGATACTAATATCAATATTTTGTATGTTACAACCAATATCAAAGAAGTGATATGTCATCATTCTAAAAGTAATTTATATATATCTATGATAGATGATATTGCTTGTTTTGATCATCTAGAGGTTAGGGCAGATTGGCAATGTTTTGATGGAAATATGAGTAGGGAAATATATAAAAAAATACCTGAATTTTTAAATGTTTCTTGTGACTATACAACGATATTCAAAAATCTAAGACAAATGGGATTAAAAGAGGAATCTTTAGAAGTATTTACAAATAAATTAGGTAAAGAAATTGTACTTACCTATCATGGCTTTAAATTAACTATTTTATTTACTGAATTATTTTTAACAAAAGAAGAAATAAAAGAATTATCTTATGACTTAATTTGGATTACCTATAAAGATTTTTCAATGCATATCAATAACGAAGAAGGTTTTCTTGGCGAATATAATTTAAATCGTCTTTATAAAAATGTTTTAGTTTATCCAGGATATTCTAATTTATTTAGGAGATATTGATGCATATTTCTAAAACGATATTCAAAAATTTATCACGATGTCATAATTTTATTTCTCTATATGATTTATATATAAATAGGGGATTACACAACATAAAAGAAATTGAGGGAAATAAAGTAGAACAAGATATAGAAAAGACTATATTCACATTAAAGGACAATTTATTTGATGTTAAAAACGAAAAAATTGAAGAAATATTTCAAGAAATGTTTGACGAAAAAACGGGGGATGATTTATTAAATATTACCAATGCTCAAATGGAGGCTTTTGCAAAAACCTTTACAGAAGTTGAAAGACTAGCTACTTGTTATATTGAAAAGGTGTTTCAACATCAAGTAGTTGCTTCTGTCAATACGTATAAACAAAAAAAATATTCATATAAAGAAGAAGGAAACCTTTTTTATTGTTATCTAGATGCTTATTTTGAAGATGAAAAAACGATTAAAATTTTTGAGGTTAAAGCAACTACATCTAAAAAGTATGATGATTTTTGTGTTATGATCAACAAAAAACCCTACTACTTTTTTGTAAAAGATAAAGACAATATTATTAGATATCAAGATATGAGTCATGTTTTTGATGAAAAAGAAAAGATGCGATTGGATAAAAAGCAAAAAATACTACTCGACCGATATTCCGATGTGGGAAAATATATATATGATATTTCCGTTCAACGACATATTATTGAAAATAGTTTGAAACAAAAAAATTCTTTTTTAGATAAAAAGATAGAATATTATTTAGTCGTTCTCAATGCCAATTATACTTTTAATGGTAAATATGATTGTGATAACAAGCCATTATATGATTTAGATGAAAATGGCGAGGCTTTATTTAAAATTTACGACATGAATGATTTATCGAAATTATATTTAACACAAATTGAAGAAGAAAAACAACAAATTTTAAAAAGAGAAAAATACTTAACAATTGGTCCTAAATGTTTAGGCAAGCATTGTGAATATAAAAAAACCACGATGTGTAAATTTTATAAAGTATGTATGAAAGAAGTATTACAAGATGGTTCAATTTTAGAATATTTAAAAAAACAATATGCTTTTAGTAAGCCCACTAAGGATAATAAGAAAAAATATTATGATGTTTTTGAATTAATTAATCAAGGATTTTATAAAATAGATGATGTTAAAACCTATTTAAACAAAAAAGAAAATCTTATTCAATATGATTGTTATATAAATAATGAGATATATATTGATAAAGCAAGAATGAAAGAGGCAATTAAAAAAATTAAATGTCCAGTATATTATTTGGATTTCGAAAGTTATAATTGTCCTCTTCCTCGTTTTAAAGGGGAACATCCATATACACAATCCTTATTTCAATATTCCCTACATGTGGAAAAAGCATTAGGTCATTGTGATTGTATTCAAGATCATTTTGAATATTTAGCCAAAGATCATCAAGATCATAGATTAGAGTTAATTGAGAGTCTGATTGCGCATATTGATTTAACAAATGGTGGCACCGTTATTGTTTATAATAAGTCTTTTGAGAAAACTAGATTAAAAGAATTAAGTTTCATTTTTAAAGATAAAAAAGATCAATTAGATAAAATAAATGATCATATTTTTGATTTGTTAGAGGTATTAAGAGGATCGAAAGAGTTATTTCCAAATACAAGTAGGGATAAGCCAAGTTTTACATATTACAATAATTTAATGCATGGTTCTTTTTCAATCAAAAAAGTATTGCCTCTTTTTACCAATTTAACATATACAAATTTAGATGTGAAAAATGGTACTGAAGCAATCCTTACATATGGGATGCTTCCTTTCTTGACTACAAAAGAATATCAAGAAAAATATGTAGCACTTCGCATATATTGTAGACAAGATACATGGGCAATGGTTGAAATTTTAAAAGGAATAAGGGAACAAATGAAAAATAAAGTAACTTAATTGGTTACTTTATTTTTTAATCGAGCATATAGATCATAACTATCCGCTTTTGTTATTTCAATTTCTATTATGTCACCCGCATGGATATAGTCTAGTTTTTCAGAATAAATATAGATATATCCGTCCACATCATCTGGGGCATAAGCGTAGTTTCTCACACAATAACGGGAGTTTTCTTTATCATAAAAGTCTACAATTGCAATATAGATCTTACCAATAAAAGTTCGGTTTAAAATTTTAGAAAGTCTATTTTGAAAACTCATAATTTGGTCTTTGCGTCTTTCCATCACATCTTGAGGAACTTTAGGTTGCATTTGCGCACTTTTGGTATCTTCTTCATCAGAATAGGTAAAAACTCCTAGACGGTTAAAACGTTGCTTTTTGACAAAATCGAATAAAATATTAAAGTCTTCTTCCGTTTCTGAAGGAAATCCAACAATCAGAGTCGTTCTAATAATTGCATCATTTATTCTTTTTCTAATGGTTTCAAAAAGATTTTCTAAAAAAAACTTTCCACCTCTTCGGTTCATTTTATTTAAAATTCGATTGGATGCATGTTGAATGGGAATATCAAAATATTTGGCAACTTTATCGTTATTTTTAATTTCATCAATGAGTTCACTAGTAATTTCATCTGGGTAAAGATATAAAACTCTAATTATTTTGATTTCATCAATTAAAGAGATTTGATGAATTAAATCATGCAAAAAAAGATTATCTTTTTGATCGGTACCATATCGAGTGGTATCTTGACCAATAAGTGTAATTTCTTTTACACCGCGACTTGCTAAATATTTAGCCTCCTCAATTAGACTATTAAAATCTCTACTCCTAAAAGATCCTCTAATTAGTGGAATTGCACAATAACTACAGTGATTATTACATCCTTCCGAAATTCTTAAATAAGCACTATGGGGAAGGGTAGAAAGTACTCTATTTTGATAATCCATTTGATAGGATTTACCAGTAAGAAGAATTTTTTGGAAAAGTTTATCAATATGATCATAATCTCGAATTGGAAAATAGATGTCTACTTCGGGGATACTTTGTCGTAAATCAGATAGATATCGCTCAACTAAACAGCCCATAGCAATAATGATTTTACCTTTTTTATTTTCAGTAACATCTAAAAGAGTATCAATAGCTTCCTTTTTGGCACTTTCAATAAAGCCACAAGTATTCACAACAATAATGTTTGCTTCTTTAATATTATTGGTAATTTCTAAATTATATTTTTTTGCCACACCAAGAAAAAGTTCAGAGTCAATTAAGTTTTTAGCACAACCAAGTGAAATCATCCCAAGTTTCATATTATCATTCCTCGTTTTATGTTTCGTTTTATATTTATAATATTATATAACAAAATAAAATTTTTTTCAAATTTATTAGGTTTAATTTTTGACCTAAAGGTTTTTTTTTGTTATAATATATATAAAGTTTATTAAATGAAAGAAGGAAATAGATATGTCAAAACAATTTATCGTTGAAACCTCTGCTCGTCATGTGCATTTGACTGAAAGTGACTTTAAAATATTATTTGGCAATGAGGCAACACTTACAGTTAAGAAAAATTTATCACAACCAGGTCAATATGCATGTGAAGAAAGAGTGAGCATTGTTGGACCTAAAAAGGAAATTTCAGGTGTTTCTATTCTTGGTCCTTTTAGAAGTGCATCTCAAGTAGAGCTTTCCGCAACCGATGCTAGAAGTATTGGTTTACCTATTGTAATTAAAGAATCAGGGGATTTAAGAGGGACTCCTGGATGTAAAATTGTTGGGCCTAAAGGGTCTTTAGAACTTCAAGAGGGTGTAATAGTGGCCAAACGTCATATCCATGCCACAAGTGAAGATGCGAAAAAACTTGGTGTAAAGGATAAAGATATAGTTAGTGTTAAAATTAACACTCCTGAAAGATCACTTATTTTTGGTGATGTTGTGGTAAGAGTAAGTGATTCCTATGCACTTGCTATGCATATTGATACAGATGAAGCAAACGCATCAGGAATGGTTTTAGGGGTAATGGGAGAAATTGTTAAATTATAAAAATTGAAAAAGAAAGTCAAAAATTTTGGCTTTCCTTTTCTTTATATTAGCAAAAAAACAAAAAATAGTGTATAATATGTATACATGAAGAAAAAGGTGATGAAAATGATTTGTCCAAAATGTCATAATGAAAATAAATATGATGCTTTAACTTGCGATTTTTGTATGGCTAAACTACCAATGACAAAAGCAAGAGAAGAAGAAATCAAAAGAAAACAAAAAATAGAAAAAAAAGCTAAACTAAATAAATCAATAACTAAACTAGTGGGCTTATTGATGGGACTTTTTTTACTCATTGGAATTGTAGTTATTGTCTATCTGATTAGGAAGTAATTTTATGAGTGCTGTTTTAACAAAGGAACAATTACAACAAAAACTCACTACGTTCTATGATAGCATTGTAGTTGGAGGTGGGCATGCGGGAATCGAGGCCGCTCTTGCCCTTGCAAGATTGGGATTTAAAACTTTGATGGTATGTGGAAATTTTAAAAGAATCGGTAATATGCCATGCAATCCTTCGATTGGTGGTCCTGCTAAAGGAATACTAGTCAGGGAAATTGATGCCCTAGGTGGGCAAATGGCAATTTCTGCTGATAAAACTTGTTTACAAGTAAAAATGCTCAATAGTTCTAAGGGTCCCGCTGTTCGGGCTATGAGGGTGCAATCAGATAAACTAGCATATGCTAGATATATGCAACAGGTCGTATTAGACCAAGATAATCTAGATATATATATTGCTTTGGTAGATGCTTTATTGACAAAAGAGCGAATCATTCAAGGAGTCCAATTAGAAGATGGTACACAGATTTTTTCACAGACAGTAATTATAACAACAGGTACATATTTGTCATCTAAAGTTTTATGTGGTAAATGTGCTGAACCTCTTGGTCCTGATGGTGAGGATACAAATTATGGTTTATCAAAGTCTTTAAAGAGTTTAGGATTTCAGTTAATCAGATTAAAGACGGGAACACCTCCTAGAGTATATACGGATTCAATTGATTTTTCTTATGGCCAATTAGAATTAGGAACTGATATGCCACTTACCTTTAGTTATCAAACCAATCCAAGTGATATGATTCCCTTTGATAAGCAAGTACCTTGTTACTTAATTTGGACTACGCCAAAAACCCATGAAATTATTAGAGAACATTTAAAAGAATCAAGTATGTATTCAGGTATTGTTGAAGGAATTGGACCTAGATATTGTCCTTCTATTGAAGATAAATTAGTAAGGTTTGCGGACAAAAAACAACATCAACTCTTTTTAGAACCGGAAAGTTTGGAAATCAATGAAACATATATTCAAGGTTTTTCAACTAGTATGCCACATGATGTTCAAGAACAAATGGTGCATTCACTTCCTGGATTTGAGAAGGCTAAAATTGCGAAATATGCTTATGCGATTGAATATGATGCGATCAATCCTTTAGAATTAAAACCTACTTTGGAATCTAAAAAAATAAAAGGATTGTTTTTTGGTGGACAAGTAAATGGAACAAGTGGATATGAAGAAGCAGCAGCACAAGGCTTGATGGCTGGTATCAATGCCAGTTGTTATTTAAGGAAAACAGAACCGTTAGTTTTAAAAAGAGATGAAGCTTATATTGGAGTTTTAATTGATGATTTAGTAACTAAAGGAGTAAATGATCCTTATCGAATGCTAACATCAAGGGCTGAATATCGACTTTTGCTTCGTCATGATAATGCAGATGCTAGACTAATAGCATATGGATACCAAATAGGTCTTGTTAGTAAGGAAAGATATCAATTGTATCTTGAGAAAAAGTTGGCGATTGAAAAAGAAATTGAAAGACTAAAAAATTTAAAATTGACACCTAAAAAAGAAATCAATGCGTATTTAGATAAGATAGTATCACCTCGTTTGCATGATGGGATAAGCGCAAAAGATTTAATGAAAAGACCTGAAATTAGTTATTTTGATATTGTTAAAATGACCTCTTTAGAAAATCCCTTACCATATGAGTATGGTGAATGTTTGAATACTTTAGTTAAATATCAAGGATATATTGACAAAGCTTTTAAAGAAGCACAAAGGGTTTTAAAATTAGAAAGTATTTTAATCCCTATCGATATTGATTATCAACAAATTTCCAATTTAGCCAGTGAAGCAAGAGAAAAATTGATTAAAATTAAACCCCTAACAATTGCGCAAGCTTCTAGAATTAGTGGTGTTAACCCATCAGATATCTCTATTTTGATTGTTTATATTGAAAGTTTAAGAAGGAAGAAAGATCATGAAATATAATCCTTATTTAGATGAACTCGTTATCCTTGATGATAAACAAAAAAGGCAATTGTATGCATATTATAAACTTCTAAATGAAGGGGCTAAAACGATGAATCTAACAACCATTCTTGAGGAAGAAGAGGTTTATATTAAACATTTTTATGATAGTATAATGGTATTGAAAGATGAAAAACTTCAAGATGGAATAGAAATATTAGATATTGGGACCGGAGCAGGACTACCAGGAATCGTTTTAAAAATAGTATATCCTAAAATAAAAGTAACGCTACTTGAGGCAACGCAAAAAAGATGTCAATTTTTACATCGTGTGATTGAAGAATTACAACTAGATTCTATCAATGTGGTTTGTGAACGGGCTGAAAACTTTTGTAATCAACAAAGGGCATCCTTTGATTTTGTAGTAGCTAGAGCAGTTGCAAATCTCAATATGCTTGCGGAACTTTCCTTGCCTTTTGTTAAATTAAATGGTGTTTTTATTGCAATGAAAGGGCAAAATTATCAAAAGGAAGTAGACGATTCTAAAGAGGCAATTGCAATTTTAGGAGGGACAGTTAAGGATAAAATTTTGTATAATCTACCTCAAGAAAGGGGAATGCGTTGTTTGATTAAGATAAAAAAAGTACGAACAACCCCTCATTTTTATCCTAGAAGTTATGCTAAAATGAAAAAGAAACCTCTATAGAAAGGAGTTATTATGGGCAAAATCATTTCCATTGTGAATCAAAAAGGAGGCGTTGGGAAGACAACTACAGCCATTAATTTAGGAGCGGCACTAGCGATGTTTAAACAAAAAGTATTGATTATTGATTATGACCAACAAGCAAATGCTACCATTGGACTAGGAATTAATCGTGAAGATATTTTATTTGATGTTAGTGATTTCTTTACACATATTGGTCTTCTTAGAAGAGCGATTGTAAAAACTAAAATTGAAAGACTTGATTTAATTGCCTCATCCATTAAACTTGCTAATATTGAAGAAAGTCTTTATATGATACCAGATAAAGAATTTCTTTTAAAAAGAAAACTAGATATGATTAAAAATGAATATGATTTTATTTTAATTGATTGCCCTCCATCTTTAGGATTAATTGTGGATAATGCACTTTTTGCTAGTGATTCTGTTATTATACCGGTTGAATGTGGCTTTTATGCATATGATGCTCTTACCCAAATGATCAATAAAATTGACAAAATTCAAAATAATAAAAACATTGATATCGAAGGAATTTTATTAACTAAACTAGATAATAAAAATACGCTTGGTTATGAAATTGTGGAAAAAGTTAAATTTTTATTTCCTGAGAAAATTTTCAAAACCATTATTACAAGATCGTCACATATTCAAGAAGCTCCTCTTCATGGACAAAGTGTTTTAAATTTTTCTTTTAATTCAAGAGGCTCTAAAGAATATCGTAATCTTGCAAAAGAAATTTTAGAAAATAATTTAATAAAAATAATAAAGGAATGAGAGATATGGTTGATGCAACTACAATTGAAATTGGTGATTTTTTAAAATTTAAAAAAAATCATCCATGTGGATCAAATACATGGAAGGTATTAAGAATTGGAATTGACTTTAAATTAGAATGTACCACATGTGGTAGAGTGATTATGATTCCAAGATTAGAAGTTATTAAAAAGGCAAAAGAAGTGATTCAACATAGCCAATCTGTAATAAAAGAGAATAAAAAAGATACATAGAAAAGATGCATCTTTCTTTTCTCATTTGCCTATGATTAAAAGAAGATCGTTATGAAATGTTGCAATGCATTGGTAAAGTAAAAAGTGCTCAATAAAACGAATAACGAAAGATGTCAATGAAGGAATGTATTTTGTCGATGTTTTGATTAGAAGTTTTTTGCCACCTCCTTTGTAGGATAGTTTTATACTATCCAAATAAATACAATGAAAAAACAATTCAAACAATTATAAGTCGTAGTTGTATCGTTGTTAGTAAGTCTTATTTTACGGTTTGTAAATTAAAATAAAGAACATGAAAAGTAAAAGGCTACCTTTATTTTTCATGTTTTCTTTTTAAACATTGTTGAATTTCTTTTATAAAACTTTTTTTGGCTTTTTCTGACAAAACAATATTATATAATAGATGACACACGCTTTAAAAAAGGGGGGAAGTTTAAAGTGCTAAAAAAAATGAATATGATTATTGTAGCCTTCTTTTTAATATTGACTGTTCATGGAGGTTATCTATTTTCTTTATATTTACCTGTTATGTTATTTTATCTATTTAAAGATAAAAGAAATATGTATTATATATATCCAGTTTCTTTGTTAAGTATTTTACTTTTTTCAAAAGAATTTATTATTGGTTATTTGGTTTTAATTGTGCTTGTAACTATCTTCTTATTTTTATTTAAAATGGGTGTGAATAAAGATAATATATTAGTTACAAAACCTAATATAATTATATCGGCTTTTATTTTAGTTATAAATGTAGTTAGCTTTTTTTTGTATCCTAAATCTAACATTAACATTTTTGGTAAACTTATCTTTACTTTGTTAAGTATTTTAATTTACCTATTTTTAGATGTTTATTTATATAAACTTTTAAAAGATATTAAAAACATTAAAGAAAGATTTTTTATTAATGATAATAAAAGTTTTCACTCATATATTTATTTAGAAATTTTAATATGTATCTTAACAACGATTGGTGCAACCTATATTGAGGTGTTCAATGTAAACTTATCCATTATTGTGGGTTGTTATTTTGCAATGTATTTGAGTCGAAAATTTAAAAATATTTATAGTTTATTGTATAGTCTTGTTATTGTTTTTCTCGAATATGTTTTCTTTAAAATTGATGAAAGTTTAATTATTATTGTAGTATCTGGCGTATATTCGGTTAGAAGTGTTTACACTATTGGCATTTTAAATGCTTTTTTGGCAATTATCATTTTCAGTAATGCCACTCAAAATCAAGCAGTATATATCTCTATTATGGGGCTAAGCATTATATTTGAGGTTTTGTCATATATATTTATTAAAGTGCAACCTGAAGATATTGATGAATATAAAGAAATTCATCAAACTGCTCAAAAAAGTGTCAACGAAGAAATTTTGAAATTTGCGGGCTTCTTAGATCGCTTTGTTATTGGTTTCCAAAATCCTAAAGGTTTTAATGAAAAATTAAGCAGTGGAATTAAAACAATTGTTGATAAACATTGTAAAAATTGTACAAATCAAAAAGTCTGTTTTAGTCAAAATAAATCCTCACTCTATCCTATTTTTAAAGATATCTTAATGATGGATGAAGATGCTATTTATAATTATGAAGATTTTGCCAAAACCTGTTATAAATATCCATCCATTTTAAATACATCAAAATTATTAAATGAACGAATCAATTATAAAGATCCAAATAGTGATGAAAAAGATGCAAATAATTACATATTGTTAGCACAAATTAGCGGTGTGTCTAATGCACTTAAAAATTATGTTGTTGACACAACTAGTAAAACAGAACTCAATTATCAAAATTTATATAAAGCCAAAAGTTATTTAATAGAATTAGAATATTATGTTACTTACTATGAAATTGCGAGATGTTATGAACATGATTTTTTGATAAAAATTGGCATTAAAAATACTAGTTTTGATAAAATTAAAACTATTTTAACCACTTTATTTGAAACCATTGTTGAGGAAGAAGTTAGTGTAGAACTAATATCTGAAGAAAATACAACTTTGTATATTCATATTATGCCTAAATTAATCATAGATGTCATCTATGCTTATGGTAATATTCCTGCAGATAGTCAAACAATTAGTGGGGATAATTATTTAGTTAAAGAACAAGATAATGGTCATATTCTATTTGCTATTTCAGATGGTATGGGCAAAGGTTACAGTGCTTTTTATGAAAGTGATATGACCCTTCATTTAGTAGAAGATATTGTTCATTTGAATATTGAATCATCAACTGCGTTAGAAATCTTAAATACTTTTTATACTGTTCAAGATTATTTAGAACGTTATGCTACACTTGATTTTTTAGATATTAATCGCCACAGTGGATTGGCTACTTTTTACAAAATGGGGGCGAATACTACCTATATTTTTAAACAAAACGGAAATGTTGAAAAAATTATTAATAAAAGTTTACCACTTGGTATTGATGAGGAAGTTGATCAAAAAACGTATAATTTAGAAGATGGCGATTTAATTATTATGAGTAGTGATGGCGTATTAGAAAATTTAATTGACAATGACCAATTAGAAAGTTTTATTCAATCATCTAGTAATCTACTTCCTCAACAACTAGTCTATGAAATTTTGAATTACACAACGACTCATGATATGAAAGCCAAAGATGATATGACAATTATTGTTTTAAAAATTCAAAAACAAAAATAAAGACAAATCTTTTAACCTTTTTAGAGAATAAAAAGGTTTTTTATATTTGGACTTTCCTCAACAATTGTGTTATAATGATGTAAAGAAGAAAAGTAAAAGGAATGTATATGGAAAAGTTAATAGAACATATTGGACAAGAAGAAGATATCATTATTGTATCAAATAAATATATCAAACCAATCTTAATTCAGAAGTTTTCTAATCAAATGCGAAAAATTACATTTAAGAGTTTTGATGAAGTAAAAGATGATATTTATACCACAATTGATTATCAAATGTTATTTCATAATATGAAGGAAGATACAAATTTAGAAGTATTACGAATCAAACTTGCAAATAGTTATTTTATTCAACAAGATAGTAATGAGCCCTTTCTTCATGAGTTATATCTTTATCATCAAAACAACCATTTGATCTTAGATGAAAATCATTTGTCCTATTATAAAAGTAAAAAAGTTTATTTTGTTAATTATTATGGGGATGATGATTTAATCAATCAAATGTTGCCATTTTTAAAACACTATGAACGATGTTTTACAACAAATAGTATAGACAAAGAATTGACCATTTTTCATTTTGAAAATTATGATGATGAGATATTAGAGGTGGTCAATCATATTGCTATTTTGTTAAATAAGAAAGTGGATCCTGCTAAAATTGTTATTCATAAAGTAAATAAAGATTACTTAAATAAGTTAGAAGAATATTTGATGATATATAAAATCGATTATATTGTTGAGGGGGAAGGTTCTTTTTTTGACGTAGATATTGTTAAAAATTTTTTTCATGATTTAAAAAATTATGAAGCAATGCGACTAAATAAAGTGTTAAAAGATTATCTTATAGATAAAAAAGATAACAAAATTTTTTCCAAGATAGGTAAAGTGTTAGAACCCCTTATTATGCTAGATTTAACAATCAATTCCATTACTCTAGATTTAATCAAAGATGTTTTTATCCATACAATTTATCAAGAAGAAGTTACCAATGCAATCAAAATTGAAAATGTTTTGAATCACATCTATGATGATGATACACATATTTTTATTATGAATTTTAGTCATGGTGAAATTGCCCATATTTATAAAGATGATACGTATTTAAACGATAAGATAAGAAAAAACTTAAAATTATTAACGAGTTTTGATAAAACGCAAATTGAGGAAAAGAAAATACTTGATTGTATTCATAGTTATGAATCTATCCATTTAAGTTATTCCACATATTGTTCTTCTAAAATTTATATGCCTAGCAATTTGATTAAGGAACTTGCCAAAAAAAGGATTGTTAATATTTGCGATGCATCGATTCATATTTATCATATTGTCAATGAAGATATGGCAAAGATGAGATTTTTTAAAGCTTATGCGTTATATCGATTATACCAAAAGAAAACTTTTGACTATCTTTATGGCTATACTTATTTTTGTGCTGATTTAACAAAACGTTATCAAAGTGATTTTAATGCGACTTTAGATTACTTGGCTTTACCAACTTTATTTATGGAGCTATCCTATACAAAATTAAACGATTATTTTAGTTGTCCTTTTCGTTTCTATCTTAAATATATTTTGAACATTGAAGAAAAGATGGAAGATAATAATAGCACGTTTGTTGGTAGGATGTATCATTTTGTTTTAGAAAAAGTTGTGGCAAAAAGATATATTGATCGTAGAACAAAAGAAGAAGTTTTAGAAAATATCAGTGTGTATATTTGTGATTTTGTGAAAAATCAAACATATGAAATAAAAGATAAATTAAAATTTTATTTAAATAAATTTAGTGAAGAGTTAAAACTCATTGTAGAAATTATAATGGATTTTATGGATCATTCTTCTTTTGAAGTCTTAGGTCTTGAACAAAAATTAGAAAAGCAACTCGATGATTACACGGTAGTAGTTGGGTTGATTGATAAAATCCTAAAATATCAAGAGTATTACTTGGTCATTGATTATAAAACAAATCCAGTTCATCCGAATTGGTATGCTCTTGATGTAGGTCTCGATTTGCAATTGCCACTATATCTATATTTAATCAAAGCAAATGATCCTAACGCAAAGATTGCTGGAAGCTATTTACAAAGCGTTTTTCGCACCAGCCTTTTAAAATATGAGGATAAACCTTTATCAAAAGTAATGTTAGAACAATTAAAATATGTAGGATATACTTTACAAGATAGGGATGTTATTTTAGCAATTGATACCAATGCTTTAAATGGGAGTGGTAGTTTGCCTAAACAAATTGTCTCTAATAAAGGTTTTTATAAAAACTTTTTAAAGAAATCTTTTACTCAAACTCAATTTGATGCTATCATTTTATATGTCGAAAAGTTGATTTTTGAAGCAAATAAGAAAATTAGAAAAGGGCTTTTTCCCATTTTACCACTGACAGATGAAAAAAATGAGTCTGTTTGTCGATATTGTAGGTTAAAAGATCTTTGTTATAGAAATGAAACAATGAAAAAAGTTTATAAAAAACATGATGATTTTTCATACCTTTTTGAAGGAGGAAGCGATGATGACCAATTGGAGTGCTGAACAATTCAAAGCGATTTATGATGAAGGCAAAGATATTTTAGTGAATGCAGGAGCGGGAAGTGGCAAAACGGCAGTTTTAACACAGCGATTGTTACAAAAAATTGAAGCAGGGGTGAAACTCGATGAACTCATTGTTTTAACATTTACTACTCTTGCGGCTAGCGAAATGAAAGAAAGATTAAGAACAAAGCTAAAAGAAAGCAAAAGTCCTTTCTCACAAGAAGCATTGTTATATATTGATCAAGCCAATATTCAAACATTTGATGCCTTTGTGAATGAATTGGTTAGAAAGTATCATTATCTGCTTAATATAAATAGCCAAATCAATGTAGTTGATCAAATTACTTTTAAAATGATTTCCTTAGATTTATTAAATGAGATTTTTAATCAATTGTATCAAGAAGAAAATCCTTCCTTTTTGACGTTACTTTATCAATATACAACTAAAGATGATGAAGTCTTAAAACATAATTTAATAGAACTGTATCATAAAATAGTTTTATTTCCTAATTATCAAAAGATTTTAATGAACAATGAAGAATATTTTAGTGAAAAATTTATTGTTAAAATCTTAAATGAATTATACAAACTTTTGCAAGAAAAAACAGCACAGATTGAAAATAAAATCCAATCATTACATAATCATACGGCATCTATTAGTCTGAAAAACCATTATGAAGGATTGGTAGAATTAGGTCAAAGATTAAAAAGTGCAACTAGTTATGATGATTATTTCTTTTTGACAACATATCAATTTGCCAAATTACCTTCTAAAGTAGAGTATGAAGAAGAAAAAGAACCATATCGGACAATTTATGAAGAAATAAAAACGCAAATAGCAAGTATGAAAGAGTTATTTGTTTATGAAAGTTCTAAAAATTTAAGGCAGCTGTATTTGACGACAAAACCTTGTGTTAGTATGGTAGTTCAAATTTTGTTAAAATTAGATCAAGCTTTAAATCAATATAAATATGAACATCATGCGTATGATTTTAATGATATTGCTCAAATGGCCATCCAATTATTAGAAGAAAATGAAGAACTTCGAAATAGTATAAAGAAGCATACAAAAGAAATTTTAATTGATGAATATCAAGATACTTCCGATATTCAAGAAAGACTTGTAGAGTTAATTGCCAATAACAACGTTTATATGGTAGGTGATGTCAAACAATCTATTTATCGATTTAGAAATGCTAATCCCGATATTTTTAAAAATAAATATCAAAAATTAAAAGAAACCGGTGTAATTGATTTAACGCAAAACTTTCGTTCACGAAAAGAAGTTTTAGATTTTGTTAATTTGGTTTTTCAAAATGTAATGAGCCTAGATTTAGGTGGAGTAGATTATAATGATGCACATTATTTAAATTATGGTTTTAAAACCTATGATACATTTCAGGCATCTGATTATCAAACAAAGATATATACATACGATGTAGATGAAAAGAATCCTTATTCCAAAGCAGAAATAGAAGCGTTTCTTATTGCTGAAAAAATCAAACAAATGGTCAATCAAAAAAAAATCTTTGATAAAAATATCAAAGACAATCGTCTTGTAACTTACCAAGATTTTGCAATCTTAACTAGTTCTAAAGATAAGTATGATTTGTATAAAAAAATTTTTGAATATCAAGGAATTCCTCTTCAGATTTATAAAGATCAAGACTTTACAGCTGGTGGAGAGATATATGCTATATATAATCTTTTGAAAGTTATTTATTCTTTTTATGATCAAAATTATGCTAGTCATCATTTAAAAAGAGCACTCACTTCGGTTTTGCGTAGTTATTTAGTAGAGATGAATGATGATGATATTACTAAAATTATAACATCAAATCATATTTTAGCTTCATTAAAAGAATACAATCTAGCATTATTTAATCAATTTGAAACAATTGCGATGCAACTTGATGTATGCACGCTTAAGCAATGTATGCAGTTAATTTATCAACAATTTGATATATATATTAAAATGATACATTTATATCATGTAGAAAAAGCTGAATCGTGTCTTTTATATATGTATAACATTATAGATAGTCTATCATTACTAGAATATAGTTTCATAGATGTTATCAATTATTTTGCTCTTTTAGTGAATGAAGAAGAGAAATTTGCTATCAAAATGACTAAAAAAGAATCACTTGATAATCAAGCAGTAAAAATGATGTCTATCCATGCTTCAAAAGGATTAGAATTTCCTATTTGTTTTTTTCCAGAATTATATAAAAAATTTAATTTACAAGATTTGAAAGGTAACTTTTTGTATAGTAAAAATTATCAAATTATTATGCCCATTTATCTTAATGGATTATTTTTAACCAATCCACTTAAATTTTTAGAACAAAATGATTATTTAAAAGAAGAAATTAGTGAAAGAATTCGATTATTGTATGTAGCATTGACAAGACCAAAAGAAGAAGCAATCTTAGTATTGCCAAAATTTCGTAACGATATCGTTTATTCAAAAGATGAAATAGAAGAAAAAAAATTACAAATTCGTTCTTTTTATGATTTACTCAATTTGATTGCTCCTCAATTACAGTCTTTAGAAGAAGAAGTAGATTTACAATTTATCAATATGGTAAAAGAATATCATTCTATAAGTAAGGATACAATAGATGAGCCTATTGATAGGATAGATCATAAAGAATTTTCTTTTTTTGATACGAGTCTTAAAAAAAGAAGCCTTCATAAAATTCAGGCTTCTAAAGAATCTATTTTCTTTAGAGATAAAGAAGAATTAGAAATAATACAACTTGGTAATTATTTTCACAAAGCTTTAGAATTATCAAATATGTCAAGTGTGAATGTTCAGCATCTTCATATCAGTGAAAAGGTAAAACATCTTATTATTGCTTTTTTAGAAAGTTCTTTCATCAAAGAAAAACAAATCCTTCAGCACTATCACGAGTATGCGTTTTCTTATGAGGAAGGAGCAAACAGAATAGAGGGAATCATAGATTTAATCATTGAAACGAAAGATTGCATTTACATTATTGATTATAAACTTAGCAGTTTAGATGATATTGCCTATACCAAACAACTTTCTGTTTATAAAAATTATATGATGAGGGTTTCAAACAAAAAGATTGATACTTATTTATATTCCATTTATAAACAAGAATTTAAAAAAGTTACGTGTTAAGCATATTTGGTGACAACAGCTCCCATAAAATGATCAATTCCGCCAATTACATTGATAACATGATAACCAAGTCTGGATAAGAACTTACAAGCATGATAACTAGTATTTCCATTCTTACAAATAATAAAATAAGTATGGTTACAATTTAAAAATAAATGATGTTTTTCAATTAAAATACTATATGGTATATTAATAGAATCAACAATATGATAAAGTTCAAAATCTCTTGTATCTCTAATATCAATAATTTTGAAATTGATGTTTTTTTGATAATATTTAAAAAATTTAATTGGTGATATTTCGTCCATATATATGCCCCCTTTTAGTATGGTATGAGTATTTTAACAAATGAAAGTAGCAAATAAAGTCATATTATGGAAGTAAAATAATGAATTCAAAAGTTAACATAATTGGTTTGCTTGAAAAAGGTAGAAATTTATTGTATAATATATATGTTAGGAATATGGTGATTAAGATGCTTTCAAGATTAAAAGATATTTATCAAGATAAATTGCAAGAAGAGGTTACACAAATAACGGATGACTATTATTATTTTTATAAAGATAAAACAAATTGTGACATCTTTGCAATTTCTAAAACAATTTCTCAAAACGAATATTATTTATTAAAAGAACTTTATAATGAGAAAAAAATGTATACTTATGATTATGATTTACAAAAGATTTATGAATACCTTTTAGAAAATAAAGAATATCCATTTAAAGTTAAAAAAATTAGAATGATTGTATTTCATCTCAATAAAGAAGATATGGATATTGCACAAAAGCTGTTATTTGATATTTATCAAAATTGTTATTTTTTAGAGCTTTATCATTTAAATATTTGCTTTTTTGAAGAAAATCAAACTAAAATTAAGGATTTATTTGAAACTTTAAGTGTTGATTTGGGATATGATATTATTTTACATGAGGGTTTAATTTTCAATCATAGGTATAGGGGTGAAGAAATTTTAGAATATATCAAAGCATATCACGATAATGAGAGTATTTATAAAAAGGCATATACTGATTTAGCAGATATCATTTTAAGTTTAGGTAGGAGTGAATATGTAAATTTAAAAAAAGCACTTAAAAATAATTTGCTTATCCCCTTATTCCAAGATGCTACTACAAGAGAAATCATCAGTGTAATGTTTAAAAATGATTTAAATGTCTCCCAAACATCGAAACTACTTTATATGAATCGCAATAGTCTTATCAATAAATTAGATAGTATCTTTAAAGAAACTGGGTTAAATTTACAAAAATTTACCCATGCCTGTGCAATATATCAAATGATTTATTTAGCCTAAAATAAAAATTGTTTAAAAAATAAAAAAATTAAGCAACATATTGCCTATAGTAATTTTGTTGCTTTTTTGGTATAATATTCTCGTATCATAAAAAAATAAAAAATAGGAGGAAATTTTTATGGCAACTGTTGAACTTAAAAATATCAACAAAATTTATAATAATAATGTTCAAGCGGTTTTCGATTTTAATTTAAAAATTAAAGATCGTGAATTTATAGTATTCGTTGGACCATCAGGATGTGGAAAAACTACAACACTTAGAATGGTTGCAGGACTTGAAGAAATTACAAGTGGACAGCTTCTAATTGATGGTGAGGTAATGAATGATGTAGCACCAAGAGATCGTAATATTGCGATGGTATTCCAATCTTATGCACTATATCCACACTTTACTGTATATGACAATATGGCATTTGGTCTAAAACTTAGAAAATTCTCTCGTAATGAGATTGATCGTCGTGTGCAAAATGCGGCTGAAAAACTTGGTTTAAAACCATATTTGGATCGTAAACCGGCTGCATTATCAGGTGGACAACGTCAACGTGTTGCCCTTGGCCGTGCTATTGTTCGTGACGCAAAAGTTTTCTTAATGGATGAACCTCTATCTAATCTAGATGCTAAACTTCGTGTACAAATGCGTTCAGAGTTGATTAAAATTCATGAAAGTTTAGGAACAACAACAATTTATGTTACTCATGACCAAATTGAAGCGATGACAATGGCATCTAGAATTGTTGTTATGAAAGATGGTTGGATTCAACAAATTGGAGCACCAAAGGAAATTTATGATAAGCCAAATAATATTTTCGTAGGTGGTTTTATTGGTACTCCACCAATGAACTTTGTAAATGGTGTTGTTGGTAAAGATGGTATTTTTGAATGTGGAAGTCATCGTTTTGGTGTTGTTAGAATTCCTATTCCAGAAGAACAACTTGAAGTTTTAAAAGAACAAAATTATCTTGAAAAGGATATTATTATGGGTATTAGACCAGAAGATATTTCTGATCAAGAAGAAGATTTTGCAAAACATCCTGAATGGACTCATGAATTCAAAGTTGATATTTCAGAACTTTTAGGTGCTGAATCACAAATTAGAGTCAAACTTCCTGGTAAAGATGTAACAGGTCAAGCGATTACCGCAAAAGTTCCTGCTCGTATTGATATTCATACTAATGACAATATTAAATTAATGCTTAATATGAATAAGTGTCATTTCTTTAATCCTGAAACTGAAAATAGAATTAAAAGAGATTAATGATTAAGTGATAAATAAAGATGTTTTATACCTCAAAAAAGCCAATAGGTCTACAATTATCAAATATAAAAATCAAGATGAAATCGTTATAAACTTGTTATTAGAAAAGTTATTAGACTTTGCTTTACGAGAAGATTTAACGACTTTAAAGGGAAGATTAGAGGCAACTTCTAAGGTATACCGTATCTTTAAACACGTTCCAATATACTTAAAAGAAAATATCATATTGATTCAAACAAATAATAAGAAAGAGATTGATAATATTTATATCAATAGTTATAATATTGTTGAGATGGTTAAGGATAAGAAACAAACAATCATAATTTTTATTGATCATAGTTTTTTAAAAATAGATAAGCCTTATCATTTGATGAAAAAATATTATGATTTAAGTTTAAAAATCAAAAAACTCTAATGAATATTAGAAAGGAAAATTAAAATGGCAAAGAAAAATATTAAAGATTTAAATTTAAAAGGTAAGAAGGTTTTAATGCGTGTAGATTTTAATGTACCTATGAAAGGTGGCGTTATTACTGATGATAATAGAATTGTTCAAGCTTTACCAACAATTCGATATGCATTAGAACAAGGTGGTAAAGTTATTCTTTTTTCTCATCTTGGTCGTATTAAAACAGAGGAAGACCTTGCAAAAAATAGTTTGGCTTTGGTTGCTAAACGTTTAGAAGAGTTGCTTGGAAAACATGTTGAATTTGTCCCTGTTACTCGTGGTAAAGTTTTAGAGGATGCAGTTGCGGCTCTTAAAGAAGGCGAAGTATTGATGTTTGAAAATACGCGTTATGAAGATTTAGATGGCAAAAAAGAATCTAAAAATGATCCTGAACTTGGTGCATATTGGGCAAGTCTTGGGGATGTTTTTGTCAATGATGCTTTTGGTACTGCTCATAGAGCCCATGCTTCTAATCAAGGAATTGCAAGTCATTTCCCTAATGATTCAGCAGCAGGTTTCTTACTTGAAAAAGAAATTAAATTTATTGGTGGTGCAGTTGATAATCCTGTAAGACCATTTGTTGCTATCCTTGGTGGCGCAAAGGTTAGTGATAAAATTTCCGTTATTGAAAACTTACTGAATAAAGCGGACAAAGTGATGATTTGTGGTGCAATGGCCTATACTTTTTTCAAAGCACAAGGGTTAGAGGTTGGTAAATCAAAATGTGAACTTGATTTTGTTGAGTATGCGAAAGGATTACTCAAGAAAGCTAATGGTAAAATTATTTTACCTGTGGATGTTGTAAGTGTTCAAGTTTCTGATGAAGATGTTGCAGCAGACTTCTTTGGTGCTATTGCTAAAGCGGATACAAAGGTTGTTGATGTAAATCATATAGATAAAGATGCACAAGGACTTGATTGTGGACCAAAGACAATTGAGTTATTTAAAAAGGAATTGGTTGGTGCTAAAACAGTTGTATGGAATGGACCTGCTGGAGTATTTGAAGTTGAAAAATTTGCTAAAGGCACAAAAGCTATTTGTGAAGCATTAGCAAATCTTGATGGAGCAACCACTATTATTGGTGGTGGTGATTCTGCGGCGGCCGCAATTTCAATGGGATATGAAACTAAATTTACTCATATTTCTACAGGTGGCGGTGCAAGTTTAGAATACTTAGAAGGAAAAGCTCTTCCTGGTGTTACTTGTTTAAGCGATGTTAAATAAGGGTGCAAATATGAGAAAACCGATAATTGCTGGAAACTGGAAGATGTTTAAAACAAGGGATGAGGCTTTAGCATTTATATATGCGGTAAATGAGTCACTCCCATCTATTGATGATGTTGATACAGTAATTTGTGCCCCTTTTGTAGTACTTCGTTGTCTTGTAAAGCGACAAGGAGAAAATTTAAGAATTGGTGCTCAAAATATGCACTTTGAAGAAAAAGGTGCTTATACAGGTGAGGTTGCTCCAGAAATGCTTACTTCACTTGGTGTGACATATGTAATTATTGGACATTCAGAAAGAAGAGCAATGTTCAATGAAACGGATGAAACTGTAAATAAAAAATTACATGCTGCTTTTAAGCATAATTTAATTCCTATTCTTTGTGTTGGCGAACATTTAGAAGAAAGAGAAAATAATCTAACGGAAAATATTATTAAAGAACAACTTATTAAAGATTTAGAAGGATTAACTAAAGATGAAGTAAAAGAATTGGTTATTGCTTATGAACCTATTTGGGCGATTGGCACAGGTAGGACCGCCACAGCAGATGTAGCTGATGAAACTTGTGGCTTTATTAGAAAAGTAATTAGTAAACTTTATGATGAAGAAACTGGAGCGGCGATTAGAATTCAATATGGTGGTAGCGTTAAGGTGAATAATATCGAAGAATTAATGTCTAAACCTAATATTGATGGAGCTTTAATTGGTGGTGCAAGTTTAGTAGCAGAAGATTTTATTTACTTTGCAAATGTAGCATCAAAATTAAAATAGATAAAAGAAAAAGTAAGGTATATAAGAGTTTTTCTTATATACCTTTTTTAAAATAAAAATATATGTTTTGATAAATCATTTCTTTTGTGTTATAATATTAAAAAAATATGTTGGTGAAAATAATATGAATTCTAAAGAACGATATAAAGAACTAATAAAAGAAAATAATGAAACAATAAAATATTTAAGCAATTCCTATCAAAGTATTGCTTATACGTATATTAAAAAAGCAAGAGGTTATGCAATTAAAAGTCTTGATACAGAAGTGAAAATAAAAAAGGTATTAGAAGAATTAAGCAATTTTGATGAAAAACATATAGATGTTCATTTAGCAATCCCTAATATGTCAATATATATTGAAAGTCATGTTCAGCACTTATCAAAGGCGGTTGCAAATAAGTATAAGGTTAAAGAAATTATTGCGGTAACGATTTTCTTATTGATACTTGTGGGTTATTTTGTTGCTAATTTTTATCTCAATAAAAAGGTTCCCCTATCAGCACCAACAAATGTAAATATTGCGGTTATGCCAAATCAGAATAATTGTTTTTATTTAACATGGGATCACAATGAACTGGCAACAAATGGATATTATTTAATTATATATGAAGATGATGAAAAAATAAAAGAAGTTGATGTCAAGAAACAAGTAGATACCAATACCAACAAGCAATATTTTAAAACTGATATTGTCTATAAAGATGGCAAAAGGTATAAATTTGAAATAAAAACGGAGGCAACAAACGAATATAAAGCATCCGATATAGTGATTATTTACTATCCTGATTGATAGAGATATAAGGACATAATATTTGACAAAGTTGGCAAAATATAGTATAATAAATAAAGTGCGATAAATGCAGCATTCATTTGATTTTTAACCAATAGATTATCACGGAATATGGATATGAGTAATCTCGCTGCTTAGGTGAAAGTAATTGGATAATCTAATTAGAAATTGGATTTGAATTTTTATCCACAAAATAAGAGTCTATGGACTATAAAAAGGAGAAAAAAATGGCACGTTATACAGGCCCAAGTTGGAAACAATCAAGAAGATTAAAATTTTCCGTTTTAGAAAATGGTAAAGAATTACAAAAAAGGAATTATGCTCCTGGTCAACATGGTCAAAGAAGAGCAAAATTATCAGAATATGCTCTTCAATTACAAGAAAAACAAAAAGTTCGTTTTACCTATGGCGTTAGTGAAAAACAGTTTAGAAATTTATTTACTAAAGCTGGTAAATTAGAAGGAAAACATGGTGAAAATTTCTTATTCTTATTAGAATCTAGATTAGATAATTTAGTTTATCGTATGGGATTTGCGACAACACGTCGCCAAGCAAGACAACTTGTTAACCACGGACATGTACTTGTTGATGGTAAAAAAGTAGACATTCCATCATATATAGTAAAACCAGGTCAAACAGTTGAAATGAAAGAAGCATCTAGAAATTTACAAATTGTTAAAGAGGCTTTAGAAAATTGTGTTGCTCGTCTAGGTTTTGTTAGTTTTGATGAAACAAAGGGTGTAGGTACTTATGTACGTTTACCACAACGTAGCGAAATCCTACCAGAAATTCGTGAGAATTTAATTGTTGAATTCTATAATAGATAATAATCTATGAAAAGGATAAGCAGTATAAAAAACATCTTATTTTAATAAGATGTTTTTTGTTTATTTTATTGTAAAAATAATTTATTTTTAGTATAATATATTTGTAAATATTAAAGGAGATGAAAAGATGAATAAAAAATTAAGTGGAAAACTATGTTTATTTACAAGTATTATTATATTACTTTCTTTTTTAAGTTTTGTTAGTGGTTGTACTAAAAAATATAAAGTTACTTTTATTGTAGATGACGAAACGTACAAAACGATTGAAGTTAAAAAAGGTGATATAGTTGAAGAAGTAAAAGCACCTACTAAAGACAATCATTATTTTAAAGGATGGTTTGATGAAAATAATGTATTTGATTTTTCAACATCAATTCAAAAAGATTATCATTTAGTTGCTAGATATGATACTTTTTGCGATGTAGATGGTCATAGTTGGATTGCGGCTGATTGTACACACCCTAAGACATGTGAAATTTGTGGGGAAACGGATGGAGTTGCTCTAGGACATATGTGGGAAGAAGCAACATCTTCAACCCCTAAAACATGTACAAGATGTGGGAAAACCGAAGGAGATCCTTTACCGGAGGTAGAATCAATTGAGGCTAATTATACCAAAGAGGAGATATATATTGGCGACACTTTGCAATTTATTCCTACTATTTATCCGGTAGGAGCAATTCAAGATGTGACATATAGTTTAAAATTAGAAGATGGAGCTTTGGCAACAATTGATGAGAATGGTTTATTTGAAGCTCTTCATGAGGGAAAAGTATATATTACGATTTGCTCGGTTGACAATACCTATGTTGCATGTGTTGTGGAGGTTTTAATCCTTCATCCATTAATAGAAGATGGAGGGTATGATGTTTTTAATATTATGACAAGTTATGGTACTGATGCATCAACTGATATTGAAATTAATTACCACACATTCAATACTGTGACAGAGGTTGAATATACACTTGCTAGTGATGTTACTTTCACCAATGTAACAACCATAACTGGTAGTGGATATTATTTTACAGAAGGAACAGATATTGTTGAAAGTACATTTATACCGAGAAATGTAATAAGGGTATCTATAAAAGGGCTAGAGCCTGATACTGAATATATATATCGTATTAATTTGGGTAATGATACATATAGTGAGGTTTATCGTTTTAAAACAGCAAAAGATGATGGTTCTGATTCTGCTTTTATTATGATGGCCGATATTCATTACTATTATAAAACCAATGAGGATGGCAGTTATGAATCACATGGTTCTGAAATTAGTGAAGGAATTATGCAAAAAATGATTGAAATGAATCCGAATGTTGGTTTTGTGGCAACCGCCGGAGATATTATTGATGTTGGTGGTAGTGCTAAAACATGGGATGTTTTTTTCAAAGAATCAAATAGTTTAAAATTTTTACCACGAGTTGGGGTTGCTGGAAATCATGAATATTATATTAGGGGTACTGGACAATCAGATGGTAGATACCAAAAAGCCCATTATGCAACAGTCAATAATGGTCCTTCTACACAATTAGGTCTTAGCGCTTATTTTGTTTATAATGATATTTTATTTATCACGGTTGATAATGAAAAATCAGAAGGTAGAAATGAAATGCTTGTATGGCTTGAGGAAGTTTTATCAACGGTAGAATATCGATATAGTTTTGTTATGATGCATACACCGGTTTATTATGAAAATAGTGAATCGGGAAATAAGGATCGTGATGAAGTCTTACTAGGAATTTTTGAAAAATATTGTGTTGATTTAGTAATTGCTGGACACTATCACGGTGATCGTTATCGTCCGGATTATTATGAAGGAGCTGATTCTTCGGATGCTGGTTTGGGTGTAAATTATATGACTCTTTCTTTTGGCGGAGTTAAAAGTAGAAGTGATTCTAATCTTGCTACAGGATATTTAGTAGAAACACATGAGGGAACAATCACGATTAAAAGGGTAAATGAGTTGGGAGCAATTGTTTCAACTAGAACAATTGTATCTAAAAGAAATAAACCAGTTACAACAGAAACCAAAGAAAACTTAATTCAAGCAGTGAATGGAGTATATAATGAAGAAAATCATACATATGTTTTAAATTTTTCAGATAAATTTTATGGAAATGTAAAAGAAGTAAAGGTTAGTGAAACAATTAGAGGACAAATTAATACAAATGTAGTTTTCCCCACTTCTTCTTATACTAAGCTTGTGATTAAAAATATTGATAAGTTTTACGATTATCATTTTAAAATTACGCTTGTTTTTACCGATGGTACTACCCATGAACTTACAAAAACTTTAAAATTAGGACCTGATATTCATCTTGAAGCAACCAATATTACATCTACAACAGCAGATTTAGTGTTTGAAGCAGCAGATGTAAGTTTAACTTATACGATTAAAGATTATGTGATTTATGTCAATGGTGAAATGATTGATATTATTAGTTATTTAGATGATTCATTTACACCGATTACTTCTTACAAGTTATCATCTTTAGTAGCCAATAGCAACTATCATATAAAATTAGTAGCTAGAAATTATCGTGGCGTTGTGATGTATGAAGTTGAAACTGATTTTAAGACGCTTGAATAATAAAAAAAGTATGATACTTTTTAATGGGCGCAACGAGTATCATGTATTAATTCCATATACGTACTTGATTTTTTGACATATACAGCTACAATTTCAAAGGATCAATATAACATGTTGTCGTCCTAACTCAATAAGAGCATATAAAATGATATAAACAGAATATAAGGAAATAGCATCATATTATGTGAGAACGAAAGTACTCGTTGCTTTCGTTCTTTTAATTATCCCTGCTATTCAAGAAGGAAAAAGGGAAGAAACTGCATGTTTGTATGATATAATTGTTTATAACAACATTGAAAATTTAAATTTATGGAGGAGAAAAATGAATTGGATAGATGAAGTATCTTTAAAACTCAAAAAGAAAAATCAAGTTTTGTTTTCCAAGAGTTCAGAATATATGCAGGATTTAATCAAGCTATTTGAAATTCAAAACCATAGAGTTATGGCACTATGGGCATTTGATTTTGCGTCTGAATCTATTGCAAAATTTGAAGAAAAATATCCAGAAGAAAAACGTCCAAGAGAAGCTTTGGAAAAAGCCAAAGATTGGGCATCTGGAAAAATCAAAATGCACCTAGCACAACGAAAAATACTAGATTGTCATGCAGTTACAAAAGAAATGGAAAATAAAGAAGATATTGCAATTTGTCATTCAATAGGTCAAGCATGTGCAGTAGTGCATACTGCTAGACATGCAATAGGCTATGCTCTATATGACCTTACTGCACTTATATATAAATATGGAATTGAAAATTGTAAAGATGTAGTAGAGCAACGAAAACAAGAATATATAGAAAAGATAAGATACTGGAATGAACATCTATGTGACTATCAAGGTACATGGGCAGATTTTATGCTCAAATAAAATTTGATAAGTGCTTATATATAATTAGACAAATCCCTATTTACTTAGTAGGATATTTCTAACAAACCTAATTTCTCTGCTTGTCGCAAATATAAAAACGTAATTTTACGGAAAGGAATATCCTTTCCTATGTTTGTTATAAAACTTTTCACAAAGGAACAAAAGGAAAAAGATAATTAAAAAGGATAGCACTCTTCTTTAAAATATTACATAGTTAAAAAAATTTTTAAAAGAAAAAGAATAAATATCTTACTCTATTAGTTTTAGTGCCTATAAAGCCGTTTCTTGCAAGGTTTGATGAATCTTTAATCTTAAAAAAATCATCTTCTGCCTTTATTTTTTGCTTTGCGGTTTGATGCTTTTTTGCCTTTCTTCTATAAACACTTGCAAGAAGTTATAAGACAATTTCTGTCTATAAATCAATAAATAATAGATGTTTACAAGTGAACTATATTGAAAACTTATTTTGTAAATTAAAATATCAAAAATTACCAATTATAATTTATATGAAAATTTAAATAAAATTAACATAAAATGTCAGATTGCTTTATTTTACTTGCTATATTTAAAAATAAATTGTAAAAAATATTTATATGAAAAAAATATTTATATTCCTATTTTCTTTATTATTATTTATATCTATTCCATCTTGTAAGAAAAAAAATAAAGATATTCCCAAGTATAATTTGATAGAAAAGCAATTTATAATCGATGAAACAAAAGAGGTGAAATATCCAAGTATGAATGATGAAATTGATCAAATATTATTGGTGAATATAAAAAACACTTATGATGTTCTCAAAGATAATTATAATAGTGAAGTAAATATTACATATGAAAGTCATTTAAACGATCAATATGTTAGTTATATTTTTCACTATTATTATTTAGATAATCAAATAATTAAAACATATAATTTTGATCTGAAGACAAATAGACAAATAGATTTTCATACGCAACCATTAATTGAAAAAATCAATCAAATGTTAACAAATCATTATGTTTTAACGGAAAAAGATATTGGTTTCTTACAAAGTATGATCATTGATTCAAAACTTCATGTATATGTATCTTCCATTATTACAAATGACACGATTCAAGAAGTAGTGTTTGATATGGATAGGAATTTAATTGCAGAAGACCAAAACAATGAAAACTCTAAAAGTAAAAAAATAGCTATAACATTTGATGATGGGCCTAGTAATAAAAGTAAAGAATTAGTCGATTTGTTAGAAGAATTAGACATTGTAGCAACCTTTTTTATTCTAGGATGTAATGCTTCAAAATATAAAGAAGAATTAAAATATATCTATGCACACGGACATGAAATTGGAAATCATTCATATAGCCATCCTGATTTTAAAAAAATAACGATTGAAGAAGGTTTAGCGGAAATAGAAAAAACGCAACAAATAATTTATAAAACAATTCTACATTACCCACGGGTATTTCGTTTTCCATATGGTTCTGTTAATAAAGAAATTTTAAAACGCATTGATATGCCCGCAATTTTATGGAATGCTGATTCGTTAGATTGGCAATGTTTTGATAGTAAAATAATAATTGAAAAATTAAAACACGAAATAAAAGAAAATGGTATTTTACTCTTCCATGATTTTAAATATTATAATAAAGAAGCGATTACAACAATTGTGAATGATCTAAAACAAGAAGGATATGTTTTTGTCACTATATCAGAGCTATTTGGATTTTATACAGATGAATTTGCCATTGGAGGTAAACTATATTATTAAAAAACATATAAGATGAACTTATATGTTTTTTATTTACAAAAAGAACAATAATTCGACAAAAATAAAAGGTATAATGAAGTAAGAAAGGAAAGAGAAAAAACAATGCATGAAACAAAAATTATAGGAAGTAAAGAAATAGAAGATAAGAAATATGGGTATAATGTTGAAATATATCAATTAGAAGAAGGAAAAGAAGCAAAACAGACAACAGAAAAAGTAGTCTTAACCAATAAAGGGGGCATCAACAAAGCAATTGGAATAAAAATAAAAACCCAAGGAGTTTTTTATTTTTCAGGATTATCAGAATTTGAGATAAGAATCTGTCAAGAAGGAACAAGTGAAGAAATATATCAATTATATGAAATTGATACATGGGAAGAATTTAGAATAGAAAACAGAAGATATATAAAAGATGTTTATGCAAAAAAAGAATATGAAGAAGAAAAAGAGGTATATGTTAGATATATTGATTTAGTAAGACATCTAGATGAGCCAAATAAAGAGTATCATTTTATAATTGATAAGAAGATAGAAGAAAGCAAAGACTATGAATTAGAAATAGATATCAAGAAAGAAAACAAAAAGATAGAAGTCACAAGAGAATATTATATCAATAATATATTTCCTAAAAAAATAAAATATGATGAAATAATATTGAAGAAAAATACAATATATGAAAATATGTATCACTTAAAAGTAATAGTAGAAAATAGATTAATAAATTATGCTGGAAAAGAATTATCAATGGATTTAAAACTTATATATGATGGAAGTATCAGTGATATCAATTATGAATATGAAGATAATTATTATCATTTACCATATGGATGGAGTTTAAATTATCAACAAAGGGTAATCAAAGCAAAAGAAGAAGAAACATATATGTATTTAAATGGTGAAGGGCAAAGATATTATTTTATCAAAGAAAAAAATAATTTATATGTAGAAAAAAAAGGGACAGGTCATATATTAGAAATAGAAGAAAATAGGATAAAGATAAAAGGAATAAGAAATCAAGAATATGTCTTTAATAAAGAAGGATATTTAATAGCAATATATAGCCAAGAAAAAAGTTTATTTATTACATATGAAGAAAAACAAGGCTATGGTAAAGTGCTAACAAGAATTAAAGATTCAAGTCAAAGGCAAATAACAATAGAATATAAAGAAAAACAAATAGAAATTATAAGAAGTGATGCAAATAAAGTAATCATAAAGATAGAAAACGGAGAAATACAACAAGTCATTGATATAGATGGAAGCAAGAGTGAATATGAATATAATGGTAAACTCTTATCAACAATAATAGAAGGAGATAAAGAATATAGGATAGCAAGAGCATGGATAAATGTTACTGTCATTGGAGAATATGTAAAAGGGATTTTGAAAAATGAAAAATATTACGAAAATGATGGTAGATGTGCCTATATTACCACAAGTCATATAGAAAAAGGAAAAGAAATTCGTACAAAAGATAAATATTATTTTAATGAAAAAGGGGATTACTATAAAAGAGCAGAAGTAGTAGTGGTAGGAAACGAGACAAAATATTATGGAGAAGAAGAAGATAGAAGAACTGAATATACAAAAGGATTAAAATATGAAGTTGAACTTGTTAAAGTAAATGTAATAACAAATGCTATACAAATCAATTATGACCCAGAAAATGCAAATATAACCAATTATTATGAGGAAGAATATAATAAAAGTTTAGAAGCGGGTAATTACATTATAAGAGTAGAAGGGAAGATACCATATGGTTCTAGTCTCCATCTAGCAACCGATCAAGAAATCAAAATAACAATATGGGGAATAACAAAAGAAGATAAAAGTGAAAAGATAGAAGAGTTCTTTTTAGATGTAACACAAGTAGATAAGAAACAAGAATATGGAAAAGAAGTCAAATTAGAAGAAGATATTAAAAAAATAAAAGTACAAGTGTATACATATAAAATGTTTAGTGTAGAGATAGCAAAATTGATAATAACACAAAAGACGAAAACTTTACCAATATGTTTTATTAATAAAAAGATTGAATCTACATTTGTAATGGAAAAAATAAATAATCCAATAGTAAATCATACCTATTCCATAGATAGGCCACAAATAACGATATATGCGATGAGAAAGCCAGTAGCAATCGAGTACAAGGATGAATTGAATAAGGAAAGAATAGTAGAAGGAGATATCGACTTAAGTAAAGAAGAATTAATAGAAAATATAAAAAACTATAATAATTATGAAAACACATTTTGGTATAATGGATTTAAAAGAGTAATAACAAATTATAAAAGAACAAGTATAAAAATTAAATATGGCGAAGGAAACTATGTAAGTTTAGATGGATTAGAGGTAATAGATTATAATATACTCAATGGGATAGATAATTATACAATCTATGCACCATCAAGTAAAATAATAAATAATAGTTCAGTCAAAACAATGTTAGTAAAAACATATGCAAATGTTATCAATGAAAGTGATATGTTTTCAAATGAAGAAACATATATATTTACACAAATAGAAACTGATAAATATAATCAACCATTAGAAAGGTATGAATATAGTTTTAATAGAAGAGTAATTACAAGATATGAATATGATGAAAATCATAATTTAATAGGGATAAAAAGTGGAAGTAAAATATTAGAGAATGAACTATTAGATTTATCACAAGATGTAAGATATACATATGATAGCCAAAATAATTATGTAATAAAAATAGTAAATAAAACCAATAATCATTTCGATGATGAAATAAACTTAACTTATGATGAAATGGGGAATATATTAACATATAAACCCATAATAGGTAATGTAATAAAATATGAATATAATCCATATAAAAATAAAATAACAAGTTTAGAACAAACAACTGAAGATATATGGTTAATAAACAGGATTACATATGAAGGAGATTTAATAAAATATCTAGGACAAAACCGAATATCAACAAGTTATGAATATGAATATGATGAAGAAGAAAGATTAAAGAAAGTATATTTAACAAGTAGCGATAAAAAGGTATCTATAGAAGAATATACAATATATTATGAAACAGATGAATGTGAATTTGAAATAGGGAAGAATAATGTAGGAATAGTGACTGAATATGGCAATTTACAAAAAGTAGCACATATATATGATCAATATCAAAGATTGATTGTAACAAAAGAATATGAAAATAATGAGTGGAAAAATATAGGATATTATATATATGGAGAAGAAGAAATCAAAAAAGACAATCAAACAGAAATAAAAACAATTTATGAGATAGATGATCCATTAGATAGTAGGATCATAAAAGCCAGAACATCACTATTGAGAAAGAAAATAGATTATATAACAAATATAAAAGAAGAATATTATTATAATGATAAAAAACAATTGATAAAGGTAGTTTATAAGGATTTAGAAGGCAATAAGATAAAAGAAAAAGAAAATATATATAAAAATGATCGACTTGTAAAAAGGATAAGTGAAACAGAGGAAAAGGAATACTATTATGATCAGTGGCAAAATATAGGAAGAGAAAGCATTCTTTTAAAAGAAGGAGAAGAAAAGCATTTTGAATTAAAAATATGTTATGAAAGAAATGAGATAGGGCAGTTAGAAGGGAAAACCTGTTTTGTATCAAGAATAAATAATTATGAAATTGAGCCATCATATCAAAAATTAGAAGAATGTAAAGAAGAATACATATATATAGGAGGTGGCACTAATAAGTTACAATATAATAATTTAGTAAATAAGAAAAGACAACCCTTTAATAAAGAAGAAGAGAAAGTAACTTATGCAAATAGTGGGCAAATAGTAGAAATAAGAGATCAAGAAAATAAAATAAAAAAAGAATATGAGTATAATTGTTTAGCAGGTACGTTAAAGCAAGAGTATAATAAAGAAATAGGACAAATAATAACATATGGATATGAGGATGTAAATAATTTCGGTGGGAATCTGTTAAGAAAGAAAAAATATAATTTGAATTATGAATTAGAAGAAGATATAGAATATCTGTATGAAATGCCATATATAGATCTTTTAAAAGGAATCAAAGTAAATAATGAAACAAAAACTTTTATATATGATGAGGGATTGAACTTAATACAATATTCAGATAAAAAATTAAAATGGAAAAGAGGAAGATTGCTAGAAAGTATTGAAGATAAAGAAACAAAGATAGAATATCAATATGATAGCAATAATATAAGAGTAGAAAAGAAAGAAATAAAAAAAGCGGAGATTACTAAATATGAAGTAGAAGGAACAAGGATAATAAGTGAGACAAAAATAAAAAATAATGAAGAAGAATATAGAATAAAATATTTGTATACAGAAGCAGAAATAATGGGATTTGAAATTGAACAAAAAAATATAAGAAGTTATTATATATATGAAAAAGATTTGGAGCATAATATAGTAGGTTTATATGAGATGAACGATTATTGTGGAACTAGAGTAGCAAGTTATATATATGATGCTTATGGTAATCATAAAGTATTAGACAAAAATAAAGAAGAAAATAAAGCAAAAAATTTTATTGGTAATATGAATCCAATAAGATATAAGGGGTATTATTATGATGTAGAGACTGGACTATTCTTTTGCAACTCTAGATATTACAATCCTGAGTGGGGACGTTTTCTACAAGTATCCGATATCAGTTCATTAAATCCAAGTTCAATCAATGGACTAAATCTATATGTTTATGCAAATAACAATCCAGTAGGAATTTCTTATAGTAGTTCTAGTTATGGTGGAAGTGCAGGCGGAGGAATGGTAAGTGCTATTGGTTCAACAATTGGTGGTGGATCTATTTCAGGTGGTGGAACAGGAGGTTTTGTTGCTGGAACGTCAGGACTTTCTATTAGTTTCCCATCGCAAAATTGGGTATCATTAGGTATTGATTTAACTGCAGGTATGTCAGGAGCATTAAGTGTTCTAGGTTGGACAATGAAAAACCCTGAGTTCTATGAATTCTGGTACACTGCTTATGGTATTTCAAAAAATCAAATACTAAATAATTTAAAGTCACCTATGACTAAATTCGCAACTGCAATCAGTTATGGTTTAGTAGGACATGATACTTATGTGGATGTTATGGGGCACATTAACGCAGGAGATTCTTGGCAAACTACTGCATCAAGTGGGATTGTAACTGCTAGTGTTGGTGCATTAAATGTTTGGGCATCTATTAAGGCGGGGGCTGCTATTGGATCAGCTATTGGTGGTGTTCCAGGATTTCTAATTGGAACTGCTGCTGGTGTCGTCGTTGGCGTTGTCATTAATGGTATTTTCTATACGGAAATTAATGGTAAATCAATTGCTGGGCATATAGAAGATGGAATTGAATGGTTCTTAGAGTGGATATCGTAAAATTAAATGGAGGACATATGAAAAAAATATATTCTATATTTGAAAGAGTAATTTTTCTAGCCATTGTATTAATATTAAGTACAATTGCTATTATTTTGCTTATTAAGTACAACAGTGAAATTTTATCAATTATTATTGCATCTACATGTTTTGCACTAATTATAGCATTATTAATTAAGTTATTTTATATTCCAAATCATATTATTATTAAAGACAATAAAATTAAAGTATTTGACTTTCCATTATTTGCAACTAATAAATTTTATGTTAAAAAAAGAGGTTTGATTTTATATAATAATGAAATAGAAATAAATGATATAGAAGACATTCAATTAATAACACTTACAAGAGAAGAGCAAAATAAATATATAGGATATAAGCATCTTTCAAAGAAATATTTGAAGTTTACTTTAAAGTATGGTAATCCTAAATTTGTATATGTTGGCATTTATTCAAAACAACAAATAAAACAAATTATTAAAACTTATACAAAAGTAAGTTAGGATTAATGTTGGACTTAGACAAATAATTTGTTTAGTTTATATTTGTTTAATCAGAATAAACTAGGCGAGTTTACTATTTAGTAGATTCGCCTTTTCTAATAATCTTAAAAATAGATTAATTACTGTAAAAATGATATAATAAAGCATCAAACAATATTTATTTTAGACAAAGGAGTATAAATATGGTAATAGAAATAAAAAAATCTAAATATGTATTTGTAATATTAGGAATAATTGCTTTTCTTTGTGTTTTCACATCAATAGTAATTATTCTTAGTGTAGAAGATAAAAAATCAATTCCGTATATATTGATGACTCCTATAGTTTTATTTTTAGTTATTCTTACTTATTTTATAATACTATTAATAAGATATATAAAAAGTCCCTATTCATATTTAATTAAGTTTGAAGAAGAATATATTGTGTTTTCTAATGAAAAAGAAGTTTATTATAAAGCTATTAGTTATGTTTTAACTGATGAATATGACAATATTAAATATTTTGTTATTAATCCTCATAATAGAATCGGATTTAACCACAAAAGCAAAGATGTTAATAAATTCTTGATAGATTTACTTAAATCAAAAAATGTGAAAGTTATTGATTCACATTATAAAAATAACGCTAATAGATGTGTGGCTAAAATTTATTGGATCAAGAAAGAAAATGGTGGAAAAATAACAATTCCATTTACTAATATGTATGCTCCTCAAATTGTTTTAGAAAAAGAGGAAAGAAATGCAGGAATTGGATGGAGTGCCTTTGTTATTAATAAAGAAATTAGCGAAGATAGAGTATCGATTGCTGATATATTGTTGCTTTCTGAAAAATATCCATATCCATTAAATATTGGGCAAAAGTTCGAATTATATGAAGGTAATAGATTGGTTGCTACAGGTAAAGTCATAAGAGATAATATTAATTAATGAAATATATCGAAATTTATTGAGGTAAAGCTATGTATTACACATCAGAAGAAGAAAACTATCGTAAATATGGAATTGTAGTAATTGAAGCTTATGATAAAACCCTATATACAACTGTTTATCATCTTAGAAAACCTACCCCTAGTGAACGTAAAGAAATAATATTGAACTATATTATTGACAATAGTGGTACACCAATTAAAGTTAATTTCTTATCAACCAAACTAGCAGTAAGTGATAGAACTATTCAAAAGATAATTAAAGAATTAATTATTGAAGGATTAATTAAAGTAGAACCATATTTTATAAACAATAAACAATCAGGTAATAAGATTACTTACATTGAATTACCTAGAACTAAAACTGGTAAAGAATTAACTTTAGAATTATTATATGATATTTCTAATCCATATGGATTTAGAGATTGGGATTGGGAAGAATTTAAGTTACATCCTGATTTAGAAACTCATGAAAGAATTAGACAGTTTGATGTATTAAAAACACATAAAGAAGAACTAAAAAAAGAAGAGAAAGATTTCTTTCAAAATAATTAAATATTAATGACAAGGCTTGTTTCGTAACTGAAGCAAGTCTTTTTTTTAATTTATAAAAATAAAAAAATTAAAATCATACCCCCTCACTTATGGGTGAAATTTAGTATTAATAGTGAAGGCACATATAAGAATAATTGTGTTTGTTAATAAAGGAGGAGTGTGATTTTATTGAATTATATAAGAAGTCCATGAAGTGTAAAAAAGCGATTAAAATAGGTAAAAATATATCATTTTCGTAAACAGGATAAGGCGTGCAACACTCTGCATCACAGAGAGTTTTGCCACTCTTGTTTGACTTGGATACCCAGCTCAAATTTGAAATGAAAGGAGGAGATTTTATAGGATTATTAATTAAAGAAGTTAATAGCGAATATGTAATTGTTAATGAAGACTTGACTGATATTGAATTAACAAGAGGATTTTATATTAGTGAATTTTATCGACTTAGAGATAAAGCGATATTACTTAATCTAGAAATTAGTAAAGATGTAATACAATTTGAAACTGATGACTTTGTATATGTTATTAAAGAAGAATTTAATGGAACTAAAGAGTTAAGAGATATAGTTGGTAATTTAATCTTAAAAGAAAATAAAACCTAACCACTAAGCTTTAATAAGCTCTAATTGATGGACTAAAACAATATATTATGCTAAAATATATGTGTCTAAGTCCGATGTTTTATAGGAGGAAAAATGAAACAAAAAGGACTTTACAAAGCGGCTTTATATTGTCGCTTATCTCAAGACGATGGATTGGTTGGTGATTCTTCAAGTATACAAACACAAAAAATGTTGTTAGAAAAATATGCCAATGATAATGGAATAATTATTGTTGATTATTACATTGATGATGGTTATAGTGGTACAAACTTTGATAGACCAGCTTTTCAAAGAATGATTGCTGATATTGATGATGAAAAGGTAAATATGGTTATAACTAAAGATTTATCAAGACTTGGTAGAGATTATGTTAGAACAGGTTATTACATTGATTTTTATTTCAAAGATAAAGATATTAGATACATTGCAATTAATGACAATGTTGATACACTTTATGAAAACAACGATATCGCACCATTTAAAAATATCTTAAATGAAATGTATGCTAAAGATATTTCAAGAAAAGTAAAAACAGCAGTAAGACAAAGATTGTTAAAAGGTATGTTTATTGCTTCACATCCACCATACGGTTATAAAAGAAATCCATATAATAAAAATCATCTAGTGATAGATGAAGATGTTGTAGATGTTGTTAAATTAATATTTGATTTAGTTTTATCTAATATGGGTATATCAACTATTGCTAAAGAATTAAATAAAAGGTGTGTTCCAATTCCTAGCGTTTATAAAGCAAGCAAAGGATATCAATGTTATCAAACTTTATTAGATAGTAGAAAATTAAAATATAATGATGATGACGTAGAAAAATGGAGTACAGCAACAGTTGGTAATATTTTAAGAAATCAAATGTATGTTGGTGATATGGTTGGTAATAAAAGAGAAATTAAAAATTATCGAACTGGTAAACAAATAATACATACAAAAGATGAATATATTGTTATTCCAAATACTCATGAACCTATAATTAGCAGAGAAGATTTTGAAAAGGTACAAAAGCAAGTGTCAAATAAACATAGACCTAGTAAAACAAATCATGAAAATATCTTTAGAGGAATCTTAAAGTGTGCTAATTGTGGAAGAAGTATGAAAATGTATCATAAGGTGTTAGCTAATGGTAAAGTAGTGTGGAGATATCGATGCATGGGTAAAACTATTAGACATGGAATTGATACTGAATCTAACATTATCAAATATGATGACATTTATAATGTTGTGTTTAAAAGATTGAAAGAATTGTTTAATTCAATTAAAAAAGATGATGATTCATTTATTAATGATTTAATATCTAAAAATACAAATTTAGATAAAGAAAAGAAGTTAGATGCTGATAAAGTTAAGATTGAAAGAAAATTAGATACAATAAATAAACTAATTAAAAAATTATATGAAGACTATATCGAAGGAATCTTAACAGCAGATAACTATCAAAAACTTGTAGATGAATATCAAAAAGAACAAGTTGAATTAAAAGAACGTCTTGAAGAAATAAAAAAATATATAAACAAAAAAACAAATGAAATGGATAATATTATAAAGTTTAAAGAAATAGCAAATAAATATTTAGACTTTAAAGTATTAACAACAGAATTAGTTAATAACTTAATTGATCATATTGAAATAGGTTATGTTAAAGTTATTAATGATATTCAAGTAAGAGAAATTAATATCTTTTATAGGTTTATTAATTAAAAACTTATATTGGATACTTATGATAAACGTGGCTGGGGTAGATTCTTAAGTCCAGATAGTATTGACTACTTAGACCCAGAAAGCATTAACGGTTTAAATCTATATGCTTATTGTGCTAATGACCTGATTAATAAATATGATCCTTTGGGATATTTTGCAATTAGTGCATTTTTGATTTCAGCTGGAATAGGAGTTTTATTTTCTGTTGAAGCTGCATACGAATCTGATGTTATTGATAATATGAAAGATGGCTTTGATTGGTCTGATTTCAATACATTTGAAGATAATTGGGAAAAATATGTTATTGCTGGTCTAAAAGGAGCTATCACAGGAGCAGCATTTGGAGTCGGAGCAGGTTTAGGAATTTCTGCTTTTAAAGCAGGTGTTAGAATAGCTGCAAAAACTGCAATTACAGCGTTTGTTTCTACAACTGTAGGATCTTTTGTCGCAGGAATGGGAATTTACACTTTAGAAACTAAAGGTTTTGGGTTATCTGAATATAACAAATCTGATTTATGGAAATTTGGAGCAAAAATGGGTATTAAAGGTGGATTGAATTTTGGAATGGGATTACTGTTAGGTAACCAAGGATTTTACGATGTTAAAAATGGATTACTTCAAAGAACATATCTAAAAAATAGCCTAATGACTCCATTGGATATGATAATTGAAGGGCTTTTAGATTCAATGTGGTAATATGGAGGATGTATAAATGAATTATAAATTTAAACCATTAAAAAATCTGCATTTATATTTTATGTGGATTTTCTATACATTCATTGTTAGTTTTTTCGATATAGGATGTATTTTAGTTTCTTTAGATGGATTTAATATTGAATATTTTATAGTATGTATAATAATTACTGTGATTCCATTCCTATGTTATGTAATAGCTAGACTTGTATATTCATATAAATATATTATAAGTGATGAATATCTAATAAAATATAATATATATAATAAAAATGTTATTTTGAAAATTAAAATTAAAGATATTAAATGTGTAATTGTTAAAAAGGCTAACTTCTGCAATTATTTTAAATTTATTATTTCATTAATCATACACTATAAGTTATCTACCAATAATATCACAACAATGTCTATAGTATTTGAAAAATACGAAATTATGGAAGATTTTAGTGAAAAGGATTTTAAAAGAATAGAAGTTGTTGATAACAAAGAGATCGCCGATAAGGAATATGTCGAAATTTTACCATTCAATACTATCAAAAAAATATGTAAAATTATGAACATTGAATATAAATTAAAATAAAAATAAAACAAAATAATTATACGCTATTTTAGAGTAATTACTCATACTACTTGAGTAGTTGCTCTTTTATATTTTATTTCTAATTTTAAATATACCCCCGACAAACATATCTCTAAAACTACGGTATAAGTGAAGGAGGTATTTTTTAATGATTAGATATCTAAGAATATAATTAATTTAATGGATAAAACGAAAGAATAAATAAACATTTATATTTGATATTTATTCTTTATTTATAAAAAATATAGATATATTTTATTGAAAATATGCTATTAATTTAATAAAATATAGGAAATATTTAAATGGTAAAAAAGTTTAAAATATAAAATATTTTCCAACTTACCAAAATTTAGTTTTAAATGTTTGTAAAAAAAGGCGTAATATGTTATAATAAGTTTGTTAATTTTAGGAGGTTAAAAATGTCAGTTAAATTAGAAATGTCAGATGACCAAATTAAGCTATTAAAACAAAAAATTGCCGAGCACAAACAGAAACCAGGTCCTCTAATGCCTACTCTTCATGATGCACAAACAATTTTCGGTTGTATTCCCCTTGAAGTACAAAAAATTATTTCTGAAGAATTAGGTGAGAGTATTGCCAAAATAAATGGAGTAGTAACTTTTTATTCTCGTTTCACATTAGAACCAAAAGGAAAGCATGTAATTGGTGTTTGTCTTGGTACTGCTTGTTATGTTCGTGGTTCACAAGCAGTTATTGATGAATTTAAAAAATTATTAAAAATTAATTCCAACCAAACAACAGAAGATGGTCGCTTTACATTACTAGAAACAAGATGTATTGGAGCTTGTGGTCTTGCACCAGTATTTACAGTAGATGATGAAGTTTACGGTAGTGCTACAGTTAAATCAGCAAAAGAAGTTTACGCAAAACATATGGAATAAATAGGTTATGACAGTTCAAAAAGTTATTGAAGTAATTAGAGGAAAAGAACTCACTCCTCCTATTAGACCTACCAATTTTGAATTAAAATATGCTTTTAGTGGCGATTTAATGAGTGATGCATTAATGGTATTAAGAGAAGCGCCAGAAGGATTTTGTGAGGCTGGTATTTTAATTACTGGTAATGTTACTATGCAAAGTATTAGAACAGCTGAAATGTTAGATTTTGCGGCAATCTTAATTACAAGAGCTAAAATACCATCTAAACAAGTTTTAGAACAAGCATATAATTCTGGAATTATTGTTTTAGGAACAAATGATGTATCTTTTTCAGTCTGTGGAAAATTATATCATGCGGGTATTAAAGGATTAAGCGATTTATAATGGAAAAAACAGGAAAGTTTTTAATTGAAGCAATGGACTTAGATAATGCTGGAAATGCATCTAGTACGATTAAAAAAATTTTAATCGAAGAAGGTATTTCTAAACAAATTATTAAGAGAGTTTCTATTGCGGTATATGAAGCAGAAATTAATGTTGTTATCCATTCATATGGAGGAACTTGTACATATTTTATAGATGATCAAAAAATTAGGATTATTTTTGAAGATACAGGTCCTGGAATTGTTGATATTGAACAAGCACTTGAACCAGGTTTTTCTACAGCTAATAATCAGGCCATTTATTATGGATTTGGTGCTGGTATGGGACTGATGAATATTAAAAATGCCAGTGATGAGTTTGATATTACATCATCACCAGCAGGTACAACACTTGATATTCAAATTTATTTTAATTAGAGGAAAATATGCGAGTAATTGAAATTTTAGATAAAATAGAGGGTAAGATTCTTACTGCTAAAAATAAAGATGCTTATTTTGAAGGAGTTTATGCAGGAGATTTATTGAGTCATGTAATGGCCCATGCAAAAGAAAACAATTTGTTTTTAACAATTATGTCTAATCTTAATACAATTGCGGTAGCATGCTTATTAGATATGCCGGTAATTGTTTTGGCTGAGAATGTTAAACCTACTGAAGAAATGATTAATAAAGCGGATGATGAAAATATTATTATCATTAGTAGTAAATACAATGTTGTTGATATCATTCGCAAAATATATGAAATATGAAATACTATTATGATTTACATATTCATTCAGCTTTATCACCTTGTGCAGACATTTTAATGAGTCCAAATAATATTTTAAATATGGCCTACTTAAAAGAGTTAAATATTATTGCTATAACTGATCATAATTCATGTTTACAACTTAATGTATTTGAAGAATTAAAAGATAGTTATGAAATGTTAATTATCCCTGGTGTTGAGGTTGAGGTAAAAGAAAAATATCATGTTTTATGTTTGTTTAAAACTTTTGATATTGCAAGAAAATTTCAAAAAATGTTAAATGTATATTTAGATAAAAGAATGCATGATGAAAAAATATATGGTGAACAAAATTTATTTGATGCTTTTGATGATATTATCAATAATTATCAAATTAGTTTAATGGGTTCATCTAATATTAGTTTGTTAGATTTAAAAAGAATAATTAAACATTTAGATGGTTTGATGATTCTTGCCCATATTGAAAAATATTCAAATGATATATTTGAAAAAATGAAAACAATTTATAGTGACATTTTTGATGCGATTGAGGTTAATGCATCATATGATATTTCTAAACTAGATGATAAATTAAAAGATTTGCCTCATACAATTTTAAGAAATTCTGATGCTCATCAAATCACAGATATATCAGAACCAATACATAAAATTGAATTAGAAGCGTTGACAATAGATTGTTTATTTCATAAATTAAAGGTGAAAAAATAAATGGTTGATTTATCACTTCACATATTAGATGTTGCTACTAATGCCTTTAAAGCTAAGGCTACGTTAGTGAAAATTATTATTGAAGAAAAAGAAGAGTTTATTCAAGTTTCAATTGAAGATGATGGTTGTGGAATGAGTGACGAAGTACTACAACAGGTAACCAATCCTTTTTTCACATCTAGAACGACGAGAAAAGTAGGGCTTGGAATTCCTCTTTTTAAGCAAACTTGCGAACAAACAGGTGGATATTTCAATATTGTTTCTCAGGTTGGTGTGGGAACCTGTGTTACTGCTTGTATGTATACAAATAGTATTGATGCAATTCCTTTAGGAGATATAGGTGAAAGTATTTTTGTTTTGGTTATCAATCCATATGATATTGATATTTGGGTAAAAATGACTTTTAAAGATCCTCAAAAGGATGAATTTTTAATTGATACAAGAGAATTTAAAAAAATATTAGATGGTATTTCTTTGAAAGAACCATCAATTATGGTTTGGATAAAAGAATATATACAAAGTGGTTTATCTTAAAGATATAGAAGGATTATGTTTGATTTAGAAAAAATAGAGGAGGAACTATGAAAAGTTTAGCAGAATTAAAGAAAATTAGAGAAGAGGCCGCAAACAAGATTAACCTACGTACTGCTAAAGATGGGTATCGAGTAGTTGTTGGAATGGCTACATGCGGAATCACTGCTGGTGCAAGACCAGTATTAGCAGCTTTTGTTGATCAAGTTGCTGCCAAACATTTAGATAATGTAACTGTTACACAAGTGGGATGTCTTGGCGAATGTGCTTTAGAACCAGTTGTGGAAGTATTTGATGCAAATGGGAATCGTACAACATATGCAGAAGTACATGTAGAAGATGTTGAACATATTATTGAACAACATATTATTGGTGGTAAAGTAATTACCGAAAAAACATTAGAAGCAATAAAAGCAGCAAAGTAGAGGTATAAGAAAGATGTTAGTACGTGCACAAGTATTAGTTTGTGGTGGGACAGGGTGCCTATCATCAAAATCACAACAAATAAAAGATGCTTTTGTGGAAAACATTAAAGCACTTGGACTTGATAATGAAATTCAAGTTATTCAAACAGGATGTTTTGGTCTTTGTGAAAAAGGACCAATTGTTATTGTATATCCAGATCAAACTTTCTATTCCCATGTTGCAGTAGAAGATGTTGCTAAAATTTGTTCTGAACATCTTTTAAAGGGTCGTATATATGAACCTAAAGCATACAAAGAAGCAACAGAAGAAGAATTGGCTAAAATTAAATCCTTTGGTGAGGTTGGTTTTTACAATAAGCAATTAAGAATTGCTCTTCGTAATTGTGGTATGATTAACCCTTTTGATATTAATGAAGCTATTGGAAGAAATGCATATCAGGCTCTTGGTAAATGTTTAACAGAATATACTCCTACTGAGGTTATTGATATAATGAAGAAATCAGGACTTCGCGGTCGAGGTGGCGGAGGTTTTCCAACTGGTTTAAAATGGGAACTTTGTGCTAAGAATCAAGCAGATCAAAAATACGTAATTTGTAATGCAGATGAAGGAGATCCTGGGGCATTTATGGATCGTTCTGTACTTGAAGGAGATCCACATAGCGTAATTGAAGCAATGGCAATTGCTGGATACGCAATTGGTGCTACAATGGGATATGTATATATTCGTGCTGAATATCCTGTAGCAGTTGAAAGATTACAATTTGCAATTAATCAAGCAAGAGAATATGGTCTTTTAGGTAAGGATATTTTTGGTAGTGGATTTGATTTTGATATTGATATCAGACTAGGAGCTGGAGCTTTTGTTTGTGGTGAAGAAACTGCTTTGATTGCTTCAATTGAAGGTGAACGTGGAATGCCAAGAAATAAACCACCTTTTCCTGCTCAAAAAGGTCTATGGGGTAAACCGACTATTATCAACAACGTTGAAACTTTTGCTAATGTACCAGTCATTATTTTAAATGGTTGGGAATGGTTTTCATCCATTGGAACTGAGAAATCAAAAGGTACTAAAGTATTTGCCCTTGGTGGTAAAATTAAAAATACAGGACTTGTTGAAATACCAATGGGTACAACGCTTAGAGAAGTGATTTATGACATTGGTGGAGGCTGTCCTAATGGTAAAGCATTTAAAGCTGTTCAAACAGGAGGTCCCTCTGGTGGATGCTTAACAGCAAAACATTTAGATACTCCAATTGATTATGATAACCTCATTGCCCTTGGATCAATGATGGGTTCTGGTGGTATGATTGTAATGGATGAGAACAACTGTATGGTTGATGTTGCTCGTTTCTTTTTAGATTTTACAGTTGACGAATCTTGTGGTAAATGTACACCTTGTCGTGAAGGTACTAAAAGAATGCTTGAGATTTTGAAAAAAATTACTCATGGTGAAGGTACTTTAGAAGATTTGAAAACACTTGAAGATTTAGCTCATATGATCAAAGATTCCTCTCTTTGTGGTCTTGGACAAAGTGCACCTAACCCAGTTCTATCAACACTTGCTAATTTTAAGGATGAATATCTTGCACACGTTGTAGATAAAAAATGTCCAGCTGGTGTTTGTAAAGCTTTACTTACATTTGAAATTACTGATGATTGTATTGGTTGTACAAAATGTAAAAGAAATTGTCCAGCAGATGCTATTAGTGGTGACCTTAAACAAAAACATTATATTGACCCTGCTAAATGTATTAAATGTGGTAGTTGTGTAAAAGGCTGCCCTAAAAATGCAATTGTTGTGAAATAGGAGGTAGCAAGCATGGAAAACTTAGTAACAATAACAATAAATGGAAAAACTGCTCAAGTTCCATCTAATTATACAATTATGCAAGCTGCAGATGAAATGGGAATTTCAATTCCTAGACTTTGTTTCTTAAAAGATATAAATGAAAATGCTTCTTGCCGTGTATGTGTAGTGGAAATTGCAGGTATGCGTTCACTTAAAAATTCTTGTTCAGTAGAAGTAGGTTCCATTCTTAATAGAGAAGGAACTGCAACAATCTATACCAATTCTAAACGTGTAAGATCATCTGTTCGTCAAACATTGGAATTGATTGCCGCTAACCATCGTTTTGATTGTTGGAAATGTCCAAGAGAACACAATTGTGAATTGCTTGCTTTGCTTAGAAGATTTTCAATTGATAATAAAATGGCTGAATCTGGTGAGTTTGCTAAAAAACTTCCAATTATAAATGAAAGCGACGCTATTGTTTTTGATTCTTCTAAATGTGTACTTTGTGGTAGATGTATTGCTGCTTGTGAAAAACTTTCAGGAACTGGTGTTCTTAACTTTAATGAAAGAGGTTTTGTAACTTGTGTTGGTACTGCATTAAATCATGATATTGAAGATGCTGGATGTATTTATTGTGGCAAATGTATTGGAGCATGTCCAACAGGAGCCATTCATGAAAAAGAACAAATTGATTTTGTTGAAGAGGAACTTGCAAATCATGAAAATTATTTAGTGGCAACCTTTGCTCCTGCAGTTCGTGCAGCAATTGGTGAAGAGTTTGGTAATCCAATTGGAACGAATTGTGAAGGGAAACTTTATGCATCATTGAAAGAACTTGGATTTGATGATATTACAGATGTAAATTTTGGTGCTGATCTTACTATTATGGAAGAAGGAACTGAATTTATTGGTCGTCTAAAGAAAGCATTAAATGGTGAAGAAACGGTTTTACCAATGATTACTAGTTGTTCACCTGGATGGATTCGTTATATTGAACATTATTACCCAGAATATTTGCCTAATCTTTCTAGTTGTAAATCACCTCAACAAATGCAAGGGGCAATGATTAAGCATTATTATGCATCAAAAATTGGTGTTGATCCAAATAAAATTAAGGTTGTTTCTGTCATGCCTTGTATTGCTAAAAAATATGAAGCTCATCGTCCAGAAATGGAAAGTGATGGACTAAGAGATATTGATTATGTTTTAACAACAAGAGAGTATGCACGTCTTGTGAAAAGAGCTGGTATTGATTTTAATGCACTTGATGAGTATACTCCAACTAGTCCACTTGCTAAATATACTGGTGCTGGTGTTATCTTTGGGGCAACTGGAGGAGTAATGGAAGCAGCGTTAAGAACAGTTGCTCATATTCTTGATCCTGAAAATGAGGATAATCTTGATTTTACAGTTGTTCGCGGTGTTGAAAACGGGATTAAAGAAGCAACAATTAAGATTGCAGGTACTGATGTCAATGTAGCTGTTGTTCATGGTAGTGTTCATTTACCAGAACTTTTTAAACGTATAAAAGAAGGTAAAAAACAATATCATTTTATTGAAGTAATGGCTTGTACAGGAGGTTGTATTAATGGTGGAGGACAACCAATTGTTAATGCAAAGGTTCAAGAGTCTTGCGATATAAGAAGTTTAAGAGCCAATGTTTTATATCAAATTGATAAGGAAACTAAATATCATAAATCTCATGAAAATCAAGCTGTTCTTGATGCTTATAAAGAATATTTGCAAGAACCGAATAGTCATCTTGCACATCAATTGCTTCATACAACGTATACTGCTAAGCAGAATTTTTCGAAATCAAATAAATAAGTTATAAAAAATCCTAAAAGCATTTAGTTGCTTTTAGGATTTTTAAATTAGTTTTTTTAAAAGAATATAAGTTTTATTATTCTCATTCTTTTTTGCAATAATATTCTTTTTTTCCATTTTTGACAAAGACCTAGAAACAGAAGGTCTTGGGAGAGATAAAATTCTTGCTAAATTACTAACTGAATCAATGCAAATTTTTGAAGAATTGAATCTATTTGATTCTATTTTAAAATAATAGATAAGTCTATCTTCAATATTTTTATGTTTAAACAATTTATTTTCTTGTTTCAAATTTAAAGCTTTTGTTGAAATAAGCATTAAATAAGCTTCTAAAAATTTGAAATTAGTTTTGAATAATTTTAGTATATTATCTTTTGTAATGTATCTCACAATCGTTCTCTTAAAACATATACCATGTCCTAAATATCGATTATCGTTAGAAAATGCCAAAATATCCCCAAAATAGGCCTTATCTTTTAAAATAGTGATGGTTTCTTCCTTTTCTGTATAAGTTAATTCAATAACATTGATTTGTCCACTTTCAATCATTCCAATGACATGACAATCGCTTTCTTCATTAAAAACAACATCTTTGGCTTTATAAACTTTAATATATGTATAAGTATCCAGTTCTTCTTTGCTTAAATAGGTATAGATATTCATATTTTCTTCTTTCCTTTATAAATATAATTGTAACATTTGTTACATAATATAATTGTATCATATGCTATAATATTTTAGCAAATAATAAACAATTTAAAGTAAAAGTATATTTATAGGAGGTTTTATGAAAAAAAATTTTAAATTTATATATATATTTGTTGTTTTATTTTCAATGCTATTTATAACAGGATGTATTGATGACTCTAGTAAAAAGGTATCAGTGATTGTGCCAACGGGAACACCATCACTTGGCATTGCAAATGTGCTTAATGATAAAACTTTAGTTGATGCTAATATTGTTAGTGGTTCTGATCCGCTGATTGCGGCATTCACGAATGCTAGTTATGATGTAGTAGTTGCGCCTGTCAATCTTGGGGCAAAATTATATAATGCTAATGAAAATTTTTCATATATTTTATATAAAACAATTGTATGGGGTAACTATTATTTAGTATCAAATGAAGAAATTGCCACTTTAGAAAGTTTAGAGGGAAAAACAGTTTTAGTTTTTGGTAAAAATTCAACTCCAGATGTTGTTTTAAGAACATTAATTTCTGCCAAAAATATCAATGTTAATTTAGAATATGTAGATGATGTGGCAACGGCAAATTCTTATCTTTTGTCAGGTAAAGCGGATATTATTGTCAGTGCTGAACCTTCTTTGACAAAAATGAGTGCAAATAAAAATTTTTATACATTGGATTTACAAAAACAGTGGCAACAATTAACAGGTAGTTATTCTTTGCCACAAGCTGGAATCTTTATAAAAAAGGATAGTAAGGATGAAAAATATTTAAAAACTGTTTTGGATAAAATGATAGAATCCGTTCAGATGGCTCAAACAAAACCTAATGTTTTGATCGCAAGTGCAGTTTCTGTTGATGAGAATTTAGCAAAAATTGGTAAGGAAACTTTACAAAAGGCGATTGGAAATTGTAATTTAAGAGTAGAAGAGACAGATAAAGAAGCAATTGAATTTTATTTTTCACAAGTCATTCAATTAGGAATTGGAGCAACCGTAGGAGGAAAATTGCCAGATGAGGCATTCTACTACTAATAAAAGAATTTTATCCTATTCTCTTTTGATTAGTTCATTTTTATTTTTAATATTGATTTGGACCTTAGTGTCTATTTATTATAACAATGATTTAATTTTTCCTAGTATTAATCAAATCATACAAGCTTTTTTTGGTATCTTTAAAGAAAGTACAAATATGAAAGCTTTATTTTTAACAATTATGCGTGTGATTGTTTCTGTCATCGTTTGTTTTATTTTAGGTTTTTTAATTCTTAGTATATATATTATTTGGCCGACTAGCCTTGCTTTCTTTCGCCCCATTATTCAAATTATGAGAAGTACTCCTCTTGCAATTGTTTCTATTTTTATTTTTATTTTAATTGGTGATAAAATTGGACCTTATATTATAACTATTTTAATGAGTTTACCTGTTGTTGTTGAAGGATTGATTACTTCAAGTGGACAAATAAATAAAGAAATCATTGATGAGGTTAAAACTTTAAAAGGTAGTACATTTTTAAAAATAAAAAGTATTTATCTACCCATTATTTTTCCTTATATAATGATGACCTTAGTACAAAGTTTAGGAATGAGTTTTAAGGTGATGATTATGGGAGAATATATTTGTCAAACACCAAATAGTATTGGAAAAATTTTATATAGTGTTAAAATGAACATTGAGATGGATACTTTGATTGCTTATGGTATTTTAATTGTTATCATTGTTTGTTTACTAGAATTATTTATTAAAGGAATTAAAAAACACTTGTTAAGAAATGTTCTTTCTTAATAGGTGTTTTTTAATTTTATAAAAAGCAATTTTTCATATCAAATAATAATATCTATTTGTCTTTCTTGCAAAAATAATAAATATGTAATATAATACATTATTATTTAGTAAGGAAAGGGAAGTATAATGTTTTTTGCAAAACCCGGTATTTATGAACCTTGTGGAATATTTTCTATAACTCATATCATTGTATTAGTAATTTGTCTTGTTCTCATTGGTATATTTGTATATAAGATTAGGAATATTACAGCTAAGAAATTGAATTTAATTACAAGAATTATTGCAATTGTTATTGTTTTTTTAGAAATTGGTAAAATCGTTTTTTCTTTTGTCAATCATCAAACGAATTTAGATAGTTGGGTGCCGCTTTATTTTTGTTCAATGTTTATTTTTGCAACTATCTTATCTGGTTATGCTAAAGGATGGTTAAAAAGTTTAGCAGATGCTTTTATTGGTAGTGGAGGAATAATTGCGGGAGCCATGTTTTTAATCATGCCTTCAACATCTCTCACCATTTATCCAATGTTTCATTATTTATCGTGTTATAGTATGTTATATCATAGTTTGATGGTCTTTTTAGGAATGGGATATCTCTTAAATGGCATTGTTGTTTTAAACAAATCGCTGTGCATCAAATATATGATATTTTGTTCTTTTTTTTCGTTAGTAGCAGTGATTTTCAATGTTACTTTAAATACAAATTTTATGTTTTTAAGAGAGCCTTATAATATTCCCCTACCTTTTTTAAAACCATTATCTGAAAAATTGCCTATTTTTTATACCTTATTGATGTTCTTATCTTGTACGGGTGGTACTTATCTCGTCATTGATATAATTGTAAAATTAATAAATAATATAATTAAGAAAAAGGAGAAATTATTAGATGGAGAAAATAATTCTTACTAATATGTGTCTAATTGAAAACCCTCAAACGAATGAAGTGGTTGTTATTCATCGCGTAAAAAATTGGAAAGGAATTGCTTTTCCAGGAGGGCATATTGAACAAGGTGAGGCAATTGTACCATCCGTGATTAGGGAAGTAAAAGAAGAAACGAATTTGGATATATCTCATTTAACTTTTTGTGGAATAAGGGATTGGTATGACAAGACAACAAATGAAAGAACCATTGTGTTTATGTTTAGAACTAAAACATATAAAGGGATTTTGGAAACGGATAATGTTGAAGGTAAAGTAGAGTGGCGTAAGCTTGATAGTATTAAACCCGAAGAATATGCTAGTGGTTTGGATAAAGAAATGGCAATTTTTTTTGATAACCAAACATTAGAGTTTTATTCTAATTATAATTTAGAAACCAATAAGTGGACTTTAAAGAAATATTGAGGTGATTTCGATGAATAAAAAATTATTATTTAAATTATTACAAACTCCATCTATTAGTGGTAATGAACTTGCAATTCAAAAAATGTTAATTGAAGAATTGAAGGACATAGATGATACTATTATTACTCATCATAGTTATAATACGGTACATGTTGTAAATAAAGAATCAAAGATAAAGGTTATGTTATTGGCACATATTGATGAAATTGGCCTTGTGATTGAAAAAATTGAAGATAATGGTATTTGTAAATTAACTAATGTGGGTGCAATAAAACCACAAATGTATATGGGTCAACATGTATGGGTAGTCAAATTTGATTCTAATGGGCAATATACATATATACCAGGAGTGATTGGTTATCCTGCGAATTATAATTGTGCAAATATAAGTGTGAGTGATTTGAATTTGGATTTAGGATGTCATTCTAGAGAAGAAACGTTGAAACTTGTTCAAATTGGTGATATGGTTATTCATCAAGATAATGTGCAGGAGTTAGCTAACCATTTACTTACTAGTAGGGCTTTAGATGACAAAATTGGAGTCTTTATTTGTGCAGAAGTTTTAAAAAGGGTTAAAACAAAAACCACAAATGGAGTGTATTTTGTGGCAACGGTAGGAGAAGAAACAACAGGCAGAGGAGCCTACTTTGCAAGTGATATGGTAAATCCTACTTGTGCAATTGTATTAGATGTAGGTTCTAGTACCGATGTAAAATATAAAGAAAAGTTTACACATGAGGTATCATTAGGAGGTGGGCCTATTTTGACAATTGCCTCAAATGCCAATCAAAAATTAGTGGAGTTATTAAAAGAAAGTGCCAAACGATTAAATATACCACTCCAATATGCGGTAGAAATAGCTAAAACATATACTGATTTTGATACAATTTATAAAAAAAATAAAGGTATTCCTTCTGAACTGATTAGTATACCACTTAGGTATATGCATTCAGCAACCGAAGTATGTAGTTTAGATGATATACAGTATATAATTGAATTATTAGTCGATTTTATTATAAATTTAGATGAACATACTAATTTTAATCTTTTGGAGGTTTAAAATGGATATTATTGTCAATGGAATTTATCAACATTATAAAGGTGGATTATATAAAGTAATAGGTATAGCAAGTCATTCAGAAACACTTGAAAAATTAGTGATTTACATATCTTTGACAAATCATTTACTTTGGGCTAGACCTTTATCAATGTGGTGTGAAGAAATTTGTATAGATGATGCAATATATCCAAGGTTTACATATATAGGAGATAAAGATGAAAAAAATATGTAATTGTTCAATTTTATTATTTATCTTTTTATTCGTATTTTCTACATTTGGTGTTCATGCAGAATCATCAAACATAGAAAATAAAAAACAAATAGATAGTCAAAATCTAAATTCAAATGTATTATATCAATATTTTCAGATGGATACAAATTATAATCCTAGTAGTACTAAGACGACAAGAGATATTTATACATATACTGTAAAACAAAGTGATAATGTACATCTTGCAACATGGACGTATTCTAATCCAGATCATTATCAATTGGCTACTTTGATTGATATTGCAAAAGATTATGAAAAAAATCATCCAGGATTTATCGTGCTTGGCGGAGTAAATGCTGAGGGTTATTATGAAAACGAACCTACAAATGCGTTTATTCAAGATGGTGATGTAATTAGAAAAGATGTTAGTTATGAGGGATTTAAAGAGTTGATAGGATTTAAAAAAGATGGCTCTGTTGTAATTAAACAAGTACCTATATCATCCGAATATTTAAAGTTAAAAATAAATAATAAAAGTTTTGATATAACTAGAATCAATGAATTGCCTGAGGAAAATGGTGTCGCTTTGTTAACAGTTGATCTTATGCAAAAATTAAATTTAGAAGAATATCATATCTTTGAAGGAACCTATGATCTATATCGTAAATCATCCAAATTTCCTGATCCTCGTGGTAGTCTTAGTGGAACAAATTATGGAATTTTTATAAAAGGTATTGTTGATAAAGAAGTCTATATAGATGAAATAAATCGTGTTGATACAAAAAAATTTTATCTTGTCACCAATAATCAAGATATTATTTCAAATATAATTTTAGGACAAAAAATGAAGTGTCAGTTTGATTATTTAGATGAATTTAGTGATGTAGTATCCATGACAGGATATATGTATAAATATTTAGAGGATGGTGTGACCATTCCTGCATCATATATTGATACAAATGATGTTGGTGAAAAAGTAATATATGATTGTGCATATTATTCATCAGTTTCCAAACAAAGATGTGGAATTGGTTTTAAAGAAGATGGCACTATTGTTTTATTAACCGCTAATACCAATAAGGGTGGACCTACTCAATATGAGGTTGGAGAAATTTTTAAAGAATTAGGTTGTAAGAATGCGTATCAATTTGATGGCGGAGGTTCAGTATCATTTATAAAAAGAGACGAAGACGGAAAACTAGAAATGCTCAATACTCCGGGTGATGGAACACCCAGATCAATTATGTCTGGACTATTTATTGTAGTAAGAGATCCCGCAGTTGAAAGTAAGTTAGGGAAAGCAACACCAACAACAATCACAATAGAAAGAA